>Ga0265298_10004762_pt1 | contig 17207 bp, 18 predicted proteins | sample AusTroGonzalo_MG_3_FD_193486 | JGI IMG/M metagenome (GOLD analysis project Ga0265298, IMG submission 193486) | Bovine rumen microbial communities from tropical cattle in Woodstock, Queensland, Australia - Gonzalo_01 | ecosystem: Host-associated > Mammals > Digestive system > Stomach > Rumen ... | reverse complement strand
ATGGCTGACCCGCGCATCGTGGAAAATCCGCTGCCCATCGAATACGTGAGCTACCGCGAAATCCGCGAACTCGCTTATTCTGGCGCTTCTGTGCTTCACGATGAATCCATCGCCCCGTGCCGCGCGAAGAAGATTCCTATCAACATCCGCAACACGAACCGCCCCGAAGATGCCGGCACCATCATCGGCCCCACTCCGGAAGAATCCAAGCTCCCGATTACGGGTGTCGCCGGTCGCAAGGGCTTCTCGATGATCTACATCGAAAAGTCCATGATGAACAAGGAAGTCGGTTTCGGTCGCCGCGTGCTCGCCGTGCTCGAAAGCGAAGGCCTCTCCTACGAACTGTGCCCGAGCGCCATCGACTCCATGAGCATCGTGGTGGATAGCAAGGCCCTCGACGCCGTGCAGGACGTGGTCCTCGAAGACATCACGCAGCAGATGCGCCCTGACCGTATCAAGGTGTTCCCGGGCATCGCCCTGATCGCCACCGTGGGTCACGGCATGACGAACAAGATCGGTGTGGCCGCGAAGCTCTTCACCGCTCTCGCCGACAACAAGGTGAACGTCCGCATCATCGACCAGGGTTCTTCGCAGATCAACATCATCACCGGTGTTGACGAAGCCGATACCGAGAAGGCCATCAAGGCCATCTACGGCGCGTTTGTGAAGTAACACTCGCAGCGCGAGTGTCATCCTGAGCGACGAAAGTCGCGAAGGATCCAGACCCGCATTGTAATCCGAATATCGAAAAACGACCCGGATTTTATCCGGGCCGTTTTGTTTTTAGAGAGGAACTTTAGAGAAACTTAGCGTGTCACCGAGATGCGGCGGGTACCATTGCCCTGGACTTTCAAGAAGTATTGTCCGACGGCAACTGCTTCCAGGGATACCGTTTCGCCCCTAGAGGCGCGGCCCACCATCACCTTTTTGCCCTTCAGGTCAAAGACTCCGTAAGCCACGTTCTCGCCTTCGACAACCGTGAAGCTCAGGTTCTTTTCGCCCATGGCAATCTTGGCCACCTTTGCAGCTGCAGGTGCTGCAGGCTTGACGCCGCCGAACTCAGACGGTGCAGCCGATTTCTGGAGGGCAACCACCGGTTCCGTCTTCCCGTAGGAATCCGTGGCCAGTTTGTACAGGAAATTGAAAGCCTTGTCCTGTACGCTGTCCGCAAATACTATCTTGCTGCCGTCTTCTGCAGTTCGGGTGCTATTGTAGAATTCGTGCTTGAGCCCGTATTCCACCGGGTTGTAGAATTCGTGCGGCACGCCCCTTGCCGTCAAGGCGGAGTCAATGGCATAGCTTCCGTAAATGGTCGGAGTCTGGATGTCGAACTGGAAAAGGTGCACATAGGGTGCATACTTCTCAGGCACTGAACCGTCAATCATCCTTTCCGGATCGGACATGGCGTGTCCCACATTGTAGGGCATTACGTAGTCGGAGTCGCCATGGGCGAGGAATACGGGAGCCTTGCTGTTTTTCACCAGTTCGATGTCGTGGATGCCGCCCCAGAGGGCAACGACTCCGTTGGCAACGCCGTTATAGTCCCTTGCACCGTACTCGTTCAAGGCTCCGAGGGGAACAGTCACCTTTCCGTAATCTTCCAGTATGTACTGTTCCTTGGAATTGAGGTAAGCAGGGAAATCGCTCTTTTTCTGGGCATAGATGTTTTCCAGTGCCAGCATGGCCCCGGCGCTGTTGCCCAGCACATAGATCTTCTTGGGGTTGATGCCATATGCCTGTGCATTCAGCCTGAGGTAACGGATGGCTGCATGCAGGTCCTGTGCGCCCCTATAGAGCGTACGGGCGAAATCTACACTGTCGATGTGGAAAGGGAAACCGTTGCCGGTCATTACCACACCCTGACGGTATTCCAGAGAGGCCGTCACAAAGCCGCGTGCGGCAAGGGAATCTGCATAGGCAACGGATTTTTGGTTAAAGTCATCCTTGCTAGAGGCCACGAAGGCACCGCCATGGCATATCAGCACCACGGGCCTGTCCTTGGCCTTGTCGTTGACCGGTTGGTAGATGTCCATAACTACCGGTTCTTTTACCATCCGTTCCGACTCGTAGAAATACATCATGTTGTCTTCCATCTTTAATTGCTGCATTAAAGTGGAGAGGATGGAAAAATTACTTTTGTCCATGGTCGGGACTTCATCGGCGACCATTACCGTTTTGGCCGGGCTGACTTCGAAGAGACGGTCTTTGTAACGTACACCGTCGGTGGCAAATACACTTGTTACTCCCATGAGTGCTGCTATAAAAACTTGAGTTCTCATGATGTTATCCTCTCTTTTATTCTTTTATACCCATAATATATTTTCCAAAATTGATATTGTCCAATATATTATTTCTAGCATTTTAATCAAAAATATTGATTAAATAGACAAAAATGGCGATTTTCCCAGTTTTTTTGTATATTACAATCGGAGGTAGAAACCATGTCACATTGTCGTTTTTGCGGTTCATCCAGTCACGGGAGCGGCTGCTCCTACAGCCCCACCGGCAAACACGTCCATATTTCGGACTCTTCAAGCTGTATCTATTGCGGCTCGTCCAGCTACGGTTCGGGTTGCAGTTACAGTCCCACCGGCAAGCACAAGCATGGCCATGGTGGCGACAAGTGTGCCTACTGCGGTTCATCCAGCTATGGATCCGGCTGCAGTTACAGCCCCAACGGCTGCCACGAACATTAAAATCCATTATCTTCATCATAGGCATTGTGCCTGTGTTTTGACTTAAAAACTGGACAAAATCCCATTTTCTCTCGATAAAAAGAGTGTATCGAGGAGTGCTCCATGAAGTGTACCAAAGAAGAATTGGTTCAAAAACTCAAGTCAGCAGGACTTACGGTTGGCACTGACTGTAGGGTGATCAACCCCCGGGACGGCTATGCCATTGGGTTTGTAGAATTAAAACAGTGGAGTTTTAAGGAACCGGTCCTGTATGAAATCGAGAAGCTCTATTGTTCCGACGAGAGGTACGTATTTATAGACACTGGTTTTGGCATGCTCGACCAGATGGTCAATGATTACAAGTTTAACACGCGATCCGTCAAAAAGGATGATTTGGATGGGTTCGTGGCCGTCTGCAAGGAATTTATAGAGTGGATAAATGCCAAATATCCTCGCGAAGGTGTCTTGAAAAAGGAAGAAGAAGATAAGAAAACCCGGGAAAGAATTTTAGAGCTTAAACGCAAAAAATGTCCCAAAAATTCCAAACACATAGAACGTTTCCTTTCGGGATTATGAGCAAAAATACCCCTTTTTACACTTCCTGCGTCTTTGGCGATATATACCCTAAAAGAGGTATATATGAACAATCAGAACAACAATCAAGACTTTATCCGGGAATACTTGCTCAAGGACTATGACCGGGACCTTCGTTTTATATTCGCATCGGATTACGAGCCCGAATGTAGCGGCCGGTTGTGGCTGAAAACTGGTCATTTGGACGAAATTAAGCGGAAAAACTGCGAATGTGCGCAAGCGGATCCGGTCCGCCATTTCGTGTTTTCGGGCATTTTCCTGTACCAGCTGATAACGCACCTGCTGCTTTGGGACGAAATGAGCCAGAGGGAATCCGAAAGCCCTGACGGTAAAGGGGACCCACGTTATTTGCATTACCACAAATTTGCCAGCCTTCTCGAACATTTGGGCTGGCCGAATTTTGGGCTTGACATCTGGAAGGAATTTTCCGATGGCTTTTCTCAAAAAAAGCTGTTTTTTGCCGGTTTGGAAGAAATTATCGACAGGTATGGCCTGATGGCGGCCAGGCCCGAGAACAATGCCTACAAGTTCATTTTGGCCTGCATTTTCGATGCCATGTCCGGCATGTTGAAAGAGGGCCTGCAGCGGCTGGACATTCCTGAAGAGGAAAAGAGCGGTATTTTTGCCACGGCCAAGGAGCAATCCGAAAAAATCCTTTATTTTGTCAACAACCTTGTGTTTTAAACCTTAAAAAAGGATATATTTTGACCTAGAAGGTAATAAACGACAAACTCAAGGATATACAATGTCTGCAGCTCAAATTGATTGGGACAACATCTCCGGTGCTGGTGAGGCAATTATCAAGTTGTACGAGGCGGGAAGAGGTGTTGATGGAATTTTATCTGAAATAAGGGAACATCTTTATTCAATCCTTACGGCCTCCGAAGTAAAATGGCATCTCAAAATTTACAGGTACCTCAAATCAATCGGGCAATATCATGTTCCTGCCGACGTGGACCTTTTTGAGGGTAACATTGATGAAATCCTGGCCAAGGCTCCGACTCAAAAGCGGCCGGCGGTTGCTGCACGAGCGGAGGACGAAGAGGAGGAGCCCGAAGAAGATTCTGAAGAGGACTCTGAAGAAGATTCCGGTACGAAAGTCGTTGCAAAAAGATCCGCCCCCAGAAGGAGCTTCAGTTTTCAGGGGGAAACAGGTTTACAGAAGTCCTTTTATAAATGGTTGAATAAGAAAGTATCTGCGAATGCGTTGAATAGTTACAAGGTCGGCCTCCGCAAGGCATTGGCCGATGCAGAGATGGACTTTGACGAGTTTGCGGAGCAGGCGAAATCACTTTTGCCCGAATACTATCGAGGTGGCGAAAAAGAAGATATTGGCAGTCAGGCCAGCGGAGCTGTCCGGGCCTGTGTAAAGAAAGTTGTGGAATTCATGGAAGCGAAAAAGCTCGCCTCCAAGCCAAAGCCGCAACCCAAGCAGGCGCAGAAGGCTCAGCCTAAGCAAAAAGCGCAATCTAAGCCACAACCGAAACAGCAGCCAAAGCAAGCTCCGCAGCCTAAAGCAAAGCCGAAGTTGCAACCCAAGCAAGCGCCGATGCCCGAACCGCAGCCTAAGCAAAAAACTGCACCTACCCCGATTGCCAATCCAAAGCCTATTAAGCCTGAAAAGGAAATTGTGGCCGACCCCTCAAAGTCGTTTCAGGCCATGAAAAAGGCGGTAACCGTTATCGCCAAAAGAATCGGGAAGGCTTTGCTTATTACGGGTAACGGAGGAATAGGGAAAACTTACTCCGTTACAGAAGTTTTGGAGTCCTATGGACACCGCCGGAATGTGGAGTACAATATCCTGAAGACAAAATGTACTCCTATCAGCATGTACAAGTTCCTTTACAAGAATCAAAATAAGATTTGCATATTTGACGACTGCGATTCCGTATTGCGCGATATAGAGGGCCGTTCCATTTTGAAGAGCGCCCTTGATTCGGATTCCCGCGAAGTCTTTTGGAATTCGGATCGAAGGGATATGGTCGATACTTCTGAGTGCGAAAATAATGAAGAAGTTCAGCAAGCGTTGTCAAAATGGTCGGCAAAGCATGACGGCAAAGACGGCATTCCAAACCATTTCTATTTTCACGGCTCGGTTATCATCATCTCGAATATTTTCAAAAGTGATATTGGTAAGCTAGACGAGGCCCTGCTTACCCGCTGCCAGGTCGTAGAGGTCAAATTGACCAACAAAGAGATTTTGGACCGTCTTAAAAAGATTTTGCCCACGTTCAAGATTCTTGACGCCTCAAATCAGGATATCGGGAATAAAAAACTAAAAGAGAAGGTCTTTGCCTGGATCAGTTCAAAAGAATTCCTGGAAGACGAACGGATGAAGGGAAAGGCCTTGAATTTCCGGTTGTTTATAAACACCTACAAGGCCCTTTACGCTAACGACGACGGCTCCGATGACTGGAAACAGGTCGCCTTCCAGGGGTAACCGGACTTTAGTGGTTGCTAGGGACCTGGATCATCTGAAGCAGCTTGTGAACGAGGCCATTAAATTAAATGGCCCCGGTTGCGACCTGAATCATATTGATGTGTCGCAGGTGACCGACTTGAGTTGGCTGTTTGACAAATCGCCATTCAACGGCGATATCAGTAATTGGAACGTGTCCAATGTTACCGATATGTCGGGTTTGTTCTCCTACTGCGAATTTAATGGAGATATTAGCGGTTGGAATGTGTCGAATGTAACCTCAACCGCATTTATGTTCTGGGGTTCAAAGTTTAATGGAGACATCAGCAAGTGGGATGTTTCTAAAGTGACCGACATGTCGGGGATGTTTATCGGTTCAAAATTCACAGGGGACATTGGCAACTGGGACATTTCTAATGTCACGAACATGATTCACATGTTTTGTGGCTCTGAGTTTAACGGCGATATCAGTAAATGGAATGTATCCAATGTAGTTGACATGAGCAAGATGTTTTTTTCGGCTAGCTTTAATGGGGATATAAGCGACTGGAATGTGTCAAACGTAGTTGACATGAATACCATGTTTTGTCAGTCGGCTTTTGCAGGCGATATCAGCAAGTGGGATGTCTCAAAAGTTGTTGATATGCGGGTGATGTTTAGAGGCTCTGCCCTAGAGGCGTCCGGTAAACTCCCCAAGTGGTATAAAAAATGAATCATTATACTAATATAACGAAAATAATATATATTGTTTTATGAATATGTTACGTTGTTAGTATCGAAAAAAGGAAAAATATGTCTGAAAAAATCGTTGCCCGCAACAAGGGACATTTACAACAGCTCATCAAAGAAACTATCGAAAAAGAGGGCCCAAATTGCGACCTGAACTTTATTGATGTTTCAAAAGTGAAGACTATGTCGAAGTTGTTCATAAAGTCACCTTTTAATGGCGATATCAGTCAATGGGATGTTTCTAAGGTGACCAATATGTCGTACATGTTCGAAGGATCACCCTTTAATGGCGATATCAGCCAATGGAATGTTTCTAGGGTGAAGGATATGTCGAACATGTTCCGAGGGGCAGTCTTTAATGGCGATATCAGTCAGTGGGATGTTTCTAAAGTAACCAATATGATGTATATGTTCGACATGTCTTTTTTCAATGGCGATATCAGCAAATGGAATGTTTCCAACGTGACAGAAATGATGTGCATGTTTTCGATTTCCTGGTTCAATGGTGATATTAGCCAATGGGATGTATCCAATGTGACCGATATGGCAATGATGTTTTCGATGTCCAAGTTTAATGGAGACATTAGCAAATGGAATGTATCCAAGGTGACGAGAATGACAGCCATGTTTCAACAGTGCCCCTTTAATGGGGATATCAGCCGGTGGGATGTATCTAACGTGAAGAACATGATGGGTATGTTCGCCGGTTCTAAGTTCGATGGTGACATCAGTAATTGGAATGTGTCGAGCGATACGAGAATGGAAGATATGTTTTCTGGATGTCCACTTTACAGAAAACGGCCAAAGTGGTATATAGATGCAGACGATTAGTTGAAACAATGAGCAAAAAGGAAAAAACAAATGCCTATCAAAGTTACTGACAAACACGTATTCTTCTACCACGAATGGCTTTCCAACTTCTGGAATGCTCCCTTTGAATACAAGGGACACACCTTCTTTTGCAATGAACAGGCGTTCATGTGGGAAAAGGCGGCGCTGTTCGGCGACAAGGCGATGGAAGAAAAGATCCTGGTTGCAAAAACGCCGGTAGAGGCAAAGAAGCTGGGCCGCAAGGTGACCCCCTTTGACAAAGAGAAGTGGGATTCCGTGCGCTATCAGGTGATGTTTGACATCAACTACGCCAAGTACAGCCAGGTGGAAGATTGCAAGAAGCTCCTTCTTGACCCTATGTTCGCCGGACGCACGTTTGTCGAGGCTTCGCCCCGTGATAGAATATGGGGTATCGGGATGTCTTTAAACAACCCGGTTGTCGATGACCCTGCAAACTGGAGGGGCCGTAACCTCCTTGGGAAGGTCATCACCGAGGTCCGCGACCGGCTGGCTGGAGAGGTTTAGGGGGAGATTAATCAAAATCTTTAGCCAAAATGGGCTCAGATTGCCGTTTTTTGTGCAATTTGAGCCTTTTTTGTTATTTACAAACAAATGATTTTGTGGTTTTTGACATTTTCCCAAAGAAATAATCTGAAAAATGGGGAGAATCTGGGTCTCTGATCCGGCTAAATTTAGAATTGAGAAAAAAAATGTATATATAAGAAGAATAACGTTTATTCTTGGCAAAATCAAAAAATAACTATAAGGAGATTCTATGCTAGAAAATGAAGATGACATCATTGCGAATGGAGAACGGTTTGTTGAATGGAATAATGCTACTGCAAAAAGTAAAAATGCTTCGTATATACAACACCAAACGGATGTACTTGAATATTGGCTTGATGCAAAAATTCCTGGTCATGAGATTGGTAATCTCTATAGGTTTGATCAAATTGATGAGTTTGAAGCGGAAGTAGAACGTATTCAGCTTATTCCCGGATTTATAGATGTAAATACAAAAGATCAACGTGGCAGGCCTAAGGCGGCTCTTGGACGATATGGAAAATACTTATTAGCATTGCAATTGGGGACCGTTGACGATGATATTGCAAATGGTGCCGCAAATGTCGGCGAAATCCAGGCGACTCCTCGTAATAGAACAAGTCGTGGCAATGGCCGTGTAATTAATTGTCTTGAGGGCTTGATAGAGCTTATTATTGGAAATGATTATGCGGAATTGTCGGAGGCAGAAAGGTTGAAGATGTTGGCAAGGCATATGGTTCAGAAGTCTTTCTTCCTGAAGCCAACATCTGTTGACCATCGCCATCGAGAAATTCTTGATTTGATCCGAAACCATGACAAGCTTCCTGCAAGGTTTTCTTCTCAGGCTGGTGTGTATACGGAGGAAAATGGTGATGTAGTCCACTTTGCGAAAAATACGATTGCTTTTGATGCGTCTTCACAACGTAAGATCATGTATAAGTGCTTTGATCAAAGAGTTCCTGTCATAATTGATAGGGACGGCAATCGTGAAGTTAGAAGCATTATTGAGCGTTTTTCAGGAGCTAGAGTAAGCCAGGGTCGAGACAGAAGTAACATTTCTTCCGCAATCATTTCTCATATTTGGGGAAATGCGTTTAACCCCTTGTGTTTTAGCAATTTGTGGAATATCGTTATTGTTCCTGATTATGTAAACTCCATTCTGGACAAGCTAGAAACGAATCATTCTGCTAACTTCATTGATCGAGCAGTCAACTACGTGAAGGCGTACTACAAGGAACTGTGCTATAAGATGTACAATATGGAATCCAAGATTGAAGAATATGAACAGCTTGGCTTTAATGTCCGTGAGTTCTTTGCTCCTGCTGCGGCTTCAAATATTGAGGACAATGTGAACACCAAGAATCTCAATTTCTTGGAAGATCAACATTTTTAATTGTTTTCGTGATTGCGCTTCCCGCCATCTTTCAATACAGTTACAAAAAAAAAATTCCGAAGAAATTTGTTGACAAGTGTCTTTGGGAAGGTCATTGCCGAGGTTCGCGACCGGCTGGCTGAAAACAGCTAGAACTGAATTTCCACTTATGACAAAATTCGTCATAATCACCCCTTGACAAAAGGGGTGATTTTTACTATATTACACCTCCCTTTTTGAGGGAAGTGGATTTTATTTAATAGAAATTGTTGGTTTTTTGAAAATAATTTTTGAAAGAAAATTGTTTTTGGTTGTATAGAAAATTTTAGAAAATTGTGGTTTTTTTGTTGTTTGAAGTTTTTTGAAATAAAAAAGCTGTTTTTAGGTGTGTTTTTAAAAAATGGGATTTCAACAACGCGGAGGAAAAATGATAAAGCTCAACACCATCACCAACAATTACGCCCAGCTTGACGACAACCAGCTCGTGAAACTGGTGCAATATGAAAATTACGACGCCCTGGCGGAGCTGTGGAAACGCCACGCCGACTACATCAAGAAGGTCACTTTGGGCCAATACTATAAGATTCGTCCGGATTTTTCCGAAGACGCCCGTGATTCCGAAAAGTTGTGGAACAATCGCATGAGCGACTCCTATTTCAACTTGGAAAAAGCGGCCTCAAACTATAATCCCAGTTACAAGACCCCGTTCCTTGCTTATTTTGCCATGAATAATAAGTATGCTTTCTTGGATGAGAAGGAACTCAACACCGAATGGGACAAGAGGCACTCTTACTGCGAAAATTATGATTGCTATGGATCCCGCGAAGACGATACCGTGGCCAACATGGAGGACATCATGCAAGCCATCGCAAAATGCCTTCGCAAGAACAAGCCCCTTCTCGACTTCTTCCAGAAGTACACCTCCATCATCAAGGAACGTGGGTACATCAACCAGTCCAAAATGGCCCTTATCATGCGGATGACGCGCCAGACCATCAACACCAACTTCAAGAAGATCCACGCTATCGCGAAGCTGTACGGTCTGGAAAAGGAGTTCCTTGCCATGCTCTCCAACCAGGGAAGCGCCACATAAGATTCCGCTTTACACTTTTTCTTTTCTTTGCGATAATAATGCAGGTTCGTAAAAATGGTTTTATGGGCCTGTTTTTTTCCAGGAGGTGAACAATGGGGAATAGGGTTGATTGGAGCGAAATTTCCAGCCCGGTTGAGTCGGTTGTGGAACTGTATGAAGCCGGTCGGGATATTGGGAAAATTCTTGATGAAACAAAAGCCCACTTTGAATGGAGCGATACATGTGGGTGGGATTACAATACCGTCAAGAACTACCTTGTGATATATAGGTATCTTAAGGCAAAGGGGCGATACCATGCCCCGGCCGATATTGAACTGTATGACCCTGATGAGGATGATTCGGAGCAGTCTAACACCTCTGAAGATACCCGGGCCGCTGAAAAATACAGGGAGGAATACGAAGAGGAGGAATCTTCGGAAGATTATTCGGATGAGACGTCGGATGAATCCTCGGAAGAATCCAGTTTGCTGGAAGATTTTTATGAAAAGCTTGCAACCGAGTATTCTGACGCGACTCTGGAACGTTACAAGCGTGGCTTGGAGAAGGTGCTTGACGATTTGAGCATGAGTTTCGACGATTTTATGGATAAGGCGAAAATGCTGCTCCCCGACTATTGTAGGGGTGGGAAAAAGCAAAGAATTGGGCGTATGTATTCGGGAACGGCCCTGAGATGCGTAAAGAAAGTTGTCGATTTTGCTGAAGAGGCCGAGGCAAAAAAGAATGCAAGGCCAGAACCGACCCTTTCCGAATCCGAAATCGTCTCGGATCCTTCGAAGTCTTTCCAGGCCATGAAAAGGGCGGTAACGGTTGTGGCCAAAAAGGTGGGCAAGGCACTGATTATCTCCGGGAACGGGGGTATTGGGAAAAGTTACGCCGTCAACAATGTGCTGGAGGCTTACGGCCATAGTCGTCCGGAAGACTACAACATTTTGAAAACCAAGTGCACCCCTATCAACATGTACAAGTTCCTCTACAGGAATCGGGATAAAATCTGCGTTTTTGACGACTGCGACTCGATTTTGCAGAATGTGGAGGGCCGGTCCATCCTGAAAAGCGCCCTGGATTCCGACAGCGTCCGCGAGGTTTTCTGGAATAGTGACGCCTGCGACGTGGTGGATACCACCTCTTGTATGGACAATAATGAAGTGGCCGCCGTTCTTGCCAACTGGTCCAAAAGGCACAATGAACGGCAGGGGACTCCCAACCACTTCTTCTTCAACGGTTCCGTCATCATTATTTCAAACATGAAGAAGGACGATATCAAGAAGCTGGACGAGGCTCTTGTTACCCGCTGCCATACGGTGGAGGTGTCGCTGAGCAACCAAGAAATCCTTGACCGTCTGGAAGGCCTCCTGGATGACTTCAAGATATATGATGCGGACAACAGGGATATTTCCGATGATGACATGAAGCGGAAAGTTTTTGACTGGATCAGTTCAGAAGAGTTTCTGAATGACGAACGGATGGAAGGAAAAACTCTGAATTTCCGCCTGTTCGTGAACACCTATAAGGCGCTCTACGCCAATGGAGATGATACCGATGACTGGAAACAGGTCGCATTCCAAGGTTAAACCCAGAACCTCCAAGGAGCTTAAGCTCCTTATTTACGACTGCATCGAAAAATTCGGGCCCAACTGCGACCTGAATTTTATCGATGTTTCCGGAATCAAGACCATGGATGATCTTTTCTCTGGGGTGAACAGCGCATTCAACGGCGACATTAGCGGTTGGGACGTTTCTCGCGTGGTTACCATGCGGGACATGTTCTACGGTTCATTGTTCAATGGCGATATCAGCGGTTGGAACGTGTCTGGCGTAACGTCCATGGAGGCCATGTTCATGGGTTCGGAATTTACGGGCGATATTTCCAATTGGGATGTGTCCAGGGTAGAAAACATGGAGTCCATGTTCCGTGATTCCAGATTCAACGGTGACATCAGTCGCTGGGACGTGTCCAATGTGGAATGGATGCAGTGCATGTTCGCCAATTCCCAATTCAACGGGAATATTTCTCAATGGGACGTCTCCAACGTATGTGATGCAAATGCCATGTTTGCGGGTTCACAGTTCCTGGGTGACATCAGTGACTGGGCCTTGCCCAAGGATGCTTTTGTCCTTGACATGTTCCTAGAATCCGTCATGGAATTGAAGGGACTCATTCCTGCATGGCATAAAAAAATGAGGGAAGATCCTGACCGGGAAAGTTACTGGTGGTGGACTCCCGGCTGCGAAGATGTGTATTCGGATATTGACGAAACAGAAAATGAGCAGCCCGATTGCGAGCCGCCCACCGAAGAAGAGTTGGAAAATTTGCCGTTTTAGACTTATTCTTCCAATACCTTGTTTCCATATTTTTTCCCGAACGCCGTCACCAGTTTATGCGGTTCCGGGAAGTAATGCTTGAGGATGTTCATCCCGATGGTGTAGATTTTTTTCGGGATGCCAAACACAGGTTCGGCGATAGCCCCTGTGATGCAGGCCAAGGTGTCACTATCCCCACCAAGGGACACCGCATTCCTCAGGGCATCTTCATAACAATCCGCTTCGAATACGCAGCGGACGGCCTGCGGAACAGTTCCCTGGCAAAGTGCAGCGCCAGGATAAGCCCAACTGTATTCGGGGCGTAATTCTTCCAATGTAAACCCAATGTCGTAGGCGAATTCCCTTTCGAGGGTGTCCTTGATTTCGCCGATACTGCTTCCGTTTCGGGCCATGAATATGGCGAGAGCCGTAGCCTGGGCACCTTTGATACCTTCGGGGTGGTTGTGCGTACATTCGGCAGACTCCTTGGCCTTGGCAAGGACTTCTTCTTTGCTGTTGAATGCCCAGCCCACGGGGGCAACACGCATGGCGGAGCCGTTCCCGCAACTGTTGTAAGGTTCTGCTACTCCCGTGACGAGAGCCTTATCTACATACCTGGTGAATCCTCCACCATAACCGCCAACGGGGCAGTCGTACTTGCTGGCGTAATCAACATAGTATTTCCAGACGGCACCACCGTGCATAATCCAGTCTGCCGTCGCAAAAGTCAGGATGCTATCGTCAGTGGGCGATACCCCTTCGCCGAAAAGGTCAAAATCCTTCTTCTTGATGTTGTCGAATTCGTAAATGGAACCGACGGTATCGCCAATGATCGCTCCAATCATATTTTACTCCAAATAGGTTAGTCCGTTGTAATTGAATCTTGTTACATCAATATTCATGTTGGCTTGGTCTACAAGGTTCCATTTCCAGTCTCGCATGGGAATGTCGCTTACGATAAGCTTGTTCAGGCGCTTGGCAAAAAGTACCTCTTCGCTGGTAATGGTGTCGCTATTGGAATTGTAGCAATTATTCATCATCGCCTCGTTCTTGTTGCTAATGAACATGGACGAGAAAAAACCACGGAGTCCTACGCTCTTGGCAAAGGATGACGCATGACACCAGATGCCAATAACCCGTTCCGCCCGAATGAACTTCACATTACGTTCCGAAACCAGCAGGGAATCGCCATGGGATTGGGGCGACATGAGCCCGCTTGGGAACCCGTGCCCACAAATAATAAGCGTGTCCTTTTCGGCCAGGAGGGCGGTATCCACCTTTTTCCTGGCAGGGCCGTTATGGCTGTTGATTTCGACTACCTTGACATTCGGGAGTCCTTCCCAGATGTTCATGAGAACCAGGGTGTCGGCATCACCCATGTTAGAAAATATCACTGTTGCTGAATTCATTTTTTCCCCTCCTATAATGTATATAGCGTCTGATAAAATATTTGTCCAAAATCCCCCACCAACCCTATCCCCCCCCTCCCCAAAGGGGGTGGACTATAAGGAGAAAGTCCTGGAAAATTCGCGCTGGTAAGCTTCGGTGTCGTCGGTGGTTGCGTATCTTTGCGGGTTGCAGACGTGCATCAGGCCGAAGCGGGTGAAGCTGTCCATGTCCTGCTTGACCCTGTTAGCGAAGTAGACCAGGTATTTCTTGACCTCATCGACATTTTCCAGCTGCGGCTTGTTGGGCCAGGTTAAAAACTGCTGCAGGATGTTGTAGAGGAGGATGTAGGATTTTTTGATGGAATGGTTCCTCGCCTTTGCATAGTTGCTGATGGTAAAGAGGTCCATATTTTTGTTGCAAATCTTTTCGAGGGCCTTCAGGTGTTCGCAGAGAAGGTCGAGTTGCTGTGCGAGTTCCGGGTTTTCCTTGCGGAGCTTTTCCTTTGTGAACTTCTCATCCTTCTTTTCGTCGTTTTCGTCCTGCTCCTCTTGCTGTTCCTTGGCAGTGTTCGGTGCCTTGAGGTATTTTTCGGCCAGCCTGCGGTATGCAGGAGTCTTGTCGCCGCAAACCAGCTGCTCGAAGGTGTAGCCGGCTTCGCTGGGCTCGAGGGTGCGGTTGTCCAGGATGGTGGTCTGGAGGAAGGTGTCGATGGTGTGCTTTTTCATGAGCAGTCCTTGGTTTTGAGTTGATGTTGGGTTAAAAAGTGCGAAAAATGGAAAAAAAAGGATACGGGAATAAAACTCAAAATTTTATTTCTAAAATTTCTCTACAAATTCTTCAAAAATTTAAATTAAATAATTAAAAAAGCTAATGTAATATAGTAAAAAATACACTTTTTGTCAAGTCATTTTTTGTCAATCTAAAATCCCATCTTCCGATTGCTACAACCGCCCTTTGCCTTGATTTCGTTTTCCAGTTCAGTTGCGATGCGTTCAGCGGTAAGTTTGTGTGTAGGCAGGTAGCGAAGTCTGGAGAATACGGCGTTGAAGTCGCCCGGTGCCAGCGTGTCGAAATTTTTGACGGATTCGGGGCAGGCTTGCTGTGGGAAGAACGACTGCCACATTTTCGCGATGCCGTCGGGAGTCAGGTAGTTGAACCCCAGTTTCAGCGCAAAACGGCGGCGGGAGGCGGGGTCGAGGGTGCCGTTGAAATTGGTGGCGGCAATGAATATGCCGTTGAAATTTTCCAGCTGGGTCAGGATTTCGTTCACCTGGCTCACTTCAAAGTTGCGTTCTGCACGGTTCCTGTCCCCAATAAGGCTGTCGGCTTCGTCAAAAAAGAGGATGGCCTTGCTCTCTTCAGCCTCTTCAAAAGCGTCGCGAATCCGCTTTTCGGTTTCGCCTACGAACATTCCCTTAAGATCGCTGGACCGCTTGATAATGAGTTTGCGGTTCAGTTGGCGTGCCAAGTAGCGGGCGAATTCGGTTTTTCCCGTGCCGGGGGCGCCATATAATAGTATGTTCAGTGCCTGTGCGGCGCCCGTGCCGTCCAAACGGTCCCAGATTCCGTTGAAATTTTCCGCAATTTCCATAACTTCGTTTACGTCACCCTCCATGTTGATTCCGGAAAGGCTGTAGGCGGGGGCATGGGTGTCTTTTTCCCTGGAATAATCGCATTTTACGCCTAAAAGGTTGGCATGGGCGCCCAGCATTTTGCGGATAACGTCAGAGGCGATGCTCCGTTCGCCTGCAAGCGGGAGCGCATGCTTGACGGCCAGGGTCATGCCGCCCACGGTCACGGGGTATTCCGCCGCGATGGAACGGACGTCCTCTTCGCTGATAAGGTCCGGAGCGTTGAAGTTTTCCAGTACGGAATGCAGTTGGGCCGCCCTCTTTTCCGCCGAAAAGTTCTCGAATTTAATGGAATAGTCAAAGCGGCGGCGGGTGCTCTCTTCCACAAACCTCATGGAATTGGAAATCCAGATAACAGGCACATGGATGTCTTCCATGAGCATATTGAGGGTCCCTTTCTCCAGAAGGTTCAGCATCTGGTCCGCTTCGTCGATAAGGATAATGGACTTTTCGTTCTCGCCGCGCCAGGCGGCAAGCTGCAGGTTCCGCACGCGGCGGCGCAAAATGGAATCGCCCAGGCTGCTTTCGCGGATAATCCCGCTCTTGGGTTCAGAGGATGTTTTGATGGTATAGAGGGGGATTCCCAGTTCCTGTGCCAGGGCCTTGGAAAGTTCGGTCTTTCCCGTTCCTGCCCGACCATAGAACAATATATTAAGGGGCTGTTTGTAGTCGTGGTGTGCCAGCAGGTAAACGAGCATGTCGGCTTCGGGCCGGTCTTTTGCCAGCGTTTGGAACGGAATCTTGGGGGCTTCGGCGGTTTCGATGTCGCCTACGCTAGATATATTGATGGTCCCGTTCATGTGGAGCTCAATTTCATGGTCCATCACCAAGTCAGAATCGATAATCCTGAGCTTAGAGAGTAGCGAATTGTCGCCAATGGTGTCATAGAACTGCTTTTCGGTAAACCCGCCGGCCACCAGCATCAGGTTCACGTCCTGCCCGCGACTTTGCATCATGGCGGCCCTTCTGGTCAATCCAGACTGTTTTGCCTTGATTTCCGTTGCCAAATCTATCCACAGGTAAAGAATGAGTTCCATGTCGCTGTCGCTTAGCCGCAGCGTTTCCTGCAGTTTTTGGGCACGGATATAGACGGGGTCATCTTCCATGACCGCGTTTTTGAGCTGTTCCAGGGCGTATTTTGTGAAATATTCCGTAGCAATGTTCTGGATTTGTTCGTTTTCCTGTGCAGAAGGGGACTCCAGATTGAAGGAGGCAAGTTTTTGGTCCAATTCTGCTTGGTGTTCCTTGTCCATAAGGTCCTTGACCATGCCCAAAACAAAATACTGGGGTGCAGAGCGTAAAATCCGAACCCAGTACTCCATTTTTTTTAACCGGGCAAAGCGGGATTCGCCTGGAATGTGCAGGGCTTTCTTTTCGGAAAGGTCTTGCGCGATGTTTTGGAAGTAGCCGTTTTTGTTCATATTTTACCTCACGAATATAAAGGACACCCATACCCATACAAACAGGGTACAATTATCCCAAAAAATTCAATAAAAAACTGTCGGGGGGGGGGTAAAACTTGGAGCTACAATATAGTAAAAAAATGGCCTTTTGTAAAGGTCATTTTTTGTCATTTATTTATAAAGTGGATGACCCACATGTCGGCATCGCTGCCTACACGCACGGGTGG
>Ga0265298_10004760_pt1 | contig 17212 bp, 23 predicted proteins | sample AusTroGonzalo_MG_3_FD_193486 | JGI IMG/M metagenome (GOLD analysis project Ga0265298, IMG submission 193486) | Bovine rumen microbial communities from tropical cattle in Woodstock, Queensland, Australia - Gonzalo_01 | ecosystem: Host-associated > Mammals > Digestive system > Stomach > Rumen ... | reverse complement strand
AAGATATAGTACACTGCATTGTGTACGGACTTCAAGTCCAAGTGTATCTTGTTGGAATCAAGTATGTTGGCACATTCATTATACGCAATTCTGGCCACTTCAAGAAGACTAGACCAGTATTCCTGGTCTGCTCTATCCTTGAAGCGGAGTTCTGCATTATAAGTTATCGTACACATACTTTCACCCGTGTTCATATTAAAGTTTATAAAATTCTTGTGGCAGATGCAACTATATTGTACTCATTTCTCATCATGAAACCTTAAAAGTGTTCCCAAAGTGTTCTCGTGGGCATTCCTACGCCACCCTAAAGGGTGGCATCTTCCTGCCCACTCTTTTGTGAAGCGGCGTACTCGTCCATATTCGAGTCTAGCTTCGAAAGCCCCGACATGGAGAGGGCAATCCGCGAGGCGTGCCGAATTGCCGGCGTGGAGAGCGAGGAGGACCTGTCGGACGGCAACCACACTTTCAAGGACCTGTACGACCAGCGGTGCATACTGTTCGCTACGCTGGTAGGACTGTTCCCGAAAATATCTTGGAAGACGAAGCGGCATGACGACGGGAAGCCGTGCCATGACGGGAAGAACTTCCTCGTCTGCATAGAGACACCGGACGGACCGTATTCCTACCACTACCCGATGGCCGACTGGGACAAGTTCAAGTGCCGGGAAATAGAGAAGGCCAAGCCGTTCGACGGTCATACCGACAAGGATGTTGGCAGGCTGCTGTCACTCGTCCCGGAGAGGCTGCCCCGCGGTGTAATCGGGTCGCTGTGGAACCGCCGTAGCGACCTGGATATGTCCAACTACCAGAAACCTGCTCCGCTGCAGGAATCCTGCGACTCTACGGGCCCTGATGTGCGCTCCGTGGTTTCCGGGATAGTCGCCATTACTGGGCGGTTGAACCAGGTAGCTGCGGGGTAGATGCCGGAGTAGTGCCTTCCGGTATCCGATGCTTGGCTACAATGGACAGCAACGGGTCGATTGCGTTATCCAGTTCCTCTCTCGCCTTATCCGGAGGTATTATGTACACCGCCTCCGGATATTCCGTATGGTCCGTGTCGTACAGGATTTGAGAGGATACCGAAACATTATATTCAGAAGATTTCATTATGCTGATAATGTTGTCCCAAGTCGTTAGCGTGGAGCCGATAATACGTATTCCGGAGAACTCCTTGTCTACTAAGAGATTGAGGTGTTCGATATTTATAAAATCAAGCTTGGTACGGCCGTGCACGTAGATGACCGTCGTTCCGCTCAACCGATTACGCAATGACTCTTCAAGTTCGTCCTGCAATGCCTTCGCTTCGTTGAACAGTCTTTCGCGTGATTCCTTGATGGAACGTAGGTCGGCCGGTAAGTCGAACTTGGATACCTGCTCATGTAAGGATAGGAGAGTTTTGCAGACGTTTTCCTTTTCGGTAGCGAAATCTATATCAGGGTCGGTTGCGCTTTCCTGAAGACGGGCGAATGCCTTGTAAAGTGGGCTTTCGTCAGGTTGGCCGGATAATACGTCCTGCGCTACATTGCGCAATTCTTCCAATTTGGCGTCCAGTTTAGATGCGATGTCTTTTTCGTCGTCGGTAAGGACGACTCTTGGGTATGTATATGGTTCTGGTGGAAGTGGCATTGTAATTCTCCTTGTTATTTCCAGAAGCAGTACAGACATCCGTGCGGGCACTGACCTGGCTTGCGTCCAAGTATCTGCTTCTTCATTATGCACATGCAGTCGTTTCGCTGCTTCCTGTCCGGCTTCCCGTATTCTCCTTGGTCGAGTCCGAGAATACGGATGTCCTCAATGCTAGCGCATCCACAGTGGGCTAGTCCGGGAAAGTCGAGCGACGGTTCGGCGCAGCATTCGAAACTGAATGTTTCGGTATGGGACGAAAGAATCTTTTCTGCTCGGCGAAACACAGCGTCGGGCGCCCGGAACTGGTCGTAGAAGATATCGATTCCGGCATTCCTGATTCGGTCCCTCGCGTGATGGTACATGTCTACTATTGATATGCGGCAACGGATTTTGGAATCAGGGAACTTGCTTGCCATAGGTGCCCATAGTTCAAGTACCCTGGAAATATTTTCCTGCGTCTCGGCGTTGATGAGCACAATCGGGTCTAGGCGAAGCACATAGTGGGACGGACAGAACCCGGAATCCAGAAGCTTGACAAACTGCTGGAATTCGGTCTCCGGTGCATTGACTCCGGGTTCGAGAGCAGTTCCTCCCTGACCTGTAACGGTATGGTGGAAGATTACGTTCCCTTGTACGGCAACGAGCTTGGCCACCATTTCGTCATTGAGTTCCTTGGAGATGATTATGTTGGCTTCCAGTAGACGTGTTTCCCAGTCGTCAACGAAGCATGGGTCGTATGTTTCAGTTATTCCTACTGGTTTCATGAGACTTTCCTTTTTTGACCGGTTTGTCCTTCACAAGGAAAATGGGTATTCTGGTATACTGGTGGTTACGACAAATATGTATGTTGATTCCGGTATTCACGGAAAACTGCGATTGTACAAGTTGAGGGCAAACAATGCGTCCGGTCCCGAGTTCATTGATGCGTGCAACGTTAATAATTTCGTCTAATTCATCCTCATCAATATTATGTACGTTGAGCATATCCTCTTGAAATGCGTCGTCTTGAACTCCAAAGGTATTCACGGAACTGTTGACATTGTTGCGTATTGCCTCGGCTGTATGTCCGTGCACCTTGTAGTATGGGTCAATTCCAATGTCGCTATTCTCCGGGAGTATTTGAAAAGATGGGTTTACCACATTTGGCAAATATACGCCGTCGTTAATTAGTTGGTTGAACCCGATGGTGCTTAACAATTCCGGAAGGTAACCATTGAACACAATGGCCGGATACTGGTCGTCCGAATTCAGCTTTACTGGATTTTCAATAAAACCTCGCAGTCTACGAGGCGGGCGCTGGTCTTCGACTGGTTGCGGTTGTTCCCAATTCAGTTGGTCCCCGACGGCGACATCATGGTTGACCCCGCGGGGAAGTTGGTGCGGTGATGTATTGAGTGAACCCGGACGGCCGCCAAGAGCTCCCCAGAGTTGGTACGATTCTTCCAGGGTAGGAATATGCCATCCATCCGGTATCAGTTGTGGGACTTCGAGAATAGGGTATACCACTGCCTTTTCTGTTGTGGTCTTCGCCGGCTCGGCAGAATTGTAGGTAATCTTCCCGGTGGACTCGTCTATGTGGCCTTCCGGGCGTGAAATGGTGATTGGCGGCGTAATATATTCAACGCAAGCGTTGGAGAACTGCGTATCGTATAGGGATAATAGCTTTTGGCATTTTTTAGTCCGTGGATTTTGCCGTCCCAGGACGGTCCGTCCGAAGAAGAATGCTCGATGTATTCCGGTTTCTCGTATCGAAGTCGGAATGTGTTTTACTCCTGCATATATAGCTACGCTAGCGTCAAGCATTGCTCGCGTGCTCTTGGCTGACATGCCCTTCAATTCACGCTCGGCATCGGGAATGGAATAATCGCTAGGCCACACGATAGGTTCGTGAGTAGCACGTATTGCGTTCACGGCATCGGCAAATTTGTCCTTCGGAATCGACGAGGGATAGACTTCTGAGTGAAAGTTCGCGTAACAGTTGCCCGACATGTCAAGGTCATGCTGCGAACGGAACTGATAAAATATGAACTCGTACGTCTCGTATATCAGTTCTGTAAGGAAATCGGGGATATCCGTATGGTACGCATTATCCCACCAAGCCTGTATCAGTTCCTTGCTAGCGAGCCATGCGTTACGCGGAAACTTTTTATTCGTTTCCAATGGTATTCCTGGATGCAACCCGCTGATAATAGGGGAAATAACTGTGTCGTTGTCACCTATGAATAGACACGACAGAAAGTATACCGAGCGGCGGGTATAAATAGCACGCTTGCCGTTACGTGTTACCATTACTGGACCCGATAGCCCATATGAGACTACTAGGGAATCATTCCGGACAAATGCATCCGGCTTGTATAACTCATGGGTGAGTCTAGGAGGCGTGCAATAGCCCATTAGGGTCAGCTTCTCCTTGAGCTCGTCATCGACGGTAATGGCTTTGAGAGACCCGTCACGCATCACTTTGAGACCAATCCATATGTCAGGCAAATAAAACTGTTTTAATTCGCCTGCAGCAGTGTCGTCGAACATACTGTCAAGCTGGCGGTTGATATATTTCGGAAGATGTTCCGGCATGTACCTAAGTGGGTCAAGCATCCAGGTGAGGCCGCCGGCTCTCCTCGTACGGTATACGTTACCGTCTCGCGTATCGACGAATTTTCCCTCGTGCGTGCCAATTCCGTACGAACGACCCCTGTTGCAGGCTCGCGTATACCGTTTTTTCTTTTCGAGTATTGTGGAGTTTCTCTGTATTAGAGTCTGCACGTATTCCTTTGTCAACGCATACACTTCTTTGTTGCTGAGAGGCGGGCAAATCTTGTAGAACGGACCGCCGAGCAGGTCGGAAAGTTCCTCCTCGGTGTAGTAGTTGTCCCCGCTGTTACGGCGAACTGTTACGTGTACTAGACGTCCGGCCGGGCCAACATCTATGGCGAGCATCGAATTGTCGTAGTCTTCATCTTCCGGGGTAAGTTTTTCGAATCCGGGAAGCGTTGCCACATAGAGCCGTACCGTACTGACCTGGCACCTTCCCTCGTTCAAGATGGACGTGTGCTTGTAGTGGTTGTACATGCATTCGCCGCGTACATGACACCAATTAACATAGTTCCCGAACTGGGAAGCCACTTCGAACGATGTCAGCTCGGTTATGTTGTAGCGGCGGGGTCCGTACTTTTTCCTGTTCAGCCTGCGCTTCATGGCTGACCACTGTCCGGAAATCTTTGTCCCGTATATTTCCTGCAGTTCTTCGAACGTGCACAGGTGGTTATCCTTGCCAAGATGCCTGGTGTACTCGTTGGCGTGTGCTATAGAGATTATACGGAGAATCTCGTGGAGGCGCATTAGCGCATCGGTGTTCTCGGTTTCCTGGCCGAGGTTGAGTTCACCGAAGGCGATACGGGCGATTCCCGGAGCGAACCGTATCTTGCTGACGCCGTCCTTGAAGAAGTACGAGCGCAGCTCCATGTAGGCGCAACGGGTCCAGGAGGAAACCTTGCTGTGCTCCGGGAGTTCCTTGTTGCGGTCCTCCATGAGTTCGGTATACTCCGCGCATACGTCGTTCCGGTTTGGGAGAGCGTTAAGGACTTTCTTGGTGTATCGGTATGCGTCGCCTTCGGAGCCGTTGGAATCTATAGCCATGCGTTAAACCCGTAAATGAAAAGTTTAACACAAATATAGCAAAATGGGGGTACCAGCTAGGATTCGGATGTCTTCTTGCGTTCGGCTAGCGTGTCAATTACGAGCTGTACCACCTCATCGTATCCGGCAAGGTCTCCGGTCTTCTCGATGAACTCTATCTCGCGAGAAAGGAGCATGCACTTAATGACAGAGTCGAGGGCCTTTGATTCCTCTTCCGTCTCGTTGCGCCCGTTCGGATTGTACGGCTTTACCCGTGTCAGCATGATTTCAAGGGTGTGCCCCTTGTATGCATCGGCGTCCTCGTGGCATGCTTCCGCTAGCCTGACGCGTTTCTGCCGACCGGCGTATATCGCGCCGAGACGTATGGGGGAATCCGTTACGATGACGTCCACCTTCCCGAAGATTCGGGATATGCGGTACGCCTGGTGGCCGCTGAGGCAGAACTGGCACTTGAAAGCCTCCTTGCTACCTTCCCAGACCTTGTCCTTGGCGAACTCGCTGATGTATTCGGCGTCGATGCCGGCCATCTTCAACTTGGAAAAAATATAGGCGGCCCCGGTAGACTTTCCGGTCCCGGGCCCGCCGTAAAGGTTGACGATTAGGGTGTCTTTCATTTCTAGCTACAGAGTGTAAAAAGGAATCCGCCGGCCCTGTACATCAGGTATGATATGGCGATTATGTTGAGCACGACGCAGATTACCGTGGCCAACTTGTTGCTGGCGCACGCGATGAACGTTATGAACACGATGCACAGCGCCACGATGAGGATGACGTTGTTGAGGTCGACTAGCATTTTCTGTCTCCCTCCGCATTGAGAGTCTTGACGATGGTAAATACGTTGTAGACGATTCCTACAACGCATGTACCGATTGTGACGAACGTCATGGCCCTCGAGCATGCGTTTTTGATTTTTTCTTGCATCAGTCTACCCCGTATGTGAATATGTATTCGCCTTTAAGGTTCGTGGACACGTCGAGGAACTTGAGCCCGGCTATCCTTACGGGCATGCGCTCCGACTTGGGGCACGCGACCTTGGCGTAGAAGCGCCACTTCATTCCGCTCTCGTAGTCGTTGGACAGCCACCGGTCTACCCGGCACCCGTACTTCTCCACGGCAAGCTCGAATTCCCCCTTGGTGTCGCAGAGGGCTGTCGTGGCCAGCAAGGCAATTATAATGAGGAACTTTTTCATGTTCATCTCCACGTTTTCTTTCAAATATAGCAAATTCCCGTACTATTTTGTAGGCCCGTCGCACTCAAACGAATCGACCAGGTGGCTTGACTGGCCGGCTATTACAAAGTAGTTATTCGGAATCGCCAGAGCCCTTCCGGGGTTTCCGGCGTCTTACCCGCCGTCCCCTCGGTTTCCGGCGTTTCCATCCGAGGTCCAGCGGGGCGGGGGTCTGGGCTACGCCGAGCCGGGCAAGTGTGCCTACCATCGCCCGGTATTTCGAGAAGAACTCCACTACCTGTTGTGCGGCCTTTCCGGTGATTCCCATCCTGACCGCTTTCGAGGTGAACCTGGTCACTGCCTTGGCGACAGTGGCGGGGTCGTCTCCCGCGAGTGCGCCCATTCCTCCGGACGCCCCTATGCAGGCCGCCAGGGCCGGTGTAATTTCCCTGCTGATGCCAGGTATCCCCATCGCATCCAGCAGCATGTGCATCGGTTTCATCTTCGAGCGCTCTACGCTCTTCATGAGGACGTATGCGTCGGTATAGCTGACGTGGCACGCGTCCATGAAGTCCTTCACGGTAAGCGAGTACAGCCTCTCCACCGTATCCAGTTTCCCTTCCATGAGGAGCTGCTCGACCACGGTGTCAGTCATCCCCGGAATAGCCATCCCGCCGACCGACACAAATCGCAGTACCCGGTCGCCTATCTGGGTCCTGCATTCTGGGTTGACACAGACGAGGACCTCGTGCAAGGGATTGGCCGGGTCCTTCCGGTGCAGCAGATGTTCCCCGCAGAACGGGCAGTCCTCCGGCCGGGTGAACATTTCCGGCGAGGAATTTCCGGGTGGCATCCACGCCGCCACCCCTTGGGTCGTTTCGGATACGTACATGCCGGTATGCCGTCCTGTTTCCCGGCACGCGGCCAGCTCCGGAGTCTTCCCCAGCTCCTTCCGGAGGGTCACCGTGCATCCCCGGTGGAGGCCGAGGTAGTCCGTTATTCCCCAGTGGGGAATCTTGCACCTGAATACGGTGGAGTGGTCTAGCTCGGTGTTCCTTATCCCGGCCACCGGCACGATGGTTCCGGCCAGCCCTATGGCCGGGTCGAGCGACACTAGCTCGGCGCATATTTCCTCGCATGATTCGGCGGTTTCGGCCACCGTTTCCTCCACGGCCGGCAGGGCGGCTACGACGGAACCGGCAGTGGCGGCGCACGTCTCGAATTCCATGGCCAGCAAGGACAGGACTTCGTATATGGCCTCGTGGACGGTAGGGAAGCCCGCAGCAAATTCCGCGGCCCATATGGTCAGCGTCTCGCATATTATGGAATGCTGGATGGCGTTAATCATAGTGGAAATGTAGGAAAATCCTCGTGACAATACAACGGAAAAACTATGTTTTTCTTTCATCATCGGCGTCCAGCTCGGCCATCCAGTCGGGCGGGTGTCCGTACATCTCGGACGATTCGTCGAGGGACGCGGCGATGAGTATCGCGTATAAGAGTTCGATTGGTACCCGGTTTTCCTTCTCCATGTGGGCTCCTTCATAAAAGAGGGGCGCCGCTTTCGCGGCACCCCCGTTGCGGTTGGCGCTATTTCGCCTTCTCCATGGTGCCGTCCGGCATCGCGGAAAGGTGGGACATCGACTCCAGGGTCTCGTGGATTCCCCCAAGGAGACGGCGGGAGGTAATCCTCCCCCCGTTCCCCTCGATTTCGTCCATGAGGTCGCAGAGGTGCCGGGCCAGGGCTTCCCTGGTCCTGTCCATCGTTTCCTTCATGTCTACGTCAGTCATTGTTCCTCCGTTGGCTGCATGCGTTTAAGAAGAGCGGCCGCGTCCTCGGCGGTGAAGGAGAACCCGAAATAGCTCACCTTCGGCACCGCATCGAACGCTTCCTTGAGGGCAGCCCCGAGAATATCGAGGTCGACCTTCCCGTCGGCAATTATCCCGGCCATTTCCCCCCAGGGCCTGACCTTGGAGATGATTATGTCGGGGTTCGCCTTCAGCGAGCCAAGTGCCGCAAAACCCAGGAACCTGTCACCGAGCTTGGGAATCTGTGCCACCTGGTCCGCCATGAATCCGATGAAGGCGTGCACCGCCTTGTCCAGACCTATCTTCATGAACTACCCCTTAGCCGTTGTTGGAAGCGGTTGACGTGGGGGTAGCCGAGGTCCCGCCCTGAACGAGCTGGGCCGGGGGAAACGGGCTGACGAATGCCGGGCCCCAGCCGGGGGCGACGTTCGCGTTCGGAATCATCGGCTGGACGAGCCGGTTCACGGTGTTCGCCACGCAGTTGATGCTCTGCTGGAGAATCTGCTCGCGGAGCGGCTCGGCCACTTCTATGGCGGCGACGCGCTGCTTCAGGTTGCTGACCTCGAACGTGAGTTCCTTGACCTGGGCGTCGGCATAGCGTTCCGCCTTGAGCTGGGCGATTTCCGTATCCTTCGCCGAGAGCTGGTAGGCGGCGCTGGCCGTCGGGTTGCCGTTGCCGAAGATGCTGCCGAGGTTTCCGCCGCCAAGAACGCCGGAAGCCAGGGTGGTGCCGATGATGCCGAGGGTGAGCCCGGCGTTGCCTACGCCCTTGCTGGTGTAGGAGTCTTCATTGTAAGTAGCCATATTGCTATCCTTCTTTGTGGGCACTGGTTGGAAACCGCAAAAAAGGCCTCTTTTTTGCGACCGGACCGGGTGTCCACTGTTCCGGTCCTGCACTTACGTTTATGTATCCGGAACATGTAATAATGCACGTAAGTCGTTGATACTCAACGACTTACGATGATTTTAAAATATCGGACTGGCAGTGCAGGTCCGGGATGGATGGTGTTTTTTGCTATATTTACACTATGGAATTCGAAGAATACATCGAACAGGTTGCCGCCGAGTTGGAAAAACTCGGGTATCCCCGCGGCACGGGGCTGCTTGACCGGGACAAGGCGTTCGCGCTGTATCAGCTCGGCATCGGACCGGACAAGACGGCGGCCACGCTGGCGAAGATTTAGGGTAAAATTGCGGCCCGTTTTGCAAATCGGGCCGCAATTTTCATAAAATGGCATAGTTTCTGTACAGAGATGCTAGGAGGCGTTCGATGTACAGGAGAAATGAAAACCTTCGGTCGGTCAAGGATACAGTCGAGCTGTGTGATGGCCAGGTCAAGGAACTGGAAAAGTGTGCTGCCGACCCGGAATATTTCTTGCGTAATTATTGGTACATAAGCACGAAGGATTTCGGGTACCAGCACTTCCCCATGCGGCCAAAACAGGCGGAGTTGCTTTCCGTGTTGGCGAACGAGAAGATGATTAAGGGCGACTGGTACCGTCAGTCGGGATTTACCACGCTCGTTCTGGGATACATGGTTTGGAAGATTCTCTTCTCGCACAACTTCGCGTGCCTTTACATGACACCGAAGAAAGCCCTCGCCTATGGCTACATGAACGATATTGTGAGGGGAAAATATCAGTTGCTGCCGTTCTGGATGCAGCGGGGCGTGAAGATATGGACGAAAAGCCTGATAATCCTGGATAACGGCAGCCGACTAGCCGCGAGGGCCGCCTCGGCCGACAACGCGAGGGGAATGAGATGGGATTTCATCTTCATAGACGAATTCGGCTGGATTAAGGACAAGGCAATGCTGGCGATAGTCGCGTTGCTCCTGCCAACGGTGGAGGCCTCCACGAGGACCCGGTTGGTGCTTGGGCAGAGCCATAGGTTTGGCCGTCAGACTACCGCGAACCTTATGTTCTGGCAGAATACCTCGATGCAGTTCCACGTATCCGAGCTGTCGTGGGACCAGGATACCCAGCATGACGAGAAATGGGCAGCCCGTCAGAGGCTGTGCATCGGTGAAAAGCAGTTCGCCCGGGAGTATTGCGGGGTCATCGAGAGCGACGTTCCCGGCAAGCAGTATACTGAGCGTTTCGGCAAGTGGACCGTGTGCCGGGACGGGAATCGCCATCCCGTCGGGGAGCATTCCAAGGGTAGGTACATCTGTGCCATAGTGGCGTTTGGACGGAAATCCGGCGTTCCGGTAAGCAAGCCGTACACACAGGTCTTGGTAGTGAACCATAAGGGGGAGTTTGTTGGTTTGAAGTCCGATTCGTACATGGAGGAACGGGTGATGGCGTGGATGCCGGAACCGGACATACCATCAAGCATCAAAAAACTGTGCAACGGGTAGTTCACGGAAGAACTACCACGGCACCGGGTCATCGGAAGCATTTCATTACACTACGGCCCGACATGGCACATATGGCCCGAAGCTGACATTTTTAGGAATGTCGTACTCGGACGCCTCGACGATTCCGTACATCTGCTCGTCCGTGCCGCTTACCCAGCGTGGATACGGGTACCTGTACCTCTCGCCCTTGGAAATCGGGTCGATTCCCACGGTCTTCAGGTTCTTTGTCTCCTCGTTGGTATAGAATTTCATGCTCTTTCGCATTTCTTCGATGCTTTCGGCCGGCTTTGCGGTACTGGGTTTCACGAAATCTGTGGCCTCCTGGTTGTTGCCTATGGAGAGGTTTTCGAGTGCTGGATGGACGAAAATCCCGTCCTTCTGAATGAGCTGCCCGTCGAAGTACACTTCGCCGCCACCGTATTCCTTGTGCATGATGAGGACGAGGTCCCAGTGGATTGCCGAACTGTTGCCGTTTGGCGCATCCTGGTAGGCGTTGCCAGGAGTAAAATGGATGCTTCCGCCGATTTTCTCGTCGAAGAGGATGTCGCACATCGGGCGTCGTATCTTGGGGTTGATGCCCATGGCGAATTCGCCGACGTACTTCGCCCCGTCGTCGGTGTTGAAGATTGCGTCGAGCTTTGCCTGGTCGCCGCTGCCGCAAGTTGCGGAGACAATCTTGCCGTCCTTGAACTCGAGCCGTATGTTGCTGAATGGGATTCCCATGTATACTGTCGGGGTGTTGTACGAGATGACGCCGTTCACGCTGTTCTTCACTGGTGCGGTGTACACCTCCCCGTCCGGGATGTTCTTTTCACCGCAGCAGGGGACGGCCGGTATGCCGTCGATGCTGAATGTCAACTCTGTTCCCGGCGCGACGATTTTTACCTCTCGCGTGGAGTTCATGAGTTCTACGAGTGGCTTGGCCGCTTCCGTCATGGCCTTGTAGTCGACCAGGCATGCGTCGAAGTAGAAATCCTCGAAGGCTTCAGTGGACATGTGCGCATCCTGCGCCATGGCGCCGTTAGGCCACCTCGTGATGCACCACTTGGTCTTGTCGACCCTGTAGCGAATGACCGGACGGCGTATCTGCTTGTACTCGGCGCTGAGTTCGCCCGGGAGGTCGGACATCTCGAATGCGTTGTCTCCGCCACGGACGGCGATGTACGCGTCCATGGTCTTCATTTCTTCAAGGTCGCGCCTGGCGCACTCCTCCTTGAACTCCTTTGGGGTGGCGAGGATTTCGGCCTTGCGGACACGGCTGTCGATGGTACGGATTACTGGATATCCCCCGGCCTCCTTGCAGGCGCGGACAAGCGCAACCGGAACTTCTGACGGGACGTCGGTCGTTTCGATAAGTATTTTTTCGCCCTGCTGCAGGTTCACCGAAGTGACGAGCTGGCGTGCCAGGGCGATGATTCTTGAATCCATCATGAGAGTCTCCTTTTGCCGTTTAAACTAGTGCATGTTTTTGGCAATTCCTGCCTTGAGTTCCTTGAGTGTATTGACGAATTGTTCCCCATCCATGTTCCAACGGTTGTCGAAGTGGGGGCTGCACATGTCGTAGGTGAGCTTGTTTCCGCCCCTGTAGTCGAAACAGTCCGGTTCGGAGTTCAATTCGAAAACAACCTGTTTGCCGTCGAGGTAACAGATGCAGCACGAATTCATTATTTCGCATCCCGGAAAATACGCCCGGCACTGCGTGTAGAATTGTTCCCGTTCGAAAGTACGTTCCCCGGGGAGGTTTACGGACAGGAGAAAATCGGCGGTAGGTTTTGGTTTCGCGACAGCCATACTAGTCTCCTCCCATCAGCGGAACGAGTCCTGTCGGGCCGAACATGTGTGTCTCATGCGCAACATATCCGGCGAAAAGCACAATCCCGATGACTACTACGGCCCATAATATTCTTCCCAGAATCGCTGCCCGAGCTTGCCATATGGAAAGACGTTCCGCATTTGCAAAAGTTTCCCGCAGCATTTCACTTTCGTATTTCCGCTGTGTTTCGCGGTCGCGGCGAACGGAATTTATCCGGCCAATGTGATATTTCAGCCGTCCGCGGAGAAACATGGCTGTCTGGGGGTCGTTTTCGGAATTTGCAAGTTCACGTTGGATTTCTGCTATTATGGAGCCGGATTCGCGTTCTACCGAGGAGCGGTATTCCTCGGTCTCACGGGCGAACCTTTCCCGGGAAGTTTCCCCGGTAATCTTTTCGGCGACCTTTTCCGCGGCATCTTCCGCTATGTCGTTAAGAATTCCCATCATTTCTCCTCGGCGTCTTTATCGAAGCACGATACGCTCCGGGAATTATATCACGCCGGTGCAGCGCAGGGCGAACAGCAGCACCCCGGCAACTACCATCGCAAAGAAGATTTTCCAGAAGGTGCACGCGGTGTTTACCCTGGAGTACGTCTTCACGAATTGGGCCTGACGGTCCCGCTGCATGTCGATTTCGCATTTCCATGCAGATTCTTGTCTCTTGAATTCTTGGCTCATACTTGCTTCTACTTGGTAGGATACGGGAAGACCGGTGCCAGTCTCTGTACGCGTGATATGGTGGCCAGGCGTTCAGCGCACTTCTTGAGGACAGTCACCGTGCCATCGTGTTCATCTTTTATTAAGACGTCCGGGTAAAGTTTTGGCAGCACGCTTTCGGTATCTTTTATGAATTTGTCGAATGCGCCCTGGTCGAACACGCACTGGGTATCGAACTTGAGCCCACGTAGAGAAATGTCGTCGGAATCCGGGGATTTGAACAACACATAACCGTAGGTGTGCTCATCAATGAATTGACGCATCTCCGCGATGAACTTATTGGCGAAAAACTCGTTGGCGAATGTCACCGTGAATGTATTGAGCGAACGGGTCAATAAGGTTACATTAACCGGGTCGAAAGTTGTATCCTGGTAAGGTTCGAAGAATGACTTGTCAATAACGGATGCGGCCGCTTTGATGTCCTTCTCGTATTGTGCAGTGAGGTCGGCGATGCACTTGTTGTATGTGGCCCATGCGTCAATACGCATGCTGGTCTCGCCAAAGATTACGGGGATGCTGTCGATGTACGCGAGGTTGTGGGCGTAATTGGTGTCGTTGAGCGAAATTAAACTGAACGTCGGGGTCAACTTATGATTGGGCTCATTCTCGTCGGCGATGGCCCCGTTCGGTACACAGATGGACTCCGGGTATACCAGTTCTCCGAGCATGCTGTTCTTGTCGGCATATCCGCTAGGAAAATTCTTCACGGTAGCGAAGCTCATGAGACACTGCTTCGGTAAGTCTACATGGTATACGTTAATGTTGATAGTGGCGAGGCAGTTATGCTCGGCTCCGGTGAACACTCGTGCGTAGTGGCCGTGCTCAGTGAACTCAAGGTTCACCTTCCCGGAAATCCCGGCGTAGTTCAGCCATTCTGCCAGCGTGCGCTCGGTAGCCTTTCGGTACGTATCCTCGTGTGGGACGTATACGCTGTTATGGACGAGAACCATCGGTATGATGGGCTGGTCGGATGATTCTTTGGATTCTTTGGATTCGGTTGCTGGGGTTTCTTCTGCCATGCTATAAATATAGCAAAACCGCGGGACTACTTAACCAATTTCCTCGAGAAATCCGCATTCTCGCACCGGAATTTCCCGGATTTCCGCAGTTCCGAGACTATTGTCCTCAGGTCGGCGTTGCCGGACCGGTACATCCCGTTACGGCCCATGCCGTGTCCGTCGTCCACCATGGAGGCGATTCCGTTCCAGTGCATGTAGGCGAACCGGTATCCCCTGGCGGCAAGCATGGCTCCGTAGAACGTGTCGTCGTTGTGCGTGGCCACTATGGCCGGGGTGAGCATTTCCAGGGCGCCCTCAAGGCATCCGGGAGGGTAATACGTGCAGTAACCGTTCGGCACGCGCACCCCGCCCGTCTTCACGTTCGGAATGTTCGTGGCCACTACCTTGGCTACCTCCCCGCCGGCCCGGCGCCAGGTTTCCCGTAGGGCCGCGGCGAAATCCGCCCGGTATACGGCATCGTCGTCCGCGGAAACGACCGGGCATCCGGGATGCTCCCGCATGGCGTACAGTATCTTCTTGAACGGGCCCTGGTCCGGGCCCACCCATATAACCTCGTCGGCGCCGGTTTCCGGGACGCCGTCGGGGAACTCGTCGCTGGAAAGCGTGAGGACTACGGGATTCCCCGGGGAGACCTCGTGTATGTTGGCGATGGTTTCCGGGAGTCGAGATATCCTTTTTCGCCAGGATGTCATGGCGATAATCATAGGCCGTACTGCTTCCTGAACCAGTCCGGGAGATGGGACATCATGTACTTGTATTCGCGGTCGCCGATTTCGTCCTTGAAGAGGGTCATGCGGGGGTATGTCACGGGTAATGCGGTAGAAAACGGGCTGTTTGTTCGTGAGTACATCGCTATGGGCACCAGGTTGAAACGGTCGACCCGCTTCAGCATGACCAGTTGGAGGTGCTTAAACACTGTGCGTCCTTTTATACGTTTTCCGCGCATTCGCACGATTGTTTCAATCGGCCCCTCTATACCGGAAAGCAGTGTAAGGTCAGCGACAGCGATTGAATGCCGCTTTCCGTCAAGACCCATGGTGCTGTAGCGAAGCCGGATGGACCCGGTGTTAATATCGAAATACGGGGAGTATTCGAGAAGGGGGTCGAACACCGCGGCCACCTTGAACCGTACGTATTTCACGAAGTTCATCATTGCCTTGTTGGCCTGTATGAACGGGTTTCGGGAAATAAGCGCGTATTTCAGCGGGTAGACGGTGTCGCGGATGCTCCGGAAAATGCTGGATGTGCACATCATACCGCAAATATAGCAATATTAGTGGTTCCGGTGGGATATCCGGGAAAAGTGCAGTTCAGCCAGGGTTTTACACTGGTTATCTGCGTTTTCTAGTCTTCTTGCGCTTTTTGGTCTTCTTGGCCGGCTTCTTCCACGCGACGTGGTTCTGGTAGCGGTTGGCCAGGTTGTCCAGGGTTGTCTTGTTCCATTCAGCCATATGAGTCAGTCCGAGCATTCAAGTTCTTCGATGAGCTTTTCGAACAGTTCGATAAGCGGGTTGACCAGGGCTTTACCTTCACAAACCCTGGGAGTGGGTCCGAGAACTGTGAACCACTTGTCGATTAGCCATAAGAACAGCTTTGTCGACAGACGTATGACGATATACAGTATTATGAGCGGTGTTGCAGTGACGGTGACCGCCCACGCCCATAGTTTTCGTAATGTGATGCCAATATTTCTAGTCATCGCTTAATGCCCCGCTCTCGTATTAAAGGAAACCGCTGACGCCGGTCTGACGGCCTGAGTCCAGTATACCAATAGCTATGGCGCTCCGTAGTCTATCAGACTCTTGCTCCGAATTTCTGAGCTGTTCCTCCAGTTCACGGATGCGTTCCAAGGCACGCTCGTTTTGCGACCGAAGAACGCAGTTCTCGCTACTTACCCGGGCTAACGTCCAGTTGAGATTGATAATGCGCTTCCGGGCACCATGGATTATCGTCAGTGCACGTTGAAATTCTGTTGAACTGATGTTGCTCATGGTACAAATATAGCAAAATAGCGGGTATGCCAGCAATAAACTACTTGTAACGAGGAGACCAGTATGCGAGACCGCATAATTGTATCAATGACTTCTTACCCGGCACGCATCAAGAATGTGCCGATATCCGTGTTTGCCCTTGCCAAGTACCAAACACTTCCGCCGGATGAAATCCACCTGTGGCTGGCCACACCGCAATTTCCCAACAAGGAGGCGGACTTGCCCATAGAGCTGGTATTAGAGGCTCATTACGGCATAGTAAAGATTCATTGGCTGGATAAGGACACCTATTGCCATAAACGGCATGAGATTTTCAAGTACACGAAAGACGATGATTGCGTGTTTTTGTTTGATGATGATGTCATCTATAACAGCCGTTTAATCGAGACGATTATGGATGACCACAAACGATTCCCAACCGCGGTCATTGATTATGAGTGGTATGCCGAACATCGGTATAACGGCAGACGCATTCTATACAACAATGCGAAAGATTACTCCAAACCATCGGTAAATATACGGTGGTGCGGGCAGAGCATGATTCCATCCAAGTTATATCCAAGGGAATCTCTTTCGGATGATGTGCAAGCTATTCGGGATGAAATTTGCCCGGTATGCGACGAAAGTTGGTTTACCCCTTGGCTAGTAGCAAACAATGTTCCGGTATTTTGCGAACATTTTGGCTGGGGTGAAGATATTGATAAGGATAACTCCAAATGGAAGGGACTGTGCTCATCAACTCACCAAGTAGAGGCCAACGGATACGAAAAGCGAGACAACTGGCTGTATAACGTGCTTCATAAATTTCCTATGCTCTTAGCAAGCTATAAGGAAAAGTTTGGTTATGCCGAATAATACGGACTACAACATAATATCAAACTGTTGCCTTGGCGGTCACTTGTATAGAACGCAATGTATTCCATATCAAAACCCATTTGTATGGAGTGCCGTATTGGCGGAAAGTATGAAGACCCTAATCAGTTCGTTTGACCGAATTGAATGGGCAAATGTAGTAGTGGAGAAGTGTGATTGGGTTAAATATGCTGGCACACCAAGATATATGCTTGTGGTGG
>Ga0265298_10004759_pt1 | contig 17212 bp, 6 predicted proteins | sample AusTroGonzalo_MG_3_FD_193486 | JGI IMG/M metagenome (GOLD analysis project Ga0265298, IMG submission 193486) | Bovine rumen microbial communities from tropical cattle in Woodstock, Queensland, Australia - Gonzalo_01 | ecosystem: Host-associated > Mammals > Digestive system > Stomach > Rumen ... | reverse complement strand
GCGGAGCGCAGAGGCGCGTGGATGCGGTGGGCCGTTTACGAGCACTCGCCGCAAGGCGAGTGAGCGGAACAGGACCACCGCGCCATGCGCCTCGGAGCGACGACCATGCACTTCACTGACCGATTACCCCGTCTTTTTTAGTTATCGTTCGCGAAAATATGGTACAATATGTACCGTGTAACAAATAAGCAAGGAAGTACGAAAATGAAGACAATGTCAACCTTCAGGAAATCGGTGCGGGCCCTGTTGTGTCTGGGGATCGGATTCTTCGCATCGGCGCTTTGGGGCGACGCGGACGTGGTCGGATTCTGGGGCTTCAAGGAAGGGAATGTAGGCGACAACGGCGGTTCGCTTGCTCGGTACGAAAGCAATCTCAGCGATGGTGCGTGGCACCATCTGGCGATAGTGTTGATGCTTGAGAATTTCGATCAAGTAACTCGCCCGCAAACTGCGAGAATTTGGTATAATATGCGCGATGCGATTGATCAGCAAGGACAACTGTGATTTCCCGACTCTGCGCCAGTCGGGATGCATCTACGTCGACAAGACGGCGTGGCTGCATCGTATGGCCACAGACCGGGAGGCCCGTTTCTTCTTCCTCGCGCGACCGCGCCGATTCGGCAAGTCGCTGATGATCTCCACTCTCAAGGCCATGTTCGAGGGGCGCAAGGAACTCTTCAAGGGTCTCGCGATTTCCAAGCTGAAATGGGACTGGAAGAGGACGCATCCCGTAATCCACCTCAATATGGGAATGTGCGCGGCTGCAACGTACGCCGAGTTTGAAAAGGCGTTGCCGAAGACGATTGGACAAGCCCTTCACGATGCCGGTGCCGGATACGACCCTAACGAGCCGCCGTCCGTGAATTTCGGGCTTGCGATCGACAGTCTTTCCGCGAAGGGTACGCCTCCTGTCATCCTGATTGACGAATACGACGACCCTGTGGCCTGTGCGCTCAAGAATCCTGACGAGGCGGAGCGGGTACGCGATGCCATCGCGCCTGTGTACAAGCAGATGAAGGACCGCTCCGGCAAGATACGCTTCCTGATGATCACCGGCGTCTCGAAGTTCACGAAGCGTTCGGTGTTCTCCGCCCTCTCGTCGGTCGTAGATGTTTCTTTCGACGACGCCTACGCCTCCATGCTCGGCTACACGGAGGATGAACTCGACCGCTATTTCTCCGAGCACATGGAGGCGCATCGCAAGGTGCTGGGCATGACGGCCAAGGCGTATCGCGCCGAGATCAAGCGGCTCTACAACGGCTATCGATTCTGGAAATTTACAGGCGAGAAGGTTTACAATCCCGTCTCCATCAACCTTACGATGGCAAACCTCGAGCCTGAATTTGAACTATATTGGGCGGAGACCGGCAAGGCGTCGTTCCTGATGAACATGCTCAAGCGCGATGATATGTTGGCTGTTGATCCAGAGGATGTGTCTTCGGTGTCAAAGGCGGATCTGGACGTGTCGGATCTGAATTCGTTCTCGGTCGAGGCGATGCTCTACCAGACGGGATATCTCACAATCACCGGATATAAGGGGGGAATTTTCGATCTGGGGATTCCGGACGAGGAGGTGCGCCAGGATCTCTCTGCCCTGATGTCCGGACTTGTCGCGGACAAGGACACGCGCTGGGCCACATCCATCGGCGCGAAGCTCCGCCGTGCCGACTGGCCTGCGTTCTTCGACGGCCTGGCCGCGCTCTATGCGGGTGCGGTCTATGGTTCCACCGAGGGCAAGCCGCACGAGCTTTCGTATGCACGCTGCCTGAAGTTTCTTCTTCAGGGGCAGGGGTTCCGCGTGGAGCAGGAAGTGTCGCACGCCGGCGGCCGCACGGACATCGTGGCAGATCACCCCTGCGGCACGTACATTTTCGAGTTGAAGGTGAACAAGCCGCCGAGACTCGCGATGTCGCAGATTCAGCGCAGGAAGTACGCCGCTCCCTATCGCGCCGCCAGCAAGCCAGTCTGGGCGGTCGCCCTTTCGTTTAACGGTAGGACGCGCCAGTTCAAGAGCGGCGCGGCGGTGCCGATGAAATTCAGATAGAAGAAGGAGAATATGCTGATGAAGAACGAAATGGTTGTGAAACTCCATGCGTGTGGGCGCCTGGCGGCGTTTCTCGCGGCGGTGCTCTGCTGCTGCGCGGCGGGGGCTAACACCATCTGGGTTGACCAGAAGAACGGTACTGACGGTGGTGCCGGTACCCAGGCCGATCCATGCCGCACCATCCAGCAGGGCGTGAACCGCGCGGGCGCCGGCGACACGGTAAAGGTTCTTCCGGGCGACTACGCCGATGGCGTCACGAACGTGGTATCGTCGCTGAACCGCGTGTATGTCGACAGGAGCAATCTCACCATTGAGGCGACAGGCGGTGCAGAGGTTACTCGTATCATAGGCGCCTTCGACACCACCGCGTCGTCGAAGTACGGCATGGGCGCGCAGGCTGTGCGCTGTGTGCTGGTGAAGAAGGACGCGAACGTCATCATAAAGAACTTCACCATAACTGGTGGTGCGTCGGGTTTTGTGCTCAACGCCCAGGGGACGGGGGCGTCCGATGTTGCCGCCAACCGCGGCGGAGCCGTGAGCACTCACGAATACTCAACCACGGCGAGTTCCTACACGCTGGTTGACTGCATCATCACCAACAACGTCGGCACGCGCGGCGGCGCGCTGTACGGAGGAAGGGCGGCGCGCTGTAGGCTCATCGACAACCGTGCGTCCAACTACGGCCACGCCGCGCGCGACTGTGTGCTGTATAACTGCCTCGTGGTGAAGAACGGCCCCACCATCGAGATGATGCGAAATGGGGTCGGTGCCTCCGTCGGCGTGATCGCATACGGTCGCGGCGTATACAACTGCACGATAGCGGACAACTACGACTCCGCCGCCTTTGCGCAGACCACGAGCGGCATATACAACTCCATCGTGGTGTCCAACTATTCTGTGCGAGATGCCGGTGCAGACAGTTATTTCCACAACTGCGTGCTTGACAAAGAGACGAACATCCCCGGCGGCGACAACTGCGTCTATGGCACAATAAACGAATTTCATTCGCCGGCCGAGGACGACTACCGTCTTGACACCGAGGCCGTATCGCTCACGGTGGCGAAGGCGGATTATATCTCAAGCATTCCGGAAGCATACCGCGACAAGGATCTTCTGGGGAACCCTCGCACAACGGACGGAAAGCCATACTGCGGTGCTGTGCAGGGGACCTCTCCCACGGTCGCCCGCGTCAAGCTCGGCTCTCCAAGCGGTCTTTCGGGATATATGTACATGAACGGAGTGAGGGCAGGCAGACGTCCCGAAGTGTTTGTTGGCGCGGAGTCGCTCCCTGCGACTGTTCTGGTGAAGTTCGTTCCCCACTCAAGCGCGACGGGCGTCGTGATGTACACCTATGGCTTGACGAGCATCCGTCCGGCCTGGAACGACGAGGCCCGCTTTGCGTTCACGACGGGAGACCGATCTGTCACGGTCACGCTCGTGCCTAAGTACTGGGTGGATGCCGACGGCGGTTCCGACACCTCGGGCGACGGCACCTTCGATCTTCCCTATTCCTCCATACAAAAGGCGCTGGACGTTACCTCCGGGAAGAGCCGCGTGATCTGCGCGAAGCCCGGCATCTACCGGACGGGTGAGAAGTGGCTTAACGACGCCTCAAACCGCGTTGCCATCACCGGCAGTGACAGAGTGCGCTTGACGAGCTCAGGCGGGCGCGACGTCACGACCATTCTCGGCGCTTCGGATCCCGGCTCGGCGGACGGACGCGGCACGAACGCATTGCGCTGCGTGGTTTTTTCCGGCGCGGGGCACATCGTCTCGGGTTTCACGTTCTCTGGCGGCCGCAGCAGCGTGTCGGTCAATGACGCCGACGGGCACGCCGTGCGCGGCGGCGGAACGTACGTGAACACCGCCGTGGCCAACTACGCCGACAACCGCCCGTGGGTGCTCGACTGCATATACACCAACTGCTGCGCAAGCCGAGGTGCGTCCGCATGGGGCGGAGTCATTGAAAGGTGCATCATCACAGACTGCTCCATCGCAAATAACGGCGTCATGCGCGAGGCGTATGCTTACGCTTGCCTCTTTACCGGCAACAAAGTCGGCAAGTCAACTTCGTTGGGAATGCACTGCACTGTGCGCCAGTGTACCGTGGACGGCGAGATCGGCACGATGTCGCCGGCGGCGACGCTCTCAGACATCATTGACTTCGGAATCGGACTAGTCCTCGGAACGGTTTCGAACGGCAAGTCGCTCTCAACTGGTACGTATCCGAAGAAATTCACGTGTTCGCTGTACCGTGACAAGCCAGACGCCACCATCGTCCCCGACTTTTCGGTTGTGCAGAGCGAGACTTGCCTCATGGACGACGGCACGTTCCGTCTTTCCGGCGCCGCTCGCGCCGTGGGGATGCTTTCGTGGGAGGATGTCACGGCGTGGACGGATGTATGGGGGTGTCCATACAAGTTTGACGCATCCGGCCGCACGGTCGCGGGCGCGGTGGCGGACACCGTGCCCGGTATTGCCGGATTCTCCACAAAGTGGGGAGGCATCACCCCCTCAGGCCTCCTTGACACGCAGGACGCGCAGGTGACGTTTACCGCCGGCTACACCGACCGCAGAAGGCTTCTCGGCTTCGAGGTGAATGGAGTTCTTGAGCCCGCTGCGGGTTCTACGATAACAGTTCCGTGGAACGGCGTCGATTCCATGCGCGTGGTAGCCGTGTACTCCACGAATTACTACGTGAACGCGACGGGCGGGTCGAACAGCGCGGACGGCGGCGGATGGGATGCTCCGCTCGCCACGCCCGCAGAGGCGTCGCGACGTTCCGAGCCTGGCGACGTTGTGACCGTGGCGCCGGGGGTGTATTCTACCGACACCATCCTGCCGCCCAAGGCCGAACTCTACTCTGGCATTGACGCCACTGTCCCTGCGCGTCTCTTTGTGAAGCGTGCAGTGTTGTTCCAGTCTATGAACGGACGTGCCTCGGCCGATGCGACGATCATCGAGGGTGCGAAGGACTTTTCCCAGGAGACGGGGAACGAGAACGGACTCGGGGCGAACGCGGTACGTGGCGCGTATGTCGCACCGGAAGGGACGCTGCGCGGATTCACGCTGCGTGGCGGCGCGACGAAGAGCCACAACGGCGCGCTTGCGATGACTCTGAACGACGCCGGCGGCGGTGTGTGGGCGGCCGCGCTGTCGGCGACGGTCGAATGGTGCACTCTTACGAACAATGTTGCAGGACGCTGCGGCGGTACGTATGGTGGCGTGTGCAAGGGATGTAGATATTTCGACAACAAGTCAGAGGGGATGGGGTCCGCCGCACGCGGCGGCGAGTACTACAACTGTATATTCGACTTCAATCAGCCAACTTGCATCGTGTACGGTAATCTGATTGAGAATTGCACATTCGGCCCGTCGAACGACACCTCGGGCGGGGTGATCTACAGCAAGAAGGATACTGGTGTGAGGGGATGCGTGTTTAACACCATCGTCGCCGTGGGCGGCGTGGCTGCGACGTGCATCTCGAATGTTGTAGTTGCGAGTGCTTCGCAGATATCCCAATCGTTCCTTGAAGTCGAACAAGGGGTGGTCGAAGGGAATGTCGAAATGGACGGTGATTACCGCCCGGTCAAGGGACGCAACGTGGCTATAGACGCCGGAGACGCAAACATTCTCTCTTTCAATGCTGCGGAGACAGACGCTCTTGCCGGGCAGCGCATCTACAACAACGCGCTCGACTGCGGCGCGGTCGAGTACGACTGGAGAGGGGACTATGCGAAGATGCTCACGGCGTCGGACAAGTTCGCCGTCACGTCTGCGCCGCCGACGTGCGTCGCGGCGCCGCAGGGCGTTCTGCTCATCGACGGGACGCTCCGTTCCGCCTGGGCGGCGGACGGCAGAAGGGCGCGCTTCTCCATAAAGGTGCGTGTCACTGGCGGCGGAACGCTGAGGGTGCTGCTCGACGGAACCGAGGTCGCGTCGCTTGTCGAGTCCGACGGCGAAAGGACTCTGGAATACAGGGCCGCTGGCCACGGCATCGACTTCGAGTACGTGCGCGCCGGCGGCGACGGCGATTCGCTGGGGGCGCTCATCGCGTCCGTCTCGCGTCATGGCGGCATGTCGATAACGATTCGTTAGGGCTCAAGAGCGAAATCGCCCTCATGAGGTCCCCCTCATTCTTCAATCGCTTGATGAACAGAGACGATTGATCTATGTTGCGTCAGTAGAAGAGGAGCGTCATGCCCGTGGGGAGCGTCAGGTATATTCCGTTCGGCTCAACGAGCACCTTCGCACCCGAAACGCTGTGTCCGCCTTCGGAGCTTGTGATCTCGGCGTCGGCGAAGGATCCGTTGATCGACGCCGCGGTCAAGAGAGCATGCCTGCCTTTCTTTCCGGCGTAGGCCGAGAGATCCACCTCTATGCGCGATCCCTCGGCCGCGGTCACGGTGCCGCCCACCTGGATGGGCTCGATGCCGTCGGCGTCCAGGACGAAGCGCAGGATCGAGGCGCTTGCGAACTCCGTCGTGTTGGAGAGGACCATATCCCCCTGCACCGTGAACGAGCCGAGCGAGCCCACGCGCTCGACGATACCCGTGCCGTCGTAGCCGAGTTTGAGCGCCTTCTTCAGCACGACCACGCCGTTGGACATGGTGATCGTGCCCGTCCCGTAGTGGACAAAATCCTTCCAGCCGTATCTGTTGAGCGGATACTCCGTGCCGTCGCTGTGCGGAATCGCGTTAGTGAAGATGCCACCCGCATACACGTCGCCGCTGATCGTGGCCGCGCCGCCGGCGAACGTGACCTGCCCGCTGCCGCCGCGTATGCCCGTGAAGAACGGATTGCCTGCTCCGGTGTTGTATAGCTCGCCGCCAGTCTGGATGAAGTATCCCGTGCCGCGCTCTCCGCCCACGCAGAAGCAGCCGCTGTTGGTGATGGTCCCGCCAGACTGCGCGTAGTAGCCCGTCCATGGCTTGTAGTTGTTCGCGATCGAAGCATCCACCAGTGCGCCTTCGCCGAAGCGGAGTCCAGTCAAGTTGCCCTCGCTCACGCCGCCGGAACTGACGCGCAGAACTCCGCCCGTCACGATCAACCGTCCTACGCCGCCTGAACTTTTAGTCACAGAGTATCTTCCGCCCATGCTGCATCCAAATCCAATCCCTCGGCCATTGAAATAAACGTTCCCGGCGCCGACGAGCATCGTTCCGTCGCCAATCGGGCTGCCGACCTGTCCTCCGTATATCCGCCCATGGGAATAGTTCGAAAGGTACTCTATTGTTGCTTTCCCTGCGGTTCCTGAGTTGTCGTCTCCCACGTGGAGGGTGTCCTGGTATACGTTGCAGTAGAATCCGGCGGAGTCGATGAACTTCAGCTTGGCCTCTCCGCCCACCGTCATCGAATACACATTCACATTGTCGTGCTTCACTGGCGTCACCAAAGTGGACGAGCCGGCGAAGACTGTTTCGCCGTCGGTGAAGGCATGGCTTGTGGCGGCGCTCGACAGACGCGAAACAAGCGTCGCGCTGTCCAAGAATGTGAGCTTGCCGCCCCGCAGACGCACGGGATGCTCTTTGTCCGAGCTGTTCTTCTTCGACACAAAGCAGCCAGTGCCCGCGACTTGCGCCTCTCCGCCCTCGTATACGCTCACCACTGCGGTGTTCGTGTTTACGAGAGTGGATTCGGAGGTCACCAGCAGTCTCCCGCCGTTCATGACGTCCACGATTTGCGACAGAAGCGTTGTCTCGTTCGTGACTGCAAGAGTCGCGACGTTGCCGTTCCCCGTCACCATCACCTTCTTGGGCAAAGTGCCCGACGCGCCGTCGAACGTCACGGTGTAGTCGCCGCCGGCGATGTCGAGGTACGCGCTGTCCGATTCGCCGGGCACGATGCCGGAATGCCAGTTGGCCGCGACGTTCCAGTCTCCGTCGCGCGCTTCGATCCAATAGTGCTTCGTCAGGGCTGCGGCGTCTATCGAGCCGGCCACGTTCACCGTGCCGCCGCCGTCCAGCCATTCAGCAGAAGTGTATGAGCCGGCCGCGACTTCGTTGCCGTTGTAGACCAGCCGCCCAACCTCCACGACGCCGCCCGAGACCACGTCGATCTTGGCGCCCGTCCCCAGCGAAAGAACCGTTGTCTGGGCGGTGAACGGCGTGGCCTCGGCATCCGTCACGCGCAGCTTCGCGCCCGCATCGAGCAGCATCAGAGCGAGTTTCGGGAACGTCACGGCGTTCGTGGACGCGATCTCCATCACGGCGTTTGCGGACACTGCCACCTTGCTGACGTTGACAAAGCTGTTTGTGCCGGACGAGCGGACCGTTCCCCGTTTCACGCTGATGGAACCGCTTGTCACATGTCTGCAGTCGCGGAAGTCCTGCGTGTAGTCGCCTACGGGATTCCATTCTACATTCACCGCATCGCACAGGATCACGTGCGATACGGCATTTGCCGAGCCCTTGAGCTCAAGCGTGCAGGCGGATGACGACGGCGTGCCGTAACTTCCGGACGCACTCGCGAAGATTCGCTGCCGCGAGAACCTGCTGGTCTTCACGGTGTCAATGCCCTCCAATCTGTTCAGCGTCTGGCGGGAACCTTCCTTGAACCGCAGCGAGCTCGAATCCCACGAATAAACGCTCGTGTCGGTGAAGTTCACAACTGTGTCCGCCGTGAGCGCCTCGTTCACGTCGAAATAGGCGGGAACCGCGAAGAATCGGATCGTCCCCACCCGGTTGCCGGGTTTCATGAAATGAACGGAGAATGGGCATGTGTCTCCACCGATATAAAGAGTTCCGCAGTTCACGTTGCCGTAGAAGTAGCCGGTGGTGCCCTGCTTGTTGGCGCCCATGTTCAGGTACAAGGTACACCCGTCGCCGCCCACGTCGCCGTGGAATTCGATGACTGGGTCGCTTGAGATTAGGCCCACCCCGGCCGACGCTTTGTTTGGCCGGCCTAAGAACTTGAGGGCGCTGCCCGATTCGACGTTGATGTTTCCATGGACGACAGTGGAGTATCCTGCGAAGCACATCCTTCCTTTACCGCCGGTCAGCGAAACGTCTGCATTGAGCACGAGCGAACAGTGGTTCGTCCAGAGGGTGTTGTTGATACCAGTCGTTCCCGTGAGGCCTATCGTCTTGCCGTCTATCGTGAGGTTGACGTTGTTCTTGCCGAACGCCGTGAACTTTGCGAGCGAGAGGTTCTCGATGTCGTTTTGCATGGTGGTGGCGGTCTCGCCGATGTCGATCACCACCGAGTCGCCTGAGGCCAGGGCCGTCGCCTCGCCCGCCGAATTGGTCCATGCGCCCGCGTTGCCCCAGCGCGGCGTCGTGCCCGTCCAGTAGAGCGTTTCGGCGGATGCGGTGAAGACGAACGCGGCGGCGACGGCCGCGAAGAATGCTCTGTTCATCATTTTCGGTCTCCTCTTTTCAACTGACTGGTGATAGATTGCATGTGGATCAACGGAACAGAATGGATGTTCCGACGGGCGAGCGCAGCCTCAGGAACTCGGAAGGCGAAAGCGCGCGTGCCGTGTAGCGGACCTCGTCGAACCATCCCTGCATTGGGTGGTTGTTCAACTCCTGGGCGCCGAGCGCGAAGGCGACGCTCTGGAAACATGCGCCGAAATCGACCATTGGATAGGAAGGCTTGAGGCACTTCGCCTCCGTGCCGTCGATGTAGAAACGCACAGTGGGGCCTCCGTCGTTTCCGGAGTCCGACACTCGATACACGACTGCGTAGTGGTGCATCCTGCCGTCCTTGCATTTTGCCTTGTAGTCGTTCCCCATTAAGTTCCAGTCGGAATATTCACTGTACGTTCCGTCTGCATGCGCCATGATGCAGCTGAAGTTGAAGTTTTCCGAATTCATGTTGAAATTGAGGTTCCAGGCGGCAGAGCAGCTTATCCTGTTGACGACGTCGTTTTTGAAACTGCCCTTCACGCCGAATATGGAGGTGCGGTACCGGTTGCCGGCGTCACCGTCCAGCATCGCAAGCCAGCCGTCCCTGTCCGGCATCCAGTACGTCTCCACGGTGAAGTCCGACGAGGTGAGGAGCGCCAAGTCGTTCATCCGGAATGTCGGCCCCTTGCCGAAGGTTTCGGTGGCGACATTCTTCGGGCCGGCCTCCGTGAAGGCGCAGGCCTTGTTCGCCCGCATGTCTCCGTTCGGATATTCCAGGAACGACTGCGCTCGGTCTGTCACGCTGGCCGCATAGCAGTCAATCGTCCGCGTGCCGATCTCCGGGTCGGAATACGCGAAGGTCAACGGCGTGACCACTCCGTCTCCCGAAGGCGTGAACATCTGTCCGTCGACGGCGTAGGCGTACTGGCTGGAGTCGTCTCCGCCTGCGAGCGCACGCCAAGGCGCAACGTTCTGCACAATTCCAAGGGAGTCACCAGTGGTGTTGGATTCAAATGACCAGTGGAATCGCGTCTCGGGGAAAGTGCTGTACGGCGGCATGGAGGTCGCCCTCATGAACTCGTTTGCCGCCAGCACGCGGTCGGTGACGCGCAGCGCCGCGAACCGCGTGGCCGAACAGTAGTTGCCGAGCAGAAACGCAGCGGTAGCGAACAGCGACTCGTTGGTGCAAGTGTTGGCGCCTGAGGCATGCGTGTAGTCCAACGTCGTCTTGAAAGTTCGTGTCGAACGGTTGTAGGTCACGGCCACATGATGCCAGAGCCCGGGGAGTATCGCCTTGCCGTTCGCTCCGTTGTTTGACAGTTCCGCGCCTGAGGAGCGTGCAAGGACGCCGCCGCAATATGTACGGATTCCGGGAAGCATGCCGCTGATGAGTTTGTTCTGCAGGCACATGGCGAGCTTTTCGTCGTCTCCGAACGACACGTTTGTCTTGTATGTGTCGTATGCCCCTGCCTTCGTCATCAAGAGCGCGTCGAACTTGAAGAAGAACTCCACCGTCCATGCTTGAAGCGCCGCAAGCCTCGCGCCCAGATCGCTGAAATTCACCGACGTCCCGGAGTCCACGGCTGCGTTGGCATTGGTGATCCAGGATGTCTGTATCGAGCGGTAGACGTCGGATCTGTAGATGGCATCGGCCATCCATATGGAGTTAGTGTAGAGATAGCGTCCCGGTACGTCGTCCATGAACTTGGCGGTGGCGTCCGTGCCTTTGTTGCGGAACGCGCTTCCGCCCAGTACGGAGGCGTCGACGGCATTCTTCAAGGCGACGCCGATGGCGTTGTCTCCGTCGTTGCCTTCGGTGAAAGAATAGAATGCGACATCTGCCGCCTGCGACACACCAGCCGACAGGCACACGAATGCCGCCGCGAGGAAAGCGGCGAACGGGGAAGATGGATTTTTCATTGTGTTGGTATTATAACCTATAAACCGTGGCATCGTCAAGAGTTGCCGGTTATCGGTCCCCGAAATTTCTCCAATCCGCGATCCACCAGAAACCCACCTTCGCCAAGGCTTCCACCTTCGCTAAGGCTTCCACCTCCGCCAAGGCTACGGTGGACAAGCCGGTGGACAAGTCGGCGGGCAAGCCAGAAACCAGAAACCAGGAACCAGAAACCAGAAACCAGAAACCAGAAACTAAAAGCTGTAAGCTCCAAGCTTTAAGCTCTAAGCTCTAAGCTCTAAGCTCCGACTCGTGCGTAGTGCATGTGCGTCCGATTTCCGGCGCTCAAGGGCTCGTGCGAAAACGCGCGTTGCGGCTTGCGTCACGGGGGTTCGGCAATCACGAGATTGCCGTCACCCCCGGCCGCTGCGCCGTCCGCGCGTTTTCGTCCGGCCCTTTCGCTTATTTCCGGAAATCGGCCGCGCTTCACGGCGGGCCCTCGGTTGTCGGAGCGGTCGACTCGCGCCGGCGCCGGCGGAGAGCGCTGGTCGCCGTGGTGCGCGTGGCGGGCGTCTGCGGCGCGGATGCGGCGCGATGCTGTCGTCTCGCGCCGCCCCGCATCCGCATCCGCCTCGTCACGCGTCCCCCGGCGGCGTTCTCCGCCTAGCCAGCCCTCGTCTCCCGCTCCTTCGCCCTCGATCTTCGGCTCACTCGCGTTAAACCATGTCTTACTTGTCCTATCCTCCTACTCGTCCTAGAACGCCGGAAATCAACAATACTTACACTACGCATCCCCCTAGAAACCAGAAACCAGAAACTAGGCACTAAGCACTAGGCACTAAGCACTAGGCACTAAGCACTAGGCACTAAGCACTAGGCACTACCCAATGCCTTGGCGAATCAGCGGAAGAGGATCGCCATGCCCGTGGGCAGAGTGAGGTAGATCTCGTTCGCTCCAATCTGGACGTTCGCGCCGGAGACGTTCGGGCCGTCCTCCGCGCTTGTGATCTCCACATCGTCGAAGGAGCCGTCGATCGACGCAGCGGTCAAGAGAGCATGCCTGCCTTTCTTTCCGGCGTAGGACGAGATGTCCACTTCGATGCGCGAGCCGGGCGTGGAAGTCACGGCGCCGCCAACCTGGATCGGCTTTATGCCGTCGGCGTCCAGCACGAAGCGCAGAATCGAGGCGGACGCGATGGCCGTCGTGTTGGAGAGAACCATGTTCCCGTTCACCGCGAACGAGCCTTGTGAACCGACGCGCTCGACTATGCCCGTTCCGTCGTAGCCAAGGTTCAGGTTCTTCTTCAGCTCCACCGTTCCGTTGGACACAGAGAAAAGCCCCGTCCCATAGTGGACGTCCACGCCCCAGCCATAGCGCGTAAGGGGCCATTCAGTAAATACGCCATTGTCGACACTATGCGGAATCGCGTTCGTGAAAACACCGCCCACATAGACGTCGCCTGCGATCGTCGCCTCGCCGCCGTCGAAATGCACCTCACCCTTGCCGCCACGAATGCCCGTCATGAACGGGAAGGTGGAACCGGTCTGACGGAAGATGCCGCCCGTCTGACGGAAGGAACCGATCGCGCGCTGCCCGCCCACGCATGTCATGTTCTTGTTTGTTGTCGCGCCGCCCGTCTGAAGGTAATATCCCTGCCACGGAATATAGTCATTTGGATCGCCAGAAACTGAACCAAACCCCGCACCATCTCCTACACGAAGCCCTCTCAATGTTCCTTCGCACACGCCACTCGCGCCCGAAAGATTCAACACGCCGCCGGTGACAACCAAATGCCCGACACCGCCGGAACGATCGGAATTTCCGTATCGGCCTGCGCCGGCGCAAGCGACCCAGAAGCCACGTCCGGAAAAGGTTACTTTACCTGCGCCGAAAATGGCCGTTCCGTGACCAGTCGGACCGCCAACATAAACGTTCGCAGCGGGGGCATAGGAAGCACTGGAAACAAACTCAACGATTCCCGTGCCGTAAATAGAGTCAGAAGAATACCCGACCCTGAACGTATCATTGCCGCCGTTACTGTCAATCTCGATTTTCGCGGAGTCGGAAAAGACTAGCCGCGCCACACCTTCCTTGCCCTTGGAATTGGGCGTGACATAGTAGGAGAAACTCTTCTTTTGAAACGACAATTTCGAAGACCCGGTAAAGATCGTATCCCCTTTGCCGAACAGGAGTTTAGCGGAATTGTGGTAGTCTGCCCTCAGAACCGCATTGTCCGTGAAAAGCAATTTGCCCCCGCCATTGTTGGCCACATAATGGTTGGACCAACCGCCGGTGTTCAGCCTGCCCGAACCGGAGAGGACAACTTCACCTCCCTCTTGCACCGACATCGTGCCGTTTGTGTTGACAAGCGTAGCGCCGGACGGCACCGAAATCCGTCCACCGGGCGACACCGTCACAGTGGTAGATGCAATATTGACTTCGTTTGCGAGCGCGAGCGTCGCCAGGAAGTTGTTTTCACCGGAGATTCGCAACTTCTTCGGCAACGTGTCGGACTCGCCGTCGAACGAGGCCGTGAAGCTCTGGCCGAAAGCGTCAAGGAGAGCGGTGTCATCCACGCCGGGAAGAGCGCCATAAAGCCAATTGGCAGGCACATTCCAGTCGCCGGTCGCGCCGCCCCAAATGTAATCCGTACCAGGATTGGCGCCCATTTCGCCCGCCACAACGACCGCACCGTCCGCACCATCCTTCCAGGGCGCGGAGGTGTATGTGCCGGCGGCGACCTCCTGCCCGTCGTAGAAGAGACGTCCCACGTTCATCGTGGCGCCCGCGGCCATCTCAATCTTCGCGCCGGAGGCGAGCGTCAGCGACGTTCCACCTGCGGTGAACGCGGTTGAATCCGCGTCCGCCACGCGCAGGCACGCATTTTCTTCCAGTATCATCCGTGCACACGCCGGGAACGCGACATTGTTCGTGGAAGCGATCTCCAACGTGGCGCCGGAGCCAACCAGGACGCTCGAAAGGTTCTGGAACGAATTGGTGCCTGAAGTGCGGACGGTTCCGCCTTTCACCCAAATCGATCCGGAGGTGGGATGTATTCTGTTGCGGAAGTCCTGCGTGTAGTTCCCCGTCGGATCCCATATCACGCTGACCGCATCGCACAGGCAGACGTAGGCGACGGCGTCCTCCGTCCCCTTGAGGTCGAGCGTGCAGGTGTCCGTCGTGGGCGATTCCGGTTTCGATGACGTGTTGGCGAAGATGTACTGACCTCGCAGATTGGAGCTTGTGGCCGGATTTCCGCCGGCAAGCCGGTTGAGAATCTGATGCGAACCGGACTTGAACCGGACACCCGAGGGATGGCTTCTCCCGGCGCGCGTCTCCATCCAACCGGTCGAATCGCTGATATCGATCACGGTGTCCTCCGTAAACGCGTCGGCGGTCTGGAGATAAAATGCACCGGTCATTGCGAACACGAGTGCGCCCACCCGGTTGCCTGACTTCTTGAAATAGGGAACGCCGCTTTTGCTGTCATAGCCTATCCACAGGCGCGAGCAGTTGACGTTACCGTAGTAGTAGTCGTACGTGCCGGCTCCGTTTTCGCCAAGCGACAGATACAAGTCCGCGCCGTCGCCGCCGATGTCTCCGTAGAACTCCACTATCGCCTTGTCGTTCACAAGATCGGTAATGCCCAGTTCGATTCCCTTGGCTATCGTCTGAGGCCGCCCCCTGATCTTCAGCGCACAGCCTGACGCCACGTCGATGTCTCCGTAGGTGACAGTCGAATACCCGCCGAAGTAGATGGTGCCGTTGCCGCCGGAGAATGAAATGTCCGCATTGAGCAAGAGCGAGCAGCTGTTCGTCCAGACGATGACATTGCCCCTGTTTTTTTCCTTGACGCCGGGCTCGGCCACGCCGGCAATCCCGATGGGCTTGCCGTCGAGCGTGAGCACAATGTCGTTCTTGCCCAACGCCGTGAACTTGGCGAGCGAAAGGTTCGCGATGTCGTTGTTCACGGTGGTGGGGGTCTCGCCGATGTTGATCACCACCGAGTCGCCCGAGGCGAGAGCCTGCGCTTCGCCCGCCGAATTGGTCCACGCGCCCGCGTCGCCCCAGCGCGACGCCGTGCCCGTCCAGTAGAGCGTTTCGGCTGATGCGGCGAATACGGCCGCAAACGCAACCATAAAGGACAGTGTCATTTTAGAGACGGAATCTTTGTTTTTCTTCATTTAGCGCTTCCTCATTTCCAGCGTGCCTAATTATTAATTAGCACAGAGATATTGTATCATAATAAAGGGTTTCTTGCAAGCCAATCAAGTTTATTTCTGGAGCAGGACGCCCTGGTGCCCGCAGGGGATGATAACCTTGCCCTTGTGGAACTGGGCGATGTCGGGATTGCCGGACACCTTCCAATGCTTCAGGAACAGGGGCTTCTCCGGGTCGGCGAAATCGTAGAGCGCCACCTCGCGCTTGATGCGGCACGTCTTCACAACGCGCGTGCCGTTCGGATCCTTGCGCGGGATGCCGCTCATCTGGTGTCCGGGCAACGGCTTCACCTTCCAGCGCGAATGGTCGGGCGGATCGCCCTGGTTCGGCGCGATGAACATGTAACCCACCCCCTTCGTCGCGAGCGCCCGGCTGTCGTTGAACCTGCAGATGCCGTTGCTCAGCGAAATGAAGTTGTACTTCGTGATCGTCGAGACACGCGGCTTCGGCTGCGCGAGGAGATCGATCCATGTGATGTTGTTGTTCGCGCTGTTATACGCGATGTACTGCCCGCCGCCAATCGGCGCGTCCATCATGTACTTGTCCCAGCCCGGACACTTCCCGAAGCGGCAAAGGTCCTTCGGATGCGCGATGTCGGCGATGTCGAACAGACGGCATCCGCCGTTGCGCGAGGACAGTACCAGGTGGTCGCGGTCCACGATCCACACGCAGAGGGCCACGTTGTGAGCGGACCCGATCTGCGGCAGGCGGCCGATCTCGCGGAACGCAGCGGAGCCGTCCATCTCGTAGAACCCGAAGCCGTCCAGCCCCTCCGCCGTGTAGAGGCGCTTGCCGTCCACCTGCACGTCGAAGACGCGCGGATGCCCGGCCAGCTCGCCGATCTTCTCGAAGCCCCCTTCCGGCTTCACCTTCAGCACATGTAGTCCCGCGTCGCCGCAGGCGGCATACACCACGTCGCCTGCCACCGCCACGGCGCGCGCCTGGCCGGGCTTGGAGGGCTTCCACACCCAGAACTCCTTCTCGTCCGTGGGATACGTCTCGCGGAACGAGGCGTTCGCGGGCAGCTCGCCCTGGTCAAACGTCTCCTGCGCCGCGCCCTTCGCGGACATCACCACGAGCCCGCAGCCCATGCCGGCCACGTACACGCATCCGTTGCCCACGGCCACGGAACCAATGCAGCAGCTTGGCTTTTCGGGATGGTCCGGCACCGGCGACGTCCAGCGATCCACCACCTTCGGCTTCGCGGGGTTGGAGCAGTCGACGGCGAAGAGGCCGTTGTGCGTGGCCGCGCAGAACACGGTGTCCGAGTTCGCGCTCGTGCGCGGCGTCCACATGTCGAGGCCGCGCTCGTACATGGGCGGATAGTCCGCGCGCCCCACGCGCTTCGGATGCACGGGGTCGGACACGTCGAAGATGTCGAGTCCGTGTCCGCATCCCGCGCCCGGCCCCGCTCCGCCGTAGAGACGCAATGTCTCCGAGTCGACGCCCTTGAACGGCAGCGTCGCGGGGTCACGATGTTTCGCGTGGTGCCCGGTCGAAGCGTAAAGATACTTCCCCTTCAGCCACACGCCGTCGCCGTATCCCCAGAGGTCCTCGTAGGCCACCTGCCGGATGTTCTTCATGTCGCGCGCGTCGAACACCGTCAGCTTGCCCGATCCCCAGTCGCCGGAGTAGACGTAGCCGTCGCGGTACTTCACGCTCTGCGACTCGTCCGTCTTGCGCATGGCGATGTGCGCGGG
>Ga0265298_10004758_pt1 | contig 17213 bp, 14 predicted proteins | sample AusTroGonzalo_MG_3_FD_193486 | JGI IMG/M metagenome (GOLD analysis project Ga0265298, IMG submission 193486) | Bovine rumen microbial communities from tropical cattle in Woodstock, Queensland, Australia - Gonzalo_01 | ecosystem: Host-associated > Mammals > Digestive system > Stomach > Rumen ... | reverse complement strand
GATCATGCCGCCGGAGCCCATCATGGAGCCGGCCGCCGCCAGGGATTCGTAGTCGATGGGGATGTCCAGGTGTTTTTCCGTGAGGCAGCCGCCGGAAGGACCGCCCGTCTGGACGGCCTTGAACTTTTTGCCTCCCTTCACACCGCCGCCGATGTCGTAGATGATTTCCCGCAGGGTGGTGCCCATGGGCACTTCGATCAGGCCCACGTTGTTGATTTTTCCGGCCAGGGCGAATACCTTGGTGCCCTTGGATTTTTCCGTGCCGATGGAAGCGAACCACTGGGGACCGCGGGTAAGGATGACCGGCACGTTGGCCAGGGTTTCCACGTTGTTCACGTTGGTGGGACGGCCCATATAGCCGGCCTCGGCCGGGAACGGCGGCTTCAGCGTGGGTTCTCCGCGCTTGCCTTCCATGGAGTGGATGAGGGCGGTTTCCTCACCGCAGACGAACGCACCGGCACCGTAGCGGATTTCGATGTCGAAGTCGAAGCCCGTGCCAAGGATATTTTTGCCCAGCAGGCCGTATTCCCGGGCCTGGCCGATGGCAACCTGCAGGCGGTGTACGGCCAGCGGATACTCCGCGCGGATATAGATGAGGCCGTGATGAGCGTTGATGCAGTAGCCGCAGATCATCATGGCTTCGATCACCGAGTTGGGGTCTCCTTCCATGATGGAACGGTCCATGAAGGCACCGGGGTCTCCTTCATCGGCATTGCACACCACGTATTTGTCGGGGGCGTCGAACTTGCGGGCGATCTCCCACTTCACTCCGGTGGGGAAGCCTGCGCCGCCGCGGCCGCGAAGACCGCTGCTCTTGATGTCGGCCAGCACATCCAGGCTGTCCCGGGAGAGGCTGGTGGCCAGGGCCTTGTAGCCGTCGCGCGCAATGTATTCCAGGATATTCTCCGGATCGATGAAACCGCAGTTGCGCAGGGCGATACGCATTTGCTTGCGGTAGAAATTCATGTGCTTGGAGTCGCTGATGTGCTCTCCGGTGCGGGGATCCTGGTACAGCAGGCGCTCTACCTTCTGGCCGCCGATGATATGAGACGTGACAATCTCCTCCACGTCTTCCGGGCGGACGGAAGTGTAGAAGGTATTGTCCGGCATGATTTTGACGATGGGGCCTTTTTCGCAGAAGCCGAAGCAGCCGGGAACGACGACGTCCACTTTGTCGGCGACGCCGTGCGCCTGGAGGGCGGCTTTCAGATTCTCTACAATCTTGGCACTTTCGGAGGCTTTACAACCGGTACCGCCGCAACACAGGATTTGCATGCGGGTAGGTTCCGGATCGCGTCCCTCCCTGACAGACAGGGCTTTAATAGCTTCCTGCCGGATGCTTTCAAGGGCATCAGGTGAGTGGATGATCATGGGTCTGAAAAATATGTTTAAGCAGGTTATTGTCTATTGGGCCGAGAAATCGTCCTTGCCAACGCCGCAGACGGGGCAAACCCAGTCGGCGGGAATGTCTTCAAAGGCGGTGCCGGGGGCAATGCCGCTGTCGGGGTCTCCCACTGCGGGATCGTAAACGTAACCACAGATGTTGCAAACGTACTTTTTCATATTGGATAGTTTTAGTGTTGTTGTGTGTTTCTTACAAAGATACTAATTAATTTCCTTCCTGGCAACTGAAATGACGGGAAGCAAAAGGAAACGCCGTACGGATGGCGGCGTGCCAGTATTCCCAGTTGTGTACTCCGTTGCGCACGCGCAGTTCCGCCTTGATTCCCTTTTCCTGCATCTTGAGATAGAATGCCAGGCTCTGGTGCAATAGAAAATCGTCGTCTCCGCAGTCGATGAACCATTTGACGGTCTTGAGGGCCGCCAGTGTGGTTTTGTCGGCCTTGTCCAGAAAATCCAGGGCGGAATGGTCGCAAACGGCCTGCTGGGTGGCGGGCAGTTTGCTGGCGGGGCGTTTTTCCCCTTCCACTTCATGATTATTGTTGTCCAGCCATGGGCTCATGGCATAGCAGCTGGAAAAAAGGTCGGGATGGCGCTGGCAGTACACTACCGAGCCGCCACCGCCCATGGAAAGGCCCATCACGGCGCGTTGTCCCTTGCTGCCTCCGCAGTGGAATTTCTTCTCAACGGCCGGCATGAACTCCTGAAAGAACCAGTCTTCGAAAGACCAGCCGGGCATATTGAAATAGCCGTTCTGGTAATTGTATATATCCGGATTGCCGGCATTGGGCATGACGATGACCACGGGTTGCAGTTCTTCCGATGCGATGAGCTCGTCGGCCACGTCCTTCATCCGACCCAGTTCCTGCCAGGAAACATAGCTGTCACTGAGCCCGTGCAGCAAGTAAATCACCGGGTAATGGCAGGCCGGGTCGTAAGCGTCCGGCAGGTACACGTTGCAGGGTTGGTCCGTGCCCAGAAGCCGGCTGTGAAGGGTTTCCGTTACAATACGGCTTTGTGCTGCCGCACTCCATGCGACGGCTGCCAGGGCGACGAGTAAAAAGATTTTTTTCATACTTGCAAATATAATCATTTTGGGGTAAATTAGCGCCCTCTATGAATACCATTTGGATAGTACTGCCCATTCTCACGCTGCTGATGTTCGACCTGGGCCTCACTTTGCGCCTGGAAGACTTCTCCCAGGTGTTTCGTAAACCCTTGCCCGTAGCCGTGGCCCTCTTCGGCCAGCTCATCCTGCTGCCCGTCGTCGCCCTTGGCTTGGCCTGCCTGTTCCATCTTCCGCCGGTGTATTTCATCGGCCTGGTCCTCATTGCATGCTGTCCTGGCGGCAGTTCATCCAATGTATTCTCCCGGCTGGCGGGAGGAGACGTGGCCCTTTCGGTTACCCTCACGGCCCTCAGCAGTATCATCACCCTGTTTACCATCCCCTTCATCATGAGCTGGGCCACGCAGCTGGTGGGAGAAAGCGTGGGCATCACCCTGCCCGTCGGCAACCTCATCAAGCAGAATCTGGTGCTCATGCTCCTGCCCGTGCTGCTGGGTATCGGCATGCATTACGCCTGGCCCAAGGCGGCCGATAAGACGGACCGCGTGCTTTCCAAACTGGCTTTCCCGCTTCTGCTGGTGCTCATCACGGTCTTTTACATCCAGCATCACCGCACCATCCTGGAGAACATCGGCACGCTGGGCCTCTGCGTTACCGCCCTCATCCTGGTGGCCGTCGCCTGCTCGGCCGGCTTGTCCCGCCTGGGAAAAAACAGCCCCCGGCAGCGTCGTACGGTGGTTATTGAAGTGGGTATGCAGAATGCTGCCCAGGCTATCGCCATCGCCTCCAGCCCTCTCATCTTCGCCAGCGAGGAGATGGCCATTCCCGCCATCCTGTACTCCCTGATGATGAATATCGTCCTGCTCACCTACGTTTTTGTGGTTAGAAAGAAGTAGAGCACCGTCCATGAATTTCAAGCGCCTTTTCTATACATTATCTTTACTGGCCGCCGTTTCCTGCAGTTGGTTTGGCGGGAAGAAAGCCGAAGTGGCTCCCCCGGCCGAAGCCGAGCCCGAAGTCCTGGAAGCGCCCAGTCCCCTGGGATTCAGCCCGGACACGCTGGTGTGTAAAAGCGGGACCGTGGGAAACGGGGACAATTTCACCGCCCTGTTCACCCGTCTGGGCGTGAGCAGCCAGGACACTTATTCCCTGGTCCAGGCGTGCGACACGGTCTTCGACGTGCGCAAACTGGTGGCCGGGAAGGCATGGGATGCTTATTATCCCGATTCCACCGCCACTTCCCCGCTTTATGTGGTCTACCATAATTCCCAGGTGAAGGAAACCGTTTTCCGCTGTACCGATTCCCTGCAGGTCTATGCCGTGTACAAGCCGGTGGAGGTGCTGGAGAAATCGGCCGATGTGACCATCGTCACTTCCCTTTGGAACGACCTCATCGAGGAAGGAGCCTCCCCTTATCTAATTCTGGAACTGGCCGATATCTATGCCTGGACGGTGGATTTCTTCGGCCTGCGCACGGGAGACCGCTTCCGCGTCCTCTACCGTGAAAAGATGTGCGAGGGGCAGTCCGTGGGCCTGGACCGGGTGGAATATGCCGAATTCTTGCGGGACAGCACGGTCCTGAAAGCCGTGTACTTCGACCAGGGAGACGGCGGCAACCGGTATTGGAACGATAATGGAGAAAGCATGCAGAAAGCCTTCCTGAAGGCACCCCTCAAATTTACCCGCATTTCCTCCGGTTTCTCCTATCATCGCCTGCACCCCGTGCACGGCACGGTGCGCGCCCATACCGGCGTGGATTATGCCGCACCGACGGGTACTCCCGTGATGTCCATCGGAGACGGCACCGTCATTTCCGTGGGCTGGGGCGGTGGTGGCGGCAATACCGTCAAAATCCGTCACAATTCCGTCTATACCACGGCATACCTGCACCTGTCCAAATATGCCAAGGGCCTCAAAACGGGCCAGCTTGTGCGCCAGGGAGAGGTAATCGGCTATGTAGGCATGACCGGGACGGCCACCGGCCCGCATCTGGATTTCCGCGTGTGGAAAAACGGCTCTCCCATCAATCCCCTCAAACTGGAAAGCCCTCCCGCCGAACCCGTGAAGCCGGAAAACCGGAAAATACTGGATTCTCTGGTACAAAACCGGCAGGAACGGTTGAAAAAATCGTTATCTTTGCAAAATATTAACTGATAACTGTCTATGAATATCCGCCAGTATCTCGATAAGGGACTCATCAAGCAGAGTGCACGTGCCGGGCTTCTGATTGTCATTATCGCCGCCATCACGCTGGAAGCCACCGCGCTGGTTCAATACCTCTTTTCCCGCAAAGGTATCAAGGAAGAAGCCACTTTCCGTGCCAAGAGCGAAATGCAAGCTACGGAAAATGAGATTCTGGATATCATCGACCAGACCGAGGCCGCCGTACGCAACAACGTGTGGATTGCGCAGTTCTGCCTGGATTTACCCGACACGCTCGCCCGTGTGGCCGAACTGATTGTAAGCAACAATCCCGTGGTGGCGGGTTCCACCGTGGCGCTGGTTCCGGGATACAACAAACGGTTCAAACTATTCTCCCCCTATGTCTGTTATGACCAGGACGGCTCTCTCCGGCACCTGACCCTGGCCACGGAAGAGTACGATTATCCGTCGGCCGAGTGGTTTACCCGGCCCATCGCGCTGGATGCGGGCTACTGGTCGGAGCCTTATATTGACGAAGGCGGAGGAGAAATCCTCATGAGCACCTACTCCATGCCGGTCAAGGATGTCCGGGGGCAGACGGCGGCGGTTCTCACAGCCGACCTCTCGCTGGAATGGCTTAAGGAGTTGATCGGCAACCTCAAAGTGTATCCCAACGCTTTCAGCGTCCTCACCAGCCGTGACGGCCAGCTCATGGTATCCGGCATGCCCGAGGGTTTCGATATGGATAAAACGCCCTGCCAGGTGTTCGCCTGCCAGATAGACCGTACCGGCTGGAACATGTCCATCGTAATTCCCGACGACGAGATTTACGGCGGCATCAAACGGATGGGGCTCCTGGTGACCCTCCTGCAGGTCCTGGGTCTTGCCATGATCGTCGTCATGCTGTCTTCTCTGGCCAAGAGCCAGCTAAATTACCAGCTGCTCAACCAGCAAAAACAGAGGATGGAAGGGGAACTCAAGATTGCATCGGACATCCAGATGTCCATGGTTCCCAAGATATTCCCGCCCTTCCCCAACCGTGACGACCTGGACATGTCGGCCTGCATCGTTCCGGCCAAAGAAGTGGGTGGAGACCTGTACGACTTTTACATCCGGGACGAGAAACTGTTCTTCTGCATTGGTGATGTGTCCGGAAAAGGTGTCCCCGCCTCCCTGGTGATGGCGGTGACGCGCAGCATGTTCCGCATCGTGTCGGCCCACGAGGACAATGCCATGCGCATTGTATCGGCCATGAACCAGAGTATGTCCGACATGAACGAGAGTAACATGTTTGTTACCTTCTTTTGCGGCATCCTGGATTTGACCACCGGACAGCTTACCTACTGCAATGCAGGGCACAATCCGCCCATGGTTTTCACAGATCACATCGCCCTGGTCCCGGTCCATGCCAGCCTTCCTTTGGGTATTATGAAGGAGGCCGATTATTTCCAGCAGGAATTGGACATGCACTATGATGATGCCCTGTTCCTGTATACGGACGGCTTGACCGAGGCCGAGAATAGGGAGCACGAACTCTTTGGAGAAGAGCGTGCCCAGAATGTGATGCGTGTACGGCGCACCGCCGCCGACCACCTGGCTGCTGTGCAGGATGCCGTCAAGGATTTTGTAGGAGAGGCTCCCCAGAGCGACGACCTCACCATGCTCTTTATCCACTATACCAAGAAAGGTATATAAATGTTTCAGAATCTGTTAATTGCTCTGGCATTGGCCATGGATTGCTTTGCCGTTTCCGTGGTCTGTGCCGTCATTGTCCGGAAAAAAGCGGCGGGGCTCATGCTGCGCCTGGCCTTCCTGTTCGGCTTTTTCCAGGCTCTGATGCCCCTGATCGGCTGGGCGCTCACCAGCCGTTTCAGCCAGCAATTGCAGGCCGTCGACCACTGGATTGCCTTTGCCATGCTGGCCCTCATCGGCGGAAAGATGATAGCAGATTCTTTCAAGGAGGAGGAGAAGCCTTCCCTGAATCCCGAAAACTGGAAAACCGGCCTGCTGTTGGCCGTGGCCACCAGCATCGACGCCCTGGCGGTGGGTATCTCCTACGCCTGCACCGGCTACGAGACTGTGGGCAGCCTGGGCTGGCCCCTGCTCACCATCGGGGTGGTATCCTTCCTGATGAGTATCCTGGGTTATCTGCTGGGTTATCGTTTTGGAGAGGCTGTAAACCGGAAAATGCGGCCGGAGCTGCTGGGAGGCATCATTCTCATCGGCATCGGCCTGCGTATCCTGGTCGAACATCTGGGCCTTCTAGCCGCCCTTGCGCCTGTGAACAACGTTCCCGCAGCACCGGACTATTCAGCCCAGTCGGCGTGGTTTACCGTGGAGCGTGGGGCATCGGCCGATATATTCTACATCTGTTCCACGGAGACTGACGATTACACCTTGAACGGGAAGGATTGCCACTTCGCCAACGCTGTGGATACGGCTTCCTGTGCCAGTATCACTGCCGAGATGAAGGGCGTGGACAGTCTCCTGAGCGGGAACTGTAATTTCTACTCGCCGTATTATCGGCAGATCACCATGGAGTCCTACACGGATTCATTGCTGATGCATGAGCGAATTCTTGTGGCAGAAGAAGATATACGGGCCGCATTCCAGCATTACTTGAAGTTATCTGACCGGCCTTTCGTGCTGGCAGGATTCAGCCAGGGCGCTCAGCTGGTGGTAACACTGCTCAAAGGAATGACCGACCCGGTGTACGAACGGATGGTTGCCGCCTATGTCATTGGCTGGTATATCTCCGAAGAGGATCTGGCTGCCAGTAAATATATCGTCCCTGCCCGGGGCGCAACGGATACCGGTGTTACCGTCTGTTACAATTCTGTCCGCAGCCCGGACTGTATCAACCCTGTCATTTCCGGCCGGACAGCAGTGGGAATCAATCCGGTAAACTGGCGCACCGACGAAACCCCGGCCCCCATGGAGAACGGCCTTACAGCCCATCTGGATACACTTTCCCACCATGTACTGGTAGACGGCTACACGGATACAAGCTACATCATGCTTCCGTATTTCCCCGATGGCTGCTACCACAAGTTCGAAATTCCCTGGTACCACGACTCCCTCCGGAAAAACATCCAGGATCGCGTGGACGCCTATTTCCGTCACTAGTTTTTGCCCGTTCTTATATCTTAAACAGCATCCCGCCGATGTTGTCGCGTTCGGCGCCTGTGACAGAGCGCAGGCAGGAAGGCTGGTCCATCATGTACAACACGCCCAGGAAGGCGAAAATGAGGGCTTCCTTGTATTCGATGATGGCCGGCTCCGGGATGACGATATCGCAGCCGCTCAGGGCGCGCATGCGGCCGATCAGGAACTTGTTGTAGGCGCCGCCGCCGGTGACCAGCAGGCTCTTGCCGGGTTCGGTCACGGCAGCCAGCTGCTGCGCGCAGTGTTCATAATAGGTGCGCAGGGTGTCTTCCAGGGAGAGGCCGGCGGCATCCAGCAGCGGGAATACGTTACTTTCCACCCATTCGCGGCCCAGGGACTTGGGCCAGGGCTTGCTGTAGTAGTCCAGGGCGTTCAGCTTATCCAGCAAAGGCTGGCAGATGCTTCCCCGTGCGGCGATTTCCCCGTCCCGGTCCATTTCCAGGCCGATGGCACGGCAGAAGCGGTTGATGACGTAATTCACCGGCGAGATGTCAAAGGCAATGCGCTTGTCTCCCTGCCGGAAAGAGATGTTGGAGAAACCGCCGATGTTCAGGCAGTAGTCGTATTCCCCGAACAGCAGATTGTCCCCGATGGGGACCAGCGGAGCTCCCTGACCGCCCAACATGATGTCCAGCCGCCGGAAGTCGGACACCACCGGAATCTTGGTGACGGCTGCAATGGCCGCGCCGTCCCCTATCTGGTACATCACCTTCTTGGCAGGCTCATGGAAGACCGTGCTGCCGTGGGAGGCAATCAGGTCCGGATGCACGCCGAATTCCTGCATGAAATCGTTCACCCGCTCTCCCAGGAACTGCCCGTAGGCGCTGTGGAAAGTGATGAAGTCCAGGGCGATCATCTTCTGCACTTCCTGCCCCAGGGCCTTTTTCAGCGGGGCGGGATAGTCGTATCCGCGGGCACAGTCAATGTGGAAGGACCACTTGCCGTCCCGGCAGTCGAAGGTGGCGCAGCACACGTCCAGGCCGTCGACGGAAGTACCGGACATGAGGCCGATGCACTGAATGGGAAGGGATGGGTTCTGGATGTTCATAACCGGCTGGAAAAAACTTTTTGTAAATATAGCAAAAAAACGGGGAAAGCGTTAAATTTGTAAATCTAAGAATCGGAAAGTATGAAGCGAATCCTGTCATTTACCTTCGTCGCCTGGGCCCTGGTTTCCTGCACTTGCAGCAACAGCGGTCCCTGCGCACCCAACCCCCAGCCGGATCCCATTGAAGAGCAGCTATCGGCCATGACCCTCCGCGAAAAGGTGGGTCAGCTGTTCTGCGTGCGCCCGGAGTCCTTCGACACCGCCCTGGAATGGGATACCTATGAAAAAGTGGCGTCCTACCAGTTGCGGGAAGTGACGCCCCAGATGCTGAAGGTGAATGCCGAGTATCCCGTAGGAGGCATTATCCTCTTTGCCCACAATATCGACAATCCGGACCAGCTGGATACCCTTGTCAAACACCTGAAAGCCTTCAACGGCAGTCCCCTGCTGTACATTGACGAAGAAGGCGGCCGCGTGGCCCGTATAGCCAATAATGACAATTTCCAGGTAAAGAAGTATGTATCCATGGGTGCCATCGGCCAGACGGGAGACCCCGCCAATGCCTACGAGTGCGGCCACACCATCGGCACATATCTCAAGCGCTATGGCCTGGACGTGGACCTGGCTCCGGTGGCCGATGTCAATACCAATCCCCGCAATCCCGTCATCGGGCCGCGGGCATTTTCCGATGACCCCAAGCTGGCGGCCAAGATGGTGGTCCAGTACCTGAAGGGACTTAAGAAAGCGGGCGTGGCAGGCTGCGTCAAGCATTTCCCCGGTCACGGTGACACGCAGACAGACACCCATTTCGGATATGCTCAGACGGGAAAGACCTGGGAAGAAATGCTCTCCTGTGAGATGGTCCCCTTCAAAGCGGCTATCGACAACGGCGTGCCCATGGTGATGACGGCCCACATTGCAGCACCGGCTGTCACCGGCACCAACGAACCGGCCACCCTCTCCCCCGTCATCCTTACCGACAAACTGCGTAAGGAGCTGGGATTCAATGGCGTTATTATCACCGACGGTATGTCTATGGGAGCCATTACCCGGCAGTACACGCCCGCACAGGCCACGCTTCTGAGCCTGCAGGCCGGGGCCGATATCGTCCTGGGTCCCAAGGATTTCATGCCGGCCTTCGACGCCGTAGTGGCTGCCGTGGAGCGGGACAGCACGCTCACCGAAGCCCGTATCGACGAGAGCGTGCGCCGTATCCTGAAACTCAAAGCTCAAATTCGACAATAATATGAAGCACTGGTTTCTGGCCCTGGTAGCCCTGCTTACCCTCTCCTGCGCAGCGCAGGGTCCTTCCCGGCTGGTGCTGGGAGACGAGCGTTTTGAAGAGTATCTTCCGCTCTTGGAAGGCAGCCGGGTGGCCATTTTCAGCAACCAGACCGGTCTGGTGGGCGGGAGTGGCGTCCACATCCTGGACACCCTCCTGGCGCAGGGCGTGAACGTGAGCGCCATTTTCTCTCCGGAGCATGGCTTCCGGGACCTGGCCGATGACGGACATCAGATTGACGACAGCGTGGAGCCTCTCACCGGCGTTCCCATCCTGTCCCTGTACGGCGGTGCCGGCGGGGTGCAGCCCACGCGGGAATCCATGGACATGTTCGACGTCCTGGTGGTGGACATCCAGGATGTGGGCCTGCGGTTCTATACCTATTACATTACCATGTGCCACCTGCTGGATGCCTGCGGAGAAGCCGGCAAAAAGGTGGTATTGCTGGACCGGCCCAACCCCAACGGCCATTATGTGGACGGTCCGGTGCTGGACATGAGCCTCAAAAGCGGTGTGGGGCACCTCCCCATTCCCGCCGTACACGGGCTCACGCTGGGAGAACTGGCCCTGATGGCGCAGGGAGAACACTGGCTGGAAGCCGGCAACACCTGTGACCTGCAGGTCATCCCCTGCTTGAATTATACGCACCAGACCCTGTACCAGCTCCCGGTGCGTCCCAGTCCCAACCTGCCCAATATGCAGTCAATATACCTGTATCCCTCCCTGTGCCCCTTTGAGGGCACCGTGGTCAGCCTGGGCCGGGGAACAGACAAACCTTTCCAGCAGTATGGTCATCCGGCCATGGAGGGGCACTATGCCTATTCCTTCACGCCGGAGAGCGTTCCGGGCGCCACCCATCCCCCGCTGCTGGGCCGGGAATGCTTCGGCGTAGACCTGAGCCAAATGCCCAAAGAAGAAATCTTTGCCGGCGGCATGGACCTTTCCTACGTGATCGATGCCTACACCATCCTCAAGGCCGAAGGTCAGGATTTGGGCTTTTTCCGCCGCTTTTTCGACCTCCTGATGGGCCAGCGCTGGGTACGGGAAATGATAGAGGCCGGGGCATCGGCCGATGAAATCCGCGCCCGCTGGCAACCCGACGTAGAAGCCTTCAAGCAGCTTCGGAAGCCGTATCTGCTGTATGACGAATAAGCCTGTTTTCATACAGGTCATCCTTCCGCTCCGGCTGGAGTGGGAGCCATACTATGTTATAGAAGACGGGCTGCCGGTCTCCGTGGGAGAACGGGTAGAAGCCGTCCTTTCCGGCCGCCGCTATATCGGCGTCGTCAGTGCCGTGGACGTGCAGCCCCCCACCGATGTCAAACGTATCCTTCCGGCCAGCCGTATCGCCCTGCCTCCCATCGGAGAACGGGAACTGGCCTTTTGGCGAGCCATTGCCGATTACTACCTTTGCGGGGTGGGAGAAGTGTACAAAGCCGCGTACCCCCAGCAGAAACAGGACTCAGAAGAAGTGGCCGTCCGGATGCAGGAAAGGCTGGAAAAACGGCTGGCCATGCTGTTGGAAAAAGAGCAGAAAGCACGTAAGGACAGTACCCGGGAAGAGTATCGGAGACAAATCCAAAGGATTCAGGCACTGCTTGCCGGAGAGGCCGATACGGCGCCGTCGTCCGGCAATACTTGGGAAGAGAGCCGGAAAACGGTCCTGCTAAAGGGCGGAGCAGCCAAATTTCCGCTGTATATGGAACAGGTGCGCCTTACACTGTCCCAGGGGAAAAGTGTCCTCTATCTGGTCCCGGACATTGCCCTTTCCCGTCAGTTGGAGGATGCGGTAGAGAGCTATTTCCCCCAGCTGATGACGTATCACAGTGCGCTAAGTCCGGCCCGTCGCCGCGCTGTGGCAGACTATGTCAGGAAAAAGCCGGCCAGCCTGGTCCTGGGCACCCGCAGCGCCCTTTTCCTGCCGCATGGGAACCTGGGTCTGGTCATCGTGGACCAGGAACATGACATCTCCCACAAGCAGGATTCCCCTGCCCCGCGCTACCATGCACGGGAAAGCGCCATCCTTCTGGCCGGCATCCATGGGGCCCATGTGGTGCTGGGAAGCGAGACCCCTTCCCTTGAATCTGTATACAACACCGAAACCGGCCGTTATCAAGGAGTTGACCTGCAAGATTTCTCCCCTTGTGAAGTGCTTCTTGTCCACATGTCGGCCGAGGCTCGCAAAAAAGGCATGGTGGGCAGTTTTTCGCTCAAACTGCTGGAGCAGATGCACCGTGCTCATGAAGCCGGAAAAAAGGTACTGCTGGTTTGCCGTTCCAAGGCCGCCATTCCGGAGTACGAACAGGAGCTGAAAGCCGTCCTGGGTCCGGAGACCAAAGGTATTGTCCTGGCATCTCCCGCCAGCGCCCGGGGTCTGGCTCCCGGTTCATTCGGTGTTGTGGGCATCCTGCAGGCCGACACCGTGCTGGCCCGGGAAGACTTCCGCTGCGATGAAAAGGCTGTCCAGGCCCTGCGCATGTTAATGGACCGCTGCACGCCGGACGGCATCCTGGTCATACAGACAAGGGAATCGGCCCATCCCGTATTCCGGGAATTCACCGGTGACTGTTCGGCGCATCTGCTGGAAGAGCGCCGTCAATTCGGCTATCCTCCCTATACCCGCCTGGTGCAACTGGTGCTTAAGGATGTTTCCGACAAACGGCGCAGTTTTATGGCTGCAGAACTGGTTCGGGAACTCCGGCAGGTGCTTCCGCAGGAAGTGAATGTCGTCGGCCCCTACACCTCCCCTGTCAATGCTTTGGAAACCCATATCCGCCTCTTCCTCCCCCGTAATAAAGCCCTTCTGACCTGCAAGAAGGCCGTTTATAACACTTTTGTTTCCTTCGAGAAAAACCGCAAATACACGGGGCATATCCACATAGATGTGGATCCGGTGTAGAACATTGTGGAACTTTTTTGCCCAAAATCCACGGAAATTGCTTATATTTGTAAGCTAAAGAAAGAGTATATATGGGCAAAATCATAGCTATAGCCAATCAGAAAGGCGGCGTGGGCAAAACCACCACGGCCATCAACCTGGCGGCCTCGCTGGCCGTTTTGGAGAAAAATGTGCTGATCATAGACGCCGATCCTCAGGCCAACACCACCTCCGGTCTCAACTTCGACCCGGAGAACAGCGAGCACCGTACGCTGTATGAGATCCTCATCGGCCAGCTCAAGGCCGAGGACGCCCTCATCCAGACAGAGCTCCCCAAACTGCACATGATCCCCTCCCACATAGACTTGGTGGGAGCCGAAATCGAACTGCTGGATGCCAAAGACCGGGAGTCCATCCTCAAGAATGCCCTGGCACCCATTCGGGACAACTATGATTACATCATCATGGACTGCTCCCCTTCCCTGGGCCTCATTACGGTGAACTGCCTCACGGCGGCCGATTCCGTCATCATTCCCGTGCAGCCGGAATTCTTTGCCCTGGAAGGCCTGGCCAAACTCATCCAGACCATCCGCCTGGTGCAGAAGGACATCAATCCGGCCCTCACCATCGAGGGTTTCGTGGTAACCATGTACGACGGCCGCACCAAGGTGCACAACCAGGTCGTAGCCCAGCTGCGGGACCATTTCAAGGACATGGTTTTCCAGACCATCATCCAGCGCAGCATCCGCCTGAGCGAGGCTCCCAGCTACGGCAAACCCATCATTCTGTACGATGTCATGAACAACGGCACCTCCAATTACCTGAACCTGGCCAAGGAAGTGCTGGATAAAAACGAGAACGCAAATGTCTAAACAGCAAGCTCGCGGCCTGGGCAAAGGCCTGGGCGCCCTCCTGGGCGGTGAAGACCTCTCCGAACTCCGTAAACCGGTTGGCTATATCAACAAGGCGGTGGTAACGGCCGAAGAAAAGCCCCAGGACACTTCCGACGTCCTGCGCATACCCATCGACCTCATCGAACCCAACCCCTACCAGCCCCGCATGAGCTTCGACACCGAGGCTCTGCAGGAACTGTCCCAGTCCATCCGCACCTTCGGCCTCATCCAGCCCATCACGGTTAGGAAGAAGGAAGATAAATACCAGATCATCAGTGGTGAACGCCGCTATCGCGCTTCCCTGATGGCCGGTATGGACATGATTCCCGCCTATATCCGGGATGCATCGGAACAGGGTATGCTGGAGATGGCCATCGTGGAGAATATCCAGCGTGAAAACCTGGACCCCATCGAGGTGGCCATGAGCTACCAGCGCCTGATGGAAGAATGCCGCCTTACCCAGGAACAGATGGCCGACCGCGTGGGCAAGAAACGCGCCTCCGTGGCCAACCAGCTGCGTCTTCTGAAACTGCCTGCCAAAGTGCAGCACGACCTCAAAGTGGGCCTGGTGAGCGTAGGACACGCCAAGGTGCTGCTGGCCGTGGAAGACCCTGAGATCCAGGAATCCCTGTGCGACCTCATCGTCAAGAACGGCCTTTCCGTGCGTCAGCTGGAAGACAAGGTGAAAGCGCTGGGAAAGACCGGGAAATCCGGCCAGGAAGACCCTCAGGAGCTTCCCGACATGTATTATCGCCTGCTGGAGAACGTAGGTCGGTACTTCGGAGACAACATCTCTCTCAAGCGCGGCCGTGACGGCAAGGGTTCCCTCACCATCAAGTTCGACTCCGACGCCCAGATGGAACAGTTCCTGCAGGCTCTGGACCAGCGATGAAGAGGTTTATCCTCATACTCTTTTTCCTGGGCGTGTTAGCGTCCATTCCGTTGCGTGCCCAGTACCGCGACGACCAATTCAAGCGGGATGCTTTCACCCAGACGTATGCCGATACTACGGAGAAGACCAAGACCGACACTTCGGCCATCTTCAGCTTCAGGGAATTCTTCGGTGGCCTGGCGCATAAACGCACCGCCTCGCTGAAAACCCTCACCATCGGCTCCACTGTCTTTATCGGCGGTAACCAGATTTACCATAAACAGTATTGGAAGCTGCCCATCATCTACGGCGGCATCGGTGCCGGCATTTACGGCGGCGTCCACTTCAATAATCTGTACAAATCTACCGGGGATACGAAATACCAGACATATAGTACCTTGTCCTATGTGGGGGCGGGTCTTATGTGGTGGGGCTCCCTGATGGATGGCGCTGTCTCTTACAAGGGAGAGCGCTCGCCGGACCCCGCCAAGGCTACTTTCTACTCCATCCTGCTGCCCGGTATGGGCCAGATTTACAACGGAGAATTCTGGAAAGTACCCATCTACTGGGGCCTGATGGCCGGCTGCGCGCATTTCTGGATAGAGAATAACATGCAGTACCATCGTTGGAAGTGGGTCTATGATATGGCCTCTTCTACCGAAGAAGGTGTAGAAAAGCCTCCCCAGAGCGCCGAGACCGCCAAGTATTACAGGGACACCTACCGTCGCTTCAGGGATTACTCTGCACTGTTTACGGCCATCGCATACCTGCTTCAGGTAATTGATGCCAACGTTTTTGCCTATATGCAGGACTTTGAGGTGAATGACGAACTCACCCTCAAAGTCTCCCCTTCCGTGATGCCCGTACAGTATGCCGCATCGCCGGCCGTGGGCATGAGTGTAGGCCTTAGATTCTGATGAAAATGAGAAGATATATCCTTTCGACCGCCTGCCTCTTCCTGGCAGCGGGTATGTTGTTCGCCGCCCCGGACGGCAAGAAAAACCGGAAACAGCTGCAGCAGGAGAACGAGGAACTGCGCAAGCGCCTGGAGGCCCTGGAGGCCGAGATTGCCAATTACCGGGCCGAAGAAGCCGAGCGGGAAGTCATTGAGGAAGAGCTCTCCGGAGAGAACGAGAACAAAGTATCGGCCGGCCTGCAAGACTATACCACGGTGAGCACGGATACCCTGTTGGGACAGTGGTACATGCACCGCCAGAGCCGTACGCTGGGCCGGGAACAGTATAACATGGACTCCGTGCGCTTCACCACCGACGTTCCGGATTCGGTGCTCATGCAGCGACTGGCCCAGATGAACTCCTTCATCTCCCTGCCCTACAACGAGACCGTGAAGAACTACATGATTCTGTACTCGGAGAAAATGCCCACCAAGATGGGAGAGATGCTGGGGTTGGCGCAATACTATATGCCCATTTTTGAAGAGGCCTTCCGGCAGTATGGCCTGCCCATGGAACTCAAATATGTGGCCATCATCGAAAGCGCCCTCAATCCCCGGGCCGAATCCCGCGTGGGAGCCAAAGGAATGTGGCAGTTCATGTACCGTACGGCGCTCAATTACGGCCTTCGGGTCGATTCCTATGTAGACGACCGCATGGATCCCATCCTTTCCGTGGACGCCGCCGCCCGCTACTTTAAGGACGCCTACCGTATCTTCGGGGACTGGCCGCTGGCCATATCGGCCTACAACTGCGGTAGCGGCAATGTGAACAAGGCCATCAAGCGCGCCGGGGGACGCACGGATTTCTGGAGTGTGTACGAATATCTGCCCCGGGAGACACGCGGTTACGTTCCCGCCATGGTGGGCGCCATGTACGCCTTCCGCTATGCCAGCGAGTACGGCCTTCGCCCGGATCCCATTTCCCTGCCAGTCTATGTAGATACCTTCCATATCCACAAAAACTTGCATTTCAGGCAAATCAGCGAGGTTCTGGGTATTCCCCTGGACGACGTCCGGGACCTCAATCCCCAATATTATACCGACATTGTTCCCGGCGCCGGGGCCGAAGAAGTCCTGCGTCTTCCTTTCAATTATACATCGGCTTTTCTGGATATGCAGGACTCCATTTACCGGTATAAAACCGATGTCCTGTTCGCCGCCAAGGTACAGGATGGCCGGGAAACCGTGGAGGGACGTCCCGTCCCCACTTCCCGCGCCGCTACCGGCCAGTGGGTATACTACAAAGTGAAATCCGGTGACAGCCTGGGCAAAATCGCCAAGAAATACCACTGCACCGTTAAACAATTGAAAACCTGGAACAATCTCAAGAGCGACCGCATCAATATAGGCCAGCGCCTGAAAGTGGGCAAACGTTAGGAAGAAATAAATTTTTTTTAAATCCACTAGAATATGAAATCTGGAAACTTTTTTGCTCTGTTGACCGGCCTTGCCGCCGGTGTGGCACTTGGACTCCTGTATGCACCCGGCAAGGGAGAAGAAACCCGTGAGAAA
>Ga0265298_10004757_pt1 | contig 17217 bp, 18 predicted proteins | sample AusTroGonzalo_MG_3_FD_193486 | JGI IMG/M metagenome (GOLD analysis project Ga0265298, IMG submission 193486) | Bovine rumen microbial communities from tropical cattle in Woodstock, Queensland, Australia - Gonzalo_01 | ecosystem: Host-associated > Mammals > Digestive system > Stomach > Rumen ... | reverse complement strand
GAGTTTGTACATATCCGTCTTCCACCAGGGAGACCAGGGTGACGGTTTTCATCACGGAGCCTTGTTCGCCCACTTCCCTGAGGCACAGGTTTTCGCGTTCCCAAAGGGTGGTCTGCGGAGTGTCGCCGCGGGAGAGGTTCACCATGGCCCGGATGGCGCCGGTTTTGGCTTCCATGATGATGCAGATACCGGCGCGGACTTCGTCATCGGCCTGAATCTGGGCCCGGAGGGCTCTGTCGGCGATATCCTGGAAGTCCACGTTCAGGGTGGTGCGGATGTCGTTGCCGTCCTGCACCTTCACCTGGGCCGAATCCAGATCGCGCACCCAGCGTTTGTTGTCGGTGACGCGGCGCCATTCGTAGCCTTCCCGGCCGTGCAGTTCGCTGTCGAAGCTGGACTCCAGGCCAATGCGGTTCTGCTCTTTCACATAGCCGATCACACGGCGGGCCAGGGAGTCGTAGGGATAGATGCGCTCCTCGTGCTTTACCACGATAAAGCCGCCCGTATAGGGGCCTTCCCGGAACAGCGGGAACGTTTTCACCTTATCCAGGGTGCTCAGGTCTATGTTCCGCTGGATGCGGAGGTATTTGGAGCCTTTGTCACGGCCGTCCAGGATGGCTTTGGCATAGGCATCGGCGCTCTTGTCGCAGAATTCGTTGCTCAGGTATACGGACAGCTCACGGGCTTTTTTCCGCCAGTCGCGCTCCAGGCTGTCCTTGCCTGTTTCGGCGTATTCCTGCTTGCGGACAGTGCAGTCCATGTAGATGTCATAGAGGGGGGCCGATATAGCCAGCGGGCGTCCGTCGGTGGCCAGGATCTTGCCGCGCACCGGTTGCTCCACGTGCTTTTGCACGGAAGGCCGGAACAGGCCGATCACCCTTTCGTCCACGGTATAGGTGGCCTGGATGTGCACCACACGCAGCAGGATAGCCGCTCCCAGGAACAGGAACAGCATGGACAGGAAGAACATCACCACGTGGATTCTGTCGCGGTTTTCTATGGTGTCCCTTATTTCACTCTGCTTCTTGCTCATTTTTTCTTGATCAAGGTGGCGGGTTCCTGGGGCAGGGTCAAATCTACGCCCAGTTCTTTCAGGCGGGCCTCGGCGGCCGATGCGCTGTGCAGTTTCACCAGGGCGGCTTCTTTCTCGGCGTAGTGGATGCGGAGCTGGTCGATAGCCGCCTGGTTGTCTCCGGCTTGGGTGAGGGTCTTGTCCACCTGAAGGCTCAGGAGGATGGTAACCCACATCAGCAGGAACAGGTACATGATGTGCATGTAGTATTTATCGGCGCGGATGCGGAGGAGGAACTCTCCGTTCCGGAGGGCGCGCAGGGTGTTGCGGAGGGCAATCCAGATGGTTTTTACGCTCATGCTTCGGCCCTCCTTTCCGCTATCCGGAGTTTCGCGCTGCGGGCGCGGGTGTTTCCGGCGATTTCACTTTCTTCTGGCACGATGGGCTTGCGGTTCACGGCCTCCAGCGGGGTATGGGCCCGTCCGTACAGGTCTTGCCGCACAACGCCGTCCACGTTGCCCGTCTTGATGAAGTTTTTCACCATCCGGTCTTCCAGGCTGTGGTAGGTGATAACCACCAGCCGTCCGCCGGGTTTGAGGCTGCGGGCAGCCCCGTCCAGGAACTTCTCCAGGGAACGCATTTCCTGGTTCACCTCAATGCGGAGGGCCTGGTACAGTTTGGCCAGCACCTTGTGCTCCGCACCCTTGGGCAGCATTTTGGCCACAGCACGGTCCAGGTCGCCGGTGGTGTGCAGCGGCCGGGCCTGTATTATCAGGCGGGCCATGTTGCGGGCGCCGTCCACCTCTCCGTACAGCCGCAGGATGCGCTCCAGGGCTTCCTCATCGTAGCTGTTGGCCACTTCTTCGGCCGTGAGTTCGGCCTCCTGGTTCATCCGCATATCCAGCGGCGCTTCCTCATACCGGAAGCTGAATCCCCGTTCGGCCGTATCAAACTGATGGCTGGACACACCCAGATCAGCCAAAATGCCATCGAACACTGCCGGCCCTTCTGGGGTAACAGTGCCTTTTGCCGGAGCATCGGCCTTTTTATTCGCGGAGGTAAAAGGTACTATTACCTCTGTGCGCCGGAGTTGCTCCGCATAGTTTTCGATGAAGCGGAAGTTGTTGTGAATGAGGGTGAGCCTGGGATCGGCCGGGGCATTTTTAATGGCGTCGATGTCACGATCGAAGGCGATGACTTTTCCGCCATCGTTTAAGCGTGAAAGTACGGCAGCGGTGTGACCACCGCCTCCGAAAGTGGCATCTGCGTAAATTCCTTCGGGATTTGTTACAAGAGCGGAGACACTCTCCGCCAGCAGTACAGGGATATGATATTCAGACATTTCTCGAGACCCTCCTACTTCTTGGAAGATAGTCTCGATGCGGTTTCCCTGAACTTCTCATCGCTCAGAAGCTGGGCCTTACGGGTCTCCGGATCCCAGATCTGGAGCTTGTAGCCAACACCGCCGAATACCACCTCTTTGGTAATACCTGCACTCTCAAGCAGCTCTGACGGAATGTTCAGTCTGCCCAGTTTCCCGTCCGGGACAAGAGTGTAAACGCCGTCATTGTACTTGGTCCACAAATCAGCGTCTCCAGTATTGAGTTCGGGATCGATGCTGTTCAGCACTTTTTCACTGCGGATTTCCCATTCCTCTGCGGGGAACAGCTCAATGCAGCTTTGCTGAAGGCTCTTTTTTACGATGAGGGTCATATTCTCGGAACCGCCGCGCACCATGGCATCACGGAAGATGGCAGGGAGCACGACGCGCCCCTTGTCATCTACCTTTCCGCAGGCTGTTCCGTAGAATCTGACCATAATTAAACTTTATACTTTCACGCTTGGATACAAAGGTATGAAAACTTTTCCATTTTGTTACACTTTCTTCCAAAATTTTCCACATATTTTTCAACACTCGCAGCCCTGGCAGCTATCTCGCTGTGTGATAAGCAATTACAAAAAGTAATCGTTCGAATTTTGAACGATTACTTTCTGTAAGTTGTTGTGTGTCAGAGGGTTGGTTGCCAGGGGTTAGAGTTCCCGGCGGAGGCGTGCTTTGGGAATGTCCAATTGGGCGCGGTATTTGGCGATGGTACGGCGTGCCACTTTGTAGCCCTTGGCGGCCAGGCCGTCCACCAGTTCGTCGTCGGTGAGGGGATTGTGCTTGTCTTCGCCGTCCACCATTTCACGGAGGGCTTTCTTGATTTCGCGCGTACTCACTTCCTCGCCTTCGCTGTTCTCCAGGCCTTCGGAGAAGAAATACTTCAAGGGGAAAATGCCGAAATGGGTTTCGATCCACTTGCTGTTCACCACGCGGGAGATGGTGGAGATGTCGAAGCCGGTTTTTTCGGCGATGTCCTTGAGCACCATAGGCTTAAGGGAACTTTCGTCCCCGTCCACAAAGTAGTCGTGCTGGTAGTCGATGATGGCCCGCATGGTGCTTTCCAACGTGTTCTGGCGCTGGCGCAGGGCCTCGATGAACCATTTGGCCGAATCGATTTTCTGCTTCACGAAAGAGGCGGCCTCTTTATCGGCCCGGGAGGCGGAGGTGCGGCCGTTCTCCATGATCTCCGAATACTTGCGGTTGATGCGCAGTTCCGGTATGCTGAAGCGCGGCATGCTTAAAATAAGCTGGCCGTTTTCGTAGTCCAGCTGGAAGTCCGGGACCACCTGCTGGGCTTGGTCGTTGTACGAATCGTCTATCTGGCCGCCGGGTGAGGGATTCAGGTGACGGATCTCTTCCAGCACAGCCTTCATCTGGTCCTCCGTCAGGTGCAGACGGGCCATGATTTTGGGGAAGTGGCGGTTCTTAAAGGCGTCGAACTGCTCCGTGAGCACGCGGATGGCGTTCTCCACGGAAGGCGTCCGTTTTTTGTCTTCCAGCTGCAGCAGCAGGCATTCACGAAGGTCGCGTGCTCCCACGCCGGAAGGCTCGAACTCCTGGATGATTTTGAGCATCTGCTCCACTTCTTCGGCCGATGACTCCACACCGGCGCGGAAGGCCAGGTCGTCCACCAGGGATTCTATGTCGCGGCGCAGGTAACCGTCGTCGTCCAGCGAGCCGATGATAAAGGAAGCCACCGTGCGCTGATGCTCGGTTAAGTTCCTGTAACCCAGCTGTTCCAGCAGGCTTTGGGTGAAACTCTGTTTGACGGAGAAGGTATTGTATTCCGGACGCTCATCCTTGCCCCAGTTGTTCACGTGGAGGTTGTAGGAGGGAATGTCGTCGTCCTGGGAACGGTAATTCTCTTCCAGGGAGCCGCCGCTCTGCTCCTTCTCTTCAACTTCGGAGATGGAGACGTCGCGGGGCTGGTCTTCGCTTTTCTGCGGGGTGTCGTCTACTACAGGATTGTCGTTGAGCACCTCACGCACGTGCTGTTCCAGGGCCTGCACCGGCATCTCTATCAGCTTGATGGTCTGAATCTGGAGCGGTGACAGCTTCTGCTGCTGTTTTTGCTGAAGTCCCTGAGTGATGGAGGCCATGGCTTAACGCGGATAATTGATGCTTTCCTTGATGATGAATGCGGTAGGGTATGTCCCCTTGATGGCGTTGAAAATGCGCAGAGCCTCATCCTTGGAGCGGAAATCGCCGATACTTACCTTGTAATTGGGGCTCTCGAAGCAGCGGTACACCATCACTTCAGGGAACTGTTTCTTGAGGGCCTGCTCAATGCTTTGGGATTTAACGCGGGCCTGGGGACCGTTGTCGTAGAAAACACGGATACGGTAGCCGGTGATGGGTTTTTCCGCGTTACTTATGGTATACTGCCGCAGGGCCTGCCGGATGGTGCTGCTCTGCTCCACCTGTGCGCCCGGCCCCAGGACGGAGAGGATATCCCGACCCACCAGGGTGGAGTCCATCGGAGCGGTGCGGGTGGTGTCCTGCGCCATAAGGGCAGCGCAGGAGAGCAATAAAGCAGTGAGTATGAAGATGATCCGTTTCATAACTTAATTCTTGAATTGGGAAATGTCCAAATCCCTGAAACTGAAAGGTTTGCGGAGTATGCCGTTCTTTTTGAGGGCGCCCTGGATGTCTACATCGGCCTTTAATCCTTCCAGGGTGCCCCGGGAGGCGATGACCAGCAGTTCCAGGATGGATGTGCCTTCGGCCAGCTGCACGCTGCAGGGGACTTCGTAGGTTTGGGCCGATTTTCCTTCCAGTTCAATGGGTCCGGTGACAAAATGGGCCAGAGGCTTGTCCTGGTAGCGGATTACGCCGCTCATTTCCGTGACGGCGAGGCTCCGGGCCGGATTGTCGATGCCAATGAGCAATTTGGCGTCTACCGAGCGGCTGGATGTGGGGACGATGTACGACACGCCCAACGACGTGACTGCGATTTCCTTCACTTTGGACAGGCCGCAAGAGGCTGCCAGAAGGGCCGCTACAATAAAGATGCCGATATGCCGAAAAACTTTCACAAAGGCAAAGGTAGTGATTTTTTTCGTAACTTTGCAGCCTATGGAAAAAAGAGCCTATATTGAAACATACGGGTGTCAGATGAACGTGAACGACACCGAGGTGATCTTCGCCATCCTGGCACAGGCCGGTTACACCCGTACGGAAGCCATGGAGGAAGCCCAGCTCATTCTGGCCAACACCTGTTCCATCCGGGACAACGCAGAACAGCGCATCTGGGGCCGCTTGGAAGTGTTTGAGCAGCAGCGGAAAGCCCGTCCCGGCACCCTGGTGGGCATCGTGGGCTGCATGGCCGAACGCCTGAAGGACAAACTGCTGGACACCCATAAGGTGGACCTGGTAGTGGGCCCGGACGCCTACCGTTCCCTCCCGCGCCTGCTGGAGGCCGTTACTCCGGACCGGCCGCAGATGGACGTCCTGCTCTCCCGCGAAGAGACCTACGCCGACATTACGCCGGTGCGTACGGACCGCGATGGGATATCGGCCTTTATTTCCATTATGCGCGGTTGCAACAACGTTTGCTCGTATTGTGTGGTGCCCTATACCCGTGGGGCCGAACGTTCCCGCGATGCCCACTCCATTGTTCGCGAAGCCTGCGACGTCTATGCGCGCGGATATAAGGAGGTGACCCTGCTGGGGCAGAATGTGGACAGCTATCTGTGGAAAAGCGAGACAGAAAGCGTGAATTTCGCCCAACTGCTGGAGCGGGTGGCCGCCATTGCACCGGACCTGCGCGTTCGTTTCGCCACTTCCCATCCCAAGGACATTTCCGATGAAGTCATCTATACCATGGCTGCTCATCCCAATATCTGCCGGCACATCCATCTGCCTGTCCAAAGCGGCAGCACACGCATGCTGGAAAAGATGCGCCGCAAGTACAGCCGGGAATGGTATCTGGAGCGGGTAGCCAAGATCCGCAGCGTGATGCCGGATTGCGGTCTCACCACGGACGTGATTGCCGGTTTTTGCTCGGAAACGCCTGAGGATCATGCCGATACTCTCTCCCTGATGGAAGAGGTGGGCTTCGACTGGGCCTTCATGTTCGCCTATTCAGACCGCCCCGGCACCCTGGCCAACCGGACCATGGCCGATGATGTCCCCGCCGCCGAAAAGAACCGTCGCCTTAACGAAATCATTGCCCTGCAGAACCGCAAATCCCTGGAGCGCTATCGCGCCCAGATTGGCAAGACTGTAGAAGTGCTTGTAGAAGGTCCGTCCAAGCGGGATCCCGCCATGCTCTGCGGCCGGGCTTCCAACAACATGATGTGCGTGTTCCCCGCCGCCGGGCGCAAGGCCGGCAGCTACGCCAAGGTAACAGTCATTGACTGCACCTCCGCTACTTTAATCTGCGAATAATTAGCGTTTTCCGCCGTATGCGAGGTCTCCGGCATCTCCCAGGCCGGGAATGATATAGTTGTGGCTGGTGAGCTCTTCATCGATGGCAGCCACCCATAGGGTGTACTTGCTGTCCAGCCGCTGCAGGAGCTGATCCACGGCGTACCGGCTGGCCACAGGGCAGACCATGTGGATGCAGGCGGCCTCACCGCCCTCTTCCTCCAGTTTCTGCAGGGCGCTTTCCATGGAGGCGCCGGTGGCCAGCATGGGATCGGCCACCAGGAGGGTCTTGCCTTCCAGCGACGGGCAGGTGCAATAATCGGCGAATACTTTGAAATAATCCCCTTTTCCGTGCTTGCGGAAGGTGGAAAGGAAAGCGCTTTCGGCCTTGTCAAAGACATCCAGCAGGCCGTTTTGCAGCGGCAGGCCGGCGCGCAGGATGGCGGCAATCACCAGCGGGGTATCGGAGGTGGAAACCCGCGCCACTCCCAGGGGCGTTGTCACATCTTTCTCTGAATAGGCCAGGGTTTGGGAAATCTCATAGCCGAAAACCCGGCCCACCCGCTCCAGGTTGGTGCGGAACCGAAGGCTGTCCTTTTGGATGCGTACATCGCAGATTTCTGCAACAAAGTTGTTCAGAACGGAGTTTTTTTCTCCCAGGTTAACGACTTTCATGTGGTAACAGATTATGGTTGGATTACAAATATAATTATTTTTCCATTAAGTTATCCTTTTCCCACACGTTCCTCGGAGAAGGAATAAAAGGAACTTTCTGCAATGACCACGTGGTCCAGCAGGCCCAGGCCGATAGCCGAGAGGGCACGGCGCAAGACTTCGGTCTGGTGGATATCGGCCTGGCTGGGCAGGGGAGAGCCGGAAGGGTGGTTGTGCACCAGGATCAGCTGGGAGCACTGCTTTTCGATGGCCTTCTTCAGGATGCGGCCGGTGTCGATGAGCGTGCTTTCCAATGATCCGGAAGTGATCATTTCCTTGCCGATGACATAGTTGGCGCGGTTCAGGTACAGCACCCAGCATTCCTCGTGGTCCAGGTTCTTCAGGTGGGGCAGCATCAGTTGATACACCAGTTCCGGCGAGGTGACGGAGCGTTTGTCCACAATAGCGGCTTCCTCGAAGCACCTTCGGCCCAGCTCCAGTGCGGCGGCAATGGTGATGGCACGCACCTCTCCCATCCCTTTGTGCGTGATAAGCCGCTCCAGGGGCATGGCGCCCAATAAGGTTAATCGGCCGCCGGCGCTTACCATCAGCTCCTGCGCCACGTCCATCACACTTTTTCCCACAATGCCGCTGCCCAGCAGCACGGCCAGCAGTTCGGCATTGGACAGGGCCTTCGCGCCCTTCTGGCGCATTTTCTCCCGCGGCCTTTCGTCCGCACACAAATCCATAATCTTCATGGAGACCAAAGATAAGCCCCCGAAACGAAAAACAACACAATCGTAAAAAAGATTGTGTTGTTTCAGGTGATTCTTTGCGTTTTCTTACGATTCCTCTACTTCTTTTTCCTTCTTGCTCTTCTCAAGTCTTAACTCGTCCAGATAACTGGCGGTGATAACACCGGAAGGCAGGGCAATGATGGCCACGCCGAACAAGGAGGACATCATGCTGATGAATCGGCCTATATCCGTGATGGGAATCATGTCGCCGTATCCTACCGTTGTCAAGGTTACGGTGGCCCAATAAAGGGCGTCGAAGAAACTGTCGAAGGTGGGGGCTCCGGTTATAGGGTTAAAGTGGGGCTCCACGTTGAACATGATGAGCGCCGTAAGAAAAACGTAGAAGATGGAAATGCCAAGTACAGAAAGTAATACGCCCTTTTCTTTACGGATCACTTTCATCAAAACCTGTATCTTCTCCGAATAACGGATGAACTTGAACAGGCGCATGATGCGCAGGAGTCGGGAGACACGGAAAATCTTGAAACCACGGCCCAGGACGCTCAAAGCAGGCAGGATGGACAATAGGTCAATAATGGCCCACCCTGTGAAAGGATATAAGACAAAAGACCACTCCTTCTTGCCCATCCGATAATCGGCCGTAAACCAGCGAAGGAGGTAATCGATGATGAAGATGGCTACCGTTATCGTTTCGAGGGCGCGAAAGAAGGGCGTCTCCTTAACGAACATAAGCGGGATAATGCTTGCCGCTATGGAAACAAGCATAAAAACATCATAGAAAATGCTGACCTTGTCTCCGCGCTTACCTTGTTCGATAATCTCAAATATTCTTTTTCTCATCTTTTTGGATAATGCTTTCGATTACTTTTGCCTGGGTTTCCTGAGTGAATCCGTGTCCTTCTCCGGGGAAAACAGTGAGCGTCGCGTTCTTGTAGGTTTCCTGCGCCTTCTCTGAATAGGAAATGTTCACCACCTTGTCCTCGTCCCCGTGGTAGATCTGCACGGGTCCTTCATATTGGCCGATGGTGTCGTAGACATCCAGGTTGTACAGACCTTCCAGATACGCATGGCTCAGTTTGATGCCCCAAAAATCTACGGTGTCAGGCATGTCCTCAAGGGTGGGATACATCGTGACCCAGTCGTCTTTGATGCACAAGGCCGGGTAAATAAGGATTAGCTTCTCTACCTGGTCTTTCCTTTCGGCCGCCACCAGGGAGGAAACCATGCCGCCCTGGCTTTCTCCTATCAAAGTGATATGTCTAGGGTCGATAAAATCTTTGTCAGAAAGCTGGTCCATCACCGACTTCAAGTCTTCTGCCTCGGAGAAAATGGACATTTCCGTAGTGCTTCCATCTGAGCGGCTCCAGTTGGACCCACCGCAAAAGTCGTAGCAGTAGACGGCATAGCCCAGAGGGGCCATTGCCTCGGCGTATGCTTTTCCGAATTGATGCGTCCCGCCGAATCCGTGAGAGACAATGACCAGCGGAGCCCGTTTCACGCCGTCCGGACGGAAAAGAATACCATAGATGGACTTTCCGTCACGCTCCATGTACAGTTCTTCCTGAGTAAAAGTATAGGTCTTTGGCGCACAGGAAGAAACTAGCGCCGCCAGCAAAATAAAAAACGCAAGGATCCGTTTCATACCTGCAAATTTACACAATTCTTTCCAAAAAAAGCCCCCAGATTAATCTGAGGGCTGCGGAGGGTGGATGATGGGGCTCGAACCCACGACACTCGGAACCACAATCCGATGCTCTACCGACTGAACTACATCCACCATGTTTGGGACTGCAAAAATAAGGAATTTTTCCCGTATTCCAAAAATATTTTAGCCTATCGGCATTTTTCAATTATAATTCCTATCTTTGTAGATACGACAACAAGAACAATAAGATATGGCCAAAAGAGAAATCAAGTTCTCCCTGGTGTACAGGGACATGTGGCAGAGCTCCGGCAGATATCAGCCGCGCGTAGACCAGTTGGTACGGGTAGCTCCCGCTATCGTGGATATGGGATGCTTCGACCGCGTAGAAACCAACGGCGGTGCCTTCGAGCAAGTGAATCTGCTCTACGGTGAGAATCCCAATGTTTCTGTGCGCAAATGGACGGCCCCTTTCCACAAGGCTGGCATCCAGACACACATGCTGGAGCGCGGTCTCAACGCTATCCGTATGAACCCCGTTCCGGCCGATGTCCGTGAACTCATGTTCAAGGTGAAGAAGAAACAGGGCACCGACATTGCCCGTTCCTTCTGCGGCCTCAACGACCACCGCAACCTCAAACTATCCATCGAGTTTGCCAAGAAAGGCGGCATGATTTCGCAGGCAGCCCTGTCCATCACGCACTCTCCCGTGCACACGGTGGACTATTACCTCAAACTGGTGGACCAACTGGTGGAATACGGCACGGATGAAATCTGCCTCAAGGATATGGCGGGTATCGGCCGTCCCACGGAACTGGGACAGATTGTGGCCGGCATCAAGAAAGCGCACCCGGAAATCAAGGTCCAGTACCACGGCCACACCGGTCCCGGTTTCTCTCCCGCCTCCATGTTGGAAGTGGCCCGCGCCGGCGCCGACTATCTTGACGTAGCCGTAGAGCCCCTGTCCTGGGGTAAAGTCCATCCCGATGTAATCACCATTCAGGAGATGATGAGGTCCGATGGATTCCAAGTGAAAGACATCAACATGGACGCCTATATGGAGGTGCGCCGCCTCACGCAGGAGTTCATCGACGACTTCCTGGGCTACTGGATCAACCCCACCAACTCCCAGATGACCTCCCTGCTGGTGGGCTGCGGCCTGCCCGGCGGTATGATGGGTTCCATGATGGCCGATCTTAAGGGCTTCCAGGGCGCCATCAACGCCGCCCAGCGCGCTCATGGCCGTCCTGAGATGACTTTGGACACCCTCATGGTGAAACTCTTCGAAGAAGTGGAATACGTTTGGCCGCGCCTGGGCTACCCGCCGCTGGTGACTCCGTTCAGCCAGTACGTAAAGAACACGGCCCTGATGAACCTGTTCAACATGCTCAACGACAAACCTCGTTGGACCACCATCGACAAAGACACCTGGGGCATGATCCTGGGCAACATGGGCAAACTGCCCGGACAGCTGGATCCGGAAATTGTAGCCCTGGCCAAGGAAAAAGGCCTGGAATTCTACACCGGCAATCCGCAGGACATGTATCCCGACGAACTGCCCAAGTTCCGCAAAATGATGGACGAGGAAGGCTGGGACTACGGTGAGGACGACGAAGAACTCCTGAACATGGCCATGTTCGAGCGCCAGTACAGAGACTACCGCAGCGGCATTGCCAAGGAACGTTTCAACAAGGACCTGGCCGATATGAAAGCCAAGGCCGGCGCCCCCATCGTGGTGGAACGCCCCGTGGTGGAAATGCCCAAGTTCAAGGTGGAAGACTATGTGGAGCGCTATCCCAAAGCCACGCCGGTGCAGTGCCCGGTGAAGGGCCAACTCCTTTGGGAACTGGATGTGGACGACATTTCCAAGGCTCCCATTGTGGGCAAGAAGGTCAAAGCCGGCGAGGTAATCGGCCACGTGCAAACCTACTATGGCATCGAAGACGTCGTTGCTGCCGTAGACGGCCTCCTGGTAGCCGTCCTGGGCAAGCAGGGAGACGCCGTAGCAAAAGGCGAAATCATTGCCTTCATCCAGTAGGCATCGTAAGAAAACGAGCACAAAATCGGCCCTGGTGGTGTCTGTAAGCGGCAAAAAAGCCGGTACGAGCACCCACAGGGCCGATTCTGTGTCTGTAAGTGAAAAGGGGAAACTATCGCTAGAGGGCGGAGCTCAGGCGGTAGGTATTTTTCTCGATTTTCTTGGTGTTCGAATCCATCTCGTAGAAGGTGATGTGGAGGGAGGTGTATTCTCCGGTTTTCAGCAGAGGCTCCAGCGGGACGCTGAAAACGGTCTGCTGGGTCTTCAGGACATCCTCAGACATTTGGGACGGATTCTCATTGTTGCCATCGTAGAAAACATACAGGTGCAGTTCAATGCCCTTGGCATCCCAATAGAAGCGGATATTGCGGGCATAGTTGCTGGAAGGATTGTAATAATACTCGAAAACCAGGTTTACAAAACCGCCGCTGAAGCTATGGTCCACAACAGTCAGCGGATCCTTGCCCTCGTATTCCATCTCGGCCAGGGGAGTGGGGGTCTCGGTGTGTGCCTTGATGAAATTCTTAAGGGCGATGTCCAGATTGCGGTTGAGAACGTCGCACAGGATGTAAAGGCGGGAACCTTCCTGTTTCCACTCATCGCTGCCGGACTGGTTATCGGTCACGGTATAGGTGGTACCCAGATCATTCACGAGATAACCATTGGTGGAGGTTACGATATCCACAAGATTGGTGATGGTGAATGTGCTTTCCTTAATGCAGGCAGTGCAAGCCAGGAGGCTAATGGCCAGGGGGATGATAAACTTTTTCATTGCGTTTTGGTTTTACGGGTAGTGGGACGGGCAATTAACTGGATGTCAATATCTTCCACAGTATATCCCTTGAATTTACGCCTCTTCAGGTGGGCGTTCACCAGATTCTGCAGTTCGTCGTCCATCAGGTCACGGTAAGTGTGGTTCTCCCGGTCGTACAAATGGATGTGCCGGGTATTGTTGATGTCGAAGAACATTTTATTGGTGGCCGATAGACGACGTCCGTAGATGCGCTGGTCGGCCAGCTGGGAGAGAATGTTGTAAACAGAGGCCACAGTGACCGCCGCACCGCGCTGACGCAGCGTTTCCTGGACAAGGTCGGCCGATGCGTGGCCCAGTTCCATCATCACTTCGTGAACGGCAAGCCGTTGGCGCGTGGCCTTGAGTTTATGTCGCCGGAGCTGCGTCCGGAATTCTTCCAGAGTCATGACTGTAACAGGGCTTGGGCGTTGGCAATGGCGGCGGGGGTAATGGTGGCGCCGGACAGCATCCGGGCCAGTTCCTGCACCCGTCCTTCGGCATCCAGGCTGCGGACAGAAGTTACGCCATCCTCCTTGGAAACCAGATAGTGGGCATTTCCTTTGGCAGCCACCTGCGGAAGGTGGGTGATGGCAAAGACCTGCATCTGCGTGCCCATGGTGCATACCAGGGAGCCCATTTTGTCGGCGGTGCTGCCGGAAACACCGGTGTCAATCTCGTCGAACACCAGGGTGGGCAGCCGCTTAAAGCGGGCCATCACGGCCTTGAGGCTGAGCATAATGCGGGACAATTCGCCGCCGGAAGCGGTCTTGGACACATCCGAAGGGGTACGTCCTTCGGCGGAAAAGAGAAAGCGGACATTGTCGCTTCCATCGGCCCCGGCAGCGCAAGGCTCCAGGCCGATCTGGAAAACGGCGCGGTCCAGTTCAAGAAAACGGAGCTGCTCCTGCACGGCGGCAGCAAAGCCTGAAGCCCCTTTTTCACGGGCTGCATGCAGCTGTGAGCAGAGATTTTCGTGCTGTCTGCTATACTCCCGGACAGTTTTGCGGGCCTCTTCTACTTCGCTCACCAGGGTGGTGGCATCCAGTACCAGGCCTTCCAGGCGGTCTCTTTCGTCTATGAGCTCCTCCAGGGAACCCACTCCGTGCTTCTGCAGCAGGCCGTACAATAGGGAAAGGCGTTCTTCCACAGCTTCCAGCCGTTCCGGAGAAGCCTGACTGCGCTCGTTCACAGTCATCACTTCCTGAGCTATATCGTCCAGTTCCACACGGGCCGATTCCAGGCGCTGGGCCAAAGGCTCCAGCGAAGGGATAAATCGGCCGGCTTTCTCTAGCCGTTTGGCGGCCTCCCGCAGTTGTCCGCTCAGGGATTCCCCGTTTTCCGGGGCCAGCAGCTCCTGGGCCTCGCAGAGCATTTCCTTGATTTCCTCTGCGTGGGCCAGCTGTTTTTGCTCGCTTTCCAGGTCTTCCAGTTCTCCGGGAACCAGACGGGCCCGGTCCAGGCGCTCCCAACGGGCATTATTGTACTCCTGTTCCTCTTTGGCACGGGTAAGGCGTTCCTCCAACTGGCTCAGTTCGCGCCGGCTTTCTCCCAGTTTGGCCCAAACGCGGGCACATTCCTCCCGCAGCTGCGTACAGCCGGCCCAGAGGTCCAGCGCCTCCCTGCGGAATCGTTCGTCCCCCAGGCGAAGGGTCTGGTGCTGGGAGTGGATGTCCACCAGGCGGGTGGCCAGTTCCTGCAGCACGCTCACGCTTACCGGTTCATCGTTGGCAAAACTGCGCGAACGGCCGCTTTTGCCCACCGTGCGGCGAAGCAGCAGGCGGTCTCCTTCGGCGGGAAGGTCGGCCTGTTCCAGAAGGGAACGAATCTCATCGTCCAGACCGAATTCCGCTTCTACCACGCAGTTTTCGCCGTGCGGGCCCACCATGCTGGCATCGGCCTTGGCGCCGAGCACCAGGGAAAGGGCTCCCAGCAAAATGGATTTACCGGCACCGGTCTCACCGCTTATAATGACAAGACCCTCCGGAAAAGAGATATCCAGAGAGCCGATCAAAATGTAGTTGGAGACGGTGAGGCTGTGGAGCATGACCTATTCTCCGCTGGTAATGTCGATGGGATTCTCGTTTTGCGCCTTGCGGTAGAACAGTTCGCCGTTTTCGAATTCCGAGATGGCCACCAGGTCCGGTTTGGGCTGGCGCTCATAGTACTTGGAGATTTCGATCTGCTCCTTGTTCTCGAAAACTTCTTCCATGGTGTCGCGGTCGCCGCGGAATTCGTCCAGCTTCTTCATCAGTTCTTTCTTTTCGGCCACGGCAATCTGGTTGGCGCGCTTGTACAGAATCACCACGGATTCATAGATGTTGCCGGTGGGCGCGGCCAGATTCTTGATGTCGCGCGTCACCGTGTTAACGGGAATTTTCTTCTTGCTATCCATTGTATAAAAATCGTTATCTATATAGTATACCCGCCCTTTCTGAAGCAAGTTTCAATTATTTTTCAACCGGGCTTTCGTCGGGGGTGTTACCGTCCTTGCCCAAAATCTTCTGCACGCGGCGGTAATGGTTGTCCAGTTCCTTGCGGTAGTGGGACTCCGGGTATTCGCCCACAAAGTTCAGGTAGTCGTCCACGAAGGTGAGGTAGCGCTCCCGCTGTTTCTGCCATACGCTCAGGCGCGCGTAATGATAAGAGGCCATGGCGGTGTAATACAACACATCTTCGCGGTAGTTGTTGTCGGCGTTGGTCTTGAGCACGTTGCGCAGCTTCACGCGGGCGGCAGGGTAGTCTTCCATCGTGTAGTACTGCCGGCCGGCTTCGAAATCTTTGCGGTCCAGACGGTCCTGCAGGTCGGTCATCATGGCCTGGCAGGCCTGCATGTGGACATCGTCGTCCGGATGCTCACGCATGTATTCGGAGATGGAGGCCATGCAACTGCGGGTGGGGAGCTGGTCCAGTTCCCAACGGTAGGTGGCGCGGTACATACAGTCCAGCCGGTAGAATTCTGCATCGGCGGTAAAGGGACTGCGCGGGAAATTCTCCACGAAGCGGGCGAAATTGGACTCCGCCGTGTAAAAATCCTTGTTCCGGTAATTGGACATACCCCAGTAAAACTGGACAGTGTCGTCCCGTGAGGTGCCGCTGGTAAGGATGGCCATGGACTCGAACAGCTGGGCAGCTTTCGTGAATTTCTGGTTGTTGTACAACTCCATGGCGGCCTGATACTTGGCATCTACGTCGTTGGATGCCAGCAAGGCCTCATACTGACTTTTGCAGGCAAAGGCAACCATCAGAAGCAGCGCGGCAGCTACGGTATATTTCAGTTTTCTCATTGTCTTTTAAGCGTTTACGTGCTCCAAAAGGTATTTTTCGGCATCCCGGGCCGCCATGCAACCCGAAGCTGCGGCGGTTACGGCCTGGCGGTAGCGCGGGTCCTGAACATCGCCGGCAGCAAACACCCCGGGCACGCTGGTTTCGGCCGATTTGGCACCGGTCACGATATAACCGTTGGCGTCCAGTTCCAGCCAGGGTGCAAACAGGGCCGATGCAGGCGTATGGCCGATGGCCAGGAAAAAGCCGTCGATGGCTATGTCAAAGACCGTGCCGTCCTTGCGAAGGAGGCGGGCACCGGTGACGCCCATGACATCGCCCAGCACTTCCTGGGTATTGCAGTTCCAGAGTACCTCGATGTTAGGAGTGGCGAAAACTTTCTCCTGCATGATACGGGAAGCGCGGAATACGTCGCGCCGAACGATCATGTACACCTTCTTGGCCAGGCTGGCCAGATACAGAGCCTCTTCGCAGGCGGTATCACCGCCGCCTACCACAGCCACGGTACGTTTACGGTAGAAGAAACCGTCGCAGGTGGCACAGGCGCTCACACCGGCACCTTTGAATTTCTCCTCCGACGGCAGGCCCAGATAACGGGCCTGGGCACCGGTGGCGATGATCAGGGTATCGGCCTCCAGTTCTTTCTCTGCGTCGATGGTGATGCGGAAGGGGCGTACGCCCAGGTCCACTGCCGTGGCGGTTCCCTGGCGGATATCGGCGCCGAAGCTGCGGGCCTGTTCCCGCATGTTGTCCATGAGGGTATTGGCATCTACGCCACCGGGGAATCCGGGAAAGTTCTCCACGATGGTTGTGGTAGTGAGCTGACCGCCCGGCTGGATGCCCTCGTACAGGACAGGGGAGAGGTTGGCGCGCGATGCGTAAATGGCTGCCGTGAATCCGGCGGGGCCGCCGCCCAAAATCAGTGTCTTAACGTGCTCCATGGCTATTATTGCAAAGAAGTAGTGTAATCTTTCTTGAATATGATACGACGTACGGCCACATTGTGGTGGTTGCCGTTGTTGTCGGTGTCGAAGAGGAAGTCCGTGTGCAGGCCGGCACTGCGTTCCGCACCCAGTTTCTGGGACCACATGTCGCCGTAGCGGGCGCAGCGGATCACGAAATAGCGGGCTGTGTCATAGCCCTGGAAAGCAAACTGTGACGGCTCCGTATGGAAGAGGGAACGGTAGCCACGCACGAAACGGTCCACTTCGGGGGTGCTGTAATCGGCGAAATAGGAAGTGCACAGGTGCAGGGAGGCATCGTGGTACGCGCTTCCGTCAATGGTG
>Ga0265298_10004755_pt1 | contig 17225 bp, 10 predicted proteins | sample AusTroGonzalo_MG_3_FD_193486 | JGI IMG/M metagenome (GOLD analysis project Ga0265298, IMG submission 193486) | Bovine rumen microbial communities from tropical cattle in Woodstock, Queensland, Australia - Gonzalo_01 | ecosystem: Host-associated > Mammals > Digestive system > Stomach > Rumen ... | reverse complement strand
TCGGGATGTTCTTATGCAGGATGCCGACGCGGGCGTCGGTTTCGCAGATGCCCAGGTTGATTTCCGGATAGTTGACGGAATTGTGGATGTTGCCGTTGTCCAGGTAATCCTGCAGTTCCTGCACGGCCATGACCGCGCAGTTGTCCTCCGCTTCCTCAGTGGATGCGCCCAGGTGGGGGATGACGATGGCGTTCTTCATATGCGCGCTGGCCGGGGTCGGGAAATCGGTCACATAGCAGCGGACTACGCCGCTTTCCAGGGCGCTGGAAAGGGCTTTTTCGTCCACCAGGGTGTCCCGGGCAAAGTTCAGCAGCACCGCGCCGTTTTTCATCTGTGCGACGGCGTCGGCGTTGATCATACCTTTCGTGTTTGCTGTGGCGGGCACATGGATCGTGATATAGTCGGAAACGGCGTAGATCTCCTCGATCTTCTCGGCGTGGATGACGCCGGGGGACAGCTTCCAGGCGGAATTGACGGAGAGGTACGGATCGAAGCCGTAAACCTTCATGCCCAGGGCGATGGCGGCGTTGGCCACCAGCACGCCGATGGCGCCCAGGCCGATGACGCCCAGGGTTTTCCCGGCCAGCTCGTTCCCGGCGAAAGCTTTTTTAGCTTTCTCGGTGGTTTTGGCGATGTCCGGGTCATCCGCGTTTTCCTTTACCCAATGAACGCCACCGGCCACATCGCGGGCAGCGAGCAGCATGCCGCACAGCACCAGCTCCTTGACGGAATTGGCATTGGCGCCGGGAGTGTTGAAGACGACGATGCCCTCCTGCGCGCAGCGGTCCAGCGGGATATTGTTCACGCCGGCGCCGGCTCGGGCAATGGCCCGCAGGCCCGCGGGGAAGGTCATTTCCTTCATATCGGCGGAGCGGACGAGCACGCCGGCGGCCTCATCGATGGAATCGATCAGGGTATAGCCTTTGCGGAAGCCGTCTGTTCCGATTTTCGCAATGTTGTTCAGGCAGTAGATTTTCCGGTCTTTCATGTTCCTGCACACTCCATGATTCAAAAATGATAACGGACAGATGATAGCACTATCGCCCGGGGCGGTCAAGGAAACAGGCGGATCCAGAACAGAATCAGGACGGCTGGCCCACGGGGGCGGTATCTTCCATATGCTTTTTGCGCCAGGAGAAATAGCGCAGGAGGCAGGAGGAGCCGGCCAGGAGCCAGGTGGCGCCCGCCGTGATCCAGATGGACCAGACACCGGCGGTGGTCAGGTGCAGGAGCAGCAGGGGGAGGCCGATGCGGCCGGCGATCTCTACGATGCCGTTGATAAAGGCGAAGAGGGCGTCGCCCACGCCGTTGAGCACGCCGCGGCAGGCGTAGATGGTGCCGAGGAAAAGATAGAAGAGACTGGTGATTTTCAGCGCCCGGCCGCCCATCTCAATGACCTCCTGCTCCTTGACAAACAGGGAAACCAGGGAGTTGCCGAACAGCTGCATGATGACGCAGAGCACGGCGGAAAGCACCACCGTGGCAAACATGCTGTCCCTGAAGCCCTGGCGGATCCGGGAATACTTGCCGGCACCCATGTTCTGGCCGGAATAGGTAGACATGGCCATGCTCAGGGAGCCGAAGGGCTGCTGCACCAGCTGCTCCAGGCGGTTGGTGGCGGTAAAGGCGGCCACAGCCACGGCACCGAAGGAGTTGGCCACCGTCTGCAGGGCGGTGGTGGAGATGGCGATCAGGCTCCACTGCAGGGCCAGGGGAAGGCCCAGCCGGATAATCTTTTTCGCGAGACTCATCTCAAAGGTCCTGTACTTCCGGCTCAGGCGGAAGTAGGGATTGCGGCGGAAGGCGTAGAGCAGGGAGCCGAAACCGGCCAGCAGCTGGGAAAGCATGGTAGCCAGGGCGGCACCGAAAACCCCCAGGGCAAACTGCCCCACAAACAGGATATCCAGACCCACGTTCAGCAGGCACGAGAAGATCAGGAAATACAGCGGCGTTCGGGAATCCCCGAGGGCGCGCATCATGGAGGAGGCATAGTTGTAGACGGCGATCAGGGGAACGGAGGCGGAGGTCATCCGCATATAGGTGATGGCGTCCGGCAGGATCTCTTCGGGCGTGCCGAGCCAGGAGAGCACCGTGGGCACCATGAGGAAGGCGACGGCGGAGGTGAGGAGCGAGGTGGAGATTGTAATATAGGCCGAGTTGGTGATGGCTTTGCAGACCATATCCTCCCGCCGGGCACCGAAATACTGGGCCGTTACGATGCCGCAGCCGCCGCTGATGCCGTTGAAAATCGAGAAGAAGAGGAAAGAGATGGAGCCGGTGGCGCCGACGGCGGCCAGGGCGTTGGCGCCGAGCATCTGCCCGACGATCATGGTGTCTGCCAGGTTGTAGGCCTGCTGGAACAGGTTGCCGATCAGCAGCGGAAGCGCAAAAACAGCAAGCAGCGCCAGCGGCTTGCCTTCCGTCATATTCATGGTCGCGTGTCTGCGCATGATTCTGCCTCATCCCCGATTGATCCGTCCCGCGAAGGCGGGCAAACTGCGGATTGACACAAAGGCCGCTCCGCAGTATGATGAGCATATAACTTAAAGTTTACTCTAAGTCAAGAGAAAAAGGAGATTTTGCAGATGTATTCAATCCAGGAAGTTTGCAGCAAAACGGGACTGACCGCGCATACGCTCCGGTATTATGAAAAGGAAGGGCTGCTGACCAATGTCAGCCGCAGCGCCGGCGGCTTCCGCCAGTATTCGGATGAGGACCTGGAATGGCTGGGCCTGATCTGCTGCCTGAAAAACACGGGGATGCCCCTGCAGGAGATCGCCCGGTTTGTGCACCTGGCCCATGAAGGCGACTATACGCTGCGGGAGCGGGTTGAACTGCTGAAGGAGCACCGGGAAAAGATGACCGAGCGCATGGCGGAAATGCAGCGCTACCTGGACAAGATTACCTGGAAGGTCAATTTCTTTTCCGGAAAGCTCAAAGAATACGAAGAGTCCCGGGCAAAGGGAGAAGCAAAATAATACCGCGAGCGGGAAACAACACGGGGAGACGGAAACAGAATGAGTAAGATCAAGCGGTGGATCCTGCTCCTGGCCCTGCTGGTGCTGGCGGCGGGCTTGTCCTCCTGCGGGAACAGGCAGGCGCAGAACCAGGAAGAGGTCAGGCTGATTGTTGAATCGCTGCTGGCCAAAGGGAAATATGCCGAGGCGGCACAGAAGGCGGAGGCGCTGGAGGAAAATGAGGAATCCAGGCCGCTGCTTGCTTACTGCCGCGCGTGCGGCGCAGGGGAGCAGGGCGAATATGACACAGCCGTTGCCGCCCTGAAAGAACTGGGGGATTACCGGGACAGCGGGAAGATGGCCGCCTATTTCGCGGCCCGGCAGCTGGAGGCGGCCGCCGCCGGCGAAAAGACGGCGGAAGGCCGGATCGCCGCGGGCCGGGCCTATCAGGAGCTTTCCGGGTTCCGGGACAGTGCGGAGCGGGCCGAGGCATGCCTGCAGGCCGCCTATGAGGAGGCCGCGGACCAGGCGGAGCGCCAGAATTACGGGGCGGCGAAGGAGGTCTTTATCCTGCTGGGGGACTTCCGGGACAGCGCGGACATGGCGCGCAAAATAGAGGCGGACGCCCTCTACGCGGCGGGGGACCGGGTGGGCGCCTTTGAAATCTACGGCACCCTGGGACCGGAGTACCAGACCCACGCGGCGGACCTGAAGGATCAGTATGACGCGGCGGGTACCCTGAAAAAGCAGGGAGCCTATGAGGAAGCCGCCCGGGCCTACGAGGCCCTGGGCGATTATATGGACAGCGCGGCGCAGGTGACGGACTGCCGCTACCTGCGGGCGGGGCAGTTGCTGGAGGAGAAAAAATACGAGGAGGCGGAAGCACTTTACGCTTCGCTGGCTGACTACCGGGACAGCCTGACGCAGATCCGTGAATGCCGTTACCGGAAGGCGTCGGACCTGGTTGCGGAAGGCAAAACCGCGGAGGCGCTGGCGATCTTCACTGAACTGGGAGATTATCGGGACAGCGCGGACTACCTGTCCGCGGAGCAGTACCGGCAGGCAGCGGAGCTGGCGCGCGGCGGAAAGTATCAGGAAGCGATCGCTGTTTATGACACCATCGCCGATTATAAGGACAGCCGGCTTCTGACCGCGAAGGCAGCGGCGGACGAGCTCTACGACAGCGGCGACCTGGCCGGCGCCTGGACGAAATACAGAGAGCTGGACGCGGCCTACCAGACACACCTGCAGGATTATCAGGCCCTGCTTGCCGCCGCGGAGGAAACGGAGAAAGCGGGCCGGTATGATGAGGCGGAAAAGCAGTTCCTGGCGCTGGGCACCTTTGAGGACGCGGACCGGAAGGCGGTACGGTGCCGCTATGAAAAGGCTGTTGCTCTGCTGGAAAAGATGCAGTTCGACGAAGCGGAAACCGTCTTCGCCGGCCTGGAAGGTTATGAGGACAGCGCCGGGATGGTGACGGAATGCCGCTACCGGAAGGCGGCCTCCCTGCTGGACAGCGGCCGCTTTGAGGAGGCGCAGGCCTTGTTTGTAGGCCTGGGGGATTATAAGGAGAGCAAAAGCTATCTCTACCGGCTGAAGGGCGATCAGCTCTTCAGCAGGGGCGACCTGGCCGGCGCCTGGGAATATTACCGGAACCTGGATGAATCGCTGCAGGTGAACAAAAACGCATACGAAGATCTTTACGCTACGGCCGGGGAACTCCGCACAGCCGGGCGGTATGACGAGGCCCGGCAGCAGTACGCGGTCCTGGGCGGTTACCGGGATTCCGCTGCGCTGGCGGAAGCGTGCCTCGCGGACAAGGGCGACGCCTATATGGCGGAGCATTACTATACGGAGGCCCTGCAGGTCTATGAGGAGCTGAACGACCCGGAAAAGATCAATGAATGCCATTACCGGTACGCCGTTTACCTGCGGGAGAACAAGCGCTTTGATCATGCGATCAGGCAGTTCAGCCTCTGCGGGGATTACAGGGACAGCGCAAAGCAGATCAGCAGCATGGAGGGCGACGCCCTGCTGGCTGAGAAAAAGTACGGGGAAGCGCGGGAAGCGTTTGCCAGGGCGGAGGAGAATGAAAAGGTCCTGCAGGTCTGGGACCTGGAGGGCGACGCCCTGCTGGCTGAGAAAAAGTACGGGGAAGCGCGGGCGGCGTTTGCCGAGGCAAAGGAAGAGGATAAAATCCTTCAGGCCTGGAGCCTGGAGGGCGACGCCCTGCTGGCGGGCGGAAACTACGCGGAAGCGCGGAAGGCGTTTGCGGAAGCGAAAGAAGGCGATAAAATCCTGCAGGCCTGGAGCCTGGAGGGTGATGCGCTGCTGACGGACGGAAAATACGCGGAAGCGCGGAAGGCGTTTGCGGAAGCGAAAGAAGGCGATAAAATCCTGCAGGCCTGGAGCCTGGAGGGTGATGCGCTGCTGACGGACGGAAAATACGCGGAAGCGCGGGCGGCGTTTGCCGAGGCAAAGGAAGACGAAAAGATTCTGCGGGTCTGGGACCAGGAGGGCGAGGCCCTGCTGGCGGCCGGAAAGTACACCGAGGCCCAGAAGGCCTTTACACAGGCCGGCAGCCAAGGCCGGTATGAGGATGCCGCCTTCGGCGAAGCCAAAGCCCTGCTGGAGGCCGGCGACACCAAAGCCGCCTGGGAACGGCTTCAGGAGATCGCGGAGCGGGAAGATGTGCGGGAATTCATGCGGACCGAGCCGGCCTTTGCCGGCCTGCGGGTCAGCATCGGGCAGATCCTGGTCATGGGCGCCTTTGAGCAGGACAACAATCCGGAAAACGGGCCGGAGCCCGTCGAGTGGCTGGTGCTGGCGGTGGAAGACGACCGGGCGCTGCTGATCAGCCGGTACGCGCTGGACTGCAGGCCGTACAACCGGAATGCTGCCCATGTTACCTGGGCGGACTGCTCCCTGCGACGCTGGCTGAATGAAACCTTCCTGGCAAACGCTTTCACGGAAAAACAGCAGGCCGCGATCCTGACGGTAAAGGTGGATAACAGCACCGCCCAGGGAAATCCGGCCTGGAAAGTCACCGGCGGCAAAAACACAGAGGACAGGATCTTCCTGCTGAGCTATCAGGAGGCGGACCTGTATTTTGCCGGCGCGGAGGAAAGAATGTGCGTGCCGACAGACTACGCGAAGGCCAAAGGCGCCTATACGAAGGAGAGCGGCCGGGCAGACGGCGGCGCATGCTGCTGGTGGTGGCTCCGCTCCCCGGGGCACAGCGGGAAAAACGCGGCCCGCATCGGAACGGACGGCAACCGCAGCAACGACGAGGTCAGCCATGACAACATCTGTGTGCGCCCGGTCCTGTGGGTGAACCTGAACGCCGGCGGCTTCTGACCGGCCTGCTTGCTGCGGACCGGAGGCCGTGATACAATACAGAAAATACTGAATTGAAAAGAAATCCGAACATATCGACAGGGGGAAAACTCCATGGATGACAGCATTCGTTATTTGCTGGATCTCGCGATTATTCTTTTTGCCGCGAAACTGTTCGGCACCGCCGGGAAAAAGATCGGCATCCCGGAAGTGGTGGGGGAAATCCTTGCCGGCTTGCTGGTGGGCAGCGCGGTGCTAGGCATTGTCCAGGAATCCGATTTCCTGAGCAAAACGGCGGAGATCGGCGTGATCATGCTGATGTTTGAGGCGGGCCTGGGCACCAATATTCAGGAACTGAAAAAGTCCGGGCTGAAGGCAACCCTGATCGCCTGCATGGGCGTGCTGGTCCCGATGATCCTGGGCGCGCTGGTATTCATGTGCTTCTACGGATTTGACGCGCCGGGGACGGAACGGTTCAACCGGGGCCTGTTCATCGGCACGATCATGTCCGCCACGTCCGTGAGCATCACCGTGGCGGCCCTGAAGGAACTGGGAAAACTGAATGACAGGGTGGGAACCACTATTGTCAGTGCCGCCATCATTGACGACGTGATCGGCATCATCGTGCTGACGGTGGTGACAGGCCTGAGCGGAAAGGGCGGCGCGGGCGACAATATCGGCACTGTACTGCTGAAGGTAGCTCTATTTTTCGTGGCGGCCATCGGGTCGGGCTTCCTGGTGTACAAAGGCATGGCCTGGCTGGATCACCGGTATACCCACCAGCGGCGGATCCCGATTATCAGCCTGTGCTACTGCTTTGCCCTGGCTTATGTGGCGGAAACGTACTTCGGCATCGCGGATATCACCGGCGCCTATGTGGCCGGCGTCATTCTGTGCAACCTGGCGGACCGGGATTATATCGAAAAGCGCGTGGATATCAGTTCCTATATGATTTTCGCGCCGGTTTTCTTCGCGGGAATCGGCCTGAAGACATCCTTCGGGGCCATGAATACGACCCTGCTGTTATTCAGCGCTGCCTTTGTGGCAATCGCGCTGCTGGGCAAGGTGATTGGCTGCGGCGGGTGCGCGCGGCTGCTGGGGTTTGACAAAAAGGATTCCCTGCGCATCGGCACCGGGATGATGACCCGGGGCGAGGTGGCGCTGATCACCGCCCAGAAAGGGCTTTCTGTCGGACTGTTGACCGCTGATTTCTTCACGCCGGTCATCTTGCTGATCCTGGTCAGCTCGGTGATTACGCCGATCCTGCTGAAAAAACTGTACAAGGGCTCCGCGCCGGAAACAGCCGGGAGCACGGCGACAAAGTGAGAAAAAGGCAAAAATGCCCGGCGGAAACCATCCGGCAGACGCTTGAAAACCGCCGTCCTTTCCGGTTATAATAAAGGCAGAAAAAACAGGAGGTATATACTCATGAAAAAGCTGCTTTGCGCTGTGCTGACCCTGGTCCTGCTGCTGTCCGCCTGCGGCGCCGCTTTCGCGGTGAACGAGGACGTGGAGGGTGAACTGGTGATCTTTACGTCGATGTATAAGGAAGTGATTCCGATGATCGACGAGGAGCTGAAAAAGGAATTCCCGAACCTGGTGCCCGGCAACGAAGGCAGTTTCTTCTTCCAGGGCGGATCCAACGACCTGATTTCCAAGATCTACGGCGAAATGGGCGACAACCGGGACGGCGCCCTGAGCGCGGACCTGATCATGGTGGCGGAGCCGGCCTTCGCGCTGGAACTGAAGGATTATGACTACCTGCAGCCCTTTGTGCTGGAAGACGCGGAGAACAAGCTGCGCTTCCCCTATGACAAGGACGGTTACTGGTATCCGGTGCGCGTGTGCGTGATGGTGCTGGCCCGGAACCCAGAAGCCGCGGATTATTTCGCGCAGAAGGGCGTGAACGTGGCGAAGAGCTTCAGGGACTTTGCCTATGACCCGACCCTGAAGGGTTATATCTCCATGGGCGATCCCATGAAGAGCGGCACCAGCTACGCGGCGATTATCTCCCTCACGGACAAGTACGGCGAGGAATACCTGGACAAGCTGGCCGCCAACGGCGTGGAGCGCGCTTCCGGCTCCGGGGCGATCGCCAAGCTGCAGGGTGAGAACGGGCAGTACGGCACCGCCTCCCTGATGATCTTGGAGGAATCCGTGCTGAACTACATTCAGCAGGAAGCGGCCCAGGGCCGTACCGTGACCAGCGTGGAAATCTGCTATCCGGAGGACGGCGTGGTGCTGATTCCCTCCCCGGTGATGATCGTGAAGGAAGAACGCTCCAAGAACTGCAACACCGAGGCGGCGGAAGCCGTGGCGAAGTGGTTCCTGAGCCCGGCGGGCCAGCGGCTGATCATGAAGGCAAACATGCACTCCGTGCTGAAAGAGATTCCGGAAGGTCCCGAAGGCTCCGTAAACACGGACGACCTGGTGGCGAAGGATCTGGGCGTGGACTGGGACAAGGCCTATCATAACCGGGAGCAGATCAAGAAGCTCTGGAGTGAAAAAGTGACCCAGTAACCGGTACGGACAGACAAAGCGATGAAGAAAACAAAGGCGGAGCGGCAAAGCGCTCCGATGATCACGAAGATCGGGCTCGCAGTGTGTTTCCTGCTGGGCCTGATTTTCGTGTTTTTCGGCATCCGGGGACAAAACCAGGCCGGGAACGCCGGCATCAGCGACGACAGCTACCAGGCGATCTATACCCTGGGCAAGGATGCGGAGGCCGGCTGGCAGGTGCTTTCCGGAGACCTGGCCGCTTTCCCGGAGGAGGAACGGAAGGCGCTGGACGAAACGGCGCTTTCCCTGCTGAAGGCCAACTGGGAAGCCACCCGTCCCGGCGCAGGGGAGGATGCGGAAGCTTTTGTAAACGGCGACCGGGCCGCGACCTGGAAGCTGGCGCTGGTTTCCTCCCTGGTGAACGGCCCGAAGGTGTCCACCGGCCAGCGCAAAAAGATTACCGCCCTGCCAGGGGACAGCCGGGCCGCCTTCCGGCAGCAGCTGCTGCGCTGCCTGACGGATGAAAGCCAGCCGGCGCCGGCAGGGGCGGAAGAGGCGATGGCGAACCTCACCGGGGCGGAGCGGCAGGCCATGGCGGCGCAGCTCTGCTTTACCGGCCTCTACGGCCCGGACCAGCCGGTGGCGGACCATGTCCGGGACCTGAAGAAGAGCGTGCGGAACAAGGACGGCATGCTGACCGCATTTGAGAAGATCGTCGGGGGCAAAACCTCCTGGCTGTGGCAGCTGATCGTCAGCAACAGCAAAACCGTGATCCTCCTGGGCGTGCTGCTGATGCTGGACGTGCTCCTGCTGGTGCTGCTCATGGCCGCGGAAAAACACTGGGTCATGAACCTCAAATGGCTCATGATCCTGCTGATTGTGGATTTCCTGCTGGTGTTCCTGGTGCTGCCGGTGTTCTATATGATTTACCGGGGACTATTCCCGGAAGGTACCTTTTCCCTGGAGACCATCCGGCGGCTGTTCAGCTATTCCCTGAACCGGGACGCGCTGAAGAATACGCTGATCGCGGGCTTCGCGACCATGATCCTCGGAACGCTCCTCGCGTTCCCCCTGGCCTGGCTGGTGGGCCGGACCAACCTGTACTGCCGGAAGTTCTTCCGGAGCCTGTTTGTGATCACCTATATGGTGCCGCCCTATGTGGGCGCCATGGCGTGGCTGCGGCTGCTGAACCCGAACGTGGGCATCATCAACCAGTGGCTGCGGGCGCTCTTCGGCCTGGGCTCACCCGGTCCGCTGAATGTTTACACCCTGCCGGGGCTGATCTGGGTGCTGACCACCTTCTATTACCCCTATGCCTTTATCACCATCAGCCGGGCCATGGAGAAGATGGATCCCACGCTGGAGGAGGCCGGTCGGATTTCCGGGGCCTCGCCGCTGAAAACCATTTTCACGGTGACCCTGCCGATGATGACGCCCTCCCTGATCGGCGGGGCACTGCTGGTGTTCATCGCCGCGGCCAGCTGCTACGGCATTCCCTCGATCATCGGGGCCCAGGGGAATATCAATACGGTGACGACGCGGATCGTCGAATATGTCTCCCTGGGCCAGAGCAGCCTCAACGACGCCATCGGCCTGGCCGGCTTCCTGATGATCATCGCGCTGATTATCCTGTTTATCTCCGACGGCGTGCTGGCCCGGAAACAGTATGTAACGGTGTCCGGCAAGTCCACCCAGCCGGCGATTGTGGACCTGCGGCGCTGGAGATTGCCGCTGACCGTCCTGGTGGCGCTGTTCGCGGTGATCGTTGTTGTGATCCCCTTCACGGTGATTCTCACCACCTCCTTCAAGGCGGACCTGGGAAAGAGCGTGTTTGACCCGGCGAATTTCACCACCTCCAACTGGACGGCCGTTTTCACCATGAGCGAAACCGCGAGCAGCCTGAAAAACTCCCTGGTCTTCGCCGCGGCGGCAGCGACCGTGGGCCTTGTGATCGCCTGCGTGATGGGCTGGCTGCTGCAGCGGACAAAGGTCCGCGGGCGCGCGGTACCCAGCTTCCTGATCACCCTGGGCTCCGGCACACCTTCCGTGGTCATCGCCCTGGGGCTGATCATGACCATGCGCGGCAATTTCGGCATTAACATCTACAACACCGCCTGGATCCTGATCATCGCCTATATGATCAAGTATATGATGATGGGCATGCGCACCGTGGTTTCGGCCATGAGCCAGATCCATGTTTCCCTGGAGGAGAGCAGCCAGATTTCCGGCGCAGGCTGGGGCCGCACGATGACGAAAATCACCGGCCCCCTGATCATGCCCTCCATCGCGGCGGGCTGGTTCCTGATCTTTATTCCCAGCTTCTATGAGCTGTCCATGACGGCGCTGCTGTATTCCAGCACGACCAAGACCATCGGCTACCAGCTGTATGAATTCTGGTCCTATACCAGCCAGCCACAGAGCTGCGCGCTGGCTTTCGGGATCCTGCTGATCGTGATCCTGCTGAACTTTATCCTCCACCGCCTGACACGGGGCGAGTTCTCCATCTGAGAAAGGACAAATGCCGATGTCAACCGTAACCATCTGCCACGTTACCAAAGCCTTCGGGGACAACGTGGTGCTGAAGGATTTTGACGAAACCTTCGCGGACGGGGAGTTCGTGACGCTGCTGGGGCCTTCCGGCTGCGGCAAGACCACGATGCTGCGCATCATCGCCGGATTTGAGAAGCCCACCTCCGGCGAGCTGTATATCGACGACCAGCTGGTTTCCGGCGGGAAAACCTTTGTGCCGCCGGAGAAACGGGGCATCGGCATGGTGTTCCAGAGCTACGCCGTGTGGCCGCATATGAACGTTTTTGACAACGTGGCCTATCCCCTCCGCATCCAGAAACAAAGCAAAGAGCAGATTAAGGAAGCGGTGGGGCGCGTGCTGGAAACCGTCCACCTCAGCCAGTACGCGGAGCGTCTGCCCAGCCAGCTTTCCGGCGGCCAGCAGCAGCGCGTTGCCCTGGCCCGGGCCCTGGTGGCGGAGCCGAGGCTGCTGCTGCTGGACGAGCCCCTGAGCAACCTGGACGCGAAGCTGCGGGAATCCATGCGCTTTGAGATCAAGGAGATCCAGCGGCGCACGGGTATCACCGTGGTCTATGTCACCCACGACCAGACCGAGGCCATGGCCATGAGCGACCGGATTTTCCTGATCAACCGGGGCGTGGTCCAGCAGCGCGGCACGCCGCAGGAGATCTACAACCGGCCCGCCAACCAGTTTGTGGCCGACTTCCTCGGGAAAGTGGATTTCTTCCGGGGTGAGGTGAAAGAGGGCCGCATCGTTTTCCCCGGCATGAACGGGCAGAGCCTGCCTTACACCGGGGACCGGACGGGCAAAGTGGAGGCCGCGATCCGGCCCGAGAACATTTATTTCGCGGAGGACGGGCCCCTGGGCGGGACACTGGAAACCATTTACTATCTCGGCGACGTGACCGACTGCCGGGTCAGGGCCGGGAGGGAACTGATCCGCGTAATCGCCGGAGGCTGGCAGGCCGCTGGCCTGCATACCGGGCAGGAAGTGCGCCTGCAGGTCCGGGACTTCATGGTTTTTCCGGATGACGGCCTGCTGGAGCAGATGCTGACGATTCAAACCTGACATATGGGGAAACACAGAAAACAGAGAAGGAGAAACTTATGATCACCTATATTGAAAAAGACAACGGAAACCTGATCCACATCAGCAATGAAAAACTCAGCTGCCTCCTGCAGATCCGCTACGGGAAGGCGGAGCTGCTGCACCTGGGGGCGCCGCTGAGCGAAACGGACAGTGAAGCCCTGCGCTGCGATCCGGTGCTCGGCTGGGGAATGGACGTGCTGTATAAGGAGGGAGATCCCCGCTCCTGCCTGGATGTGCTGCCCCTGGCCTGGTCGGAGCGGGGCGCCGGGGATTACCGGGAAACCCCGATCGAGCTGCTGCTGGATGACGAGGATGTCTGCCCCGACTTTGTTTTCGCCTCGGCGGAGCCGCTGGAGCCGGAAGAATCCGGCTCGGCGCTGCCGCATGCCCGGGGAGCGCAGGATGCCATCCGGCTGGTGTTCACTTCCGCCAACCGGTATCTGCAGGGCCTGACCCTGGAACTGCGGTTTACGCTGTTTGAGACGGCGCTGGTACGCCAAACGGTGCTGATCAACCATTCGGACAAAGACCTGAAGGTCACAAGGCTCATGAGCTCCTGTACGGATCTTCACGGCCGCTACAACATGACCACCTTTGACGGCGGCTGGATCGGGGAAACGCATGCCCATACGGTGCCCGTGACGCAGGCCATGACCGTGAATGAAAGCAATACCGGTTTTTCCTCCAGCAGGCATAATCCCGGTTTCCTCCTGTCTGTTCCGGAGGCGACGGACGGCACCGGGGAAGTATACGGTTTCAACCTGATCTGGTCAGGAAACCACCGCTCCTCCGTCCAGCGCTCCAGGGCCGGGTGGACGCGAGTGCTGCAGGGCATCAACCCGGAAGGCCTGTGCCTGGAACTGCCGGAGGGCGGAACGCTGGAGACTCCGGACGCGGTCATTGCCTGGTCTGATCAAGGTTTCAACGGCCTCATGGAAAACATGCACCGCTTTGTGAACGCTTCCGTGGTGCCCGAAGCCTGGCGGTACCGGGAACGCCCGGTGCTCTACAACAACTGGGAAGGCACCATGTTCCGGTTCAACGAGGGCAAGCTCCTTTCCCTGGCCCGCAAGGCCCGGGACATCGGCTGCGAACTCTTTGTGCTGGACGACGGCTGGTTCGGAGCCCGCAACGATGATAACGCGGGCCTGGGAGATTACAATGTCAATCCGGAAAAGCTCCCGAACGGCATGGAGGGGCTGGCGGAAAAAATCCGCGGCATGGGCCTGCAGTTCGGCCTGTGGTTTGAGCCGGAGAGCGTGAACCCGGATTCCGACTGCTTCCGGCAGCATCCGGACTGGGTGCTCGCTTCTCCCGGGAATGAGGATTTCTATTCCCGCCACCAGCTACTGCTGGACCTGACCAAGCCGGAAGTCAGGGACTATATCGTTGAATCGGTTTCGGGCATCCTGGACCGGGCGGGCATTGAGTATGTGAAATGGGATATGAACCGGAGCTCCCCGGTGACCGGAACCAAGGCGTACGAATACATCTTAGGCCTGTACGAGGTGCTGCACCGGATTTTTGACCCGCGGCCGCAGATCCTGCTGGAAGGCTGCTCCTCCGGCGGGAACCGCTTTGATCTCGGTATGCTCTGCTTCAGCCCGCAGATCTGGGCCTCGGACGACACGGATCCCATCGAGCGCATCGAAATCCAGAACGGCCTGTATGCCCTGTATCCCCAGAGCACCATCGGCGCGCATGTGTCCGCCGCGCCTCACGGCGCCACGCTGCGCACCACGCCCATGTCCACCCGCTCCAACGTGGCCTTCTTCGGTGCTTTCGGGGTGGAGTTTGACCTGGACGATATGAAACCGGTGGATGAAACCGAGCTCAAGGAAACCATCACGTATTACAAAGCCCACCGGAAAACCTTCCAGTTCGGCACCCTGAGCCGCAGCCGTGCCGAGGAAGGCGCTGTATGCTGGCAGGTGTCGGATGAGCAGGAGACCCTGTGCGGCCTGTTCCACAGGCTGATTCCGGCGGGACCGGAGATCGAGTGGCTCAGCGTGGGCGGGCTGGCCCCGGAGACGGTTTACAGCGTGGAAGCCCGCCCGCAGCTGCTGCGGGTGGCCAATTACGGAAACTTCCTGCGCTTTGTCACCTCCAGGATCAACGGGAACGGCATGGTGGTCCGCGTGGCGAACAATTATGTGGAACTGCGGGACGGCGGGTTCAGCGCGGAATGCTCCGGCGCCGCGCTGAAATCGGGAATCCCTCTTGCCAAGCGGTTCGCAGGAACCGGGTATGACTCTGCCCTGCGCGTGCAGGGGGACTTTTCCTCCGTTGTGTTCTGCATTAAACCCGCGCCCTGATGCCGGTCCGGAAAAAGGGATTGACGCTCATAAGCCGCGGGATGTATGATACTTGGTAAGAAAAGGGAGGTATGACTGTGAAAGCCCTGAAGATGTTTTTTGCCCTGGTCCTGTGCCTGATGATGATCGCGGGAGCCGCCTGCGCGGATACCCCGGAGGAAGCGGCCAAGCTGCTTCCGGAAGGCGTTGTGCCGGTAACCTGGAAGCCTTCCGCCGATCACCTGATCATCCAGACCGAAGAGGCAAAACAGCTGTATGACCGGATTGAAAGCGGCGATTACCTGACCCTGGAAGAGCTGAAGGCGAACCCGGTGGTCGCGCAGATTGACGCCCTGAGCGCCTACTATATTGCCCTGTACGGAAACACGGCGGAAATCGACACGCCCGAGCGGCAGGAACTGCGGCAAAAGATCCGGGAGGATTTCCTGGCCATGGGATCCGCGCGGCTGAAGAAGATCGATGAAAAAACCGGCAAGGCCAAGTATGCCTTTGACGGCCCCCTGAAGACCGAATACAAAATGGTCCTGGTGCTGGGCCTGCCGGCTTCAGGCAAATCCACCTATATCGCCGAGCCCCTGAGCGAGGAGATGGGCGCCTTCATCCTGGACTGCGATACGGTGAAGGATTTTATTCCCGAATACCAGGAGAGCCACGGCTGCGCGGCGGACGCGGTGCATTTCGAGAGCTTCGCCATCATGGACGATGCCATGCAGGCCTTCCTGACCGGCGAAAAGAAGGGCGTCAACGTGGTCCTGCCCATTGTTGCCACGGACCTGGATGAGCTGATGGAAACCTATATCAAGCCCTTTGAGGCTGCCGGATATACGGTGAAGGCAGTGTTCCGCGACGCGGAGCCCAACGAGTCCGCCTGCCGGGTAGTATCCCGCGAACTGCGGAACGGACGGATTATCCGCAGCGTGGTGGCCTTCAGCTTCGGTACAAAGCCGGAAGAAGTGTACAACCAGCTGGCGGAGATGGTCAGCGAAAAGGGCGAACCCTATGTGGATCCCGTGGAAGAGGAAGAGGAACTGGCCCCGGCTGCTTAATCCAGAACGAAATCAGCGCCTGCACTGTACGGGCGCTGTTTTATCGGGGAAACATCGGAGGTTGAGAAGATGAAACGTATTTTGCTGGTTTTCCTGGCCTTGGTGATCTGCGCGTTGCCGCTGCTGGCCTTTTCGGAGGAGGCCGGCACGGTTTCAGAGGATTACGATCCGCTCTGGCAGTACGCGGAGCCCTACGGGTTTAAGCTGGGCGGATGCTTCGGCGTCTGGGATATGAACAACAGGACGTATATGGATTTCCTGGCCCGGCATTTCAACTCCCTGACCTGCACCAACGAAACCAAGGCCTACTCCCTGCTGGACCAGCGGGCGTCAAAGAATTCCCCGGACGGCATGCCGCGGATGAACTATACCGCGGCGGACAAGATGATCGCCTGGGCCGCGGAGCATGATATCAAAGTGCGGGGCCATGTGCTGGTCTGGGACGCCTATATGACTCAATGGTTTTTCCATGAGGGGTATGACGAGAAAAACCCGGTCGCCGACCGGGAGACAATGAGGGCACGGCTGGCCAGCTATATTGACCAGGTGATGACCCACTTTGAGGAAACCTTCCCCGGCGTGATCTACTGCTGGGATGTGGTCAATGAGGCGATTGGCGACAACAGCGGGGAATATGATGCTTCCGATCCGCGGCATCTGCGGACTGTGCGCAGCGGCGCGTCCAACTGCTTCCTGGACTATGTGGGCGCGGACTATGTGGAATACGCTTTCCAGTGCGCCCGCGACACGCAGGAAAAGCTGGGAGCGGATATCAAACTGTTTTACAATGACTATAATCTGTTTTTCCCGGAAAAACGCGCGGCGGCCTGCGAACTGGTCAGAAGCATCCTGGCCTATGATTCCCGCAAACTGATCGACGGTGTCGGCATGCAGGGCTATATGGGCGGATACGGCGTGCAGAGCGGCTGCCTTGATCCTTCCATCATCACCAATGTCAGGGAATCCATTCGTGTTTACGCGGAACTGGGACTGGAAGTGCAGCTGACCGAGATGGCGGTCAGGAACTTTGACCCGGAGAAGGTGCGGGAGCATGACGCTTTTTACGCAAAGCTTTTCAGCGATGTATTCATGCAGGCAAATACGGACGGGAAAGCACCCCTGACCGCGGTGTGCATCTGGGGTCTGGTGGATGCGGATCCGAAAGCGAAAGGGAATTATGTATATAACCTGAACAGTCCTTACGGTTGTCTGCTGACGACAAATTATAAAATCAAAACCTGCTTTGACGCCATATACCATACCCTGAAAGGTGAATAAGGAATATACTCTTCCATTCTGCCGCAATTTATGATATATTGTAGCAAAATCCGGACAATTCCAAAGCAAACAGGAGGACTGCAACAATGGCTGAGAAAATGATCAAAAAATGCGCGGTATGCGGAAACGAATTTGAAGCTTATAACGACAAAACCCCCTGCCCGAATTGTGTGCA
>Ga0265298_10004754_pt1 | contig 17228 bp, 14 predicted proteins | sample AusTroGonzalo_MG_3_FD_193486 | JGI IMG/M metagenome (GOLD analysis project Ga0265298, IMG submission 193486) | Bovine rumen microbial communities from tropical cattle in Woodstock, Queensland, Australia - Gonzalo_01 | ecosystem: Host-associated > Mammals > Digestive system > Stomach > Rumen ... | reverse complement strand
AACCCAACAGTAAAGCGATGCCCGCCACGTCGCGCGATGCCGTCACCACCACCTCCTGTCCCACAGACAAACCCGCAACAGCGCCGTTCCCGCCTCTGTTCGTTCCGTTTCCGTCGCAGTCAGCGCCGTTCCCGCCTCTGTTCGTTCCGTTTCCGTCGCAGTCAGCGCTGTTCCCGCTTTTCTTGTAGGCTGCGATTTTATCGCAGCGCACCGCCACGATCTTCTCCTTAGCCTCTGCGGCATTGCAATGCCCCGCCACCTTGCAGGCGGCGCATGCTGACGTCTGAAGGATGCGTACTTTCACCCACCCGTCGGTGATGCTCTCGATGATACCCGTATGCCGTATCTTGTTATTCATTTTCATTACCCTTGCCTGCAAGGGCGTAATCACTATGCAAAGGTACGAAGAAAAAGTGAATAAATCTGCAGTAATGACGATTTTTTTCAAAAAATAATCGTAATCGTTTGCAGTTACAAATCTTTTTTATACTTTTGTAGCAGAATTCAGAAAAAACATCACTACAATGAAAGCAACAGAACAGACCATCCAGCAGATTACACGTGCCATCCGTAAGATTGCCGATAAGTATCCGATGACGAGTGAGCCGTCGCTGCTTACCGATATCCACATCCGGGTGACGCAGGAAACGGGCGAGCTCGTGGCGTTTGATGACGATGACAAGGAGATTACGCGTTGCGTGGTGGAGCAGTGGATAGACAACAAAGACGATGACTTCTATGCACATGTCACCACCGTGGTGCGCCGCTGTCTGGAGAAGAACAAGAAGACGGCAGAGGGCCTCTGCATTATGAAGCCCTATTCGTATGTGCTTGAGGACGACGACAAGGAGTCGGTGGCCGAACTGTATGTGGTCGACGACGATACCGTGATCATCGACCCAGAGCTGATGGCTGGCCTTGACAAAGACCTTGACGACTTTATTGAGAAGCTAATGAAGGAATAAGAGAGGCGCTATTGCTTAACGATTTGACGCCCTTCGTCTATCTCGTAGCTCTGCTGAATGAGGGTTCCGTCGTCGCCGTTGTATTCCTGTAGGGTGATGAGGTGTGAACTGGTGATGTTAAATGAGTGCAACTTATCGCCTGTGTAGTCTTCAATGGTGGGATTGTGTAGCAGTAACTTGTCTACCAGCTGGTTGTCCATATCGAATGTGCACAGCCACAGAGCGTTGTCTCCGTTACCATTGTCGGCGGCGATGATGAGCAACCGCGTACTAAGTGTCTCTGGCAGGGCGATGGCTTTAAGCTTACCATCGGCACTTGGGATATTGAACACAGAAGCCAGCATCGTCGGCACTTCCGAAAAGTTAGGCAGCAGGCGCGCATAGTCGACGGTGCCTCGCAAAGGCAGTGTCTGTACGTGCAGGCTGTCGTAGAAATCTGCTATCGGGTCGTAGGCTTCTATGTTGATGCCTTGTGCACGAAGTTGTTCCATGTTCTCCAGCGTCCTCACGCTGTCTATCTTTCGCTGCAGCTCCGCAGCACTCGGTCTGTTGCTGCACGCCATCATCACGGCAGTAATGAGCATGAGGGTCATCACCACAATCATTACGCCAATTATCTTTCTCTTGTTCATCATATCTTCACTCAAATCGAAAAACAGATAATAATCATTCATTCCTTACAATTCTTCCAACGGGATATCGCGGCCGCTCTTCAGATAGTTGCCGCGCAGGGCAATAACTCTCTTCCATGTGGGCGAGCCAATAAGACCGTTGGGCAGACTTACCAGCCATTTACCCTGTGCCTCCAAGCGGTCGATCATCACCCCCACGCTCAGGTTGCTAAGGCTTTCGGCCGGCACGTATTGCGACGTCTCGCCCTTCTCATCGCTGCTGATTTCAATGAGGAGTTTAGCTTCGATGAGCCTGTAGAGCAGGTCGTTGACCACGCGTATAGGTATGCCTGTCAGCTCGCGCAGCTGAAGGGCGGTGAGCGGCTTGCCGCCGTCGGCAAACTGTCGGCAGATGCGCCCCATGATGAGGCCGCACAGTAATAACTTGAAACGGTGGCTGATGTCGGCAGTGCCGTCGGTATAGTCGTAGTACTCCAAGTTCTGATTGGTATAAGTCAGTTCGGCGCCGAACAGGCAGATCGTCCACGAGATCTGTATCCACAGCATGAACAGGGGCAGGGCAGCGAATGAGCCGTAGATGGCGTTGTAGCCCGTCACCCAGATCTGCGAGTGAATGTAAAAAAGCTGTAACCACTGCATAGCAATGCCCGCAAGGATGCCGGGGATGATGGCGCTGCGAATATTTACATGGGTGTTGGGCATGAACACGTAGAGGGCGATGAACAGCACAGACATCAGCGCGAAGGGCGCCAAATCGAGCAGGAAGCGGAGGGCCGGCCCTATAAGCATGTACTCAGCAGTCATCTGAGTGGCGATGGTGGTAACGAAGATGCTCAGACCGGTGGTAACGACAATGATGATGGGGAAGAGGAAGAACATGGCTAAGTAGTCGGTCACAGTGCGGAAAATACTGCGTGGTTTCTTCACCTGCCAGATTTCATTGAATGCCTGCTCAATGTTACTCACCAGCATAAGCACGGTATAGAGCATGAATACCAGTCCTACGCCGAGAAAAATGCCGCTCTTGGTGTGGATGAGGTAACTGTTGACGAAGCCGATAATAGTCTCGGCGACCTGCGGCTGTGTGGACAGGGCGTTGCGGAACCACACCTCTATATATTTATTATAGCCGAACCCGCGGGCAATGGCAAACACCACGGCAGTGATGGGTACAATGGCCAGCAGCGTGGAATAAGTGAGGGCAGCCGCCTGGGTCATCACACGCTTCGCTGTGAAGAAGCGAATGGCTAGAACGAACTGTCGGACGATGCGGTAAAACCACGCTTTCATGCTCTTTGTCTCTATTGGTTACGAATGCTTGAAAATGGAAAACAGTGCCCCTGTAAGCCGGGTTCTGTACTGGCACGGATGCCAGCGCCTGCCATTTATCTACTCCGCCTGTCGCCAGACGGCTCCAGCGTTCTACCCTCCGTCGGGACTATGCTCGGACGGACAGCCCTCAGCCGACGGTTTACATGAACTTGCAGCCCCCAGACGGCACAGCACGACTGTCGCCAGCCGCCTGGTGGTCTCTTACACCACCTTCTCACCCTTACCGGCGCAGACAATACCACTGCCGGCGGTTGTTTTCTTCTGCCGGATCCCGCTGTCGCCAACGGCTTCTATTTTCGGAAGTGGGGCGTCCTGCGCTGCCCGGACTTTCCTCTCGTGTCTCCACCAGCGGCAGACCGGGGCGCTGCTTTCCGTCGGCAAAGGTACGAAGAAAAAAGCAAATATGCATACTTTCGGCAAAACTTTTCGCAGAAAGACGTAAAAAAGCAGTTTTTTCGCTGTCGGCTTTGTGGTCTGAAAAATAATTCGTACCTTTGCACGCAGTTTTATTCCAATAGAAAAATAATCGCGAATGATTACAGTAACAAATCTGGCTATTCAGTTTGGGAAGAAGATTCTCTACAAGGACGTGAACCTTAAGTTTACGAGTGGAAACATCTATGGCATCATCGGCGCTAACGGTGCCGGCAAGTCGACGTTGCTGCGCGCCATCAGTGGTGAGCTGGAACCCAATAAGGGCACAGTGGAACTGGGGCCGGGCGAACGGCTGAGCGTGCTGGAACAGGATCACTTCAAATATGATGAATTTACGGTGATGGACACCGTGTTGATGGGACATGGGCCGCTCTGGGCGAACATGAAGGAGCGGGAAAAACTCTATGCAAAGGCCGAGATGACCGAGGAAGACGGTGTACGTGCTGCTGAGCTGGAGATGGCCTTTGCCGAGATGAACGGCTGGGAAGCCGAGAGCGAGGCAGCACAGCTGCTGCAGAATCTCGGTGTGGTTGAAGGGCAGCACAGCAAGCTGATGGCCGATATTTCTAATAATGAAAAGGTACGCGTGATGCTGGCAAAGGCCCTGTTCGGCCACCCAGACAACCTGCTGTTGGACGAGCCTACCAACGACCTCGACCTCGACACCGTGCAGTGGTTGGAAGAATATCTGTCGAATCTTGAGCAATGTGTGCTCGTAGTGAGCCACGACCGCCACTTCCTCGACGCAGTATCTACGCAGACAGTGGATATCGATTTTGGTAAGGTGACACTGTTCTCGGGTAACTACTCGTTCTGGTACGAGTCGTCGCAGTTGGCTCTGCGCCAGGCACAGAACCAGCGGCTGAAGGCAGAGGAGAAGCGCAAGCAGCTGGAAGAGTTTATACGCCGTTTCTCTGCCAACGTGGCAAAGTCGAAGCAGACCACGTCGCGCAAGAAGATGCTTGAGAAACTGAACGTAGAACAAATAACGCCCTCAACAAGAAAATATCCCGGCATCATCTTCGCTATGGAACGTGAGCCGGGCACACAGATCCTTGAAGTGGAAGGCTTGAAAGCTGTTGACGCCGACGGCACTGTGCTCTTCGACAATGTAAGCTTCACTATCGAGAAAGGACAGAAGACAGTTTTCCTTAGTCATAATCCTAAGGCTATGACTGCCTTGTTCGAAATCATCAATGACAACCGTAAGGCAGACGCTGGGACTTTCAAGTGGGGAGTTACTATTACTACAGCCTATCTCCCCCTTGACAACACAGAATTCTTTCAGTCGGAGATGAATCTGGTAGACTGGCTGTCGCAGTGGGGACCAGGCAATGAGGTAACCATGAAGTCGTATCTGGGAAGGATGCTTTTCAAGGAAGAAGACGTGCTTAAGCACGTGAACGTGCTCAGCGGCGGCGAGAAGATGCGCTGCATGATTGCACGGATGCAGCTGAAGAATGCCAACTGCCTTATACTTGATACGCCTACTAACCATTTGGATTTGGAATCCATTCAGGCCTTCAACAATAATCTGATACAGTTCAAAGGTAATATTTTGTTCGCCTCGCACGACCATGAGTTTATCAATACCGTGGCAGACCGTATCATCGAACTGACACCACATGGCACCATTGATAAGCTGATGACCTACGACGACTATATCTACGACGAAACCATTAAAGAACAGAAGGCAAAACTCTACGCATGAGTATTTGGCATGATATTTGCAGTAGAACGTGCAAAACATTAAAACAACGAGAGTATGACAGAAAAGGATATTCGTATCGATGACGAGGATACGCTGAACGAGAATCCCATCGAAGAGACTGACAAAGAGGCAGAGGATAATGAACCTCAGCCTACTGATGAGACTCAACAAGACCATGACGATGAGGCTGTCGACGACGAGGCGCAGGCTGCCGCTAACATGCAGTCGCAAATAGACGATTTGAAGGACAAGTATTTGCGCTCGGTGGCTGAGTTCGACAACTATCGTAAACGCACACTCAAAGAGCGGGCTGAGCTGATACTCAACGGCGGCGAGAAATTCATTACCGCTATTCTGCCAGTAATCGACGACATGGAGCGTGCTATTGAAAACGGACAAAAGACCGACGACCCCGATGTTCTTAGGGAAGGTATGACACTCATTCACCAGAAGTTCATGAAGATATTGGAGAATCAGGGGGTTAGCTGCATTGTTACTGAAGATGCCGATTTTGATACCGATGTCCATGAGGCCGTGGCTATGGTGCCGGGCATGGGTGATGACAAGAAAGGCAAAGTAATAGATTGTTTGCAGAAAGGATATAAACTGAACGATAAGGTAATCCGCCACGCCAAAGTTGCTGTCGGGTCGTAAGCCATCAAAAGGGAAAAACAGAAATCATATATGGCAAAGAGAGACTATTATGAGGTGCTTGGCGTCAGCAAGACGGCCACCGAAGATGAGATAAAGAAAGCCTACCGGCAGATAGCCATCAAATATCACCCCGACCGTAATCCCGGCGACAAGGAAGCTGAGGAGAAATTTAAGGAAGCGGCCGAGGCTTATAATGTGTTGCACGACCCGAAGCAGCGGCAACAGTACGACCAGTTCGGCTTCAGTGGCCCTGGCGGCTTTGGCGGCTTTGAGGGCTTCGGAGGTGCGAGTATGAACATGGATGACATCTTCTCTATGTTCGGAGACATCTTTGGCGGTCATGGCTTTGCTGGGGGATTCGGTGGCGGACGACATTCCCAGAAACACCGCGGTACTGACCTCAGACTGAAGGTACGGCTGACTCTCGACGAAATCAATCGTGGCGTAACCAAGAAATTCAAGGTACGCAAAGATGTGGCCTGTTCCCATTGCCATGGTACAGGTGCCGAAGACGGCAGCGGCGAGGAAGAATGTCCGACATGTCACGGTTCTGGCGTCATCACTCACACTACGCAAAGTATTTTCGGCATGATGCAGACTCAGGGCATCTGTCCCACCTGTGGGGGAGAAGGCCGAGTGGTGAAGAACAAGTGCCATGAGTGCGGAGGCTCTGGCGTGGTGAAAGGAGAGGAGGTTGTGGAGATTAATATCCCTGCCGGTGTAGCTGAAGGTATGGTGGTGAATGTTCCGGGCAAGGGTAATGCCGGACATCATAAAGGTATCAACGGCGATATACAGGTGTTCATCGAAGAAGTGGAAAACGATGTCTTTCTTCGCGATGGTAATGACGTGATATATAACCTGTTGCTCGACTTTCCTACTGCAGCACTTGGTGGAGAGGTGGAGATTCCTACTATTGAGGGCTCGCGGCTGAAAGTTAAGATAGACAACGGTACGCAGCCGGGCAAGACACTTCGTCTGCGTGGCAAGGGCTTACCTGCTGTGCAGGGCTATGGCTCCGGGCGCGGAGATCTGGTGGTGAACATTAGCGTCTATGTGCCGAAAACACTCAGTAGGGAGGAGAAAGAGACGCTGTTGCGATTACGTGACAGTGACAACTTTAAAGGTGACAAGCAGACCAAGGATTCTATCTTCCAGCGGTTCAAGAATTATTTCAATTAGTACAATACATACTGACCAAACATGAATTACGAGGAGACATGTGACTATCTGTTCAATAAGACAGCCAACTATGAGAGTCAGGGTAAGGATGGCTACAAGGTGGGCTTGGATACTATGCTGGCCTTGGACAAACACTTCGGCCATCCTCATCAGTACTTCAAAACCATTCATGTGGCAGGAACTAACGGCAAAGGATCAGTATCGCACATGCTGGCTGCCATCCTGCAGGTGTGCGGCTATAGGGTAGGTCTCTATACATCTCCTCATCTGGTCGACTTCAGCGAGCGCATTCGTGTGTGCGGACATCCTATTTCTGAGGATTACGTGACGAGCTTCGTGGAGGCAGAGAAACCGTTTTTCGACAGTGTGAATGCAACCTTCTTTGAAATCACCACTGCCATGGCCTTTCAATACTTCCGCGATCAAGATGTAGACATAGCTGTTGTGGAAGTGGGGCTTGGTGGCAGGCTCGACAGTACAAATATCATTACGCCTATAGTGAGCGTCATTACTAACATCAGCCTTGATCACACCCATCTGCTGGGGACATCGGTTGAACAGATAGCCATGGAGAAGGCTGGTATCATGAAACCGGGCGTGCCTGTCATCATAGGCGAGGCGTTGCCTGAGACACGTGTTGTATTCGATGCACTTGCGCAGGAAACAGGTTCACCTGTCATCTATGCTGAAGACCATCAGGAGGTGGTGTCTGTCGAGCCGCTCGACGACGGCACTATCAGCTGCAAAACTAATCATGTGGGCTCGTTTGTATGTGGACTGGGCGGGCTTTGTCAGCAGAAGAATGTCAACACTGTCATGCCCGTGCTTTTGGTGTTGAAAAATCTGGGTTATCTCTGTGACTGTGTCAGTCAGAAGAATCTGGAACAGGTACAGAGCGAGATGAACCAAGCGCTAAGGTACGTGAAAGAACTGACAGGATTACGTGGACGCTGGGAAAAGGTGAAAAGTAATCCTACCGTGGTCTGCGACACTGGTCATAATGTGGGGGCCTGGCAGCTGCTGAGCCAGCAGCTGGCTCATGTAGAAGCTAACCATAAACATATTATCTATGGCGTATTGAGCGACAAGGACGTATATGGCGTGATGTCTTTGCTGCCGAAGGATGCCACCTACTACTTTACAAAGGGAAACACTAAACGGGCCATGCCTGAGACGTCAGTGCAGGTGTTCGGCCAGCAGTTAGGGCTTATGGGTGAAGCCTATCCCACTGTGGCTGAGGCATTCAAGGCTGCGATGACAGCAGCTCAGAAAAGCGATTTTATCTTCGTCGGAGGCAGCACGTATGTGGTGGCAGATTTCCTGAAAACATGCATTTAGGTGTTTTTAACACACCTCTAAACGTTTTTTACCGTCAATCTTTCGTTTGTTTGGTTTATTTTTTGTTATTTTGTGGGCAAAACAATAAACTAAAACCAAACGATTATGGCAAACATTAGTGAAAATGCGTATTTGTGTGGTCTGAAGAGGGAAAACTTTCAGACCACAGTTAACGGTAAAAAGACCGATTTGTACATTCTGCGTAACCGCAAGGGTTACGAAGTAGCCATCACCAACTATGGTGGAGCCGTCTGTGCCATCATGGTTCCTGACAAGAATGGCCAGGTGGCCAATGTAATTCAGGGTCATGACAACATCCAGTCAGTGATTAACTCGCCCGAACCATACCTTTCCACGCTCATCGGGCGTTTTGGTAACCGTATCTGCAAGGGTCAGTTTACGTTGAATGGCAAAGACTACCAGCTGGCCATTAACAATGGTCCCAATGCCCTGCATGGCGGCCCGACGGGCTTCCATGCCCGCGTATGGGATGCCAAGCAGATGGGACCGCGCTCGTTGGCGCTGAACTATACCTCTGCCTACGGTGAGGAGGGTTTCACTGGCGAGTGCAAGATTACGGTGGAGTTCACGTTTACTGACCTCAATGAGTTGGTTATTGAATATTTGGCTACGACCAACAAAAAGACTATTGTCAATCTCACTCACCATGCTTTCTTCTCTTTGTCGGGTACCGCCAATCCTACGCCGACCATTGACAATCAGGTTTGTGAGATTAATGCAGACTTCTTTATCCCCATTGATGAGACTTCCATCCCTACAGGCGAGATACTGAAAGTGGCAGGCACCCCATTCGATTTCCGTACCCCGAAACCAGTCGGACAGGACATCGATGCTGACGACGAGCAGATAAAGAATGGTGCCGGCTATGACCACTGCTTTGTGCTGAACAAGCGCGAAGAGGGTGAACTGAGCTTTGCTGCCAAACTGACAGAGCCGGTCAGCGGACGTACACTTGAGGTCTTCACCACTGAACCTGGTATGCAGGTGTACAGTGACAACTGGGCTACGGGATATGCCGGTGCCAACGGTGCTACGTTCCCGCGCCGTTCGGCCATCTGCTTTGAGTGCCAGCACTTCCCCGATTCCCCCAACCGTCCCTATTTCCCCAGTGTGGTGCTTCGTCCTAACGAGCGTTACAAGCAGAAGACCATCTTCCGCTTTGGTATTGACGAGTAAAATGATAACCAATAAATAGAATCTTATGACACAGAAACAATCACCGAACTACACGTTCGCGCTTATTGTGGTGTTCATCGTGTGCTTCCTCATCGGATTCATTACGACCATGAACAACTCCATGATTGACTTCTGCTCCAAGGCTTTCAACCTGACGGCCCAGCAGGGACAGTATGTCAACTCCGCCTTTTACGGCGCCTATCTGTTATCCATTCCTTTTGCCCTTCTCATGAGCAAAATTGGCTACAAGGCTACTTTGATTCTTGGTTTAGCCGTTGCCGGAATCGGATTCGTTATCAATTCGTTAGGCATTAACTGGGCAATAGGAGCCAATGCCAATGTATATGCTTTTTTCCTTGGCTCCATGTGTTTGGTCGCCATGGGTGTGGTTATGCTGCAGAATGTGGCCAACCCATACGTGATGGTGCTGGGTCGGCCAGAGAAGGGCGCGTTCCGCATGACGCTGTCACAGGCGCTGAACTCAGTGGCCACCACCGTAGCCCCGATGTTCGTTACCTATGTTATTATCAACGGCAAGAGTCCTGCTCCGGAATATGTGCCTGGCCCGTTTATGGGTCTTGGCATTTTTGCCATCATCATCTGCCTGGTACTGGTATTCCTGAAGTTGCCGAAGATTGACGAAGGCGCCCAGAGCAAAGAGTTCAACCAGCATCCTGCCGAGAAGAGCAGTGTGTTTGCCTACCCTCACGTATGGCTCTGTGCAATCGGTATCTTCATGTACATGGGTGTCGAGATTGGCGTTCCCTCCATGCTGCCTTACCGTTTCCAGCAGTTAGGCATCACCGACAGCGATGTGGTGACGAGCTATTTGGCTTTCTATTGGGGAGGCATGATGGTGGGCCGGTTCATCGGCGCCGGCATCCTTACCAAGTTCAAGCCTCGTGTGCTGCTGTCGTGCTGCGTCAGCTTGGGAGCCCTCTGCATCCTGTTGTCGCTGTTCTTTGCCAACAGCATGTTCGGCATCTGGCTCATGTTGGCCGCCGGTCTGTTCCACTCTGTCATGTGGCCGCTCATCTTCAACTTGGGTCTCATGCACTTGGGTCGTCACACCAAGGCTGCCTCAGGCATCATTAACACCGGCGTTATCGGTGCTGCCATCCTGATGCCCATCATGGGAGCCGTTGTAGACGTAACAGGCGTCATCATCGCCATGTGCATCATGTTTGTCTACTACGCCTACATCTTCTGGTTCTGCAATTGGGGTAGCTTCATTGGCCTTAGGGACAGAGTGCCTGCATAAACAACCACCATTATTAATATTATTCAAACACTAATTTATCTCATGATAGAAATTGATTTTGTAAGAAGCCGCTTTATCAAGCACTTTGACGGGAAGACAGGTAATGTGTACACTTCCCCCGGACGTATCAACCTGATTGGTGAGCATACCGACTATAACGGCGGATTCGTGTTCCCCGGTGCAGTAGACAAAGGCATTACCGCTGAGATGCGTGCCAATGGTACGGAAGACACCGTGATGGCCTACGCCATTGACCTGAAGGATCGTGTGGACTTCCACCTTGACGATCCTGCTGGTCCCCGTGCAAGCTGGGCTCGTTATATATATGGCATTGCGTTGGAAATGAGAAAGTTGGGCGTTCCTGTAAAAGGCTTCAATATTGCCTTTGCCGGCGATGTTCCCCTTGGCGCCGGTATGTCGTCGAGTGCTGCCATGGAGAGTTGCATAGCCTTTGGTCTGAACGATATCTTCGGCGACAACAAGGTAAGCCAGTGGGATATGGCGTTGGCCGGGCAGGCTACGGAGCACAACTACTGTGGTGTCAAATGTGGCATCATGGACCAATTTGCTTCCGTCTTTGGCAAGGCTGGCTGTCTGATGCGTTTAGACTGCCGTAGCCGTGAGTTCGAGTACTTCCCCTTTAAGCCCGATGGCTACCGTCTTGTGCTGCTCGACAGTGTGGTGAAACACCAGCTGGCCGGCTCGCCCTATAACGATCGCCGTAACTCCTGTGAGAACGTGGTGAAGCACATTCAGGCCAAGCATCCAGAAGGCAAGTTTGAGACCCTGCGCGACTGCACTTGGGAGCAGCTTGACGAGGTACGTGCCGAGGTGGGCGAGGAAGACTACAAGCGCGCCAAGTTCGTTCTCGGCGAGAAAGACCGTGTGCTGGCTGTCTGCGACGCTTTGAACGAAGGTGACTACGAGAAGGTGGGCGAGCTGATGTATCAGACGCACGCAGGCTTGTCGAAGGACTATGAGGTGAGCTGTGAAGAGCTTGACTTCCTCAACGACATTGCCCGTGAGAACGGCGTTACCGGTAGCCGTATCATGGGTGGCGGCTTTGGCGGTTGCACCATTAACCTTGTGCGCAATGATCTCTACCGTCAGTTTGTTGCCAATGCCAAACAGAAGTTCAACGCTAAGTATGGCCATGAGCCGAAGGTCTACGATGTAGTCATTGGCGATGGTTCGCGTAAACTCTGTTAAGCCCATGACAGCATTCAAGGATTTGGTGCAGCTGCGTCGCAGCCACCGTAAATTCACGGAGCAGGAGCTCGACGCCGACCAGGTGCGTCTGCTGCTCCGTGCCGCATTGATGTCGCCCACGTCGAAAGGCCAGCGCGCCTGGCAGTTTGTCGTGGTCGACGACCGTGTCGATATCGAGAAACTCGCTGATGCCAAAGACCTCGGCGCACAGTTCCTCAAGGGAGCGCCATTGGCCGTCGTGGTCTTGGGCGACCCGCTGCAGAACGATTGCTGGGTGGAAGACGGCTCCATTGCTGCCATTTCCATGCAGTATCAGGCTGAGGAGTTGGGCTTAGGCTCTTGCTGGGCGCAGATGCGCGGCAGAGGACTGAGCGACGGCACGTCTGCCGATACGGTTATCCGTGGCATACTTGCTATTCCAGAAAACTTCTCAGTGCTCTGTGTTCTCGGCTTTGGATATAAGGCCGATGAGCGGAAACCACAGAATGAAGATCGCCTGAAGTGGGAGAACGTCCACGCAGGCAAGTACTAATCTCGTCAAAACAATCCGCATTGCCGACGTGATTAGCTACGACCTCTCCCGCATCACCACCGTCATCTTCGACGTTGACGGTGTGCTCAGTGCAGAGACCATCACCCTCAGTGCCGACGGCGAGCCGTTGCGCACAGTGAACATAAAGGATGGCTATGCTATACAGCTGGCTGTAAAGTTGGGCTTGCGCATAGTCATCCTTACTGGTGGTACCACTGTAAGTGTGTTGCGGCGTTACGAGCGTCTCGGTGTTACAGACGTGCTTATGGGCTGTGCTGTTAAACTCAACGATTATGAGTCACTCTGCCAGCGTTATGGCCTGACTGATGCCGAGGTGATGTACATGGGCGACGATATCCCCGACTTGCCTGTGCTTCGGCGTGTGGGATGCCCAGTCTGTCCGAAAGATGCCTGTCCAGAAGTAAAGGCTGTTTGCTGTTACGTCAGTCATTGTCCAGGTGGCTATGGTTGTGGTCGTGATGTCATTGAGCAGGTGCTCCGTGCCCAGGGTAAGTGGCTTGCTGACGAGCGCGCCTTCGGATGGTAAAAAAACAAAGACAAATTTATCGGGAAATGAAAAGAATTAAGACAATGGCAGCTATCATGCTGCTGTCATATCCGCTGATGGCGGTAAACGTACAGACCAATGGTAACACGGTGACCATCCGCCCTGACGGAGGCCAGGCGAAGGTCATCAGCCTTGAGGTTATTAATAATAATATTGTACGCGTGCGCGCAACGTCGGAAGAGGCGTTGCCGCAGAAGCCTGCTTCGCTGATGATTGTGCCACAAACGGCACCAGCCAAGAACAGCTATACGGTTAGCGAGGAGAGTGGACAGGTGGTAGTGACGACCAAGAACGTGATGGCTGTAGTGTCAAAGACTAATGGTGCAGTGACCTTTTTCGATGCCACTGGCAAGATATTGCTGAAAGAGGCCAAGGATGGTAAGCTGTTCAAAAACTTCACTGTGCCAGAGCGCGAATATGGTGTTAAGGGCGGAGCGCCTATCACCGAGGAGATGAAGCACGGCCTGACATGGCAGATGAAGTTCGATTCGCCCGACGATGAGGCTTTTTACGGTCTTGGTCAGCACCAAAGCGAGGAGTTCAATATGAAGGGCAAGAACGAAGACCTCTTCCAGTATAATACCAAGGTAAGCATTCCGTTTGTCTTGTCGAACAAGAACTATGGTGTGCTTTGGGACAGCTACAGCTATTGTCGCTTTGGCAATCCCAATGACTACCTCCAGCTGAACCGTGCCTTTAAGCTCTTCGATAAGCAGGGTAGGGAAGGTCACCTGACTGGTACTTATATCGACAAGGACGGCAAGAAACTCGTTCGTGACGAAGACTCTATCTATTTTGAGTATGCCTACCCGGCCACCTCTGAGATTGCCCGCAAAACCGATGACGGTGGCATTAAGAACCTGCCAAAGGGCTTCCAGCTTCAGGGCGCCAGTGTCATCTACGAAGGCTTTATCGAACCGCAAGCCTTTTCTGGGGCAGTAGGGAGAACAGCTCTTTATCAGTTCATCCTTTATTATGCAGGCTATATCAAGGTCTATATAGACGGTAAGGAAGTGGTTCCTGAGCGTTGGCGCACAGCTTGGAATCCTAATGCCTATAAGTTTTCCACTGAGCTGACGAAGGGCAGGAAAGCCCAACTCCGCATAGAGTGGCAGCCCGATGGCGGCGAGTCTTACTGTGGTCTGCGTGTAGCCGAACCCCGCAGTGCCGAGGAGCGCGGACAGCTCTCTATTTGGAGCGAGATGGCCAAGGATATGGACTATTATTTCATTGCTGGACAGAACCTCGACGAGGTTATCTCTGGCTATCGCACACTCACGGGCAAGGCTTCCCTCTATCCCAAGTGGGTACTTGGCTTCTGGCAGAGCCGCGAGCGCTACAAGTCGTCCGCCGAAATTGAGGAGACCCTTGGTGAGTTCCGCCAGCGGCATATTCCCATCGACAATATTGTACAGGACTGGAACTATTGGAAGCTCGACTCATGGGGCGACCATACTTTCGAGGCTTCGCGCTATCCCAACCCGCAGGCTATGCTCGATTCTGTCCATCAGATGCACGGACGATTTATGATTTCTGTATGGCCGAAGTTCTACGACACCGTTAACAACTATAAAGAGCTGGACAATAACGGATGGATGTACCGTCAGGCTATCACCGACGATATCCACGACTGGCTCGGTTTCCGCGGCTCGTTCTACGATGCATACGATGCTGGTGCTCGTAAGATGTTCTGGCGACAGATGAACGAGAACCTCTATTCTAAGTATAATCGCGGCATCGATGCCTGGTGGATGGACGCCTCAGAACCGAATGTGCGCGACTGTACGCCAATGTGGTATCGCAAGGCGCTCTGTGGCCCCACAGCCCTCGGCACCTCTACCGAATATTTCAATGCCTACTCTACGGTTAATGCCGACGCTATTTACAACGGACAGCGCTCCGTATGGAAGGGCAAGCAGAATGAGCCGCGCGTGTTTCTGCTCACCCGTAGCGGCTTTGCCGGTGAACAGCGCTTCTCCACCGCTACGTGGAGCGGTGACATCGGCACGCGCTGGGAAGACATGCGCGCACAGATGACCGCCGGCTTGAACTACGCGCTGTCGGGTATACCTTTCTGGGGCATGGATCAGGGCGGCTTCTGTGTAGAAAACCGTTACGTAGCTGCCCAGCAGCTCTTCGACAAGACGGGCACGGAGAATGAGGACCTGAAAGAGTGGCGCGAGTTGCAATGTCGTTGGAATCAGTTTGGAGCCTTTATCCCGCTGTTCCGTAGTCATGGCCAGTGGCCGTTGCGCGAGATTTGGAACATCGCTCCCGACAATCATCCCGCCTACCGCTCGTTTGTTTACTACGACCGCCTGCGCTACCGCCTCATGCCTTATCTTTATTCGATGGCCGGTTGGGCACACTTCAAGGACTATACATTGATGCGTGCCCTGGTGATGGATTTTAACGGTGACAAAAACGTAGAAAACATTGGTAATCAATGGATGTTCGGACCTGCACTGATGGCCTGTCCAGTAGGCTATTACAAAGCTCGTAATCGTGCTGTCTATTTCCCTGCTCAGTGTGGTTGGTACAACCTCTATACCAACGAGTATGTGGAGGGTGGGCAGACACTTGTGGTTGATGCTCCCTACGAGCAGATTCCTGTCTTTGTCCGTGAGGGCGCCATTATCCCCTTCGGTCCTGAGATGGAGTGGTGCGACGAGAAACCCGCCGAGCTTATCAACCTTTATGTATATGGTGGAAAGGACGGTTCTTTCCAACTTTATGAAGATGAGGGCACGAACTACAATTACGAGCGTGGCAAGTATGCCACCATTGATATCGTTTATGATGATGCTTCGAAGACCGTTTCGTTCAGCGCCCGAAAGGGAAACTTCCCAGGTATGCTCAAGCAGCGCCGCTTCAATGTCGTCCTTGTCACAAAAGACCATGCTAAGCCGCTTAATCTTGACAATCCTGAAGGCAAACTTGTAAATTACGACGGCAAGGCCGTCAGTGTGAAGTTCTGAGTGTTTCGGCGTAATACTCCCCTAATTCATGCCCATGATTACAGAATCTGACTTCCGGCTGCCCGCTGAATGGGAACCGCAGAGCGGCGTACAGCTCACCTGGCCCCACGCTGGCACCGACTGGGCGCCGATACTTGGCGAGGTAACAGCAACCTATCATGAGCTGGCGCGGGAGATAAGTCGGCGCGAACCGTTGCTGGTGGTGGCTCCTTTGGGCGCAGCGCCGGGTATGTTGCATGTCAACTGTCCTACCAACGACACATGGGCACGCGACCATGGGTTTATTACGCTGGTCGAAACCTCAAATCTCAAGCCTAAGGCCTTGAAGCTCTTGGATTTCCGCTTCAACGGTTGGGGTGAGAAGTTCCCGGCAGAGTTAGACAATGCCATCAACCGGCGCCTCTATGAGGTGGGAGCCGTGACGGGCACCTACTGCGACCGGCAGGATTTTGTGCTTGAAGGCGGAGCGATAGAAAGCGATGGAAAAGGTACCATCTTCACTACCTCGCAGTGTATGATGGCTCCCCACCGCAATCAGCCCATGACGAGAGCACAGATAGAAGACCGGTTGAAGCGTGACCTGTATGCTGACCGTGTGGTATGGATAGATCATGGGCGACTCACGGGTGACGATACCGACGGCCATATCGATACGCTGGTGCGTGTAGCTCCTGACGATACATTATTATATGTAAGCTGTCAGGACAGGGCTGATGAGCAATATGTGGAGTTGCAGCTCATGGAAGAACAGCTGCAAACACTGCGCACTATCGACGGGCATCCCTACCGTCTGCTGCCACTCCCCATGCCCCGTCCTGTCTACGAGGGTGGAGTAGGGGAGCGCCTGCCTGCCACATACGCCAACTTCTTAGTGGTGAACGGAGCCGTCCTCTGTCCCACCTACGCACAGCCCGACCGCGACGCCGAGGCTTTAGACACCATCGCCCGCGCCTTCCCCGGCCGCGACATCGTAGCCATCGACTGCCGCACGCTTATCCGGCAGCACGGTTCCCTCCACTGCTGCACCATGCAGTTCCCTGAAGGAACGATAAATATGAATAATTAAGCATTAGAAAGTTATGAAGATAGGTATCGTACAGCAGCAAAACACTGCCGATGTGGCTGTCAACAAAACCCGCCTGTCGGGTACCATTGCCAGCCTGGCCACCCAGGGCGCACAGCTCATCGTGCTCCAGGAACTGCACAACACCCTCTACTTCTGCTCCACGGAAGA
>Ga0265298_10004753_pt1 | contig 17229 bp, 15 predicted proteins | sample AusTroGonzalo_MG_3_FD_193486 | JGI IMG/M metagenome (GOLD analysis project Ga0265298, IMG submission 193486) | Bovine rumen microbial communities from tropical cattle in Woodstock, Queensland, Australia - Gonzalo_01 | ecosystem: Host-associated > Mammals > Digestive system > Stomach > Rumen ... | reverse complement strand
ATTTTCTTTACCCATAAACTCAGTCTCAGCTTGGAGTAGAACTGCCATTACTTCAGTGCAATCTGCATCAGGTGCGATAGACACGTTGTACCATCCGTTCGTATAATCGATCTTTTTAGTAGCCACTTGCTTCAGATAATATGCATTATCAACCGAGGCTTCCACTTTTACAGAAAGCTTCATTGTCTGTTTTTGTGGAATGACCACAAAGAAGTTACACGGCTTACCTTCCAATCGCAATCCGATATACGAATTGGTATAACTGGGTTGGTAATCTTTAGAAGAACGCTCCGTAAAAAGACGGATAAGATCTTCTGCTGCCTTAACTGTTAATTCGCTGGATTTTTCCACCCAGTCTTTTCTGGTAATATCTGCCATAATGATAATTGATTTAAGTTTTGCCTACTCACTTGGGCTTTTCGGCATCCTCCATTTTGTTTGTAAACCAAGGGGAAATCAATCCCCTTGGCCTATAAATTAAAATAATATTATAACTTTTCAATTGTAAAATTTGACATACCTGCAGGGCTCTGGAGGTTATATTCGGCTTTGAGCCATTCGCGTAGTTGGCCAAGCGATGGAGCATAGGCCTGAACAAATGTTTTTGTTAAACCAGCTGGTTGACTACCACATTTTTGAGTGGTTACTTTAAATGTTGCCATAATAGTATGATTTTTAATAGCCGTGCCTACTCTTTATCGGATTTTCGGCTTTCTCCGTTTATAATTTGATTCATAATTTTTGTTCCAGTTCCAGCCAAGAGCAATCTTTATATGTATCGAGAAACTCTTGGTATTTCTCCTCTAAATTGCCGAACCACGCATAACCATCCGTGCGATGCCAAATAGTTTTCATTTTCTCGCGGTCCTCTGGAGGCCAGGTGATGAAAATTGAGCAATCATTCGGGGTGTTCTTCCAATTATGCAGCAGTAGATTGCATACAAGTTCGGGGTCGTCATGTATTAAATCTTCTTCCGGAATTTGTGTGATGTTTTCTATCACGATAATCGGTTTTGGAGTTCGGGGGATTTTAACAATGCTGTCTAGCCATCCTTTAGCATCTCCTTTGCATAGTTGAGCGCAATCAAAATGATACACAGGTCGTCCTAAATGACGTTCCAACAAAGGTGCGAACGCACTTTCCTTCTTCGTTATTTCACTTAATTTCTCCGCCAAGTGCTCGGTTTCTACGGCTGTAACATGTCCTATGAGCAACATGGCATAGAATTGTTCTTCCAATGCTTGCTCCTTGACATAAGATTCCATATCGTTGAAACGATCGTGGATGATTGTAGTGTCGTTGTCTTGTATCATATTTATTTCTTCGTTATTGCTAAAAACCGTTCTAACATGATGTCTCTTAATGTTGTATCTGATTCGTTCCCATGAAGTTCGAGCGCCTTTAAGAAATCCTCATAGTACTTATCCTTGACATCCCCCTTATATATCCTAAAAAAATCAAATAATTTAGTATACGGTATTACATTTTCTCTGCTTTTCGTATAATAGCGCGCCATAAGATGCTTATTTATAGCATTTTCATATTTTGATATTTTTATGACATTATAGTTTGGACATAGCACAAAACCATACGTATTCTCCAGTCCATATTGTTTAGATATTTCCTCCACGTATTTGTCTAATTGGTTTCTTCCATCCTCGCTTAAGCCGTTTATACCAGACTTGATTTTGTTTTCTAAAATAATGGCTCCATCCGCATTTTCGATAAGAATATCTGTGTGTTTGTATTCACGCTTAATGGAAAATGGCGCCTTGAATGGTAAGCCTAATAAGTTGGTGATAAAATCCTGCAAAATAGCCTGATTATTCTCCAAATAATATGCCAACATATTGGAGTAGGATAGTTCATCGTATTCCTTGTGGCAAAGAGTCAAGAACGTATATCGTTCGGGATTTTGTGTTCGGTTATTGACAAAAGGAGCCGTGTCTTCAGTCTGCCATAAGGTTTCATCATCTATCAAATCGCATAAAGTGCGGAAGTCTTCTTTGTTTGCGGACGTGAAATACTCTGTTTGGCGGAACTTGGTATTGTTAAGAGCGTATAGGCCGGTTGGGGATGTTAAATAGATGTTGCCGCAAGGCTCCCGATATTGTTCCGGATCAACCTCAAAGGTGAAATTTACAGAAGAGATGTCTTGTTCGGATTTGTATTTGTTCTCAACGAAAATGGAACTAATCGGTTTGCCATTGTATGTAACATTCTGTTTGATGCCATATTCGGTCACATATTTCTTGATTTCCTCTTTCGTGAAATTGCATTGCTGTGTGATATGCTGGTCGGAAGAAATATTATTGATTCTCGCCAATACCTGAAGCGTGTTATTACCTATATTTTGCACAAGGAGAATATCCGTTACTTTGCCATCTTTGGACGCGCCGATAGTGCCGCCCGGCAAAGCATAAATGTAATGCCGACCGTTGTCTGCACGAAAAAGATTGATTACTTCGTGACCAATGTTAGACCCTTTATAGAGATAGTTACCATTGTACATTTTGATAACTAAAATACAACGTTCTTTATTCATAGTATTATAGTATTATAGTATTAAATTATTTTTCCCTATTATTTATTGAATTTTCGTCATCCTCCACTTATTCCGCCGCAAAGGTACAGCTTTTTTTTGATATATCCTTGGTCCTTGTTGGTCCTTTTGCACACAAAAAAGCATGAACGGTTCTTGTCCATGCCTTGAGGTCCTAGGAAAACCCGTAACTACCAAACAAGAAACGCCCATGCAACGCAAGGACGCTTGCTTATTTGTTGATGTAGTTACACGATTTGAAGTTTCCTAGGTTTCAAGGCATGTCAAAACAAATAGCAAACGCTATAATTATATGTTCGGGAATGGCAAATTACGCACTTGTAGTTCTTTTTGTTCCATTTCCGCTGCAAAGGTAATACATTTTTTTGGAATATGCAAGGTTTAGGACTAAAAAAACGATTATGCTTGTATAAATGCTTATTTTAAGCGCTATCTTATTTCTCCCGAAAAAAGCCATCAAAAAGTATATTATATATGAATATATAATATAGTAAACCATGCGTAAAAATCTGTGATTTTACGCAAAATTAGTGCGAGATAAGTACGTGGTAATTGGTGTTGAGAGCTTGAGAATAAATATGCGCTACCATCTTACTGATAGGCTTTATTGATCAACTCAATGGCTTTTTCGATGATGTCATCCTTGTCCGGGCTGACTAAATCGACCAGAACATGCGGTTTGATGCCCTGCTCGATGTCTTTTTTGTCGCGGTCGTACATGCGCACGCTGGAGAAACGTACTGTCCAGCCGCAGGGCAGCTCATAACTCATCGGCATGCCGCCTCCGCCGCCGCTCACACCGCCGATGATAATGGCATTGTCCGCATAACGCATCGCGTTGATGAAGCTGTTCGTGGCCGAATAACTACGGCGGTTACACAGCACTACCGTCGGCCGGAACCATTTGCTGGGAATAAGAGAGGTGTCGCTCTTCAGCGCCTCCATCGCCGAGAAATCATGATGACCCGGACCCGTCTTGTGCTGCCAGTAACCCACCACACGGTTCTCCTTGAAGAAAGGCGAGGCCAGTTTATACGCATTGTCCAGATCGCCGCCGCCGTTGTTGCGTACATCAATAATCAGACCCTTGCAATCCTTGAAAGCCATGAAGACCCAGTAGATGTTCGTGGCAGAAAAACCGCTTGAAAAACTCGGGTAATAGATATATCCGATGCTGTCGTTATCCACCGTGCAGTAGTACAAACCGCCCGCAATCCGGTAGTCCTGCAGGTAGAGTTTCTGCAGCGTGGCATCGTAATTGGCAGGGTAGGCGTCGTACCAGGTCGAACAGTGCGACTGGTCAAACGGCGAATACAGGTTCACGTGCCCGTCCTGCAGCGTGCTGAGCATGTCGGCGCACACATCAAAAAGCGCAATCGGATCATCTTTCGCTATCAGCGCCGCTTGCGCCATGTACACGTCATGGATGGAGTCCCAGTTCACCCCTTTCGACTCCACGTAGCAGTACTTGGTGTCAATGATCTGCCACAGCGCCTCCACGTTCTCTTCCGGATCCATGGAGAACGCCACTTCATCCGGCTCATGACACGCGGCCAGCGAAACAGCGCAGGCAGCAAGCGCTATCATATGTCGAAGCATCCTCATAACCGTTCGTTCGCTTTGATGCGGTATTTCCATATACAACCGACCACCAAATGGATCTGATTGCGCACGAAACGCATATGTGCGTTCCCGTAATGGCGGTAGTCATGCGCGACGCCGACGCGCCAGGTGGAGTGGGGGAACTGCATATCCAGGCTCAGTTCATGTTTCACGCTGTGATGGTTCCAGTGGCCCGAACAACGCGGCGTACCCTTGACGCCCTCCGACAGCTCGTAATAAGACTCCCAGTAATCCGGCATGAAATCGAAGCCGATCAGGTTGGTCCGGATCTGATAGTTCAACCGGTAACTTGTTTTCTTGCCGTAGAAAGACCAGCTGATTCCGCTCATCGCCATCACGTCCGCCGCTATGTCCACAGACAGCGGTTTGTTCACATTGACAGCCATATACTTGACGGCCAGCCCTGCCTCCAGGTACGGACCGAGGAACACGTTCAGCCGGTTGTCGAACCACTGCCATGCATAGAATGCCCCCCATCCGCCGTTCAGTTCCAGACCGTAGGTCAGGTTGGTATAGGCCTTGCTGATGTTTCTTGCCCCAAGGACCTCCACCCGTCCGACATGTGCCCAGTGCGCCAGACGACCGGTCTGTCCCAGCCGCGTGTCTTGGCGGAACGGCTGCCACCACTCGTTGCCGATGCCCACCTGCCAGCCGGTATATGCCAACGGACTGAGGTACGTGTCCAGCTGATAGCCTCGGCCGAACTGCACTTTGAGCACGTTGGTGTGTTCCACTCCTTCCCCGGCGGTCACTGTACCGGCGAGGAAGAAAAGCAATCCTATGACTCCAATGAGTTTTTTCATTTATTGAATCGTCAGCCTCCTGCTTCCGTCGGGCTGCGGCTCGATCTTCACCCAAACGGTGTCTTCCGGGAGTAGGGATGCGATGAGATCCGGCCACTCGATGAAGCAGTAGTTGCCCGAATAGAGGTACTCCTCCGCTCCGAAATCCAAAGCCTCACGGATGTCCTTCAGCCGGTAGCAGTCGAAATGATAGACCTCCCCCCGGTACGGCTGTTCCACGTCGTACACATTGACGATGGCGAAAGTAGGGCTGTTCACTACATCCGCCGTACCCATTTCCTCACACAGCTGTTTGATGAAGGTTGTCTTGCCGGCACCCATCTGTCCGTCGAACGCGTACACCCGGTGCGGCTCCGTCTCGCGCAAGATCTCCAACGTGCTCACTTCCTCTCCCCGCTCGTTGAGCAACAAGAGACGTTCGCCATTGTCCGGAGTGCTCGTAAGCTCCTTTTTTATCGTATAAACTCTCATGTCCTTGCTTTTCATTCAATTCTCAGAGACTTATTTTGGCCTGTAATTGCTCGTAAACCATTGAACCTCTGTGTTTTCCGAGCAATTCAATCATTTCATCCTTGCTGGCGCTTCCAGCGCGTTTCACAGAACCGAAATGAGTCAGTATTTTTTGCTTTGTAACCTCTCCAACTCCCTGTAAATCATCGAGTTGGCTATGTATCTGCGCCTTACTCCGCTTCGCTTTATGGAATGAAATGGCAAACCGGTGTACTTCGTCCTGTATGTTGGTCAGCAATCGGAACACTTCGCTCGTCACCGGCATGCTGATCTCTTGCGGAGGGAACCCGAACAGAAGCGTCTGTGTCCGGTGCTTGTCGTTTTTCTTCAGTCCCGCAATCGGTATGCTCAACCCCAGCTGGTCTTCCACGGCTTCCCGAATGGCATGCATTTGTCCGATGCCACCGTCGGCAATGATCAGGTCCGGCATTTGTCCGCCTTCTTCCATCAGGCGTTGGTAGCGTCGCCGTACAACCTCCCGCATGCTCGAATAATCATCGATTCCATCGACAGTTTTGATGTCAAACTTCTTGTAGTCGCTCTTACTCGGTTTGGCCATCCGGTATACCACACAACCGGCCACGGCGTTGGTGCCTTGTATGTTGGAGTTGTCGAAGCAGTCAATCCATCGGGGCAGGGTGGGAAGGCCCATCATCTGCTGCATTTCCGTCAAAATGCGCACGCCGCGCTGCTCCGGGTTCAGTTTGTCCTCCTGTTTGAGACGGTCCATCTTGTACTGCCGCACGTTCTGCATCGCCAGATCCAACAGCTTCTTTTTGTCTCCGCTCACGGCAATGAATACATGCAGTGAATCATCAAATACCTCCGGAATGAACGGAACAATTACGTCCTTGGTCTTACTCTCCAACTGCTGTCTGAGTTCCATCATTCCCATCGCGAGGATCTCTTCTTTCTCCTCATCCATCTTACGCCGGTACTCGATCGTCTGACCCTGTACAATACTGCCGTTATGAACATGCAGCATAGCGATGTACACTTTGTCATCTTGCTCGTCATAACCGAATACATCTACGTCTTTTGCAGAGCTGTTGGTGATGATGGTCTTACTCTTGAATTGCTCTAAGAGCTCCAGTTTATGTTTGATGGCTGCGGCTTCCTCATATTTCATCTCTGTCGCCAGCGCCATCATCTTCTCCTCCAACTGCCTGCCTATCTCATGCGCATCGCCCTTGATGAGCTTTCGCGCCTGGTCTATCCATTCCTTGTATTGTTCTGCCCCATAACCCTCACAAATGCCGCAACAGTTCTTGAGGTGGTATTTGAGGCAGACACGCATTTTCTTTTTCTCGATGGAATCGGGAGAAATCGGCATGTTGCAGGTACGGATGGGATAGAGTTTATGAATCAGTTCCAGCACCGTCTCCACCGTGTACCCAAAACTATACGGTCCGTAGTACTCACCAATCTTCTTGTTGATGGTTCGGGTCTTGAAGATACGTGGATAGGCTTCCCGAGTTATACAAATGCTCGGATAACTTTTTCCGTCCTTCAGCAGGATATTATAACGCGGCTGGTACTGCTTGATGAGGTTGTTCTCTAACAGGAACGCATCTTGCTCCGTCTCCACCACCACATATTTGATATCTGCTATATGCGCGACCAGTTGGCGTGTCTTGGAAGACGGATGATCTTTATTGAAATAACTGTTCACCCGCCTGTGCAGGTTTTTTGCCTTACCTACATAGATAATCTGTCCTTCCTTGTCAAAGTACTGGTACACTCCCGGGCTCTCCGGGATGCGTTTCAATAACAAAGAGATATGATTATCTTTTGCAGCCATTTTAGTCTATTGTCTTTTTTTCTTTTAGTCCGAAGGACGGTCTTTTGTCTTTCAGCGCATCGGTCTCTACTCGTCCACTTCGATGCCGAAGAGGCAGTCTACTCCATCGACCTTTCCTTTCAGTAACTCGCGTCCGTTCAGACCCTCCAGCTCTATAAGGCAATTGACGTAAATCTTCTTTACGCCGAGTTTATGCACCAACTCGATTGCCGCAGCCATCGAACCACCTGTAGCCAAGATGTCGTCATGAATGAGCACAACGTCATTTTCGTTCAGCGCATCTATATGCATTTGAATGGTATCGTCTCCGTACTCTTTGGCGTAGGTGACGGAAACCGTTTCGGCCGGTAACTTGTTATGCTTGCGGATGGGCACAAAGCCGGCACCAATCTCCATCGCCACTGCCGGGGCGATAATGAATCCGCGGGATTCAATGCCCACCACTTGGGTGATGCCCAAATCTTTATATCTCCGCACAATCTCATCGCGCATCCATTTCAAGCACTCCGGCTTGTCCAGTGCGGTGGTAATGTCTTTGAACTGAATTCCCTTAATCGGGAAATCCGGTACATTTCGAATAGCTTTTTTTACTTCTTCAGCTGTCATATACTTATTTGGCATTTTATCATCTACCATGTAATCATTGGTCTACTGTTCCACGTGGAACCATATAGGTAGTTTGCTTTGCAAACTAAAGTGTCTTTATTTCGGTTGTTGGTCGTGGTCTTGTGGTTCCGTGATTTCGTGATCTCGACAATTTTTCTTTCTACTTTGAGCGAAGCGGTCTTTTGTCTTTGAGGCCGCAGGCCGGTCTGAATTACCTTCCCATCAGGACCAACAGCACGCTGATGTCGTTCGGGCTGACGCCCGGTATGCGTTGTGCTTCTCCGATGGATTTGGGACGGATGCGGCTGAGTTTCTGTCGGGCTTCGGTGCTCAGGCTCTGTACTTCGTCGAAGTTAAAATGATCAGGGATGCGTATCTGGTCCAGGCGTTGCAGTTTGGCAGCTTCCATCCGCTCGCGTCTAATGTAACCGGCGTACTTGATTTGAATCTCACAACTCTCAATCACCTCCTCGGACAAACCCTCTGTCTTGGCTTTCAACTCCGGCAGTACGTCCGCCAGAGACTCAATCGTCACCTGTGGGCGTAGAATAAGGTCACTGATCTTGCATCCTTCATGCAGCGCGCTACTGCCGATTGACTCCAGCCAACCGTCAATAGTGCCTTTACGGACGGTGGTCTGCTGCATATATTCGATGAAATCGGTGCATGCTTTCTGTTTGCGGCACAGTGTATCGAAGCGCTCGTGATCCGCCAGGCCTATATCATAACTCCGCTTGGTCAGTCGTTCGTCCGCATTGTCCTGGCGGAGCAGAATGCGGTACTCGGCCCGGGAAGTGAACATGCGGTAAGGCTCATCCACGCCCTTGTTGACCAGGTCATCTATCAGCACGCCGATGTAACTCTCGTCCCTGCCCATGGTGAACGGCGTGCCGCCATGTACGTTGATGTGTGCATTGACGCCGGCCACTAATCCCTGGCCCGCCGCTTCCTCATAACCCGTGGTGCCGTTAATCTGTCCGGCGAAAAACAGATTTTTAATCTGTTTGGTCTCCAAGGTGTGGTGCAATTGAGTGGGATCGAAGAAATCATATTCGATGGCATAGCCCGGCCGATAGAGCACCACTTCTTCGAGTCCCTTGATAGTCCGCAGACCGGCCAACTGTACCTGCCAGGGCAGGCTGCTGGAGAAGCCGTTCACGTAGTATTCATTGCTGTCCACGCCTTCCGGCTCCAAAAAGATCTGATGTGCGTCCTTGTCCGCAAAGGTCACTATCTTGGTCTCTATACTCGGGCAATAACGCGGACCAATGCTCTTTATTTGTCCGTTGAACAGGGGGGAATCTTTCAATCCTGCACGCAGGGCTTCATGCGTCTGTGGGTTGGTATATGTGATCCAACAGGGCATTTGCTTGAGGCCGCGATGCACCTCGTTCCGATAACTGAACTGGTGCCAGTCGTTGTCGCCGTCCTGACGGACGAGTTCCTCAAAACGGATGGAACGTGCATCGATGCGTGCCGGGGTACCTGTCTTCATGCGGCCGGTGGCAAAACCGAGTTCTTTTAGTTGTTCCGTAATGCCGTAGGAGGCAGGCTCGGAGGTACGTCCTCCGGGGATCTGTGTCTTGCCGCAGTGCATGAGTCCGTTGAGGAAGGTGCCATTGGTCAGCACCACCGCCTGTGCCTCCATCTCGATGCCCAAGGCGGTTCTTACGCCGCATACCTTATTATCTTTGATAATAAGACTGGTCACTGTGTCCTGCCATATACCCAGATTATCCGTATGGGAGAGCACCTTGATCCATTCTTCAATAAACCGTTTGCGGTCGCTTTGACTGCGCGGACTCCACATAGCCGGACCTTTGCTGCGGTTGAGGATGCGGAACTGGATGGCGCTGCGGTCCGTGACGATGCCCATTTGTCCGCCCAGGGCGTCTATCTCGCGAACTATCTGCCCTTTGGCTATGCCGCCTACGGCAGGGTTACAGCTCATCTGCGCGATCTTATTCATGTCCATGGTGATGAGCAGCGTCTTGCTTCCCATCCTCGCAGCCGCACTCGCTGCTTCACAGCCTGCATGCCCTGCGCCGACTACTATGACATCATATCTAAAATCCATCTATATGATTGACGATTTGACGATTTACGATTTAACGATTTATTTTTCTATTTATGTTAATTGACGATTGACGATTTGACGATTGACGATTTATTTTTCTATTTATGTTAATTGACGATTTATGATTGACGATTTACGATTTAACGATTTATTTTTTCTATTTATGTTAATTGACGATTTCCAAGGGTCTGTTCCTATAAGCGGTAAGCCATAACTCCTCATCTCCTCCTGAATGTCCACTTACCGCTGTGTGCGGCCGATGAAATCGTACGAAGTTGCGGTTGAAAGGCGTTCTCCATATGCCGTATGTACACCACCTCGTCTGTCTGGCTGTTGATCAGCACACCGATGATATCGAACCTCATTTTCTTCTCTATCCTCCGGTATTTGATGTAGGCATTGGCGGCGGCTGTCATGCGATGTTTCTTTTTCTCGTCCACAAACTCCTCCGGCAGGAACTCGCCGAACGTGCTCGTGCGGGCTTTTACCTCGACGAAAACGATTTCGTGCTTGTTCTCCGCTATCAGGTCCACCTCCAGGTGCCCCATTCGCCAGTTGTGCTCTATGACGCGTAAGCCTTTGTTCTCCAGTATTTTAGCGGCTTCCGCTTCGCCTTTTATTCCTATGGGGTCAGTGATGAAGGCCATGCTAACTCAGCTGTTCCATTCGTGCCGCATCCAGGCGCAGCAGGATGAAAAGTAACAAAGTGAAGCCCCATAACGAACTACCGCCGTAGCTGAAGAAGGGCAGCGGAATACCGATGACCGGCAGCACGCCTAACACCATGCCGACATTAATCGTCATATGGAACAGGAAGATGCTGGCCACCGAGTAGGCGTATATGCGCGTGAAGACACTCTTCTGCCGCTCGGCAATCACAATAAGGCGTAGTATGAAGCACAGGTACACCAGTAAAACTCCGATGGAACCGACAAAACCCCACTCCTCACCCACGGTACAGAAGATGAAGTCCGTGTCCTGCTCCGGCACAAACTGGAGCTTGGTCTGCGTGCCGTTCAGATAACCCTTGCCGAAGAACCGTCCCGAACCGATGGCGATACGCGCCTGATTGACGTTATAACCGGCACCCGCCGGGTCCTCTTTCATGCCTAGCAGCACTTCAATACGGATGCGCTGGTGGGGTTGCAGCACCTTCTGGAACACGAAATCGCACGCGTGCGTGTAACCGACGCAGAAGAAAGTGAAGGCCGCCAGCACGAGCAGCATGTACTTGCGCCACCACAGACTGATCACAATGGCGTAGCCAGCCAGCAGCAGCACGATGCCCATGGCAATCCAGTCAAAGGGCATCGGGAACCATATATTAATAATGAGGAAGATGCCGTAGACCGCCGCCACACTGCCAGCCAGGATCAGTCCCTGCCAACGCACGCGGTGCTCCTTGCAGATGAAATAGATCTCCACCGCGGTCAGCAGCAGCATGCAGGCCAGTATGCCGACGCTTCCCGTGCCCAGCGGCAGCGGAACCGCACCGAAACGTATACTGAGGATGAAGAGCGCCACGGCGGCCACACCCATCCATAACACATAACCGCTCATGCCCTGACGGTAGAAGACGAGCAGGAAAGCGGAGAAGACGAGTGCCGAACCGGTCTCTTTCTGGAGCACCATGATGATGAGTGCCGGGACTCCGATGAGGGCAAAAGGTACGATGAGATCGCGCCAGGTCCGCATCTTATATTCATATCGTCCCATATATTTGGCCACGGCCAGCGCCACTATACACTTGGCGAACTCGGCCGGTTGCAGGCTGACAGGCCCCAGGGATATCCAACTCATGGAACCCTTGATATCCCGCGCCAGGAAAGGTGTGGCGAGCAGCAGCAGCAACATGGCGCCATAGGCGGTGTAGGCCAGTACGTCGTAGGTCTTATAGTCAATCAGGAGCAGCACGATCCCTATCAGCAGCGAACCCATCATCCAGGTGAACTGCTTGCCGGCACGGTTCGAGAAATCGAAGATGCTCGTCTGGTCAAACGTATAACTGGCGCCATAGATATTAAGCCATCCGAAGACAGCCAGCGCACAGAACAGACCGATGGTGATCCAGTCTACGTGTTGCCATATGTTACCATTTCTTGACGCTCTCATTGAGTACGGCGTTTGCTATTTTGTTCTTTAACGGCAGCCGTTTGACGGTGCCGGTGAGGTACTGCTCCATCATCAGACTGGCCACCGGGCAGGCCCACGTAGCACCAAAACCGGCGTTTTCAACGATGACGGCAACGGCTATCTGCGGGTCCTCCACCGGTGCAAAACCGATGAAGATGGCATGGTCCTTACCGTGCGGGTTCTGCGCCGTACCGGTCTTGCCGGCGGTCTCCACCCCTTCGATCGGGTACCACCGTCCCGTACCGTATTTCATCACGCGATGCATGCCCTCTTTGACCAAGGGGAAGTACTCCTTGGCGATGGCCACCTCATGCCGGTGGGTGAGCATGGAGTCGTTCTTATTAAGATGCGGGGTGATGTAATAGCCTTCATTGGCTATCGCCGCCGCCTGGTTGGCCAACTGAAGGGGAGTGGCCAGGATCTCACCCTGACCGATGCTGAGTGAACGGATGGTGATGGCTTTCCATCCTGTCGGACCGTAGAACTTGTCAAACAGGCGCGTGCTCGGAATACTTCCGGTGGCCTGTTCGCTCAGGTCCGTGTCATCGAACTTGCTACCCATGCCGAAGGACAGCACGGCGTTCCGCCATAACTCGTAACGGTGACGGAAATCCTCGTTGTCCTTGCCGTACCCGTCTTTCTGCAGAAGGTCGCGGAAGGCGCACCAGAAATAGGGGTTGCAGCTCTGCTCGATGGCTTTGTCCAGCGCCACCGGCGAACCATGGTGGTGCGTACATTTGATAGGGGTGCTCTGCGGCCCCGAACAGGGGTAGAGGGTGTATGGCGTGATCGCTTTCTGGTCGAGGCACACCAAGGCCTGTATGGTCTTGAAGGTCGAACCCGGCGGGTACATAGCCTGCGTGGCACGGTTCATGAGAGGTTTGGTCGGGTCGTTGAGCAGCGTAGTGTAGTTGCGGCTGCGCTCCTTGCCCACCAGCACTTTGGGGTTCCACGCGGGATTGGACACCAGCGCAAGTATTTCACCTGTCTTGGGTTCGATGGCCACGGCGCTGCCTATCTTGCCGGCCAGCAGCTCTTCCGCCAGTAGCTGGAGCCGGATATCCAGGGTCGTATGAAGATTGGTGCCGGCTTTGGCGGTTATATCCAGTTCGCCTTCCTGATAACTGCCCTGTATGCGCCCTTTGACGTCGCGCATGAGTACCTCCATGCCTTTCTCGCCGCGCAGTTGTTTCTCGTAGGTCCGTTCGAGTCCGTCACGCCCCGAATAATCGCCGCGTGTGTAATAGGGGTCCCTCTCGATGTCGTTCTGGTTGACCTCACCCACGCTGCCCAGCACATGGGCCGCGGCGTTGTAAGTGTAGTCACGCAGCGTACGTTTCTGAATCTGTATGCCGGGGAAGAGGAAGAGGGACTCCTGCAGGGTGGCAATGTCCTCTTTCTTGAGCTGGCTCATGAAGACCTGTGGCGTCCAGGTGGAGTAACCTCGGTTCTTACGGCGGTCTTTGATCTCCGCCACGCGCTCGTCGAACTCCTCCGGGGTGATCTGCAGGCATTGGCAGAAAGCGATGGTGTCCCATCCTTTCTTCATCTCACGCATGGTCATGGTGACTTCGTAGATAGGCTGGTTGAAGACCAGCAGCTCCCCGTTCCGGTCGTAGATGAGTCCGCGGGAAGGGTAGACAGTCTGTTTGACGAGGGCGTTGTTGTCAGCCTGGTCCTTGGTGGATTGGTCGATGACCTGCAGGTAGAACAACCGAACCATATACACGAGCACAATCACAACGGCAATACCGCTGATGACATACCGGCGTTTATAATTCGGATCATTGATCATTTGTAAAGAATGGCGTTATAACCGATGATGAGCAAGATGGTGATGAGGCTGCTGACGGCTGTCTCCATGAGCACGAAGTGGATATGACTCAGGCTCCATGCGCCCAAGAGGAAGACGGTCAGATGATGCAGAATGACGAGGATGACCACATACTTGACGAGCGCCTCAAAGCCGATGGAGCGCAGGCTGATCTGTTCGTTCAGGCGGTCCTTGTCGTTCACCACCACTCCGATCAAATAGGGGCGTATGAACATGAGCAGGATACATCCGGCCATGTGTATACCCAGCGAGTTGCAGCACACGTCCATCGCGAGGCCGACCAGGGCTCCGATGAGCATGTCTGCGCTGTGCGACAGGGTGATGGGCATCATAAGCAGGCACATCACGTAGATATAGGGATGGCACAGACCGCCCATTTGCAAGCGGTTGAACAGCAGCACTTGCAGAACCATTACGATGATGTATCGTCCTATTTGTCTAGTCCATTCCATTCGTCAGTTCCTCCATTTCCGTTTGGTGTGCGTTCTGCACCACCTCGACATACTTGAGCCGCTTGAAATTGGTGTGCAGGCGCACCCGTATGGTGTAGTACGAGTCGCCCTCTTTCAACTGGCTGCTTTCCACTATTCCCACGGGCACGCCTTCCGGGAAGACGGGACTCAGGCCGCTGGTGACGATGGTGTCACCGGTGTTGACGACCATGTGCGCCGCCACGTCCGCCAGACTGGCAAAACGGCTGTCCTTGCCGTCCCATTGGAGCGTGCCTATATAGTCATTCTTGGCAAAGCGACAGCTGAGGTTCATGCGTGTGTTGATGACGGGCAGTACGACGCTGTAGTTACGTCCCACGGTGCGGACGATGCCGACGACTCCCTCGCTGTTACGGACTCCCTGTCCGCGCATCACGCCGTCCTTGCTGCCGCGGTTGATGGTGATGTAGTTATGCAGTTCGTCCGTGGTCATCTGCACCACTTTGGCGTCCACATAATGCAGCGCATATCCGTTTTCCGCCGAATCCATCGCACAAATCTGATTGCGCAGATCGGCGTTCTCTGCAGCCAGGAGGTCGTTCTGGTGGCGCAGGCTGAAATAGCTGTTCACCGTACTGACGACCTCATGCTGCCATGCCACCACCTCGTTGGCGGTGCTCAGCAGACTGCTGCGCGGCGCCGCATTATTGAGGCTGATGAGCAAAAATGCAGCAACTTCCAAGGCGATGAACACGAGGAAGTTGCTATAACGCAGCAGTATTTTCAGCAAACTCTGCATGAATCCCTTATCTCAGGAGGAATCCGAAGTTATTGACGTTCTTGAGCGCGACGCCTGTACCGCGAGCCACGGAGTGGAGCGGGTCGTCAGCCACGTGGAACGGAATAGTGATCTTGTCCGTCAGACGTCTTGCCAGACCATGCAGCAGCGCACCACCACCGGTCAGGTATATTCCGCGTTTGACGATATCCGAATACAATTCCGGCGGCGTGGACTCGAGTGCCTGGAGGATGGCTCCTTCGATCTTGCTGACACTCTTCTCGAGGCAGTGGGCGATCTCCTGATAGCTGACAGGCACTTGCATCGGCAGCGCGGTCACTTTGTTGGGACCGACCACAACAAAATCTTCCGGTGCGTCCTCCAGTTCGGGCAGCGCCGAACCGACTTGTATCTTGATGCGCTCCGCCGTCGGTTCGTCGATACGGAGGTTATGCATACGACCCATGTACTCGATGATGTCCTGGTTGAAATCGTCACCGGCTATCTTGATGGACTTGTTGCTGACGATGCCGCCGAGTGAGATGACGGCGATCTCGGTCGTACCACCACCTATATCCACGATCATACATCCTTCCGGGCTCTCCACGTCGATGCCGATACCGATTGCGGCGGCCATCGGCTCGTAGATCATGTAGATGTCCCGTCCGCCGGCATGCTCGGAGCTGTCACGCACGGCACGGATCTCGACCTCGGTCGAACCCGACGGTATACAAACGACCATGCGGATGGACGGGCTGAAGAGGCGTGCCTGCTTCGGTATCATCTTGATCATACCGCGTATCATCATCTCGCACGCGTAGAAGTCCGCGATGACACCGTCGCGCAGCGGGCGCACGGTGCGGATCATGCTACCGCCCTTACCAATCATCTGCTGGGCTTTGCGGCCCACTGCAACCATTTTGTTGTCAGCCATGGAGATAGCCACTACGGAAGGCTCGTCCACCACAATCTTGTCATCGCACATGATGATGGTGTTGGCAGTTCCCAAGTCAATGGCAATCTCCTGTGTAAAAGAAAAAAGTCCCATATCTGTATACGTTTAATAATAATCTTCGTGCCGAAGGTCGGATCGTCTATTCGCAAAATATCGTGCAAAGGTACAACTTTTTTTTTATATATGCAAGCGCGTGCGTAATTTTTTTGAAAATCTTTTTGTGCGAAGGTTTCAAATATTTATTCGTAAAACAGCAGTTTTTTTCGATTTCATCGGAACTTTTCAGGCCGGTGGAGTGTCCTGCTGAAGTCTATAATAAATGACAGCATAAACGAAGCGATCAAATTGGGTATATATCTTTCTTTGGTGCGTTTTCGGATTAACCGGTATTTCGGGGTCGGGTTTGCCTGTACGTAGCTGTTTATCAAAGCGTTCCTCCCACATAGGCAGCAACTTGGAATCGGGTGAAATAGCCAGTTGGGTGAGATGTTGCGCTTTCCGGATGATATCCATGTTTCGTTTTTCCGCTCCTTTGGGTGTTTTTTTAGAAAAGTCACGTTTGTTCATGACCATGTATGCATGTTTGGAGTCCAACACGACTTTCCCGTTCCGGTCATATCGGCGGGTACTGCGGTAGGTAATCTCATCTTTGCGGTTGAGTTTGCCGATAAGAGATTCAAAAAGGGAAGCTAAACTGAATTTTGCCATATAAATATAGTTTTGCTTTGGTTATCAGATTGTTTTTATAGCCTATGTATCACCTATGTATCACCTGGGTATAACCTAGGTTTCATCCGAGGCACTCTGCATCCAATCTGTGTTTTCTGTGTTGTCAGGACGGGGAGCGGGAACGAACGGAATAAATCTGCTGCAAAGATACACAAAAAAATGACGTGAGCAAATATAACACGTCATTTTTTTCGTTTTTTAGCCGTTAACTGTTGCTGCGGCTACGACAAGCAATGATTTCCTATCTTGTTTCCTGTCCGGTTACGGTATAGGTACGCTCTCCAGTGAGAATATACACATTTCCGTTACGGATGAGTTTTTGCGCAGGGTTGGAAGGAGAGACAACCACGGAAGGAGCATCGGTAGGAATACCCGTGTATTCATA
>Ga0265298_10004752_pt1 | contig 17237 bp, 20 predicted proteins | sample AusTroGonzalo_MG_3_FD_193486 | JGI IMG/M metagenome (GOLD analysis project Ga0265298, IMG submission 193486) | Bovine rumen microbial communities from tropical cattle in Woodstock, Queensland, Australia - Gonzalo_01 | ecosystem: Host-associated > Mammals > Digestive system > Stomach > Rumen ... | reverse complement strand
TGTCGGGAAGGTTGCGGCGATGATCCAGGAAGATCTGAACCGGGAAGCCGGCATCGGCATGAAGGCGATCACGCCGGAGCTGAACCAGGATCAGATTGACGGCATCATCACCGGGATCTGCAACGCACCGACCTTCGAGAACAGCCAGGAACTGTTCCTGGATCAGGTGGCGAACTTCCTGGAAGGCCATGTGGACGATTTCGTCCGGGAAAACGCCGGTTTCCAGAGTGACGCCGGCCTGACGGTCCTGGTCCAGCGGATTGCCGACGGGAAGTGCTGCAAGTGGTGCAGCGGGCTCGCCGGCATTTATCCGTACGAGGATGTCCGGGACCGGAATAACGACGTCTGGCGGAGGCACAACAACTGCCACTGCCAGGTGATCTATGACCCGCGAGGATCCAAACGGAGGCGGGTACACTAAGGATAAAGGCGCGGAAAGACCGCGCTTTTAGTTTGTTCCCGGAAAAGGAGGCCGGGGACGTGAAGAATCTGGCATCAGATTGGAGGTAGCGAGATGGAGGTCCGAAAAGGCCGCCAGACTCCTACAACCAGCGTGGTGCTGCCGTATGACGAAACGCTGGGTGATGAAGCGGTCGCGCTCTACGAAACCACCGAACGGACGGCCATGGAGTGGCAGCGGCTGCTGATCCGGGACATCATGGCGCGAAACGCCGATGATCAGTGGACGCACAGCAAATTCGGGTATGCCGTTCCCCGTCGGAACGGGAAAAACGAGGTGGTCAGCATCCGGGAGCTCTGGGGGCTGAAAAACGGGGAGAACATCCTGCACACAGCCCACCGGACCACCACCAGCCGGAGTGCCTGGGAGCGCCTGAAGGATCTGCTGGACGATGCGAAGATCCCGCACAAGGACAGCGGGGCGCTGGGCCAGGAGACGATCCGGTGCAAGGAAACCGGCGGCGTGATTCATTTCCGGACGCGGACCAGCAAGGGCGGCCTGGGCGAAGGTTTTGACCTGATGATCATCGATGAGGCCCAGGAGTACACAGAAGACCAGGAGACCAGCCTGAAATACGTCGTCAGCGCGGCGCCGAACCCGCAGACGATCTTCTGCGGAACGCCGCCTACCACAGAATCCAGCGGGACCGTGTTTATGCACATGCGGGACGCGATCCTGAAGGATGGGATGGAAGACACAGGCTGGGCTGAATGGTCCGTGGACGAAATCCACAAACAGACGGACGTTGACGCCTGGTACGAATGCAACCCAAGCCTGGGCTCCATCCTGAAGGAACGAGCTGTCAAGGCGGAGATCGGCGGAAACGAGCTGGACTTCAACATCCAGCGGCTGGGCTACTGGATCCGCTACAACCTGAAGAGCGCGGTCAGCCGCGCAGAATGGGACGAGCTGCAATGCACGGGAAAACCGGAGCTGCGCAGCTCGATTTTTGTCGGCGTCAAGTACTCCAAGACGGACACGGTGGCCGTTTCCATCGCGATCCGGACCGCAGACGGCCGGATTTTCGTTGAAGGCATTGACTGCCGGCCGTTCCGGGACGGGACGGACTGGATTGTGGCTTTCCTGCGGAAAATCGAGTACGAGGCGGTGGTGATCGACGGGGCCAGCGGCCAGCACCTCCTGAAGGAGGCCATGCGGGACGCGAAGCTCTACCGGACGACGCTGCCGAAGGTCGTGGAGATCATCAAGGCCAACGCGAGCTTTGAGGAACGCCTGGCGGCCAGGGAACTGTGTCACATGGGCCAGCCGTCCATGGTGAACAGCGTGACGAACTGCGAAAAGCGGCAGATCGGCAGCAACGGCGGATTCGGGTACAAGAGCATCAACGACGCCTACGACATCGCGCTGATGGACAGCATGATCCTGGCGCAGTGGATCTGCGGGCAGAAAACCAAGAAGACTGTCACACGGCAGAAAATCAGCTACTAACGCTTTACGCGTCAGTAAATACAGACCGATACCACCGGGTTAAGTGGGAGGAGGCAACATCATGGGAGAATTCACACCGATCAACACACAGGAAGAGCTGGACCGGGTGCTCGCATCCAGACTGCAACGGGAGCGGGACACCGTGACGAAGTCCTTCCAGGCTCAGATCACGGAGAAAGACGAAAAGATCGCCGGGTTTGAGTCAACGATCACAGATCTGAACAAACAGATCGAAACCCTGAACGGCCAGACCGGCAGGATCACAGAGCTGGAAGCGAAGGTGCGGGAATACGAGACCAACTCGGTAAAAATGCGAATTGCCCGCGAAACAGGACTTCCGGCAGAGCTGGCAGACCGGCTTTCCGGAGCGGACGAAGAGGCCATGCGGGCAGACGCGGAGAACCTGGCGAAACTGCTGAAGAGTCAGCAGCAGCCGGCGCCCATGTACCGGCCCACCGGCGAAGGCGCCAGCGACGGCAAGGACGCAGCCCTGAAGAACCTGCTGAAGTCGGTCAGAGAACAATAAACAGATGGAGGCGTAACCATGGCGAACCAGTACACACAGAAAACCATCGCGTGGAAGCATGGAATCAACACGCTTTACGCGGGGACGCCTCTGGACGCGAACGGAAAACCCGTGAACGACGCAACGGCCGTCGGCATTCTGGCGGAGGATGTGATTGCTCCGGACCGGATTGCGAAGGTCCTGACGTGCGGCGCATGGGATGAGGACGCGCATCCCGGCAGCGGAATCGTGATCAGCGACGCGGTGAAGCAGAAGCTGAAGGACATCACCTTCAGCCGGAAACAGACCCGCCCGCTGGCGACCACGGAGGCTGCCGGCATTGCGAAGCAGGCGGTGACCGTCAGCTACGCGTCCGGATCCCCGACGAAGGCGGAATTCAACGCCCTGATCACGGCGCTGAAGGACGCCGGCATTGTCGCGCCGGACAACTTCGACCTGGATGTGCTGGCGGTTCCGACCCCGGCGAACATGCCGACCGCGGAAACCGCATCGAACAGCGGGCACGCCACGGTGACGCTGGCGGACAACGTGATCACGATCACGCTGGACTGCGAAGTGAGCGACCTGGCGGATGCCAACCACGGAGCCACCTGGGGAACCCACAAGTGGCTCGGATTCGGCATTGACACGGGTCTGGCGTCCATTGTGGGCGTGAAATTCACGGATGACACCGGGGCCAGCGCAACGATGGCCTCCGGAGACGCGACAGAGGCATCCGACCTCGGCATGAGTGCGGGCAAGTTTGTTCTGTACATCAAGGCCGAGGATGCGAAATACCTGACGGGTGAAAAATGGTTCACCCTGCAGACGTCCGGCTGCGAGCCGGAAACGGTCTATATGAAGATCGTGGAAACCACAACTTAAAAAACAGGAGGTAAAAAATTATGAGTCTTCCGAACACTGCGAACGCGATTGCGCGCGGATCCCTTTTCCCCCAGGAGCTGGTACCCGGGTTCATGAACCTGGTGAAAGGCAAGAGCTCCATCGCGGCCCTGTGCGGCCAGAGCCCCATCGCCTTCAACGGCAATAAGGAATTCACCTTCAACATGGACAACGACATCGACGTCGTCGCCGAAGCGGGCGCGAAGAGCGCCGGTGGCGGCCAGGTCGGCAGCGTGACCATCGTCCCGATCAAGGTCGAGTACGGCATGCGCGTTTCCGATGAGTTCATCTACGGCAGCGAAGAAGTGGCCCTGGACATCCTGCGCGCCTTCTCCGAAGGCTGGGCGCGGAAACTGGCCCGCGGCTTCGACATCATGGCCATGCACGGCGTGAACCCGCGCACCGGCAACGCTGCCAGCGGCACCATCGGCAACAACCACCTGGACTATGCCTGCAGCACGTCCATCACCTATCTGAACAGCAGCTCCACCGCGGACGAAAACATCGAGGCTGCGATCGCCGGCGTGAACGCCTACGACCATGAGGTCACCGGCGCCGCCATGGGCAGCACCATCCGCGCCGCGCTGGCCGCCATGGTGGACAGCGACAACCGGCCCCTGTTCCCCGAACTGGCCTGGGGCGGCAAGCCCGGAACCCTCCGCGGCCTGCAGGTGGACTTCAACAACACCATCGAGTTCAACAGCGCGAAGGCCCGCTGCTATGTGGGCGACTTCCAGAACTACTTCAAATGGGGCATCGCGAAGGAAATGCCCATGGAAGTCATCCAGTACGGCAACCCGGACAACGACTCCGATGCCGGCGACCTGAAGGGTCACAACCAGGTTTATCTCCGCGGCGAAGCGTACATCGGCTGGGGCATCCTCGACGGCACTGCCTTCGCCAAGATCGCGACGGCCTGATGAAATTCCTGAACAGGCGGGTAGGGGTGGAGGTCATCTCCCCCTGCCGTCTGGAAGGACCGGACTGGGAAGAAATCACGGAAGCGAAGGAAACCGCGCCGGTGAAGGAAACGAAACCGGAGAAGGCCCCGGCCAAGACGGCACCGAAGAAGAAGACCGTCAAAAAAGGAGCTGAGGCCTGATGGCGAGCAGTGACTACGCAACCGTGCAGGATGTTCAGACGCTCTGGCGTGCGCTTTCTGCCGCGGAACAGACACGTGCAGCAGCGCTGATTCCTGTGGTTTGTTCCAGTCTGCGGGAGGAAGCCGCAAAGGTCCACAAGGACCTGGACGCCATGGTCGCCGCCAGCACAGATCTGGCTGCGGTGGCCAAATCCGTCACGGTGGACGTGGTAGCGCGGACACTGATGACCAGCACGGATCAGGAGCCGCTGTCGCAGTTCTCACAGGCTGCGCTGGGCTACAGTGTATCCGGAACTTATCTGGTCCCGGGCGGCGGGCTTTTCATCAAGAAAAGCGAGCTTGCCAGGCTTGGGCTCAGACGGCAGCAGATTGGGGTGATCAACTTCTATGGCGAGCCTTTTGAAGGGAATCCCGGTTGATCTGTACACAAAGTCGAGCACCGGAACGGACGCTTTCAACCGGCCCATCGAGACGGAAACGAAAGTCACCGTCCAGAACGTGCTGGTGGCGCCGCTGAGCCAGACCGGAGACGAAATCATCAGCGAACTGAGCCTGAACGGCAAAAAAGTGAAATACCAGCTGGCGATCCCGAAGGGAGACACCAATACCTGGGAAGACGCGGACGTCGAGTTTTTCGGCGTGCGCTGGCACACCATCGGATTCAGTACCATCGGGATCGAAGACATGATTCCCATGGACTGGAACAGAAAGGTGCTGGTGGAACGTGTCGGGTAGGGTTGTTAAGGTCGAACTGAACAGCGAAGGCGTGAGAGCGCTGCTGAAAAGCGCTGAGATGAAGGCCTTCTGCAAGCAGCTGGCGGAGGGAATTGCCACACGGGCAGGGGAAGGCTACCAGGTGAGCACCTACACAGGGCCGACCCGCGTGAACGCCTCCGTGATCGCGGCGACCAATGCCGCGAAACGGGACAACATGAAAAACAACACTCTGCTGAAGGCGGTGAAAGGATGACGGAGGAAATCGAAACGACGGAAGCAACCGAAACCACACAGCAGGCGGCGCAGACGGAAGAACCGGATGCGCCTTCTTTTCTGATTGAGGCGACGGTGATCAGCCATCTTTCGACCAAGATGAACACGACAGCCGTGTTTGCGGAACGGCCGAAGAATCCGCCGGCGAAGTACTGGATCATCGAAAAGACCGCCGCAGATGAGGAAAACCACATTCTGAGGGCGACGATCGCCGTGCAGTCCATTTCATCCGGATCACTCCTGGAAGCGGCCCAGATGAGCCAGGACGCGGAGCAGGCCATGCGGAGCCTCATTGAGGTGGAGAACGTAGGGAAAAGCAAGTTGAACAGCGCCTACAACTTCACCGACCCGGAAACCAAGGAATACCGCTACCAGGCGGTATTCGACATCTATTACATGGAAGGAGATTAAACCTATGGCGAATACCAAAGAAAACGTCACTTTTGGCAAACCGAAAGTCGCCGGTGCGATCTATCGGGCTGTGTGCGGCGCTGACGTCACGGTTCCGACCGACGCCACGACCGATCTGGACACCGATCTGAAGCTGCTGGGCTATGTCAGCGAGGACGGCGTGACCCATACGATGGAGAACTCCGATGACGGCATCAAGGCCTGGGGCGGGGATACCGTGCTGATCCCGGATCTGGACAGGACGGACGACTTCCAGTTTACCCTGCTGGAGGTCATGAACGAGGACGTGCTGAAGGCCGTCTACGTGGACGCGAACGTCACCGTGACCGCCGCGACCCAGAGCTCGCCGAAGAAGATCAGCATCGCCAGCAACAGCGCTGTGCAGCCTGACTGCGTATGGGTCATTGAGATGGTCATGCAGGGCAACAACCCGAAGCGGATCGTCATCCCGAAGGGCGTCATCACCGAGATCGGCGAGATCACCTACAAGGACGACGAAGCGGTGGGATACCAGATCACCGTGCGCGGCAAGGCAGACACGAGCGGCAATACTCATTATGAGTATATGACCGTCGGATCGCCCACCAGCACCTGACCCAATGAGTAAAGGAGGAGCATCATGAAGAAAGTACGGCTGGACAACGGACTGACCCTGGAAGTGCAGGACAACGCACTGAACAATATGGAACTGCTGGACGACCTGGTTGACCTGGATGAAGGCAATGGATACGCCATCAGCCGGGTCGTCGGCAGGCTCCTGAGCAAGGAAGAAAAGAAGAAACTCTACGACCACCTGCGGGAAGACGGCGTCGTCCAGATCTCGAAGGTGGTGGACTGCATGAAAGAGATCTTCGACAAGCTGGGGGACACCGGAAAAAACTGATGATCCTGGCCGGCATGATCCACGAGGACGAAACCGCGCTGATCTGTGACCTGGCGGAAACCTACGGGATCCTGGACTGGAGGGCGCTGCCGCTGAAAACTGCGGCGGCGCTTTCCTCCGGTTTACGGGAAAACAGCCGGATCAAGATGAAGATCGCCGGCGTCCAGGCGGATCAGGAGACGCTGCTGCTGGCGGCCGCGGTGGACCGGCTGAGCCTGCTGGTCTGGGCCAAGACTAAGGACGGCATGAACGGGCGGAACAAACCGGACAGTATTTTTGAAAAGCTGACAAGCCGGCCAGAGGAAGAAAAGAAAGACGAAACCATTGCATTCGATAACGGTGAGGCATTCAGGGCCGCCTGGGAGCAGGCGGTCTCGACGATAAAGGAAGTGTAGACATGGCAACCGAACTCGCGAAAGCGTATGTGCAGATCGTTCCGAGCGCACAGGGGATCAGCGGGTCCATCAGCGACGCCCTGAACGGGGAGAGCCAGGCGGCCGGGAAAAAGGCAGGGAATTCGATTGCCGGGTCTCTTGCATCCTCGCTGAAGGGTGCAGTTGTCGCCCTTGGCATCGGCAAGCTGATCTCGGACAGCATCGGAAACACCAGCGAGTTCGAGACGGGCATGGCCAAGGTCAGCACGCTGTTCAAGGGCACGGACGCTGAGTTCCAGCAGCTGTCTTCGGACATCCTGAACCTGTCCAGTGCATACGGCCTGGGAGCGACCACCCTGGCGGAAGCGGCGTACAGTGCGGAATCCGCCAGCGTACCGATGGAAGACCTGACGGCGATGCTGGAAAGCAGCGCGAGGCTGGCGACGGCAGGCTTCACGGATATTGACACCGCCCTGAGCGCAACGGCGAAGACCATGAACGCCTACGGCGTCAGCGGAGAGGACGCCATGGACCGGGTTTCCAAGGTCCTGATGCAGACACAGAACCTTGGTATTACGACGGTCGGAGAGCTTGGCGCGAGCCTGGCAAACGTGACCCCGACGGCAGCGGCCATGGGCGTCAGTTTTGAGCAGGTCGGCGCCGCCATGGCACAGATGACGGCTGCCGGTGTTCCGACGGCCCAGGCAACCACGCAGCTGCGCTCTGCGATGACGGAGCTCGGCAAGGCAGGCACCAAGGCGGACAAGGCTTTCCGGGCCGCCACAAAAGGCACGGAATACGCCGGAATGAGTTTCCAGGAAGCCATGAGCGCCGGCGCGGATCTGGGCGATGTTTTCGGCATGATGCAGACCTACGCGGACAAGACCGGCAAGAGCATGGTCGACCTGTGGGGAAGCGTGGAAGCCGGGAACGCCGCCATGCTGATCGCCGGGGACGTGGACACCTTCAACGAGAACCTGGAACAGATGGCCACGGACGCGGATGTGGTAGGCGACGCCTACGGCAAGATGGCCAACACGTTCGGGAACAGCATGAACCGGCTGAAGGAAAGCGCGAAGAACTTCATGACGGCGCTGTTTACCGGCGGGGACATCACATCGAGTTTTGACAGTATGCTGAGCAGCCTGGGCGATATCAGCAACAAGCTGCTCGGATGGCTGACCACAGGCCTCCAGAACCTTGGCAAAAACTTCCCGCAGCTGGTGGGCAAGCTGTTCGACTTCGGCGCCGGGCTGATTGAGTCCCTGGCGCACGTGGACTGGATCGGCGTCGGCGTATCCCTGATCAACGGAATCATCGGTGCTGCCGGTACGCTGGGAACGAAACTGATCGAACTGTTCAGCTCCGCCGTTGATGGAATCTGCAACGGTGGCATCAACTTCGGGCAGATCGGATCCAAGATTCTTGAAGGAGTCAAGAGCATCCTGACGGAAGGCGGCGGCTGGCTGAAAACGCTTTTCATCGCTGGGAAAAACGCGGTGAACAAAATTAAGTTCGGCGAGATCGGAACGAAGATCCTGGACGGCGTCAAGAGCGTGATCGACGCGGCAGGCGATTTCCTGAAAACCCTATTCACAAGCGGCCGGGATGCTGCCAAGGGCGAGGGAATGAACTACGAGAGCATCGGCACGGCGATCCTGGACGGGATCAAGAGCGTGCTGGACTCCGCCGGAACCTTCCTAGGGAATCTGTTCAACAGCGGCCTGGAAGCGGCGAAAAACCAGCCGTGGCCGACGGTCGGAGATGCTATTAAGACCGCCGTCAACATAGCGCTGAACGGCGGGGAATTCATTGCTGCGGCATTTGCCGGAGCCGCTGAACTGATCCGCTCGATTAACTGGGGCGCAGTTGGCCAGGAAGTCGGCGAGCTGCTGGTCACTGGGCTGAATGTGGCGGATGAACTGCTTAAAACAGTAGGCGATGCGGCGAACAGCCTTCTGTCCGGTGTTGACTGGAGCGAGATCGGCAAGGCTGCCGGAGAACTGATTGTGGCCGGCCTGCAGGGAGTTACACAGCTTGTTTCCATCGTTGCTGACGCTGCCGGCCAGCTTCTGAGCGGAATAGACTGGGGCGCCATCGGACAGGGCGCTGGTGAGCTGATCTGCACAGGACTGTCTTCCGCTTCCCAGTTGGTTTCGGTTGTATCCAGTGCTGCCAGCGATCTGATTACCGGGATTGAATGGGGAAGTATCGGACAGGCCGCATCGGATCTGATCGTTGGCGGTTTCCAGGGCGTGACAACGCTGATGCAGGACGCCTTTACCGCGGCGCACAATTTCATGCTCGGGATTGACTGGGCAGACGTCGGGAGTAAGGTTCAGGAAGGACTTGGATCCGTATGGACGGGCCTGACGGGATTTGTCGGCGGAACGCTGAGCGGCGCAGGTGAAACGCTGAGCGGAATGGGCAAGTTTGCCGGGAAGGGCATGAGCAGCCTGGCAGATCTGCTTTTCGGCGACGATATGTCGGAGATGACGCAGGCCGCGGCAGATCTGAAGACGGCCATGGGCGACCTGAACACGGCGCTGGAAACCGGAAAGAAGACACTGCAGGCCACCGCGGCACTGATTGGCGGCGTCATCCGGACGTCCATCTCCAATGAGGTGAGCGCGGCCAAGATGTTCCCGATCGGCGCGACGATGATCAGCGGCATCCAGGCTGGCATTGCTTCCATGATCCTTTCCCTGGCGGCCACGGTAACCGGAATCACAGGTGACGTGAAGAAGTCTTTTGAGGGTGGAGAAGGGTACTGGAAGACTCCTGGCGAGAAGATGATCACCGGGATTGAATCTGGCATGGGGAGCAAGACAGAGGAACTCACCACCAAGGCCACGGCACTGATGGACCTGGCGAAAGGCGCGATCGAGAAGGTCAGCTGGACTGGCTGCGGATCGGACATTGTGAACGGCATCATTGCCGGCATTAACATGGCATCCGGCCGGCTGTTTGCCGTGATGCAGCTGCTGGGCATTATGGCCATGATGACCCTGAAGAAAACCCTGCTGATCGGATCCCCGTCCCGGGTGATGCGGGATCAGGTAGGCCGCTGGATCCCTGAAGGAATCGCGTCCGGTATTAACAGTTACGCCGGAGTTGTGAGCGAGGCAATGGATGACCTGGCGTACGGAATGACCTCCGGGCGGGTGCGGACGACGCTGTCCAGGCAGAACGCGGCGGGCGTCGGAGGCGTCGGATCCGGGCTGGATCTGCTGGCCCAGAGCATGGACGACGCCACCAGCCAGAGCGCGGACAACTTCGCAACACAGAACGCGCTGCTGCGTGAGCAGAACCGGATCCTGCAGCGGATTCTGGAAAGCGGAAGCGGAAGGCCAAGCGCCTCCGCGTCCCTGGGGCGCACGGTGAAGCAGAGCCTGGCAATGTATGAGGCGATGGGAGGCTGATCAAATGGCTTTTGCAGGATACCTGATCAAGGCCGGCGGATCCGGCGGTACCGAGATCCCCCTGGAATATATGAAAATCAGCAGTTACTCCGCGGAGGTCCAGCGGGTGGAGCGGGAGAACAACCGGGCGATCACCGGCCTGCTCCACCGGGACGTCGCGCCGCGGACGCATGTGGAAATCGGATTTGAGACAAAGGCGCTGTCGAACACATCGCTGGCGGCGCTGAACGCGCTGATCCGGAATGAAATGATCGATCTGACACAGCGGAACATCATGATCGAATACTATGAGCCGGAAACGGACAGCTATCGGACCGCCAGCTGCTATATGCCGGACGTTCAGTTTCCGATCCGGAAGGCTGAGAGCCAGACGGAGCTGATCTTTGAACCGGTGAAATACGTTTTTATCGAGTACTGAAAGAGGTGCCGGCATGATTCATCTGGAGGAAAAATACGGATACGATACCGTCAGCGGCGCGGTGGCCGGTTTTGAGACGAACACCGCGCACGCGCTCCGGAAGCTGATCGTTGACATCCGGTGCCAGCAGAGCGGTGACGGGGACCCTTCGCCGGAGAATGTGCGGCCGATCGTTGGATATAACGGGCTCACTCTGAAGCACAGCGGCGAAGATACGACAGATTATACCTCGCTGAGCGTCTCCTGGCAGTCCGCGGCCGGTCCGGTCTATATGGGCCGGCTGAACGTGCTTGCTGGCGAGCTGACGGTGGAATGGAAGGGCGTCACGGTCGGGGATTATAACTGGACGTATCAGTCCACCTATCAGCGTTTCCGGGCCACAATTTCCGACATCGTAGAGACCGGGAAAACGCGGAATACGACGCTTTACTGCTCCGCATTCCTGCCGATTGACGACGAGCGGGCGATCGGAAACGTCCCGGATAACTCCGTCTATAGCGGCGGAACAGATACACATTACGTTTATATTCATAATTCTGACTACACATCCGGATCGGACTTCAAAACGGCATTCGGGTCTGTGCAGATCGTCTACCCGCTGCGGGAAGCGCTGACCTACCAGCTGACGGCCCAGGAGGTCGAGACGCTGGTTGGTGAAAACAACCTGTGGGCTGATACAGGTGATATTCTGACCTGCGAGTATCCAATCAGCCAGGGCGATCCGTATGATAACTATTTCGGCGCAATGCAGGCCGGAAATCCGCAGCACATCCGCGTCACGTTCATACCGGACAACATGATTTTTGAGGACAAGGATTTCACGGACCGGGCCAGGATCACGAGCTACATGAACCCGGATATCGATCTGACCTTCGGAACGGCATACGCCGCGGAGGTCAGTCTTTCGTTTTTGCGGTCCCAGAAGACAGACCAGCTGAACTGGACGCGTGAATTCAAGGTCGAGTTTGGCGTGGAGCAGGGCGCCGGAACGGAATGGGTGCAGATCGGCATCTTCAGCGGGAAACGTCCGAAGAGTACCAGCAAAGGCGTGATCGAGCTGACGGGATACGACCGGATGCAGCGCTTCGACCGGGACGCGGACGACTTCCTGGATCTGATGACATTCCCGTGCACACTGCAGGAACTGTTCGACGAACTATGCGACTTTGTGATGGTCGACACGGTGGCGGGGGATGAGATCGCGGACGTCATGAGCCGGACAGTCACGGAATTCGACCGTGGCGGGATCAGCTCCTGCAGGGATCTGCTTTTCCTGATCGCGGAAGCAAACGGATGTTATGCCAGGATCACGCCGGACGGATATCTGCAGTTCCAGTGGTTTCAGAATCACCGGTATGATTTCAGCCTGAAGCGGGATCAGATCTTCAGCTTTGAGACGACGAACCTGCAGCAGTTTGACGGGAAGACCTGGGGAGATCTGAGCGCATACACCTGGAAGCAGCTGCGATATCTGAAATGGAAAGAGCTTTACAACCGGGTGACGCCATTTTACATCAGCAACATTCTGGCGAAATGGTCTGCGGACGGAGAGAACGAAAAGGAAGAAGTCCTGCAGCCGCCGGAGGGTGAGCCTCCGGAACCGTTGACCTGGAATGATGCGGATCAGCTGACATGGGACGAATTTGAACAGTACACCTGGGACGAAGCTGAAGGCACAGAGCGGGAAGGCGTGATCTACACGATCGAAGACAACCCGTTCCTGCACTATGACACGGAACAGGAGATCCGGAACCACCTGCAGCTGCTGGTGGACCGTGTCAAGCATTTCTGCCTGTATTACGTGGCGGCGATCAGTGCCGTCGGGAACTGGGTTATCGAGGCCGGCGACGTGATCAGCCTGGAAATTGAGGACGGCACCGAGGCGGTATATCCGATCTTTTCCAGGACGCTGGACTGGAACGGGTTCTGCGAATGTGAATATGAGAGCACCGGGAACATTATCCGCGGGGAAAGCTAAGGAGGAAAACTGAATGGCGGTAACTCAGAATCTAAATTTGTATCTGCCGGACGACGATGACTATGTATCGAATTCCAGGGATCTGAATGACAACTTTGAGAAGATCGATGAAGCGTTCGTGAACCGGTTTTCGCCGCAGGTGGTGGGCACACGGATGGACGCGCACGGGTCCAGTAACTGCATCAAGATCGGCAGGATCGTGATCTGCGACATCCGGTACGACCTGTCGGCCACCTGCAAGCTGTTTGAAAACCTTCCGAAAGCGAAATACCTTGCCCGCTCGAACATCTTCGACCGGACGGACACCACCAAACACGGGATCATCCAGATCGACCAGGGGTCTACCGCTCTGTATTACATCCACGGAGCCGGAGGGAATGCAGCGAAGTACGGCCAGGTCGTCTACGTGACGGATGAATAAGGAGGCTGGCATATGGCAACATCTACCACAAATCTCAATCTGACACTGCCGTCCGGCAATGAGAACGTCAGCAGGCAGACGCTGAACGAGAACTTCTCCAAGATCGATAACGCGGTCGGAACCCTGGACGAAACAAAATACGAAAAGCCCGAGACCGGCATCCCGGCTGGGGACCTGGCGGCCGGTGTGATCCCGGATCTGTCCGGGTACGCGCCGAAAATAAACCCGGAGTTCTCCGGCAGCATCAGCCTGGGCAGACGGACCGGAACCGACAAGGGGCAGGGATCCATCGCTATCGGAAACAATGGGGAAGCGACAGCGCTAAACTCCAGTGCATTCGGATATGGGACTATTGCAGGCGGCGCCCATCAGCATGTATGCGGCAAGTATAACCTGCCTGACGGTCCGAGCACTTATGAAAGCTGGCAGCCAGGGGAAAACTACCTCAAAGGCAGCAAGGTCACCACCCTGAACGATCAGACATTCAACGTGGAATACTGGATCTGCATGATTCCCAACTCGGATTCTACTTTCCACCCTGAAAAATGGGACCAGATTCCAGGGGACGGAACTCTGTACGCTGAGATTGTCGGAAACGGGACTTCCGTGAACCGGTCGAACGCTCGCACACTGGACTGGCAGGGGAACGAATCCATTTCCGGGAGTCTGACGTTGGGAAAAGGAACCGCAGACGAAGTCTCGATCAGCGCGGCACAGCTGGCGCAGCTGCTGGCGCTGCTTGAATAAAAAGAAGGGGTGAACAAAATGGTAAGACAGACAGATCTGCAGAACATCGAACCTGGGCACAACTATAAGGAGTTTTCAGGAAAGAGCACAGATGTGAAGCCCATGGACGGACTCGCCACCGGAAGCACGTTCTTCGAGATCGATACGCTCGACGTGTATTTCTGGGATGAAGATACCGATTCCTGGCTGAAGGCGGGTGACTGACATGGGTGTAAGTATTGGAACAGTTCTCGGCCTGATCAAGAAGTTCGGCGGCGGCGGATCTGTGGATCCACAGGACATTGCGGAAGCTGTTGATTCTTGGTGCGATGAGAACATCACAAACCCGGACAGTCCTCCGCTGGACCGGTCTCTGACGGGGTCTTCCGCAGCTGCGCCGGCGGATCTGGTTGGTGACTTAAAGAGCGCAATTAACGAATTAGAAGATTGCTTGTCGTTTGGAAGTCCCGTAAATATTCCTGTCACACTTCTGTCTGGATATGTAAGATATTTTGATGGTTCAATAGCAAGTTCATCTGTCACAGAACATACGGATTATGTTGATTTAAGAAAATACGATAAGATATATTACAAGAAAACAGGGTACACAGCATCAAATCCCTATGGTGGTGTAGCTTTTTATAATGCCAGCAAAGAATATATATCCGGGATACAGGGTGAAAAATCACAGGAATCCAATGGATATGTTGGTATGGAATTGCTTGCAGTTCCGACCAATGCTGTGTATGCTCGGTTTACAACGTTTATTGATACAACAACATACGGGAATTTTGAACTTATTGGCTATTACGTGCTGACACAACTTGTATCGGATCTTGACACAAAAACAGAATACCATATCAGGAATGGTACTTTTGAGAATGCAAACAATCTGAACAATGTTTGTTGCGGTATTTTCCCAATAAACAGCAACGAACAGAAAAATGTTGCGATCAGAGTATCAAAGCCTTTGACCAGCGAAGGAAATTATTATTCAATTGGATATTATTTCTTGTCTGATGCATTTACAGGGATTCCGGTAAAAACGGGAAAAACGATTATTGAATCTCACAGTGTTGATGCAGAAGGGACAGTTCGTGATGGTGATTTTATTACCGTCCCGGTGAATGCAGAAGGTGTTGTGTTTACAATATCAGAACGGGCATCTGATACTTCTGTTGTTGCAAAGAGAGCTTCTGATTATGAAAATTATAAATTTGTCATGGTCAGCAACTCATCTGGAATGTACAGCGAAACAGTTAAAGGTGAAAAAATTGACCTTAGAGATCAGACGTATTATGTTGCTCCAATTATGACAATTGCACATTCTTACAATTCAGAAGCAATGCAGGATTTCGCAATTCACGGAAATACATTGTTTGTCTCATATGATACGGGACTGATGAAGACATATAACTTGTCGACAAATGAACTGATTGCTTCTTTCGATCTCGGATCAAAAGGGGAGACAAACCATTCTGCAACGCTGAACTTTGGAAATGAATATTTCACCGGAAATACTGCATTTCCTGCTCTGTATATAAGCGGAGATCTGACAAACTTCTGTGCTTATGTTGAATCTGTTACGCAGACAGGATCAACACTGAAACAGATCATCAGTTTCAATCTTACTGAGCATAAAAAGGCAACCGGAAGTATGTGCCTTGTAAACACATGGAATAACAAAATCTATTACATCCAGAGGGAACTTTCCTCAATTTCTGCATCAAATAACAGATTGTATTGCTGTGTGTTTAATCTTCCGCTCATTAGTGACGGAACAGAGAACAATGGTGTGTTAATTGTTGAACTGACAGACAGTGATGTGATAGATGCGTTTTTCTTTGATGAATACAGGGCATATTATCAAAGCGGTTGCATTGCAAACAATAAAATCTACATTGTGCATGGAAAATATGAGAATCCTGACGGATCTAAAACGGGCGTTGCTGTTTATGATCTGGCTGGCAAGTGCATTTCAAAAGTTGATACAACAGCATTCATTGACAATGAACCAGAGGGCATTGATATTCACAATGGGAAAATGTATGTGACTGCCAGGCAAGTATCTGATAATTTCATGCAGATTGTATTTTCATCGTAATTTAAAGGTCGCAATTAGTGTGTATCGATACCCATCAGTACACACTAATGTGGAAAGGAAAACGGGGGCTTAAAACCCCCGCTCCTTCAGCCATTCATCCACGGCCTTCTGGATAATCCACGAACGGGAACGCTCTTCTTCATTCATGAATTTGTCCAGACGCTTGATCATGGATGGTGGCATCGTGACATTGACTTTAACGTACAGACCTTCTTCGGAAGGATCTCCCTCAATGCCACGAAGGTTGCGTCCACCCTTGGCACCCATATGCGTCACCTCGATTCTATTGTACCAATGGGTGTCAAGGAGGACATATAGTTACCGAACTTTGAGGGAACAAATAAGTTACAACGGCCGTCAGGGTGATCGCCCTGGCGGCTGACCTTTTGGAGGTGATCTGGTGATCCATTGGGCATGGTTGGTTTTTGCGTTCTTCGGTGGCGTTATCTTCGGTATGTTTGTGATTGCGCTCGCTGAGGTGTCCAGAGATGAAGAGCGCGAGCAGCAAAAAAGGAAGTGGTGGGAGTAAATGGCATACGCAACCGTTAAGCCTGCAGATCTGATCGCGCACTGTATGCGCTACCTGAATGAGGGCTGGGGGTACATCTACGGCGCCTCCGGCCAGATCTGGACTCAGGCGAAGCAGGATGCCTCCACGGATGAACAGGTCAAGAAATACGGCCAGCAGTGGGTCGGAAAACATGTGATCGACTGCTCCGGTGTCTGGTATCTCGCCATGAAGGAACTTGGCAGCTACATGTACCACGGAAGCAACTCGATGTGGAGCAAGTACACCGTCAACAAAGGCCGGCTCAGTAAAGGCGCCAGGACGGACGGCCAGGAGCTGAAGCCTGGCAGCGCGATCTTCACCGGCATCGCTGACGGCGATCACAACCATGTCGGCATCTATATCGGCGACGGAAAGGTGCTCGAGGCCGGCGGGGTGCAGAAGGGCGTGATCACCACTGCCGTGACGCTTGCAAAATGGACGTGCTGGGGGGAGATGAAATACGTGGACTATGGAGATCCGACACCGGCACCAGCGCCGGCGCCCGGGACAGATAAACCGACACTGAGGCGCGGAGCCTCCG
>Ga0265298_10004751_pt1 | contig 17240 bp, 12 predicted proteins | sample AusTroGonzalo_MG_3_FD_193486 | JGI IMG/M metagenome (GOLD analysis project Ga0265298, IMG submission 193486) | Bovine rumen microbial communities from tropical cattle in Woodstock, Queensland, Australia - Gonzalo_01 | ecosystem: Host-associated > Mammals > Digestive system > Stomach > Rumen ... | reverse complement strand
CGGCATGCGCCAGGTGCCGTTCCAATTCGCCCGGGCAGCATCATCTTCGATGTCGAGCGCCGTCTTCTTCCCCACTCCGTATCTGGCATAGTCAGCATCGAAATAAGATGATTGTGCATAACCATCCTCTTTTTTGCTTCTCCACGTAGAACATGGATTATCATATGCGTGCCCGGACGCATAATACGGCGCTGTCTCCCCCCAGGCGAAATAGTCGCCATACTCTTGCGGAGAAGTGGCACCCACGTTCATCGTCGCCCATTTCAGGCCATCTCCCATCTCCACGTATTCATGACCGTTGATGGTCCTGGTGTTTGTGTTGAGTTCCTCGACAACTTTCTGGATGGCCGCGAGAGCGTTGGTATAGTCGGGCAGGCCGGTGATAGCATCGAGGATGCCGGTGATAGCCGCGGACACCTTGCCACTGATTGTCGTGTCGATCGAGTCGAGTGCCGCCAGGATGTTGTCCATACTCCCCGTTAGCGACGTGCTGAGTGCCGTCTCCATCAGCCGGAGGGCCTCATTGGCATTGGCCAGGCTGTCCCGCAGCGCCAACTGGATCAGCTGGAGCTTCGTTGTCAGGCTGTCCGTCTGGTGCGTCACCGCCGTGTCGATGGCCGTCAGTTTCTCATCCAGCGTACCGTCGAGCGATACGAGCGCTGTCTGGATCAGCGCTTCTTTTTCGTTGCTGTCCGCAAAGCCCGCTCGCACCGCCGCCTCGATCAGTTCGAGTTTGGACGACAGTGTCGTTCGCTGGCTTCCGATCGCGGCCGTAATGTCTGCGAGTTTCGTTTCCGACGTGCCTTGCAGCGATTGGATGGCCTGCAGCAGCAGCGCCTGCTGCGCCACGCCGTCGGCGAAACCTTGCTCCACCGCCACTGCAATCAGCACGAGTTTCGTCTCCAGGCCGGTCGACTGGCTATGTACAGCGGTGTCGATGGCCGCCAGTTTCTCTTCTACCGTACCAGAGAGAGATTCAACCGACTGCTGGATCAGCGCCATCGCTTCCCGGCTGTCAGCCAACCGGTTTTCCAGCGCCACCTCGATCAGGCCGAGTTTGGCCGTCAGGCTCGAGGTTTCGGTGGCCATCGCCTGCTGGACAGCCTGCAGGCGTTCCGCCAGCGTACCGGAGAGTGTTTCGACGGCCTGCTGCAACAACTCCTGCGAAGCCTTTTCATCGGCCAGGCCTTCTTTCACCGCTGTTTCAATCAATGCGAGCTTCGTTTCCAGACTGGTCGTCTGGCTTTTAATTGCACCTTCCACAGCTGTGAGCTTCTCGGACAAGGTCCCCGACAGCGATTCGAGGGCCGCTTGCAGGAGTGCCTGCTGCGCATTGTCATCGGCGAAGCCCTGGGCCGCCGCCGCTTCAATCAATCCGAGTTTCGTCTCCAGGCTGGCCGTTTGAAGCTGCACAGCAGACTCAACGGCAGCCAGTTTCTCGGACAGTGTACCGGAAAGCGATGCTACGGCTTGCTGAAGCAGTTCCTGCGCTTTCGCACCGTCTGCAAAGCCGCTGGCCACCGCCGCTTCGATGAGTTGCAGCTTGTCCGTCAACGAGCGGCTCGTACTGCGGACCGCATCGATGATCTGGCTGTAATCCGACTGGACGGTGATGTGGATGTCCGGCCGCATGTTGTCGCAGGCCGTGAAGGCCAGCGGCACCACCGGCACGAGCCACAACCAGAAACCAAGCAGGCCCGCCGGGAAGTTTCTTATTCTATTGGTACGCATATTCATCGTGGATTTCTAATATGAGACAAGCTTGTCGAGAGCCTGCCGGATGGACTGGAGAATCGCGGTGTAGTCGGTCTGGCCCTGTATTTCCTGGAAAATGCCCGAAAGCGCGGTGGCCACCTTGTCTTGCAGTGTCGTATCAATCTGGCCGAGCGCTGTCACGATGTCGTCCACGCCTCCTTGCACGGAAGTGCTAAGCGCTTGTTCAATCTGCCCGAGGGCCGTCGCTTCATCGGTCAAGCCGTTGTCCAGTGCCGTCTCGATCAGTCCCAGTTTGGCCCACAGCGCCACGTTTTGGCTGCTGACCGCCGCATTTATGGTAGTCAGCTTTTCGGACATTGTGCCCTCCAGCGAGACAATGGCCTGCTGGATGAGCTCCTGCCGTACCGTATCAGCCTCAAAGCCTTCGTTCACCGCCGCCTCGATCAACACCAGCTTATCAGCCAATGCCGACCGCTGGTTTCCGACCGCCGATGTAATGGCCGCGAGTTTCTGCTCCATCGATCCGCCCAAAGTCTGGATGGCCTTTTGCAACAATTCCTGTTGCGCCACATGGTCTGCAAAACCTTTCGCAACAGCAGCTTCGATGAGTTCCACTTTTGCATCCAGCTCGACCGTGACGCCCTGTACGGCCGAGTCGACGGCTGCAAGCCTTTCTTCCAGCGTGCCGTCCAGCGTCTCAAGGGCCAGATGGATCAACGCCAAGGCTTCCTGATTGTCAGCCAGACTGCTCTCGAGAGCCGTATCAATCAAGCCGAGCTTCATGGCCAGGCTGGCAGAATGGCTTTCCACTGCTTGCTCAATGGTTTGTAGCCGCTCATCTACTGTACCGTCCAAAGCTTCAATGGCCTGCTGCAGCAATGCCTGCCCTGCCTTTTCGTCCGCCAAGCCTTCAGAGATGGACGCTTCAATCAAGTCCAGTTTCGTTTCCAAGCTGGCTGTCTGGCTTTTGACGGCCGTCTCAACTGCCGCCAGCTTTTCGGCCAGGGTGCCTGACAGCGAGACCAGTGTCGTCTGGATGAGTACGCGTTGCGCATGCTCGTCAGCAAAGCCGTTCGTCACCGCCGCCTCAATCAATCCCAGCTTCGTTTCCAAACTGGCCGTCTGGCCCTTGAGGGCTGTCTCGACAGCAGCCAGCTTCTCTTGCGCCGTACCCGTGAGCGACGACACGGCCTGACGCAGCAGATCCTGCGCCGCGCGACTGTCGGCAAAACCTTCCGACAACGCCACCTCGATCAGTGTCATCTTCGTCGTCAGGGTCTGGTTTGCGCTCTGGATGGCTTCGATAATCTGGCTGTAGTCCGATTCCATCGTGATGGAGACCGTCACCGGCTCGGCGTCGCAGGCCGTCAGGGCCAGGGAAGCAACCGGTACCAGCCACAGCCAGGCGCCGAGGAAGCCCGCCGGGATGATTCTTATTTTATTAGTACACATATTCATCGTTGATTTCTAACTTGATACAAGCTTATCGAGAGCCTGCTGGATGGACTGGAGGATCGTGGTATAGTCGGTCTGTCCCTGAATCTCCTGGAAGATGCTCGCAAGGACGGCCGTCACATGATCTTTCAGCGTCGTGTCTATGTGGTTGAGCGCTGTCAAGACGCTGTCGACGCCTCCCTGCACGGATGTGCTGAGTGCCTGTTCGATCTGCTCGAGGGCCTTCAACTCATCGGACAGGCCTGCCTGCAGCGATGACTCGACCAGTCCCAGTTTGGCCCACAGCTCCACAGTCTGGCTGCTCACCACCGAATCGATGGAAGAGAGTTTCTCGTCCAGTGTGCCGCCTAGCGATTCAACAGCCTGCCGGATCAGCACCTGCTGGACCGTATCCGCCGCAAGACCTTCGCTCACCGCCTGCCCGATCAGTTCCATTTTGGACGACAGTCCGGACGACTGGCTCCTGACGGCCGATGCGATGGCTGCAAGCTTTGATTCCAACGTGCCGTCCAGCGTCTTGAATGCCTGCTGTAGCAGCTCCTGCTGCGCAACTTGGTCGACGAATCCTTGCTTGACCGCCGCTTCAATCAGCCCGAGTTTTGTATCCAGGCCGGTCGACCGGTTCTTCACGGCTTCTGCCACGGCCCCCAGTTTCTCTTCTACTGTACCATACAGCGCATCGACAGCCTGCTGCACCAGTGTCAAAGCTTCATTCGCATCGGCGAGCCGGTTCTCGACGGCCACATCGATCAAGTCCAGCTTGGCGACCAGGCTGATGGCCTGGTCTTCCACCGCCGCCTCAATGGCCTGCAGCCGCTCGGCAGCCGTACCGGTGAGCGCTGCGATCGCTTGTTGCATCAATTCCAACGCTGCCGTTTCATCGGCCAAGCCTTCCGTTACGGCCGTTTCAATCAAGGAGAGCTTTGTTTCCAGGCTGGCAGTCTGGCGCCGCATCGTTCCTTCGACCTGGGCCAGCCGCTCGGCCGTCGTGCCTGACAGCGATTCGATTGCCGTACGGGTAAGCGCCTGCTGTGTTGCGCTGTCGGCAAAGCCAAGGGTCACAGCGGCCTCAATCAGCCCGAGTTTTGTCTCAAGGCTGGCTGTCTGGCTTTTCACTGCTGTTTCAATGGCCGACAGATTTTCAGATACCGTGCCCGTCAGTGACGCTACGGCTTGCTGCAGCATCTGTTTCGCTGTCTTGCTGTCGGCGAAACCTCCTGAAAGGGCCGCTTCGACGAGCGACACTTTCTCCGTCAGCGAACGGTCCACCTGGTTGATGGCCGCGATGATCTGGCTGTAGTCCGACACCATCGTAATGTCGATCTTCGCCGGCTCTTCCTGGCAGGAAGTGAATACCGGCGGCGAGAGCAACAGCAGGATACCCAGGAGGCTTTGGAAAAGAATATGTTTGATTGATTTCATCGATGGGTTGGTTTAGAAATCCAATCGCAGGCCGAGGGTCGCGGCCAACTGGGCCGTCGGAGCGAGATAGTTCTTCGAAAGAATCACGCGGGAAGCACAACCTACGCAGAGGGCCGTCCGGGGCAGGATCCTGCATTCCAGCGACACCGTGGCCGGAATGTACGGCGCGGCATAGCGGTGCATCTCATTCTGGCCGTTGATCGTCACCGTGCTCGTCCAGTTGTCGGAGCGCATCTCGTTGCGCACCGACAGCGCCCAGGTGTTTCCTGCGGCAAAGAGGCAGCCAAAACCCGTCCCCACATACAGCGACAGCAGGCCGCCCGCGGGAAGCACATTGTATTCCGCTGTCGCTCCCACGGCGTGGAAACGCATCTTGAAGTCTTTGTACACCGTGCCTTCGACACTGCCCGGCAACACACTGCCGGCAATCGGTTCCAGCGTGCCGTTCAGCTGCTCACGCACCATTCGGGAATAGTCATAACCCAGGCCGACCCGCAACTGCGGTATGACACGCACGGTCACACCGGCACCCAGCACCGGCTGCAGGACATTTGCTTCATTCGCACTCACGTTCCGGAAACCGCTGCCGAAGTTCCATGCGGCGCCGCCAGAGAGGCGGACGCCGATGAGGCCTTGGGCACAAGCGTGTCCGCCGCCCAGCGGCCACATCAACAGCAGCATCGTCAAAAGCGCCGGCAGCCGGAGCATCCGCTGCCATCTATGGGTTGTCCTCTGTTTATTCATATGATTGTTCATGATTTGTATGCTTTGGTTTTTCATTTAATATGAAACGGGGCGGACAGAAAAGCCACACCAGCGTTTGAATGTATTCAGGGCAGCTTCGCCTTCCTGGATTTGCAAAAAATCGAAGTAATCCTCCGACGACGCTCTGCTATTAGACATATAGCACCCTTTGACGCCCGTATCAACGAGTCCGACAGGGTTTTCGTCATTGAAATAGCCCGCTGCGGGGAAAAAGAGCTGGTTGCCTTCATATCCTGCCACCTTGCTCGTGGCCATCATGCCTTTGACACCGTTATACGTCACCCATTCCCAGGTGCAATTATCCTGGTTCAGCAGCCATTCCCACTCGGCTTTCGTCGGCGTGCGCCAGGTAGCACCCCAGTTCTGGTGAGCCGCATCATCTTCTTCCTCCAAGGTTGTCTTCCCGGATTCTTGCGAATACTTGGTTAATTTATAACCACCAACAATAGATTCCTTCTGAATGTATTTGTACGTATCGATTGTATATTCATTCTTCGTTGTCGTTTCAGCCCAGGCAAAGAAATCTCCGTAATTTTCCGGCAAGGTGGCGCCCAGGTTCATCATCGCCCATTTCAGGCCGTTGCCCATCTCAACAAACAAGTGACCGGCTATCCTGTCGGCAGCAAGCAACTTCAGCGTATACTGGATACTGTCGAGGGCTGCGCTGTAGTCGTGTTGGCCCTGAACCGCGGCCTGGATGTCCGCGAGCGCCTTGCCGACCGTTCCGTCCGCCAGCAGCGTCGTGTCGATGGCGAATACCACTGCCGCCACGTCGTTCACGCTTCCCTGCAACGAAGTGATGGCCGTCTTCAGCAGCCCGAGGGCCGCCGTTTCATCGGCCAGGCCGGCGTCCAGTGCCGTCTGGATCAATTCGAGTTTCGTCGTCAGGCTGTCTGTCTGGTGCGTCATCGCCGTATCGACGGCGGTCAATTTCTCCTGCGCCGAGCCATTCAGAGACTGGAGGGCCATGGCAATCAGCTGCTTTTTCCCCTGACTGTCCGTCAGACCCTCCTGGACCGCCGTTTCAATCAGGTCCAGTTTGGATGAGAGCGTGGTCCGTTGGTTTTCCACCGCACCCGCAATGGCAGCGAGTTTTGTCTCTGTCGATCCGCTCAGCGTCTTGACGGCTTGCAGGATCAATTCCTGCTGTGCCACGTCGTCGGCGAAGCCCTCCCGGATGGCTGCCTCGATCAGTCCGAGTTTCGCTTCCAGGCCGGTTGACTCGCTCTGCAAGGCCTCTGCCACGGCAGCGAGTTTCTCATCGATGGTGCCGCTGAGGGATTCGACCGCCTGATCGACCAGCGCCAGGGCTTCGTTGTTTTCGGCCAGCTTGTCATCGACGGCCGCCGCAATCAGCTCGAGTTTGCCTGCCAGGCTTACGGATTGGCTTCCCATCGTCGTCTCAAGGGCCTGCAGGCGTTCCGCCAGCGTGCCGGTCAGCGACCCGATGGCCTGCCGGAGCAATTCCTGCTCCGCCTGGTTGTCGGCCAGGCCGTCCTTCAGGACCGTCTCGATCAACACCAGTTTCGTTTCCAAACTGGCTGTCTGGTTTTTTACCGCCGCTTCGACGGCAGCGAGTTTCTCATCCAGTGTACCAGAAAGGGATTCGATGGCTTTTTGAATCAATTCCTGCTGTGTTTTGCTGTCAGCGAAACCGCCCGACACCGCTGCCTCGATCAGCCCGAGTTTCGTTTCCAGGCTCGTCGTCTGCCCCTGAACCGCTGTCTCAACGGCCGCCAGTTTTTCCTTCAGCGTACCCGACAGGGTCCCGACGGCCTGCTGCAGCAGTTCCTGCGCCTCCCGGCTGTCGGCGAACCCCCTTGACATGGCCGCTTCAATCAGGGACAACTTCTCCGTCAGCGACTTGTTCGCACTACGGACAGCTTCGACAATCTGGCTGTAATCCGACTTTACCGTAATGTCAATCTCCGGGTCCCCGTTGTCACACGCAGTGAAAGCCAAAGATGCCATAAAAAAAGAGAGGAGCAATCCGATGACTACTCCTCTCCCGTGGCCCCTTATCAGGTCCCGAAAAAGCCACATTTTCATATCTTTCTGAATATTATTCATAAATATTCACGATTTTTGCATAAACTCCGGATGAACATGCAAATTTATAAGAAAAATATTCATTTTGCCAAAATAATATTCGAAACGTTCCCGGATTTCTGCATCTTCATTGAAAAAAACGATTAAAAATATAGTTTTTCTCTTTTCAAAGGTTCGTTTTTTTTGTTTTTTAGTCACTCTTCTCCGAACTCATGCAACTCAACCGCGGGCGATATAGTTTTTTTGTATCTTTGTGCTTGATGAAGGAATATTGTTACATCGTGGCAGGGCATTGCTTCTCGGTATTCGCCGAGGGGGCCGACATGTCGGAAGAACTGGCACATTATGCGCCTTTCGCGGTCGGGCCCGAGGCGGCGGCGCAGCGGGTGTTCCGGCTCCATGTGGTCCCTGCGAGCAGCCTGCCCGCGCCCATCGGCTTGACGGAAGAGTTCCGGCAGAACGATGACGGTACGCAGATCCGGCTCAGCCGGACGGCGGACGAGGCCAGCTGGTTCGAGTTCGGGCTGGAAGGCATCCTGTCCGGCACCATGCTGTCAAATCAGGGCTTTACCGAAGCCTGGATGGCCATCCATTCCCTCCCCTCCTTCGCCGTGAGTAACGCCATCATGGTGATGTACGCCATGTCGACTGCAGCCCTGGGAACGGCGCTATTTCATGCAGCCGTAGTGAGTCACGACAATCGCGGCTACCTGTTCCTGGGCAAGAGCGGCACTGGCAAGAGTACGCATGCGCATCTCTGGCTCAAGCACATCCCGGGCACGGAGCTGGTGAACGATGACAATCCAGTGGTCCGCTGCTACCCCGACGGTACCGCCCGGGTCTTTGGTTCTCCCTGGAGCGGAAAGACGCCCTGCTACCGCAACGTGGCCTATCCGGTCGGTGGCTTCGTGCAACTCTCCCAGGCTCCGCACAACGCTATCCGCCGTCTCAAGGGCGTCGCCGCATACGCCGCGCTGGTGCCGAGCATTTCGGGCAAGCGGTGGGACCGCTCCATCGCTGACGGCCTCCACGAGACGGAAAATGCGCTGGCCTCCACCGTTCCGGTCTGGCATCTGGAATGCCTCCCCGATGAAGCAGCCGCCCGGCTTTGCGCCGAACAGATAACCCATTGCTGATTGCTCCTATGCCTGTCGCATCCGATGAACTGATTATCACCGATGCCGTCCGACTCGTAAACGAAGGGATGGCAGTGACGCTGCTGGTGAAAGGGCGCAGCATGCTGCCCTTCATCTACGGCGGCCTCGACAGCGTGGTGCTGACCCGCCCCGGCCAGATCCGTCCTGGCGACGTAGTGCTGGCCCGCATCGGCGAAAAGCATTATGTGCTGCACCGTGTGATGGAGGTATCGGACACTCGGGTGGAACTCATGGGTGACGGAAACGTTTCGGGACGTGAAACCTGCCGTCCGGAGGACGTGCTGGCCCGGGCCGACGAGGTGGTTCGGAGCGATGGCCGGCACTGCCGGCTCGATTCGCCGCGGGCGCGTCGCCGTGCCCGTCTGTGGCGGCGGCTCCTGCCCGTCCGGCGTTACCTGCTGTTTATCTATCGACATACTATTATCCGTAACAAGCATATACAATGAAAAGGAAAGAGGGTTTCGTGCTGCGCACGGTGTGCGGCGAAAAGGTCATCGTAGGCGAGGGGCTGGGAGCCATCGATTTCGGCAAGCTCGTGAGTCTCAACGACACGGCTGCCTGGATTTGGGAAAAGGCCGGCGAGCTGGGCGAATTCAATGGCGACTCGCTGACAGCCGCCCTGTGTGAAGCTTACGATGTGGACGAGGTCCGGGCACGGGCCGATGTCGACAAGCTGCTCTATCAGTGGCTGGAACTGGGCATCGTGGAATGAAATACCTGCGATGGCTCTGGCGTTCGATGGCAGGGATCCGCTGGGATACCCTGTGGCGGATTCTCATCGGCATCGCCCAGGTCGCCCTGGGCCTGATGATGGTGTGGCTCAGCCGCCGTTTCATCGACCAGACCATCCGTACCGGCACTGACCGCGACATCGCGGTCATGATTGTCTCATTGGTGGCCGTGGTGCTGGGCGGCGTGGCGTTGCGTCAGCTCTACTACTATCTGACGACCATCGCCAATACCAAACAGACCAACGCCATCCGGCTGAAGGCTTTCAGCCGTCTCTTCGACCGGCAGCTCTATTCTGAACGGGACATCCATTCCGGCGACGTGGCCTCCCGCCTGTCGAAAGATATCGAGGTCGTGGGGGAAGCCTCCACGGAGCTGCTGCCACGCGCCGTCATCACGCTGGTCCAGCTGACCGGCGCTTTCCTGCTCATGTATTCCATGGACCGCTGGCTGGCCATCTCGCTGCTGGTGCTTACGCCGCTGGTCCTTATCTTCGCCAAGCTTATTTCCCGCCCGCTCCGCCAGATGACGCTCGACATCCGCCAGCAGGAGAGCCGTATCCAGATGCAGGTGCAGGAGGGTATGGAGCACAACGCCACCCTGCGCTCGCTGGGCAGCGAGCAGTGGATGACCGACCGGCTCGACCAGACCCAGTCGGGCCTGATGGGCCGCGTGAAGCGCCGCACCCGGTTCACGGTGCTGACGCGCGTGATCATGGCTTCGTGCTTTGGCCTTGGCTATCTCCTGGCCTTCATCTGGGGCGGCCTGCAGCTTCGCACGAGTGCCATCACCTTTGGCGTGATGACCGCATTCCTGCAGCTGGTGAGCCAGATCCAGGGTCCCATCCTGACCTTGTTGAACATGGTGCCGCAACTCATTCATACCACAGCCAGCATCGACCGGCTGGAGGAGGTGCTGGGCAGCGAACCGGACTTCCGGGAGAAGGGCGATGCGGTGCCTGTATCGAAGGGGGTGGCCGGCGTGCGTGCTGCGGACCTGGTTTTCCGTTACGCGACGGGCGACCGGCCGGTATTCGACGGGTTTTCGCACGACTTCCGGCCCGGCAGCAAAACGGCCCTGATGGGCCAGACTGGCGCCGGCAAGACGACCCTGTTCCGGCTGATGCTCGCGTTGGTGAAGCCCGACCGGGGCCAGCTGGAGCTGTACGACAACACACAGGCCCGGTCCGTTTCGGCCGAAACCCGGCCGGATTTCGTGTTCGTCCCGCAGGGTAATTCGCTGATGAGCGGCACGGTTCGATTCAACTTGCTGCTGGCGCGCCCGGATGCCACGGAAGAGGAATTGCGGCAGGTTCTCCATACGGCTGCCGCTGACTTCGTTTTCGACCTGCCTCAGGGACTTGACACGGAATTGGGCGAACGGGGTGCCGGCTTGAGCGAAGGTCAGGCACAGCGTGTGGCCATTGCCCGCGGCCTGCTCCGTCCTGGCACCATCTTGCTGCTCGACGAGATCAGCGCTTCGCTCGACGAAGCCACCGAACGCGAGCTTTTCACCCGCCTTTTCGCCGCCTGTCCCGACCGCACGATGATCTTCATCACCCACCGCCCCGCCGTCGCCACTCTCTGCGACGAAATCCTCAAACTTTAGGCTTGTGCTTGGGCGCTCTGGGAGATTGTTTCGAGAACCCTAAGCACCCGCGCCTGGCGCACAAGCGAAGCGTATCTTATCCGATGGTAGCGCCGTTGGAGAGACGCTCTTCGGGCGTGACGATGCGCATCTTGCCGTCAATCTGCTTGGCCATGAGAATCATGCCCTGGCTCTCGATGCCACGGATCATACGCGGCTGAAGATTGGCCAGGATGCAGATCTGCTTGCCGACCATCTCCTCCGGCGAATAATATTCAGCGATGCCACTCACGATAGTCCGCTTGTCGAGACCCGTATCGATGGTGAGTTTCAGCAGCTTGTCGGTCTTGGGGACACGCTCCGCCGCCAGGACGGTCGCCGTGCGGATGTCCATCTTGCCGAAATCGTCGAACGAACAAGCCGCCTTGGCCGGTTCCACCTTCGGTGCGTTCGCCGCCGCCTCGGCCGCTTCCGCCGCCAGGCGCGCCGCCTTGATCTCTTCCAGCCTCTTGATCTGCTTCTCGATCTCAGGATCCTCGATCTTCGAGAACAACAGCTCCGCCGGATTCAACTGATGTCCCACCGGCAGGAGTTCCGCCTTGCCCAGGTCATCCCAATCAAACGGCGTGACGTTCAGGATGCGGTTCAACTTCTCCACGGAGAACGGCAGGAACGGCGCAAAGGCCACCGCCAGGCTCGCCGTGATCTGGAGCGAGGTGTTCAGGATGGCAGCGGTGCGCTGCAAGTCGGTCTTGGCAACCGCCCACGGCTCCGTGTCGGAGATGTATTTGTTGCCCAGACGCGCCAGGTTCATGGCCGCCTTGAGCGCCTCGCGGAACTTGAAGGTCTCGAGATTCTCCTCGATCTCCGCACGAAGCTGCGGAATCTGCGCCAACACCTCATGGTCAATGTCCTGCAGCATGCCCGCCGCCGGCACCTTGCCGCCGAAATACTTGTGCGTCAGCACCACGGCGCGGTTCACGAAATTGCCGAAAATGGCCACCAGTTCGCTGTTGTGGCGAGTCTGGAAATCTTTCCAGGTGAAGTCGTTGTCTTTCGTCTCGGGCGCGTTGGCCGTCAGCACATAGCGCAGCGTATCCTGCTTGCCAGGGAAGTCCTGCAGGTATTCATGGAGCCATACGGCCCAGTTCTTCGACGTCGAGATCTTGTCGCCCTCGAGATTCAGGAACTCGTTGGCCGGCACGTTCTCCGGCAGGATGAATCCGTCGCCGTAGGCCTTGAGCATCGACGGGAACACGATGCAGTGGAACACGATGTTGTCCTTGCCGATGAAATGGACCATCCGCGTGTCTTCGCTCTTCCACCATCTCTCCCAACTGTCCGGCAGCAGCTCGATGGTGTTGGAGATGTAGCCGATCGGTGCGTCGAACCACACGTAGAGCACCTTGCCCTCAGCACCCTCCACCGGCACCGGAACGCCCCAGTCGAGGTCGCGCGACACGGCACGCGGCTGCAGTCCGCCGTCGAGCCAGCTCTTGCACTGGCCGTACACGTTGGTCTTCCATTCTTTGTGTCCTTCCAGAATCCACTCCCGCAGCCACGGCTCATACTGGTCGAGCGGCAGGTACCAGTGCTTCGTCTTCTTTTTGATCGGCTCGGCTCCGCTCACCTTGGAGTGCGGATTGATGAGCTCCTCGGGACTCAGCGTACTGCCGCATTTCTCGCACTGGTCGCCATATGCGCCTTCATTGCCGCACTTGGGGCAGGTACCCACGATGTAACGGTCGGCCAGGAACACCTTGGCCTCAGGATCGTAGAACTGCTCCGTCTCCTTCTCGATGAACTTGCCCTCATCGTAGAGCTTGCGGAAGAATTCCGCGGCATATTTGTGGTGCGTGGCCGACGAGGTACGCGAGTAGATGTCGAAGGTGATGCCGAAATCGGCAAACGACTGCTTGATGATCGCGTGGTACTTGTCGACGATATCCTGCGGGGAACATCCCTCCTTGCGGGCTGCGATCGTGATGGGCACGCCGTGTTCGTCGGAGCCGCAGACGAAAAGGGTCTCGCGTCCCCGCATCCGCAGGTAGCGGACATAGATATCGGCAGGGACATAGACGCCGGCCAGATGGCCGATGTGGACGGGACCGTTGGCATAGGGCAACGCGCAAGTAATGAGATTCCTTTTTTTCATAGTCTATTCAATTCTCTTGATAATCTGTTTTTTACGGTATTGAGAAGCTGCAGCCGGGACACGAGCTCCCGCAGGGATTCGCTGTCGCCGCCCCGCTGCGCCTGGGTGATCTCCTTCGCCGTGGCGGTGCACTGCTCGTCCGTGATGCGGAGCTTGTAAAGCAGTACGGATTTGGGCACCGTGCGGCCGAGCGCCTGCTCCTCGGGCGTGATGGATTCCTCGTAGGTCTTCACAGTCAGCGGATGCTCTTCCAGGATCAGGTCGAGCACCGCCTGTCCGACCACACGATCCTCGCCCGCCGTGAAGAAGCGGATCATGCGCTGCTGCAGGGCCTCCGCCTCCTCGCGGGGCAGCGTCGCCAGCTGCGCATAGTAACGGTCGAAAATAGTGCGGTACAAGTCGTTGACGAACACCAGTTCATCGTCGTCCAAAGCTTGGCGGATATATTGTGACACCGTCGTATCGGGATGCTGCTCCGCGCCATAATACATATCTTCCTCGAAGTGCATGGGATATTCCCCGAACTTCACGAGATAGTAGGTCAGTTCGCGTTCCGGCACCGCCAGATAGGCATCCCGGACCGTATAGCCGGCATTCTGCTGCGGCGCAGGGGCCTGCAACTCGTCCGGCAAGTCGACCGGCACCAGTTCCTCCGGCATGGAAGGGTCGGCAGGCTGCGGGCCTTGCCAAGGCTGGGGCTGCTGCGGGTTCTCGAACCGACGGCGCGAGCGCTCCAACGCCCGCCGCTTGCGGCGGATCTCCCCGATCGAGGCCAGGATGGAATCGGGCTTCATCCCGAACTTCTCCGCCACCATCTCCACATACACGTTGCGCAGGATGGGATCGGGTACCACCGCCACGCTCTGCACGATGTCGCGGATCACCTGGGAGCGGCGGATCGGGTCGCGCTCCGTGTCCTTGAGCAGCAGGTCGCTCTTGTACGTGATGAAATCTTTCTCGTTTTCCTCGATGTATTCCAGTATCTCGATGAGCGAGTGGCTCTTTGCAAAAGTGTCAGGATCGTCTTCGGGCGGGAGGAGCACCACCTTCACGCCCAGGCCTTCCTCAAGCACCAGGTCGATGCCCCGCAGGGAAGCCTTGATGCCGGCCTCATCTCCGTCGTAGATGATGGTCACCTTGTCGGTGAAGCGCTTGATCAGGCGGATCTGCTCCACGGTGAGCGAAGTGCCGGAGGAAGCCACCACATTGGTTACGCCTGCCTGGTGCATCGAAATCACGTCGGCATAGCCTTCCACCAGGATACACTTGTCGGCCTTGGCGATGCTGTTCTTCGCCTGGAAGATGCCATAGAGCGACCGGCTCTTGTCGTAGATTTCGCTCTGCGGGCTGTTGACGTATTTGGCGACGCTCTTGTCCGTCTTCAGGGTGCGGCCGCCAAAGGCGATGACGCGGCCGCTGATGGAGTGGATGGGAAACATCACCCGATCGAAGAAGCGGTCGTAGAGTTCGCCGCTCCCCTCGCGTTCCAGGCATAGGCCCGCACCCACCAGGTATTCCTTTTTGTATCCGGCTTTCAGGGCGGCGGCAGTCAGCGTCAGCGGACGCGACGCGGCATATCCCAGTCCGAACTTACGGATCGTTTCATCGGAGAACTTGCGCTCACGGAAGTAGCTCAGGCCGATAGCCTTGCCCACTTCTGTGTTCCAGAGCACGTCGGCATAGAACTTCTGGGCGTACTCCATCACCACCAGCATGCTCTCGTAGCGCATGCGATGGGCGATCTCCTCCGCGGTCTCCTCCTTCTCCACGATCTCGATATGGTATTTCTTAGCCAGGTAGCGCAACGCCTCCCAGTATGTCATGTGTTCGTGTTCCATGAGGAAGGACACGGCGTTGCCGGCCTTGCCGCAGGCAAAGCATTTGAAGATGCCCTTGGTCGCGGACACGCTCATCGAGGGATTCTTGTCCTGATGGAACGGGCACAGTCCCAGATAGTTCGCACCCCGCTTGCGCAGCGACACGAAATCGCCGATGACCTCTTCGATCCTGACGGCGTCCAGAATCTTGTCGACAGTAGCCCGGTCGATCATACCTTACATTCCCCGCAGGAGCTCCAACTCCTCTTTCGAATACAGCAGCCTGTCGAGAATCGGGGACATCTCGTCGGTAAATAGATAGGATGCTGCGATGAAAAGCATGAGCAGCACGGCCAGCACGATGAGGACGACGCGCCAGACGCTGACCTGATGCTCGGGAAGCGCTTCCTCCCGGACAAACACCGGCGGCTTTGGGAAGACCGCCTCCTCTTTCTCCTCCTCGACTTGAATGGATTCCTGAACTACCGGAATTGCTTCTTCCTGAACGACCGGGATCTCCTCCTCGGCCGGTTTCTCCGAAACCTTGATTGAAATCGGTTCAAACCCCAGCCCGTCGGGCCAGATGTCCAGGTCGTCGTCCGGCACGAAGAAAAACTCGTTGCGTGCATTGGCCCGCATCACGCCCAGCCCGGGCAGACGGCAGTTTTTGTGTCCTTCGAGTTCGGAACTCAGGCGGCTCAGGCACCAGCCCAGCTCCACGTTGGCCTGCTCCTGTGAAACACCGAGTTCCCGCATCACCTTGCCCAGAAGCAGTTGGCCGTCTTCCAGCGAAACGACGCCTTTGCGGAACGACATCTTCCGATACGGCGGATGGATGGTCGTCTGCTTGTCGGAATAGCTGGCCGGCACCATCTCGGCCGAGAAGGTACCCAGATACGGAACCTCAACCTTGTCGTTTTCGACAATGAGTTCCTTGATGCATTTCGAAAAAAGATTGATTTCCATAGCCCTTTCCGGCAGCTTTTTAACTCACAAAAATAGCTAGATTTTTGTAAAAATACTAACTTTGTATATTGAACCCTTAAGATGGAATACAACCTAAATTAAATACTGTTATGAAACAATCCTTCTTGAAATTCATGGCTCTTGCGCTGGTGGCGCTCCTGTCATTCAGCATCCAGGCCCAGGCCCAGGGCTTTTTGAACGGGCTCAAGCAAACCGCCCAGAAAGCCGTCAAGGGCAACGACAACAAGGTGAAGGAAGCCCCCGGCAACAAAGCCAGCCAAAGCGTCGCTCCCACCGGCAAAACCTTCTATGTCAGTGTCAGCACCGGTTCGGCGCGCGCAGACGGCCTGACACCTGCGACGGCCATGAAAGACCTGCAGAAAGCCATCGACACCGCTGAGGACAATGATATCATCTATGTGGCGGAAGGAAACTACCTCGGCAACATGGACCGTGGATACATCCAGAGCGGCAAGTTCGGCGACGCCACCCACGAAATGGGCAAGTACATCAGCATATACGGCGGCTGGTCCACCGACTTCAGCGAGCGTGACATCATCAAGCACGTGACCAAGCTCCAGCCGAGGGAACAGAAATTCACCGCCCCGCTGATGAATATCAACGCCCGCCGTCCCTACGGATACTCCGGCCCTGAAGGCACCGTCGTGATCGACGGCCTGGTCTTCGACCTCGGCGAGAACAACCTGTACTGCGTCAAGAATGTCGACCTGGAAATCACCGGTACCCCGAACGACGGCGTCCTCACCGGCCGTTTCGTCGAACCCGGCGCCTCGCCCAACTGCCCGCTGGAAGGTTTTATGAACGGGGACGAATACGGCCTCCACATGGATGTGGAAGGCAATATCCGCGTGTCCAACTGCATCTTCGTCAATTGCCGTGACTACGGTATCGCCGCGCTCATGGGCAAGGGCCACATGGAAATCTGCAACAATATCTTCATCGCCTGCCGTTATGCCGCCTGCCAGGTGCGGGGCAATACCAACGATGCCAACATTCCGCTGGTTTCCCTGGACTTCCACCACAACACCGTCCTCTTCACCTGGACCCGCACCAAGGCCTTTGAAGACATGGGCCAGGGCTTCCGCTTCATGAACGGCATCCGCACCATCGACGTGCACAACAACATCTTCGGCTGCAACAGCAACTGCGGCGTCGAGCGCGTGTACTACGAATCCAACAAGGAACTGGAGAAACTCAAGGAGAGCAACCTGTACGACAATTACTATTTCGCGAACCGCAGGGACCTCGAAATCGCAGCGATGGGTGCCGCGTCCATCTCCGTTCCCGCCGCCCGCATCGAGGAAGCCGAGCAGATCGGCCCCAAGTACGAAGGCAACCGCGACCTCCCCGAGAGCGAAACGGCCTTCATCGAAGCCATCGACCAGCCTTACCTGGAAGGTT
>Ga0265298_10004749_pt1 | contig 17242 bp, 10 predicted proteins | sample AusTroGonzalo_MG_3_FD_193486 | JGI IMG/M metagenome (GOLD analysis project Ga0265298, IMG submission 193486) | Bovine rumen microbial communities from tropical cattle in Woodstock, Queensland, Australia - Gonzalo_01 | ecosystem: Host-associated > Mammals > Digestive system > Stomach > Rumen ... | reverse complement strand
CGCAAATCTCATCCGAATCTCTATAACAAACAGATTTTGTCGGCGTTTCAAATCTTATGAATTCACAATAGGAGCTATCCTTGACGAACGACTTTGTATGATAACCCGAGAACCTCACTTTCAGTTTCTTCCCAGCATCAATTTTATGATAGACAGTATCCAGGTCATGCAAATGAGTGCTCTTGTTACTATCAGATGCCATAAAATACATATAACTTACATTGACAGGCATAGACGTTTCGTTGTAAAAACGAATGCTAATAGTCCACAACAAGCTGCATGAGCTCAAGCACAAGCATAATCCTACCATCATTAAAGCACAAATCTTTTTCATTATTTTGTGTGTTTCTATATTCTATTATTTATCTTTCCTACGACAAATGTACATCTTTCCTATTACATTCTCATTGTATCAGAAGAGAAATACAATAAAGCAGAAGATATTTAACGTTTCTTAGTAGAACTGACAAGGATGTACCTCTACTTTTCCTCGTAAGTCATCGGAGCTTGAGCCAGAAGTCTCTGAAAAAAGTTTTCTTGGTTTTTGTTTAAATTTTCTGCGAATATCTGCGTATTCTGCGTGAGACATAAAAGAGACGGGAAAAGATTCTTGACAAGACAAAGAGAACCATAGAAGACTGTCTTATTTTGTTTAACCAGGAAAAACTTGTTCCCCAATTAGGAAAATTTTTCTGCCTAGTCAGGGAGGAAGAAATCCATTGAGTATTGCCACTTCGTTCTCGCCGTTGGCTCGCGACCCCTTCGGCGTTGAACATTGAGCATTGAACATTGTCTTAGGAAAAATGTTTACAAAGAGAGGAGCGACAGTAATCGGCGTTAAACATGCCACTAATAGAAACAATTGTTACTATTAAGAGAAAAATCTGCAGCCCTTAATAGTTGCAAAAATTCCCCTTAATAGCCATCAGAGGGAACCCTTGGAAGAATATTGACAGTTAATTACATTAACCCAAAAGCCTTTAATCTTTCTATTGCAAGCTCATCCCCTTGCTCCGCAGATTTCCGATACCACTCTATTGCCTTTTTCTTGTTCTTAAAGAACATACCTATGGCATTCTCATAGAAAAAACCCAAATAATATTGCGCTTCCTTGCATCCCTGTTTAGCAGATTTCTTGAACCATGAAAGGGCTGTAAAACAACTAACCCGGAGGCCATAGCCATAATAATAACACATCCCCAAACGACATTGTCCAATGGCATCACCTTGGTTTGCGGCTTTTCTATACCATTCAATAGCTCTTACGATATCTTTCTCTACACCTTTCCCATTCTGATAGCAATCTCCTAGGCTGCATTGCGCGGGTGTATATCCTTGCTCGGCTGCCTTTTCAAACCATAAAACAGCCTCTGCATAATCTTGTTCTACTCCCAGACCTTTACCATAGCAATAACCCAAATTATACTGGTCTTTGGCAATATCATTCCTTGCTGCTTTCCTGAACCATGTTACTGCCTCAGCATAATCCTGTTTCACTCCCTCACCTTTATAATAACATAGGCCTAAGAAAGAATATGCATAGACTAACCAATGGTCTGCAGCTTTCTTAAACCAATTAACAGCCTCCTGATAATCCTTATCAACACCCTCTCCGTAATAGTAACACCACCCTAAGCAAAATTGTCCATAGCCGTATCCTTGATTAGCAGCTTTACGATACAATTCTACAGCTTTATGTTCATTCTTTTGTATGCCACGGCCTTCCATGTAGCATAGAGCCAAATCACATATAGCCTTAGGATCTCCCTGCTCAGCCTGAACCCTTAAGATGCTTATGGGACTATTAGATTTAACATTATCAGCTATGATAGGAAGAGCGAAGAAAAGAGAAATCAAAAATACTAATACCTTGTGCATGTTTCAAGTCTCTCTGGAAAAATCACACAAAGGTAGAAAGTTCTATGCTAAACGCAAAATTTTATAAGGAGAAAAGTTTCTCCCCTAGCAGCACGACCTTTCTCTAGTAGTGATATGTCGTGTCACTGATTGCTGATATGACTCGTCACAAAAATCAACTTAACTTTGACCAAAAAGTAACTTAAATAAAAAATTATTTAACTTGATTCCGACTCATAATCAAGTTAGAAAATATACTAACAAAAAAGCCTCCGAGCACAATGCTCAGAGGCTTTCCCGATTATATGGGTATTACGCTTTAAATCACCACTCTTGTTCCCAAACAGACTTATATTCCTTTGAAAGGATCTGGCTTGAGTTATCAATGGTTTCTTCACTTTCAGGTATTACAGGTATTGACTCCGCAAGCATCTGCGTCATACGAAGCTCAACAACAATCGTCTCTGGAATAATATATTTTTTCATGACTATCAGCCTCTCCCCCCGCCCTCTCCGAGAGAGAGGGAGCCAAGGTTCTGAGGACTTATTTTTACTTGTTATTACTCATGTTATTTGTAGTTAAAGAATAATTGTTCTACATGTGTATCGGTAACTTTTATTCTTCATTCTTCACTCTTCACTAAAAGAGTACCTTTTTGCCATTCACAATGTTAAAGCCCTTCTGCAGTTTGCTGATGCGCTGACCGCTCAGGTTGTAAATAGCAGCATCTGATTCTTCACTCTTAATTCTTAACTCTTCACTTAACGAAGTGGCATCGTCTTCACCGAAGAGATAGAAAGCCTTAGCGCTAGCACCTGTGGACACCTTAAAATATGCCCTACCTGCAGGAACTTTTACGCCAGCATTTACTTTATAGAAACCAACACCGTTAGTTTTATTTGCAAGAGCATAAACAATATATGAATCATCTGTTGTTACCGTTCCGTCAGAACCTTCCAAGTCATTTTCTTCAACATCACTCGCACCGGTAGTAGGCATGAAGCTATAGAAACCCTCATCGCCAACTAATACAACTGCTTCACCAGCCTTAATCTTATCTGCTATGGCAGTCAGTTTTATACTTGTTCCATTATTTTTGCCTGCAAAGGCAGTAATGCCAGAAGGAATTGTTACATCCGTATCTGCAGCATATAAGGTTCCATATCCACAATCTGCAATCTTACCAACAACTCCATGGGTTGAATTGAGGACAGGATAATTATCTGAACCAATTGTCTGGTAGAATGCGGTACCAAGCTTGTAAGCAACCTCGCCGCTGGAAAGTTGGTCGGCATCTACCGCATCTATACCTGTAAGTGTTTTCCCGTCTTTCCCATATGTAACACCAGCTGTAGGAGTAGAACCTTCTTCAAGACAATAGAAATTGTTCTTTATATTTGAAGAAACGGGGCCATTCCAAACACCTATGATAGCAGCGGCTGTTGTACACCCACCATCGCAGACAATATTACCAATAGAAAGACAGTTTTGTACACCACCAAAAGTAGCTATCTTACAATAACCTAACATGCCACCGTATTTGCTATTTTCGCCGATAATAGTTCCACTAAAAATACAATTCTTAATACCACCCATATAAGCATAGCCCAAGATTCCGCCTTGACAGTCACCTGTACCGCTATGAGTCAATGTCCCGTCATATATACAATTCTCGACAAGAAGGGTATGCTGAGTATTTCCGCCATCACCACCAACAATACCACCAGTGTGAGCCTTACAATTAGAAACATTCAAATTAAGCGAACTATGTATGCCACTAACTACTGCTGCCCCATCAGCTCTTCCAACAACACCATTCTTGGTGAAAGTAGAAGTGAGGGTACCGCTGATGCTGAAATTCATCACGGTAGCGCCATCAATGTAACCAAAAAGACCATTGTTATCACTTGTGGCTGTGTAGCTGAAGTTTGTAATGGCATGTCCCAGACCGTCAAAGATGCCTGTGTATTTGTTTGTGCTATTACCGATGGGAGTCCATGCAATACCTTCAAGGTCGATGTTAGCAGTTAGCTTTGCATTGACCGCAGGATTAATATAATTGACGTATGCCGCAAACCATTTGAGTTTGGTAGCATCATCAATCACGTAGTAGCTACTTTCTGGTGTCATGTAGTCTGATTTGGGGTAGCCACAATAAGAGCATAAACCATTACTTTCGTTGTAGTCATGTTCACCCGTAACTGCATCGTCTGTATTGCCATAAGTGTAAACACCTTGAGGAGCGTCGGTATCAGGACAGAATGTGCCATTCCTATAAACAGTCCCATGACCACTGCTATAAGGATAAGGATAATCGTCTGTCCCAATAGTTTGATACCACTTTGTTCCTCCACTTGTACTTCCATTCAGCAGATAGCAAAACTCGCCGCTGGCAAGTTGCTCATCAGTAACTACTGCAGCATCCAAGGTGGTCAAAGCTGAAGAACCTTTACCATTGATGTTGTCACCTTGGCAAAAGCTGTTTGTAATAGAGCTACCTGTATTCAAGATATTACCAAAGAACTGTCCTTTCTTTGTTGTCGTTCCCGTTATCGAGCCAATGGACAAACTGTTTTTAATCTTAACACTGTTAACATTAGCTCCACCATAACCTGCTATACCACCACAGTTGGAAGTGTTGTTATTGCTTGTGATTTTCCCATTGAACAAGCAGTTGTTAATATTAACTTTGGTAGAGTTACCATTCTTGAAATAACCAACAATGCCACCTACGTTTGTCTTGTCATTTGCATTGATTGTTCCGAAGAATGCACAACGATCAATGTTCGTTGTGCCACCATTTCCGCTTCCCAAGATACCTCCTACATTCTTGTCGTTACCATTATTGTTGATGATCAGATAGCTTTGGATATTTCGAATGTTTACTTCTGTGTCGCGTGCGTAAGCGATTACACCGATGTTAGTCTTGTCGGAATTAGTAATTTCGCCATTAATTTTGAAATTCTCTATGACTGCACCTGCAGAAACTACACCAAAAAGTCCATAATAGTCTTGATTTACAGTAACGTCGAACCCTGTAATCTCATGATTATCTCCGTCGAAATGACCTGTGTACATGACATTGGCACCGTTTACCTTGGGAGTCCAGCAACCAATAGGTTTCCAACTGCTCGTTTGACTTGATGACAAGGTGATGTCTGCCGTCAGTATGGCATTAGCAGATACATTGCCAGCGTTCACATAGGAAGCAAATGACACAAGGTCGGCAGCATTCGTAATCTCATAGTAGGTCTTACCTCCGATGGTTCTTGTGCCCGAAGGTTGAGCCCACACACTACCCGCCAAGCCAAATGCTATGGCAAGGGAAAATAGAAATTTTCTTTTCATATTGTTTAGGTTTTTGTGTTGTAGTTTCATATATTAAGGTATATATACACGTGCGTCACACACATATATACAATATTCGTTAACAAAGACGCCCCAAAGATAAACATTCTTTCACATTTCGTTTCCTTTCGAAGCGTTAAACTATGTTAACATTGGCTATCCCTCCCATTTTATTATAATCATAATTATTATATTTACAATAAAATTGAAGCCCCTCTCCCCAGCCCTCCTCCAAATGGGAGGGAGACTCCGATAAAAGCAAAGAATAATTATGAGTTGTGAGTTGAAAATTATGAATTATGAATTGTGAATTATGAATTAAAATAAACAATGGTTAAGCACATTATTCTCTGGACACTGAATCCAGAACTCTCTGAGGAAGAGAAAGAACAAGTGAAGAAAGGCATTAAAGAGGGCTTGGAAGGCCTGAAAGGAAAAGTGCCCGGATTGGTAGATGTAGTGGTGAACATCAGCGGACGACTGGCATCGAGCAACTGCGATGTGATGCTGGACTCTACACTGGAAAGCGCTGAGGCACTGAAAGCATACGCCACACACCCTGCCCACGTGGCCGTGGCAGACACAAAGGTGCGCCCCTATACAGTGCAGCGTACCTGTCTGGACTTTGAGGTTTAATCCCCTACTCTTGCACTTCTACCCCGCAATGAGGACAGAAGTGAGCCTTCTGGGGTAAAGGACTGCCGCACTCCTTGCATTTTTGCTGAGGAGTTGCGGTTTTTCCGTGGTCATGAACGAACTGGGCACTGACGATACCTGTGGGCACAGCCAGGATGGTATAGCCCATAAGCATGATAATGGCACTGAGGAAACGCCCCACGGGGGTGACGGGAGCGATGTCGCCATAACCGACAGTGGTCATGGTTACGACTGCCCAATAGATACTGGTGGGGATGTCCGTAAAGGGCGTCCCCTTGATGTTTCCCTCTACCATGTACATGAGGGTTCCCATGGAGATGACCATGATGACCATGAAGAGGAAAAAGACCATTATCTTGCGGCTACTGAGTATGAGGGAACGCAGGAGAAGGTCGCCTTCCTCGAGGAAGCTGAACAGTTTGAATACACGGAACACCCTGATGAGACGGAAGGTACGCACTACCATCAGGTAACGTACGGAGCCGAAAATCCACCCTATATACAGCGGCAAGGTGCTGAGCAGGTCTATTATACCAAAGAAACTGAAGGCATACTTGCGCGGCTGGGGTGAACAATAAAGGCGCAGGAGATACTCGAGGGTAAAGAAGAAGGTGAAGACATACTCCAGCACCGTGAATATCTGCTTGGCAAGAAGAGGAATCCCCCTAGTGCTCTCCACCACTACCACCAGGATGCTTAACACAATACACCAGAGCAAGGCCACATCAAAGGCTTTGCCTATGGGTGTATCACTCTGGAAAATGGTGATGTAGAGACGGCGACGCAAGGCATCGTTATGCATAAAACGATGCCAAGCCTCACGAGCACATGTAATAGGATTCTTCATTTATTTAAACAACGAATTCTCAATAATCTTACCCATCTGCCAAACACAACGGACGCGCAGCTTCTCGTCGAGAACAACGATGTCGGCATCCTTGCCACGGGAGAGGGTTCCCTTGCGTCCCTGAATACCCATGATATGGGCAGGGGTATCGGTAATCATCTTGACGGCATCCTCGAGGGGCACATCGGCCTGCTGTACCATAGTACGAATCAAACGGTCTGAGGTAGCACATGAACCTGCCAGTGCACCACTGCCGGTGAGCTTGCAGACGCCGTCCTCGACATAGACGCGTGAATCGTAAGCCTTGGCATCCTTGGGAGCCGCTGCAGGAGCAAGGGCGTCTGTGATAAGAGCCATACGCTCTACACCCTTAACCTTATAGGCCATACGCAGGATGGTGGGAGGCACATGGATTCCATCTGCTACACACTCTATGGTCATATCATCAATCAGATAGACACTCTCTACCGTTCCCTCGTACTTGTAGCCCTGCTTGTTGTGGAAACCAGGCATGGCATTATAGAAGTGGGTAACGTGGGTGAAGCCTACCTCGAAGGCCGAACGGACATCGCTATACTCGGCATTGGTATGGGCGATACTGGGCAGGACGCCCTTCTCTGAACAATACTTACCAAACTGCAAAGCTCCAGGCAACTCGGGAGCAGCATCCCAGCGAGCCAGACAATCAGAGTGCTCCACAATGGGAATGTACTCGTTGGGATCCGGGTTCTTCAGCCAGTCGGGCTGCTGAGCACCTGCCTTATTGGGATTGAGGTAATGACCCTCGAGGTGAAGACCCATAATAGGGCTGTTCTTCTCCTTCATCAGTTTGTTACAGGTATCCACAGCCTTCTCTATCATAGGTACAGTACTACTGCTCAGTGTAGGGAAGATGCTGGTGGTTCCGTACTTGGCATGAGCTGCAACGGCTGTGCGGAAGGCTTCCTCTGTTCCTTCCTGGAAATCGGCTCCGCCGCCGCCGTGCACGTGCATCTCTATGAATCCGGGCACCACGTACATACCCTTGACATCTATGAGCTCTGCTCCGATGACTGCCAGATCGCAGTTTGTGACTTCAAGTATCTTACCGTCGCGTAAAATGACGCTACCATTCCTTAACCACCCCTGTGGGGTAAGTATACGGCCATTGATGATTTGTGTTAACATAGGGCGATTATAATTAAGAATTAAGAGTTAGCAACTTGGATTTTAATTAAGAATTATGAATTAAGAATTAAGAGTGGACTTTTGGAAAAACAATGCTTCTCTGTACCAAATCTTAATTCTTAACTCTTAACTCTTAATTGGTTATACCATTTGGTAGACAACGTCCATGATCTTCTTGCCTATCTCGTCGGCAGCCTCCATGGTGCTGGCCTCGCTATAGACACGGATGATGGGCTCGGTATTGGACTTGCGCAGGTGAACCCACTTGTCGGGGAAGTCGATCTTGACACCGTCTATATCGTTCACCTCCTCGTTCTTATAGAGTTCCTTCACCTTAGCCAGGATAGCATCTACATCGGTATCGGGAGTGAGGTCTATGCGGTTCTTGGCAATGAAGTAAGGAGGATAGGTGGCACGCAGCTCGCTGGTCTTCATACCCTTCTTGGCCAGATAGGTAAGGATGAGCGCAATACCTACCAAGGCATCGCGGCCGTAGTGGGCAGCAGGATAGATGACTCCGCCATTGCCCTCGCCGCCAATGACAGCGCCGGTCTCCTTCATCTTGGTAACAACATTCACCTCGCCCACGGCAGCGGCATTGTACTCGCAGCCGTACTTGCGGGTTACATCGCGCAGGGCACGGGTACTGCTGAGGTTGCTGACGGTATTGCCAGGGGTATGCTGAAGGATGTAGTCGGCAACGGTAACAAGGGTGTATTCCTCGCCATACATGGTGCCGTCCTCGCAGAACAGAGCCAGACGGTCAACATCGGGATCAACAACAAAACCTATATCATGACCACCCTTCTGCATGAGAGCCTTGATGTCGGCAAGGTTCTTCTCCAGAGGTTCGGGATTGTGCTGGAAGTCGCCGGTGGGCTCGGTGAAGAGACCTGTAACGGTCTGTACGCCCAACTGCTGGAACAACTTGGGCAGGATAACACCGCCAACGCTGTTCACACTGTCGAAGGCAACACGGAAGTTAGCCTTCTTGATGGCTTCAACATCCACAAGGTCAAGGCCGAGTACCATATCAATATGCTTCTGGTCATAGGTGTCGTCCTCACGGTAGCTGCCCAGGTGATCGACATCGGCATACTCGAAGTCCTCTGCCTCGGCAATACGAAGCACCTCGTTACCCTCCTGCTTGTTCAGGAACTCGCCCTTCTCGTTGAGCAACTTCAAGGCATTCCACATGCGGGGGTTATGACTGGCAGTAATGATGATACCACCACAGGCGCCCTCCATGGTAACAGCAATCTCGGTAGTGGGAGTAGTGGCCAAACCGATGTTAACAACATCAAAGCCCATGCCCATAAGGGTTCCACAGACAACATTCTTGACCATGGGGCCTGAGATGCGGGCATCACGACCCACAACAATCTTATTACTCTGTACCTTGGTGGTACGACGTATCAACGTAGCATAAGCCGATGTGAACTTAACAATATCCAGGGGATTGAGCGTATCGCCTGCCCTGCCTCCGATGGTTCCACGGATTCCGGAAATAGATTTAATTAGTGTCATAATTCTTATTTTTTTTTGGTTATTAGCTTATTAGCTTAGTAGCTTAATGGCTTAGTAGCTTATTTGATTATGGGTTATTTGATTAGGGTTATTTGATGAATACTTTCTGATCGTTTACGATGTAAACACCCTTCTTGAGTGAAGAATTCTCTTGCCCCTTGCTCCTTGCACCTTGCACCCTACGACCAGCAAGGTCGTATATCTCCCCTCCATCACGGGAGGGGCTGGGGGTGGGTCTGATGCCTACCTCGGGATCCAGAACATGAATGTTTACACTACTGGTAATGCGACTGCCGTCAGTAGCCGTAGCCGTAACAACGGCATCACCGGGAGTGCCTGGAACGACATTTCCCTGCTGGTCAACAGAAGCTATAGCGGCATTTGATGTTGACCAGGTAAGTACCTTGTTGGTTGCCAAGACAGGCAGAACGGTGGGAGTAAGATACGTCTGGCTGCCCTGGAGGATGGTAACATCAGATTCAGGGAATACAATGCTGCTGACATAGGTCTTGGCAAAGGTGATGTCATATGATGCATCTGCAACTTCTGCACGTGAGCCGTCACCAGCTGCCACACGGATATTACTCAATGAGAAGGTAGAAGCATCCGTGAAGGCAGAATCGGCATCCAACACAAAGTAGAATGCTGCACCCGTCCGGTTAAGAAGGGGGGCCTGCGTGGGAGAATAGACAAGGAGCCTGATGCCATCCTTTGTCTGCCCTACCCTGACAATATGTGACTCTGAGACGATGGTACCCAACTGAACAGACTCGGGCTTGGCAGATAGCATGGAGCCACACGTTATATCAGCCTGCCACGCTGTAGCCGTCTGAGATGCCGACAGGGTGACGTTGACCTTGCGCGTTCCGCCTGCCTTGATGGTGGTGTTGGCAGCATAGAGGCGAGCCGTAAAGGTATCCTCCTTCTGCGGATTATCATCGATATAGTTGCGTATGGCCACAATATCATAGACATCCAGAACATTATCATTGTTCATGTCGGCCCTATAGACAGAGAAGTCAGGATCAGTTGGATTCAGGATATAATCTGCCAAAAGCGACATATCTGTTTCTGTAACCATACCGTCGTTATTGACATCGCCCTTAAAATTCCTCGTGTTATAATATGTTCCGTCTTCTGCCTTGCAAACGGTATAATGTCTGTTGTCAATGACGGGATGAGCATCCTCGCCTATCGTCTGATACCAACAGATACCCTCTGTGGCGCCCTTGTTCAGGTTATAGCACAACTCTCCACTGGTTACAGATTCCATAGAGGTGCTGGTCACCTGATCTCCAAAGGTGCTATAGCAATTATCACGCATAGAGGTGCCACAGACCATATCATATCCCCAGTCGTATCCGGTAACGGATCCGATATTCCAGCAGTTCTGCATAACGCCATTATTGCCTATCCATCCACAGATAGAAGCACTTTCTTTACCACCTGTGATGGTTCCGGTGTTATAACAGTCAGAAAGGAAGAACTCGCAAGAAGAATCCATATTACAACCTATGATACCTGCCACATTCTGTGCCGTACCGGTGATATTCGCCTCGTTACCTACACATGATATGGAAACAAGTCCGGAGCCGGAGCTAACACCCACAATACCGACAAAGGCACCACCGCTGATGGAACTGCTGCTGTCCAGTACAAAATTCTTGATGGTGGCACCACCCGTTACAGTTCCGAAGACGCCAAAGCCGTTCTCACCCTTGATTTTGAGGTTAAGAATGCGGTGAGTCCTTCCGTCGAAAGTTCCACAGTAGGGCTTGTCGGCAGTACCAATGGGAACATATTCGGCAGAATAGGCAGACATATCTATGTCGGCTGTAAGATAAGCATTTGACCCATTAGCACCCTTGCTGACTGCATATGCAAAGGCCATCAACTCCTCAGCATTGGAGATATAATAGGTGCTGTCCTTATAAACAGGCGCAGCCTTGTAACCAAGATAGTTATCTATCCATGCAATACGCTCACGGCAATATTTACGCAAAACCTCGACCTCGGCCTCATAACTGCCAAGGGCAGAGACATTCTGATGCACTTTGGAATTCAAAATTGGCCAACGGATGAAATTGAGCTTCTGGGAAGCGTCAAGCACCTGAGCCGTACTATCGACATAGGCAACAAAAGACTCTGGGGTGAAGAGACCACGGTCACGCATATCTGACCAGATTTCAACAAGGCGCTGCTTGGCTCCCTTGTCAGAAAGAATACGAGAAACAAAGGACCTCATATTGCCCGCTGCACTTCCACCTGTATAGGCCCAATCTGAACGACCGTTTACAGGATAGATACGCTTGTCATTATCGAAAGCCAGGTCGAAATCCCAACATGGAGCAACTGTGAACCGGTCTTCCTCGCGGTTCTTATACATATACGTACTCCAATACGTGTCCATATTGCCAGAAAACTCTCCAACAATGAAATGTCCCAGGAAGCTTTCAAGGTCCAGTCGGCGACGGAAGCCCTCTACGGGATCAGTATATTTGGACTTCCAGAGATCCGTCTCAAGCAAATTGAAGTAATTTGTTATATATTTCTTTTGTGCAACCGTAATCTCATCGGAATCAGGAGATTTGATTGTGACAGGAATGTTCTTGCTACTGGTAAACCATGAAGGCTCCTGATCGGCATAGGCATCAATCTCTATCAGGTATCCACCCGTTACAAGCGGGTCTTCATTATCCTCTGGGGTCATCTCCACAACAGGAACACGGTTAGCATCGACACTTATCTGGTCGCAAAGCTGATAGCAACCTTTATACTCCCCGTTCATGATAACATCTACGGGCTGGCAATAAACAGTGTAAGGCATATTCAGACGACGACTGGTCTCGAAAGCCAGAATGTTACGCATCAGCGTCTTGTCGCCATAGTTGTTGATAAGCGTCCACTTCTTGGCCTTGGCAGGACTCTCAAGAGGAGAACCCTTTAGCATACGGTGGCTCTTACCATCGTTGAACTTGATACGCCACGGCTTCTTAGGAAATCCCCAAGAAGCATTTCCCCTGCCCCTAGTAAGAATTGGGTACTCCTGAATGCGGGTACCATTGTCATAAGTGATGGTGATGAATGATTCCAAATCATTGACCTTATCCTTAGGGTCATAGCCTGCTTCTGTATGAATGCTTACAGTAGGCAAATTTGTTATCTGATAGAACTTGCTGTCGTCGCCCTCGCCCTCATAACCATAGAATTCCAACTCTCCTATGTTACAACGCACATCATTGGGGCCTACATAACGAACATAGCGGAATCCTCTGCTTACATTTATATCTGCGTAATCCAATTTGTTGGCTGTTCCACCTTCGGGAATCAGATAAAGGGGAACGGCATCCAGGAAGTCGGGGCTATTAGAACCCTCAAAGATACCTAACTGGACACGCGTGGGCTGAGACTCTCTGGGACACCACCCCACCTTGGTTATAACGTGAGGAGAACCTAAGTCCAGACCTACCCAAGTGCGACTTCTATCATAAGAGGCGTAGAATGTCTTGGTGTTTCCATCAAAAGCACAAGCGGGCGTATTAACAGTTGTAGAGGCCTTTCCCGTACTATAATCCACGCTCGTAGATCCTATAGGTGTTCCTGAAAGTTTTTTCCCGGACGACTGGGCATACACAAATCCAGTGGATAAAAGCAACAAAGCTAAGGTCAGAAATATATTGTTTTTGGACGTTTGCATTATACTATTTATGTCACATTTTATTCTATCAAATGGCAAAAGTAAACAAAAAATCCTAATGAAGGAAATAAATATCTATTTATTTGTCGCTGAATGTAAAAAGATGTAACTTTGCATTCCAAATTAAAAAACAATGATACAAATGAACAAGTACGATATCCCCGTTTTGCTGCTCACAGGATATCTGGGCAGCGGTAAGACAACATTATTAAATCGCATTCTCTCAAACCAGAAAGGTATACGCTTTGCCGTAATTGTAAACGACATAGGCGAGGTGAACATTGATGCCGACCTGATTCAGAAAGGCGGAATAGTAAATCAGGCTGATGATAGCCTGGTGGCGCTACAGAATGGCTGCATCTGCTGTACCCTGAAGATGGATCTGGTACAACAGCTTTATGACATCATTGCCATGAAGCGATTCGACTACATTGTTATTGAGGCCAGCGGAATATGCGAACCTGCTCCTATTGCCCAGACCATCTGCTCCATCCCTTCCATGGCTCCCGAGGTTCTGAAGAATGGAGTACCACAACTGGACTGCATCGTTACAGTTGTTGATGCCTTACGTCTCAAGGATGAGTTCGCTAACGGTAACGACCTGATGAAGCAGAACCTGGAGGAAGATGACATAGAGAATCTTGTTATCCAGCAAATAGAGTTCTGCAATATTATCCTGCTGAACAAAGCTGCAGAAGTTGAACCGCATGACTTGGAAAGGACAAAGCAAATACTTCGTGCCCTTCAACCCAAAGCAGAAATCATAGAATGTAACTACGGAGATGTTGATTTAAATAAGATTCTGGATACAAACCTGTTTGATTTTAATGAAGTAGCGACATCTGCTGCCTGGATTAACGAAATAGAGAATCATCATCCAGACGAAGAGGAGGAGGAACACCACCATTCAGAAGAGCATCATCATCACCACCACGATGATCATGATGAAGATGACGAAGAGGTTTGTCCTGAGTGTGGACACCACCATCACCATGACGAGCATTGTCACTGTGGATGCCACCACCATCATCATCATGGAGAAGGCGAGGCTGAAGAATACGGTATCGGCACATACGTGTATTACCGTCGTCAGCCCCTCGACCTAAGCAACTTCGATCATTTTGTTGCCCGCCTGTGGCCCAAAAACATCATACGAGCCAAAGGTATATGCTACTTCAAAGGTGAAGAAGATATGTGTTACCTATTCGAACAGGCTGGCAAGCAAGTTAAACTAACAAATGCTGGTCAATGGTATGCAACCATGCCCAAAGGGGAACTTGAAGCATTCATGCAGAAGAACGAAGGATTGCGTCGCGATTGGGACGAGCAATACGGAGACAGGATGCAGAAACTCGTCTTTATTGGGCAGCATCTTGACCGTGAAGCCATTGCCACCCTTTTAGACGCCTGTCTGGTAAAGGAGTAATTTCTACTCCCCTACCCTATACCCACTCATAGATGGAATTCTCATACTCGGCCAACTGCGCAAGTGCAGCTTGGTCGAGTCCTACCCCATCTTGGTAGTGCTGCTGCAAGAACTGATGCAATGCGGCACGGACAACATTCTGCTTTTCGAACTTATTACGGAAAGCTATAAAATCCAGCGCATTCCTATCCTCTTCAGAAGTAAAAAATGAAAAACCACCTACCTTCTGAATCTTACATACTCTTTTCAGAGCTTTAGGTGCAGGGGTCTCCTGTACAATCTGTGTTCGTACAGCCTCATTTGTGGCCAGAGGAACTGGTTGTACAAAGTTTCTGCTGGCATCCTTTGCTACCTGTGCAATAGGTAAACTTCCTTTCTTAATAGCCATATATGCAAATGTTTATATGTTTGTATATTTTCAAATATTTGGATATTCAAACACCCAGATGTCTACATATCTATGTGTTATGCCTCCCTCTCCTTCATGAAACGCTTGAATGCAGTATTTGCTATTTGTCCCCAACGAACTGGTGTCCATGTCTTGGGGCGCGCCTTTCTGCCTATCATATATTCTGCCACACGCATATAATCATCGGCAGCTGTACAGTCAGGGCTATACTCAAAGAGAGACATCTCGTATGCCACACTCTCTGTACACCTGACACATTCACGTACATTAACCGGGAAGAGTGGGGCCTTCACCTCGTCTTGATTACTATAATAAGCTTTTACTTCCTTGCTAATAGCTTTTCGGGCATCCCAACGTACCAGAAGATAACCTAATATAGAAACAGGACAATGTAACTGTGTCCTAACCTTCTCTATGTAATCAAGCAAACGGGGTAATCCCTGTAAACTATAGATTCCAGCTTCAGTAGGAACAATAACATAATCACTGGCCACCAAGGCATTAGTGTTCATAAGTGTCTCACCTCCTGGTGCGCAATCGATGAAGATGTAATCATACATGTTCCTAATCTTCGCACCAGACTCCGGATCAACTGTGTTCAGAAAGTTCTCAAGTCTATGCTCACGATTGTACATCAACTGCAATTCTGCATTAATGTTACTCATACTATGACTACCAGGAACGTAATCCAAACCATCATATCTTGTGTAGATGGGAAGGGATCTCATCTCTCCAGGCTTGAAATCATGAAGCCATTCATAAATGGTACTTTCAGCTTCAAGATGTACCGTCTTGTCGACAGTATCAGTCATATTACACTGAGGGTCAGTGTCAATAAGTAACACCTTTTTTCCTAACAACCATAATGCAAAACCGAGATTAACACAAGAGGTTGTCTTAGCACAACCACCTTTATCATGTAATAAAGAAATAACTTGTGACATACGATGAAACGGGTCTAAATATTAACTTTCGGAGGCAAAATTAGATTTTTATTCTGAAAGAACAAAGAAATATTCAAATATTTTCAGATATTTACGTATAAAAGTATCCAAATCTTTATATATCTTCCGACTTTCCCGAGAAAATACGCGTATAACCCATTAGATATTTACACATATTTATGAATATTCCAGTATACTTGTATATCTGAATGTATTTTTCAATACTTACATACTTCAGTATCTAGAAATTCAGGTATACAAATACATACATCTTCAAATACATAACAACACAAATACCCAGATACCCCTATCTTTACGAATACAGGTATTCGAATATTTGAGTATGTGCATACTTGGGTAGGTAAGTGGTCGAAGGTTACCAAAGTTCAAAACCATAATATAAAGAAACATAATAAGACAATAAATATATAATGGATAAGGGAAAAAGAGTAAAGTGTTCCTATTCCTCGCACTAAATGCCCCAGGATTTCACACCATGTCTTCCTGAAGTTCGCACAAACTGTTCCCCATCTTCGCACAGAAAAGGGAATATACTATTAAGATTCAACAAGTTACAAGGAAGTATAAGTAATATAAATAATATAGTTCGATAAAAAGATTAAGGCTGGATCTATATATAACAAATAACGGATTATATTAAATATAGTATAATGTAACCTATTGTAAATCATTCACATAGTCCATTTTAGGTGAGGAGAATAAGTACACTTGGTGCGAACATTATGAACATGTAGTGAGGAGAACGGGAAGACTTAGTGCGAAGCTTGTGAACACTGGTGCGGAGAAAGGGAACACCTTCCTGTATTGAGGAAAAGGTGCGAAAGAACGGAACATTCATACTGAATCACAGGTATTATATTGTAAAACAATATAAATAGAGGAAAAAGGTGCGAAGTTTGTGAACACTGGTGCGGAGAAAGGGAACACTTTTCCTTATATAATAAGGTATAGGGAGAAGGATAGGTCTAATTATAATATGAAATGGTGTATGAGAGCAACATCTATGTGATAGTGATGTGCCATACAGGTGTGCCAGAGACAGGAAAATTACAATGAGTAAACATGAAACATGCATTTGCGCTTCATATAGAAGAGTAGGGGAGGAGCAACAGTATAAATAATGGTACGTATATTATATACAATAATGTATAAATATAGTCAACACCAAGAGATTATTTCCGAGAAGATTTGCGTGAGAGTAGGAGAAACATCGACTTGCGAATAAATGGAACACTTTTTGGTTGAAATATTTGGAAGTTTCGTTGAAATGGCATATTTTTGCCACCGAAAAGTAATTTGGGAGTAGTATGGCAAAGAAAAAAGGTCCTGCTATTGTAAGCA
>Ga0265298_10004748_pt1 | contig 17243 bp, 16 predicted proteins | sample AusTroGonzalo_MG_3_FD_193486 | JGI IMG/M metagenome (GOLD analysis project Ga0265298, IMG submission 193486) | Bovine rumen microbial communities from tropical cattle in Woodstock, Queensland, Australia - Gonzalo_01 | ecosystem: Host-associated > Mammals > Digestive system > Stomach > Rumen ... | reverse complement strand
GGGCACTTCCATCAGTTATAACTACATTGACTACCGTTTCAAGAACAATACGGATCAGAACATCCAGCTGCACGTCTGGTGCGACGATGAAAAACTGCATGGCGAACTGCGCAGCGACACGGAGTTCCCCTGGCGTTATTCACTGGTTGAGGAAGACCATCATTTCCAAAAAGAAAATGACAAGTATTACAGGGTATCTAAAATCTACAGGGAGATTGTGGAACGGTTAACCGGTGACGTTGTAGACAAAGAGCTCATATTGGATAACCATTCAGAAGTTATGTACGATTATGACCTGATCCCGAAGGATATGATTGACAACAGAGGATGATTTGATCCCGAAAGAGTCAGGCTAAACAAGTGTAGTGTAAGAAAGAAGGGTTTGATTATGGGAACCTCTCCGGAACTGATAGTAATGCTCACGCATAACGATCTTACGGTCACTGACGCATATTCTGTTTTCGACCAATGTAAAAATTCCAAAGCCAAATTCTGGGGGTTTAAAGAAGAGCCCTTGCCTTTAGCACAAATGAAAGCATTATTTAGTTATATGAAAAGCTGCGGGAATACCACGTTCCTGGAAGTGGTGGCTTACAGTGAAAAAGAATGTCTGGAAGGCGCCAGAAAAGCCGTTGAGTGCAACTGTGACTTCCTCATGGGTACCACATTTTTTGATTCAGTCAATAACTTCTGTAAAAGCAATCATCTGAAATACATGCCGTTTGTCGGCAAAATTACCGGCCGTCCGTCCGTTTTGGAAGGTACGCTGGAAGACATGGTAAAGGAAGCCGAAGAATATATCGCAAAGGGTGTTTACGGCATCGATTTGTTAGGATACAGATATACAGGGGATCCGGTATATCTGAACAAAGAATTTGTTGCCAAAATAAAAGCGCCGGTTTGTATCGCCGGCAGCATCAACAGTTATGAAAGATTATCTGAAATTATAACCGCTTCTCCCTGGGCATTTACCATTGGAGGAGCGTTTTTCGAAAACAAATTTGAAGGTGCTTTTAAAGAACAGGTTGATAAGGTGTATGATTTTATACACGAATAAATACAATTTCGGCAGAACTGAAAACGAAGGAGACCGTATTTATGTCAGTGGCAATTAAATCGCTTAAACTATTTCTGGCAGTGGTTCTGGTTATGCTCGTGGAATGCAGCATGACAGGTATTGCCTATGGTGAAGCGGCTGATCATAAAGCAAAGAATCCGGAACCCCCAAAAACTGCTGCAGTAATTCCGGGTGAAACTCCAACGCCCGGACTTATTCGCAGGTCTGTTAAGATTTCAGCCGTGGGAGATTGCACTATCGGCTGGGACGACCGGTTCCACTGGGGTAACCGCTTTGACGCGTATCTGGAACGCAACGGGGGTGATTATGGGTATTACCTGGCAAAGGTCAGGGATATGTTCCGGGATGATGATCTCACCATTGCCAATCTGGAGACCACCTTCACTTCCCACAACAAAAAATTGGAAAAGACATTTAACTTTTCGGCTCCGGAAGCTTACAAAAATGTGCTGGTACTGGGTTGTGTAGACGCGGTGAGCCTGGGCAACAACCACACCTACGATTATGAGGAGAAGGGCTATCTGGACACCATGGCTGCCCTTGACAGCGTCGGAATCCCATATTTCGGTTACGATAAATATCTGGTGAAGGAGGTATGCGGGGTTAAGATCGGTCTGTTCTCTCTGCTGGATTACGGCTGCAAATATTACCATGAAATTGATAAAGCGCTGGCATATCTGAAAGAACAGCGCTGTGATCTGATAATCGCCTGTATGCATTGGGGCGTGGAACATACCTACGGGCAGACATGGGCCCAGGTGGCCATGGCTCATTATCTTGTGGACAACGGCGTGGACCTGGTGCTGGGCAGCCATCCCCATGTGCTGCAGGGCATCGAAAAGTATAAAGGCAGATATATCCTGTATTCCATGGGCAATTTCTGCTTCGGCGGCAATACGGACCCGGATGACAAGGATACCATGATTTTCCAACAGACTTTTACTTTTGTAAACAGCGAGCTGCAGCCGGACGATAATATCAAGATTATTCCTGCCTCGGTCTCCGGTGTAAATTACTGCAACAATTACCAGCCGGTAGTGCTGGAAGGGGCGGAGAAAGAGAGGGTGCTGAATAAGATCTTACGGAACAGCAGTGGGTTTGAGTACAGGGAATAAAGTGTTTTGTTCTCCATAAATGGCGGGAGATTTGCCTGCTTCGGTCAGATACGGTGTCAGCAGCATGATAACTTCAGTTTTGCTTTTACTGCTGTAGTGGTTTTTGAACAGCGCTCCTAACAGGGGTATTTTGGATAAAAATGGAATCTGCTGCAGCTGCTTCTGTTCTTCTTCGCTGATAAGGCCGCCGATGACCAGCGTTTCCCCATTACGCATGCGTACGTTGGTGTCGGCGGTCCGACTGTTTATGCGGTAATTTTTCAATTCGCTGATGAGGGTGGGGGTGCTGACTTCCGTGTGTACGGAGGATGTGATGTAACCGTCATGGCTCACAACCGGGGTATAGGTAAGTTTGATGCCTGCATCCACATATTCGGTAGAGTAAGTGGATTCCCCGTTATTGTGTTTTTCGGTGACAACAGGAATATGGCTGCCGATGAAGATGCTGGCTTCTTTTCCCGGAACGGTGATGAGGGAAGGGGTAGCCAGCACTTTTGCTTTGCCGCTGGTAATCAGTGCATTTAGTGTCGCTGTGTAGCAAAAGCTGGCCTGAGAGCGGTTCAACAGGCGGAGACGACCCTGATGGGAGGAACCTGCCTTATTCTTGGTATCCTCCCTGGCATCACTGTTTTTTTGGTCATTTATGTATTGAGGGAGCGTGTCCCAACTCCACTGCAGGCCTAAGTTCTTTTCTTCTGATTTTTCGATGGCAAAGATTTTTGCTTCCAGGGTGACCTGCTGCGTGGCGACATCTAAGATCTGCAGGGCTTCTTTAATTTTGCGCGCTTCTGCCGGACTGCCGTTAAAAAGGAGGCTGTTGCTGCCGTGATCTGCTGCCAGTTTTCCACTATTCAGGATAGCGGAAAGGGATTTCTGTATATCTGCTGCTTTGACATAATTTAGAGTAAAGGTGTAGAATCCGGCTGCCTGTTTTTTTAACGAGTCTTCCCGGGTCACTAGAATAGCGCCGTCTTTTTCCACATAAATGAGTCCCTGGACTGTGGTCAGAATGTCCAATGCAGCGGGAAGGGTAACCTTTTCCAGATGCAGCGTGACAGGTTCCGTAATTTTGGGATCGGCGATGATGTTCCGGCCTGACATTCTGGCCAATGCTGCAACGGTTTCCTGTAACGTGGCGGTTTTGACGGACAGGGAAAGAAGGGCTGGTGAGTTAGCGCTGCAGATTTGTGTAAATGAAACTGCAATTAAATAAGCAATGCAGCAACTTACTGCTTTTTGTAAAATATGTAATAACTTCAATGAAATAGATCCTCCTTGTTATGAGTGGCTTTGATCAATACCGTTTAACGAGTCGTCTCATACGGTAGGTTTACGGGTAATTTTACCGATGTTCTTTAGTGTAATGTCAGCGTGACTGTATCAGTACTGGGACGGTTCTGCTCCGGACAAAGGAGAACGGAGTTGGCAGTAATTTCTTTAACAAAATACCCGTTTCCCAAATGTTCGCCACAGCGGAAAATACCCTGTACCTGCTGCCAGCGAACTAACGCGAACTTTTCTTTCCCGTTGTCAAAAATGCCGGCCACACAGGGGTCCGACGTGTAGGAAGGAACTGTCTGGGTCGGCGCCATTTTATTATTAACAGCGGGAGTACTCTTTGGTTTCTGCATTTCTGCAGGCAGGGCAAAAGGATCTCGCTCTGCTGTTGTATAATTGTTTGTTTTATCCCGTTTGGGGAAAGGGCCGGATTTGTTTTGTTTTCTTTCTATATCGTTTTCAGCAATCGTTTTTCTTTGGGCTTCTGTAATGCCGGGAAGCACGTCTTCTGCAACCCGGTCTGCTTTTTCTTTTTTTGCTGCGGCCTGCGCAACAGTCGCAGGCTCATTCCCGGTATGGCATCCCGATAAAAAACAGGAAAAAGTCAGAACTACTATAATCTTTCCAAGATATTTTTTATGAAACTGAATAATGTTACGCATGTGTTTCCTCCTGAAGTACTTATGCGATGTGTTGCGGGGAGTCTTTAAAATAACAATGCCATTATAGCGCTGTCGGAGATGAAAGAAAAGCTTTTGTAAAAGAGTTCATAAACAGTTTTCCGGTTTTCAAGATTTTTGGCAAAAACAGGAAAAAATGAGATAATCACGCAATAAAATTCACATTGTATTCACAATCTTCTTCGGCAGAATCTTGTCTGACTGGTAACTTTGTACTAAAATTTATAGGCTTTTTTAAATAGTAATAATTTAAAGGAGATGGTTATTTGTTACAATATCAGATGAAAATGGAAGATGCGCCGATTTTGCGTCTGCTGGATGCTGTCATCGTTCAGGGCCTGGAGGCCGGATGCAGTGATATCCATCTGGAGCCGGGAAGCGAATTTGATCGGATTCGGTACCGTATCGACGGCGTGCTGCAGCAGGCGCAAAAGATACCTATGGAACGCCATACGGCTCTGGTTTCCTGTGTGAAACTGATGGCGGGCATGGATATTGCGGAAAAACGAAAGCCCCAGGATGGCAGGGCACAGGTAACCCATGGCGGACAGAAAATCGACCTGCGTGTTTCTTCTCTGCCCACGGTTTTAGGTGAAAAAATTGTAATCCGTGTACTGAATTCGGAAGCGAATCTCCTGCGGTTGGAGGATATGGGTTTCACCGAAACAAATTTGTCTCTTTATCGGACGATGTTCCGGTCATCCTATGGGCTGATTCTGCTTACAGGGCCTACCGGAAGCGGTAAAACTACTACGTTATATGCGACGCTGCAGGAGTTGAACAGGCCGGAACGAAATATTATTACGATCGAAGACCCGGTCGAGTATCGTATGGAAGGTGTGAACCAGGTGGCGGTTAACACGAAGATTGGAATGACCTTTGCCAGCGGGCTGCGTTCCATTTTACGGCAGGACGTTGGTGCGCCGATTCCCGCACAAAATTGTTTGCGAACCACTATCGACAACGGTTTAACCGTTATGGGAGAGCTTAAAATCGTTCTGAAGGCATTTAGCAGGCCTAGACGACAAATATATCGGGCCAAAATAAATCACCTGCCTATTGCTAAAAATAATTAGTCAATAGGTAGAATGAAAGCATAATCTTCATGTACAATATTTTGTCAGGCCTGTCTGTTAAGATGAATTAGGGTTAGCTTGCTATCCCTTGGGAAAGTGATAATCATTGGGAGGAGGAACGAAGATGTCATTTTACGGTTGGGATAACCCAGAAATTGTGTATCTGTACAGTGCTTCCGGTAAAAAAATGCAGAAGGTTTCGCGGGAAATGCAAGTGTGTGAGTTTGTGTGGAAACATCCGGAGCTGGTGTTTGATACAGAAAATCCTGGAGCAAAAGCAAAGGTGGTGGCGGAATCCAGCGATTTTGTATTTGAATTTGGGCCTGATGTGCAGCCGCAGCACATCAGTGATGCCTACGAAGCGTTTATCGGTATGGGCAATAGGCGGCAAGCGTATTTGGACAGGTATCACGAGGAAATGAAAGAGGATTCTGAAGAGTTGGAAAAAGGAACGGATGAATTGGAGGACAATCCTTTTAGCGAGTTTAAAGGGTTGTCTGATAAACAAATTGAATATCTTAAGGCATATAAGGGGCCGAGTATTGATGAGTTGATTGCTGAAATGGAAGGGGAAGAATAGGCAATTTGCTGAACTTATTGCAAATTTTGTAGTATAATATATTTTAAAAAAAGGTAATGGGTTATTATTTAAAAGAACCTTGTACTTCATATAACCAAAAAGATCTTCATAACCATGTAATAGCAGTGATTGCACTAATTAAATATAGAGTGGCTATTTTTTGGAAATAGAAGAAAGGTAGAACGAGGGAGACATCACCATGAGCCTTGGATTGAGTAAATCAAAATACTGTAAAGGGGTGCAGTGTCCGAAAATACTTTGGATGGACAAATACAAACCGGAAGAGGCGGAGGACGTTCTTCCCGAAGCGATTTTGGCAAATGGTAACAGGGTCGGGAATCTGGCTAGACGATATTTTGGCAAATATGACCTTGTGGAATTCGATTATGACAAAAGCGTCATGACGGAAAAGACCAAGCGGTTTTTGGAAGCGGGTTCTGAGAGTATTGCGGAAGCTGCTTTTCTGATTGACGGTTTGTACTGCGCCGTGGATATCCTGCATAAGAACGGTAACGGATATGACATTGTTGAGGTAAAGAGTTCTACCAGCGTAACGGGCATCTATATTGAGGATATGGCCTTCCAGTATTACGTTCTGAAACGGTGCGGAATTAACGTGAAAAGAGTGTTCCTGATGCATTTGAACAGTGATTATGTAAGGCACGGGGAACTTGATTTAAACGGATTGTTTACTCTGGAAGAATTTACGGAGGATGTGAAGGGAAAATACAGCGAGGTCAAGTCCAATATCAAATCTATACGCGATTACGTGGATACGGACTGTGAACCGGAACGCGATATTGATTTGTACTGTGAGGATCCGTATCACTGTGCGTATTATGGATACTGCGCGAAGCATATTCCGAAGCAGTCTGTATTCAATGTGCGCCGGCTGAATACGGAGATGAAGTACAAATACTATCATCAGGGGATTATTACCTTTGAAGATATCGTGAAGCAGCAACCTAAGTTAAGCGACAGACAGTGGAGGCAGGTGGAGACTGCCTATTATGACAGACCGGATGAAGCGGACGCTAACGCCATCAAAGAATTTCTGGACACACTGTCTTATCCGCTGTACCACTTGGATTTTGAGACGTTTATGCAGGCCATACCAGAGTATGACGGCCTGAGCCCTTATGTGCAGATTCCGTTTCAGTATTCCCTGCATATCGAGCAGGCGGACGGAACCCTGGAGCACAGGGAGTTTCTGGCAAAAGAAGGGAAAGACCCGCGAAGGGCGATCGCCGAGAGCCTGTGTAAAGACTTCCCAGCAGATGTTTGCGTACTTGCCTATAACAAGTCCTTTGAACAAAGGGTCCTTAAGAGCCTTGCAGATTACTTCCCGGATCTGGCAGAGCATCTTTTGGCAATCAGAGATAACATACATGACCTGATGATTCCTTTTTTAAAGCAGCAGTATTACAGTAAAGCGATGCAGGGATTCTATTCCATAAAATATGTGCTGCCGGCTCTTTGCCCTGGTGACCCTGAATTGGATTACCACGCTTTGGAAGGAGTACACAATGGCAGTGAGGCCATGGAAACCTTTGCGGATTTGCCCAATCATACGCCGGAAGAGATTAAGGTGATGCGAAATAATTTGCTGAAGTATTGCTGTCTTGATACGTTGGCGATGGTAAAGGTGTTGGAAAAACTCAGGGAAGTTGTAGTTGCAAAGCAAATCTGAGAATCATTCGGGGGAAAAATATGTACAAGGTGTACGGAACAAGCACGAAGAAAATGCTGAATATGCTGATTCTGGAGCTTTTAAAAGTGTATTCGGATGAGAAGCATAAATTAACGCAGCAGGAAATCATACGGCTTTTGAAATCGGAATACGGTGTGGAAAACTGTGACCGGCGTTCGGTGAAGGCTAATGTGCTGTCTCTTGTGGATATGGGTTATGATATTTCCATGGATGAAGGTCAGGGATATTACCTGATCGAAAAGGACCTGGAGGATGAAGAACTGCGCTGGCTGATAGATGCAGTGCTATTTTCCAAGGCCATGACGGCGAATCAGGCAAAACGTTTGATTCAGAAACTGGAACAGTTTGGCACGAAGTATTTTGAACCAAAAGTTTCCCATGTGCGCACGACGACGGATATTCCGAGAACGAAGAACACTCATGTCATGATGAACGTCAGCGCCATCAATGACGCCATCGATATGAAAAAGAAAATCTCATTCCGTTATAACAGTTATGGAACAGATTTTAAGCTCCACGACAAGGGCCGGGATTATAAAGCCAACCCGTACCAGATGATTGCGGCAAACGGGTATTACTACCTACTTTCCAATCTGGACGAGTATGATAACATTGCCTATTTTCGCATTGACAAGATTTCCAATGTAAAAATTCTGGATGAAAGAGTTAAACCTATGAAGCAGGTGAAAGGGCTGGAGAACGGATTGGACTTGCCGAAGCATATGGCGGAACATATCTATATGTTTACCGGACCAAGCAAGACAGTAAAGCTTCGCTGCAAAAACGGAGCGGCTGATGCGATTGCGGACTGGTTTGGCAGGGATGTGCGGGTACTTAAACAGGATGACGAAAGCTTTACCGTGCAATTGACCTGTAATCTGAACGCTATGTATTGCTGGGCGCTGCAGTACGGGCATATGGTTGAAGTGCTGGAACCTGCGGAACTGCGCGCGGAGATTAAAGAAGCCGTTGATGAAATGGCGAAGAGTTATAGTAAGTGATTTTTGATAAGATAATAACTGTATTACATTGAACCCTGAAATGGGTTCATTTTTTATGTCTGAAAAGGTCAGGGACATCTAATCTATGTACATTTTTTTGTCATACCAGTCTGTTATGATGTAATCAGAAAGGGAATTGAAATGAAATAACCACTATTAGGAAAGGGGTGATAGCAGATGAAGGTTGCATATGAATTCGGCATAACTGATTACCGAAACAAGGATATTTTACAGGTTGGTTTTGCAAAGTTCAAACAGATGGGCAATCAAATTTCAGAACTTGAAAAGCAAATGAGCCGTGGCTGGTTTCTGCTTCCGATCGGTGATGAAACAAAAACAGAAGAAGAAAATCTGGAGATGGCAAGGTCGCTAAAGGCGGAGCTGCTTTCGCTACGCTTGAAACATATTACTCTTCTTGCTGTTTATGAGAATGAAACAGTGCAGGAGGACCTGCATCGGAACGGCGGTACAAATGCTCTACAAAAGATGTTTGTCATGGTTCCCCATGAAAACAGTTTTACAGAAAAATTTATTTTGGAAATACTGAAGATGCTTTCCATACAATATAAACAAAAGAGTTTTTTCGTAAAGTTTAATTCTGAAAATTGGATTAAACAGTATTGCAGAAAAAACAGTCATGAAGCCGAATATGCAGAGTGCGGAGCAATGTTTGCAAGCGTAGAAGATGTTTTGGAAAACGGTGTAGAAAACAGTGACTTTAAATGTGTTTTCAAAGGATTCAGGGCACCTGCATCATGGATTGATGCAGTGATAATGGAACACAGTGGGATGATTTGGTATTAAAATACCAATTAAAAGAAAGGGGAAATAATGATGACAAATTATGAAATGTATGTGAGTGAATTTTTGTATGAAAACAATCCGGAAACCAGCAGCTTGCTGGAACGGGCCTGCGCTTCCCTGGAAACCAGCGAAGCTTGCGCTGATCTGATTGGAATGTTTAATTCAGAACTGGGAGGCAATTATTCTGAACGTTTGGACGGGCTGGGCGAACATTTGGAAAAGAACGGTTCTCTTCATGGTAATCTGAATACCTTTCCATTCGGCAAACCTTCAAGGGAGATTTATCCGGAATTTGTGGGTGTATGCAAAGGGGAGAGAACGATTCGCAGCGTACTGGATAAAGCAGAGAATCAGTGTGAAAACATGATTAAGGCGATTCCTTACCATGTTCACAAAACGATTCTGATTCTGACGGACAAATGGGATGATCCGTTGTTCCGGAAGAATTATGCCGGTACGTTCATCAACTATGCGTACCAATATAATGTACTGTTTATGTTTCTGTTGGTGACCGACTTTGGTGTTTCCCGGATTCCGTTCCTGTCCTGGGATCGCAGGAAAATGTACAACAGAGGACAGTGGAATGTTGAGTGGGGTGCCCGGCATACAGAAAAGGAAATGTTTGCGAAATTGATGAAGAAGCTTGACTGCGGACGTCTTTCTTATGTGGAAGAATACTGGAATGCTGAGAATAACAGCCTCCGTACAGGCCGATTTGAATTTGACCTTTTACACCAGGCGTTTTATCTTGACACGTTTGATTCCGGTTCAGGTGTTGCGGACAAAAAGAATGGTAAAATTCCGGAAAGAGCTGTTAAAAAATTTTTGGAAGCCATTTCTGATTACAGTGAGCTGACTGATTCAGACTACCATGAAAACAATAATCTGAACAAAGGTGCTGTCAGGCACAGAGCGGAAATGTTCAATAAGCGCTTTATCTGGCATACGGCGGAGGAACCGCTTTTTGAAAAGCTGGATCAGGCGTTCCGAGATTTGCTTGGATTGTTAAGGCTAAAAAAGTGATAACGCGGGTAATAGAGTTATATGTGGCAGTAAAAAATTTGCATGAATAATTAATTGGTGGTAAGATTTTTATATAATAGGGTTTGCGTCTTATAATATTCTAGGCTATATTAAAGGAGCGAATTATGCAAATTTCAAATGCCAATGGTTCTGATTTTAAAGTGGTAAGTGATTTTTTACTCCAAAATCATGACAAAGCTTATAAAGCCCCTAAAAAGGCAAAGAATGCAGAAGAGAAAATGGAAATGGAATACCTGTATAAAGCAGGGAAGAATAGCAAAAGTATTTTTAGTGAAAAAATGGATTTGTTGGCTGCGGAAAACGGGCTCTATGTAGTAATTAATAAAAGCTTTTTAGATGGTAGTTTAAAAAGAATTAGAAATTATTACTGGGGTCAATTAAAACTTCCTGAGTACTACTTTTATCCAGAAAGTATTTCCGTTTTTTGTGAAGTTATAGATAATGAAGATGTAAGATTCAGAGTCTCTCTAGAAATAAATGAAAAAAAGGCAGACGAAAAAGATATTGAAGTGTTTTTAAGGGCTCTGGATAAACCGTTAAAGAAAGAGTTGTGTTATATTGGTAATTTAAAATTTAATCGTTCGCTTACTCTTCTTTCGCTTAATAAAAATGAGATTAAAGAAAAACTGTCAAAAGGTGTATATAATAAAGTTCAAGTTACATATTTAATAAAAAAGTATAAAAATGATGAAGATTTGCTCAAGGAATTGAATAAAGGTATTAGATTATTGCTTCCTTACTACAAGTATATTTTGAGTCTCGCATGAGAAAAACTCATATTCTCTCAATATGATTTTAGTTTGTGATTGCTTTGAAAATAAAACTGCCACCCAACGAGCTGGGGGTGGCAGTTTTTGTGTATGTGAGAGTTTGCTATTAATGTTCTTTATACCGAATTATTTGCCAGTTTTTAGTTCCGTCCAATACTTATCATACATCGTAATCGCATTCCCGATGTCATGCAGCCACTCGCCCTTGTCCGCCTGGCTGTTGGCAGCCTTCAGGATGGGGCTTTCCACTACTTCCTTCTTCTGCAGCGGAATCGCCTTGGCATTGGCATTCGGTACGCGGATGTAGTTGAAGTTCTGTGCGCTCACCTGGGGATCATAGATGTAGTTCAGGAACTTCATGGCCAGCTCTTTGTTCTTGGCGCCCTTGGGGATGGCCATATTGTCCGCCCAGATCAGGGTGCCTTCCTTGGGCACGCAGAACTCGATGCTGGGGTTGTCAAAGTTGCAGAAAGAGGCGTCGCCGCTCCACATATGGGCGATCCAGGCTTCTTCCGCGATCATCTTCTGCTTGTTGTTTTCCGTATCGTAAGCCAGCACGTTGGGGTTCAGCTTCTTCAGCTCGTTGAAAGCGGCTTCCACTTCCTTCGGGTCGGTGCTGTTGTTGGACTTGCCCAGCTTCTTCAGGGCCAGGCTGAACACTTCCCGGTTGTCGTTCAACAGGATGATGTGGCCCTTGTATTCGGGTTTCCACAGGTCGTTCCAGCTGGTGATGGGGTCTTTTACATATTTTTTGTTGTAGGCGATACCGGTGATGCCCCAGACGTACGGAATGGCATACTCCTGTTTCTGGTCATAGGCGGGGTGCTTCAGGCTTTCGATCAGGTTGGCCTGTACGTTGGGCAGCTTGCTGTGGTCCAGCTTCTCCAGCATGTTCAGATGGATCATGGTGGTGACCATGTAATCGGAAGGCTGAATGATATCGAACTGGGCTCCTCCGGCCTGCATCTTGGCCAGCAGCTCTTCATTATTGGAATACACGTCGTAATTGACGCGGCAGTTGTTGGCTTTTTCAAACGCGGCCAGTACCTGGGGGTCAAAATAATCGGCCCAGCTGTAAATGTTCAGCACCTGCGCTTCTGACTTTTTGCCGCCGTCCTTGGGGGCTTCGGTCTTTTTTTCGCCGCCACCGCCACAGCCGGTCAGGGCCAGGGTAAAGCATACAACGAGTAAGAGCAGTAAGGATAGTTTTTTCAAATGGTATCAACTCCTTTTTATTAATTAAAGAACAACTTATTCTTCCGTTTTCGCTTTGTGGCTGGGCTGCAAAAATTCCGCCAGCAGCACTAGGATGATCTCCACCATCATCATCAAGGTGGACAGTGCATTGATCTCCGGAGAGATACCCCGCTTGACCATGGCGTAGATGTACAGCGGCAGCGTGGTGGAGTTGGGACCCGCCACGAAGAAACTGATGACGAAATCGTCAATGGAAAGAGTAAAGGCAATCAGCGCGCCGGCCACGATGCCTGGCATGATGAGAGGCAGCGTTACGTAACGGAAGCACTGCCACGGGGTGGCGTACAGATCGCTGGCGGCCTGCTCGTAGTCGCTGCGCATACCGTCCAGTCGCGCGCCTACCGTGATGACCACGAAGGAGAGGCAGAAGGTGATGTGGGCCAGAATCAGGGAGCCTTTTCCCAGGGGCATATGCACCTGGGAAAACAGGACCAGCAGGGACAGGCCCATGACGATTTCGGGTATTAATATGGGAAGATAAACGAGGCCGTTGATGACGCTCTGCAGTTTGAATTTGTAACGGTGCAGGGCGATGGCGGCGATGGTACCCAGCGTGGTGGAGACGATGGTGGAGGCAAAGCCGATGATCAGTGTGTTGATGAGGGCTTCCAGCACCCGCCGGTTGTTGAAGAGCTGCTCGTACCAGCGGAAGGTGAAACCGGTCCACACCGCGTTGATGCGGGAGTCGTTGAAGGAGTACATGGCCAGGATGACCAGGGGTATATACAGAAATGCCAGAATTGCCAGGGAGTAGGCTAAGAGTACGTGGCTACGCCATGTTTTTTGCATTTTCGGCACCTCCGTTCTGCGCCTGGATGGCACGGTAATAGAGGATGATCAGCAGTAAAGATAATGCTGCCAATACGATGGACAGGGCGGAGCCGAAGGGCCAGTCGCGGGCGGAGAGGAACTGGTTCTGGATCAGGTTCCCCACCAGTGCCGACTTGGCGCCACCCATTACGTCCGGTACTACGAACATACCAAGGGAAGAGATGAACACCAAGATGGTCCCTGCTGCCACGCCGGGCATGGTCAGGGGCAGGGTGATCTTCCGGAAGGCAGTGAAGGGCGGGGCTCCCAGATCGGAAGCCGCTTCAAGCAGGCGCCGGTCCAGCTGTTCAATGGATACATAAATGGGAAGAATCATGAAGGGCAGCAAGGAGTAGATCATACCCAGCATTACAGCGCCTTCGTTGTATAACAGTTGCAGGGGCTGCTCGATGAAACCCATTTTCAGCAGTAATGTGTTCAGCACGCCCTGGGCCCGCAGAATGATGACCCACGCATAGGAGCGGATCAGGAAGTTGATCCAGAAGGGGATCATACAGAGGATCAGACCTGGCTGCTGCCAGCGTTTGGGCAGCTGGGCGATGTAATAGGCCAGGGGGTAACCCATGAGAATCGTAACCACTGTAGTGACAAGGGCTACCAACAGGGTCTGGGCAAAGATGGAAAGATACAAAGGCTCCAGAAAACGCAGGTAGTTGTTGATGTTCCAGTTGAAGACCACCTGACCGTAGGGGGTGCGGGCGGCAAAGGACACGGCAACTACGATGAGCATGGGAATTATGAAGAAGAATCCCAGCCACAGCATGGAAGGAGCAATGAGCAATTTACCGTTCTTCATGTCTCGCCTTTCTACTCTTTCTCTACTTTTACACCATCACGGTCGTACCACCACAGGCCTACTCGGTCATCGGGTTGCCAGCGGTGCACGTCATCAAAGTACTGGTAGGCGATGACGGTCTGGTTGGTGTTGTCAAGACGGATAAAGACCTTGTCGATAGTACCGTAGAAGACGATGTCCGCTACGGTGCCGAAGAATTTTGGCTTAGGGTGATCTGCGTTCTCTTCATCTTCCGGACACAGGTTCAGCTTTTCCGGACGTAGGGCAAAGGTGTCGCTGCCAATATCGAAGAAATTGCTTTCGCCGATGAAGCGGGCCACAAAGGTGTTTTTGGGATGATGGTAGATGCCGTTGGGGTCCCCGTCCTGCTGGATGACGCCGTCGTGCATGATGACGATGCGGTCGCTCATGGTGAGGGCTTCTTCCTGGTCGTGGGTGACGAAGACGAAAGTGAGGCCTAGTCCTCGTTGTAAGTTTTTTAACTCCAGTTGTAGCTTTTTCCGCAGCTGATAGTCCAAAGCACCTAAGGGTTCGTCAAGGAGCAGCACTTTGGGGCTGTTCACCAGGGCCCGGGCGATGGCCACACGCTGCTGTTGCCCGCCGGACAGCTGGGCGGGATAGCGGTCCCGGAACTGTTCCAACTGGGTTAAGTACAATACCTGGTTGATACGTTCCTGCGCCTCGTCGTTAGGCACGCTCTGCATCTTTAAACCGAAATGGATATTATCGGTTACCGTCATGTGAGGAAACAGCGCATAATTCTGGAAAACCATGTTGACATTGCGTTTATAAGGCGGCAGCTTGGTGATGTCTTGGCCATCCAGGATCACCTTGCCGGTAGTGGGGGTCTCCAGACCCGCGATCATACGCAGCAGCGTAGTTTTACCACAGCCGGAGGGACCCAGCAGTGTTACGAATTCACCATCGTTAATAGTGAGATCCAACGTAGGGATGATGAGATGCTCGCCAAACTTTTTGGTAATCCCTTCCAAACGGATTAATTCATTCATTGCGATCACAACCTTTCCTGAGAAACCACCAAGTGATTTCTGTTTTGTAATAGTTAAGCAGGAAAGCCATTTGGAAATTAAATTTCGGGGCAGGCTGACCCAATTAAATTTTATTTTTTTGTACTTGTATTATAAGTGTAAAAATCTCTGATTACAATACGTTGGGATAAAAAAAATGATCTTCATTTCAGTGACCTATCTTTTTGAAATGCACAGAAAAAATAACCACCATAATTATGGTGGTTGATAGGTTAAAGCGTTTTTTTGTACTAAGCTTCTTCGAACAGATTAATCAGAACCGGCTCTGCATCATCCAATTCTGATACATCTGGAGCAGGCTTTGTAACAGATTTTGTTTTTGGTAAAGTGTTATTTAAAACACTATTACTTTGTAAGGCTGAATCACTAAAACGCCCACGGTGTTGGATTCTTGAGCGCCTTTCAATTTCCTCTGATGACATCTGTGAAGAAATAGCAAGGAGTACTTCTTCAAGGCGAGGATTAATTTTGAGATTTCTCTCATTTTTCCTACGAACGATGCCATAACAGCCGACAGGTGAAATATAAATATCTTCTGGGGCATCACTGGAGACAATGTCCTTCATATCTCCAAAGGTACACATTTCTGGAGTTGCTGTTCCGTTAATCTTTTGGCCGTTAGGGAGTATTAGAATGTCTTTTCCTAAACCACAATAAACAATACCTTCTGCAAAAGTTTTGGCAAGGCCAAATTGTAGAAGAACATCAATATCAATCTTAACAGACTCCGTTACAGCGTTTAAAAGCCTTTTTCCAATCCATCTAACAACAGGAACTGCCCAAGAATTGCCTGTAGCTTGGTACCTATTAGTCTTTTTTACTCTTGGTAAATCAGTATAATTATCAGGGAAGCCCATCAAACGCTCAGTTTCAAGAGGGGAGAGCCTTCTTATTCGATTGTCCTGGACAACAAATAATGAACCATTATTGGCTGCGGCGTTTCCGTTCCATTTTGTGCCATAAGAAGAATAAAGACAATCGGTATATTCACGGAAAATTTCAAAGCGACAACCATCTTTTTCAAAAACCAAGTCGCGTTTAGGATACTCAGGAAATACTGAACGGTGTTCTTCCATAAGGAAATTTTCCGGGAAAAAATCAGTGCCTCCTGCAATTAAATATAATCTTCTTCGCTGTTGAGGTAAACCAAAAAATTTTGCATCCAAAACGCGCCAAGCTACGTTCCTTGTTTTACCATGAATAAAACCTGAATTGGGCCATTTATTGTTAGGAATGGGTTCGTTTAGCCCTGCCAATGAAGAAATTAAACAACCAAAAGCATTTGTTTTATCTGTAAGGACTCCTTCGACGTTCTCCCAAAAAACTATAGTTTTAGGTAAACCCTTTTCTATTCGAACTTTGTCGTTTGCTTCAATAATATCAACAAATCTTAATGTCAGGTTTCCTCTGTCATCATTTAAACCGTTCTTCCATCCTGCCAATGAAAAAGCTTGACAGGGTGTCCCGGCGCAGATAATATCAGGCGCAACAATGTTCTTAGATTCTATTTGATCTGGGAGGTTATTCATATCTCCCAGGTTCTTTATATTAGGGTATTTTTCTGCAAGAACACGAGAAGGAAAATCCGCAATTTCAGAAAACCATTGAAACTTCATTCCTAATGGTTCCCACGCTACAGATGCTGCTTCAATTCCTGAACATACACTTCCAACCGATAGAAAACGCATTGATTACAGCTCCTTGAATTTTAATAATTCCATATTAGCGCATGTGAAGCTAAAATTCAAGTAACGCAACCAGCATTTTTTCTTTGTACGTAAGCTTACTTTTCATTATCCTTTTTTAACTCGTCGTTAAGTGCAGAACGCCAAGCCTTATAATTATACCACCCACAACCAATACAACCGCGTTCTGCGTCTGCTCCTTCTCGTGGGCAGTCTGATGGCCAGTCCTCGTTGCCTTCGTAATAGAATTTTATACCCATTGGATAACCACGCTTACCAGTTTTTATGCATGATTCACAGGCTCTTGATTTAAGAAGGTTATGATTCCCGGAAGAATCTTTTTTTAAAAGCTGGAATTTCTTTTCAATCGCATCTGCTTCCATTGAACTTGGATTCTTTTCTTCCACTGACCCCCACCGTTCCATAGGGAACCTATGATCTATAACTAATTCATTTGCAGGTCTCTTACGTTCTTCGATTAAATGGGA
>Ga0265298_10004747_pt1 | contig 17244 bp, 15 predicted proteins | sample AusTroGonzalo_MG_3_FD_193486 | JGI IMG/M metagenome (GOLD analysis project Ga0265298, IMG submission 193486) | Bovine rumen microbial communities from tropical cattle in Woodstock, Queensland, Australia - Gonzalo_01 | ecosystem: Host-associated > Mammals > Digestive system > Stomach > Rumen ... | reverse complement strand
GATGCTGGCCCAGAATGCCTGTTTAGTCCTGATCCGTGAAATAGTAACCAACTCCCCATTTGGTAAAGATGAATTCAGGCTTTGAAGTGTCCCGTTCAATCTTTTCCCTCAGGCGGCGGATATGCACGTCCACCGTGCGGGCGTCTCCCGCGTAATCATATTTCCATACTGTTTCCAGCATTTGCTCCCGGCTGAAAACCGTGCCCCGGTTCGTCACAAACATCTGCAGAAGATCAAATTCCTTGGCAGTCAGCTTGACATCCTTCCCGCCGAGGATCACGCTGCGTTTAATCAGGTTCACTTCCATGTCGTGAACGCGGATCACGCGGTGTTCCTGCTGCTGCACGCTGCCGGACACGCGGCGCAGAATGGTCTTGATCCTGGCCTTGACCTCAAGAATGTTGAAGGGCTTGGTCATATAATCGTCCGCCCCGTATTCCAGGCCGAGGATCTTGTCCATGTCCTCCCCTTTGGCTGTCAGCATAATGATCGGCACGTCGCTGTGCTCCCGGATCCGCTGGCAGACACCGATTCCGTCAAGCTTGGGAAGCATCACGTCAAGCAGGATCAGGTCAAAGGTGGACGAATCAAACTTGGCCAGTGCCTCTTCCCCGTCCATGGCGCTGTCCGTTTCGTATCCTTCCTGCTCCAGGGTATATTTCAGGCCCTTCAGAATCAAAGGTTCATCGTCAACCAAAAGGATCCTTTTCCCCACTGATAACACCCTTTCGTAACCAATACTGTATAAATTGTATAATATTTATATGATAATTGCAAGGGTTTGTTACGAACGGATATATATTTGTAACGAAAAAACGGGAACTGCCTCGGCAATTCCCGTCAGATAACCGTTTTCGGTTGCTTTATTTCGTCACTTTTTCATTATTCGTAGCTGACACCTGCTCCGGCATCGCCGTAGGGCATCAGAATAATGAGCGTCCGGCCGCGCTGCAGCTCGATCTCATCCCCGTTCTCATCATAGAAGACTGTACGGCTCGTCAGGTCTTTCCGCTCCCAGGCGCCGGCAATATGCTTTCCGCCCATGAAATAGTCCGCGTTGCCGGATCCGACCAGTTTCGGGTTCGGCCGGGAGAAACTGATCCAGTTGTAATCAACCGACTGAATAATCACGTTGTTGAAGGTGATGGGATCTCCGGCTTCCATGCCTTCGATCATAACGCCGTAACCCTTGACGTTCCGTCCGTCACCTTTGACCTTCTGCACCGAAGGCGCCACCAGTGAATTGGTCCGGTAAGGCTGATCCTCACCCTTCGCGCGCTTGATATAGCGGATATAGGAATTGCTGTCAGCGTCGTATTCAAGGCGGCTGTCCGTGTTGTACTCGTTCCCGAATTTGACGTAGATGAAATTGCCGTCATCGCCGGTTGTCGGCAGATCATCGGTGAACTTGAATGCGTGATTCGCCGGTTCATGATCCTTCGGAACGATGTCCGTCAGCAGTCCGGTCAGGTTGAACAGTTCCGTGTTGGCGCCGCTGTATTTCTTACCGGTCCTGTCGAAAATGCGGTATACATACGGTCCCCACGGCTTGTTGCTCAGGTCGCCCACGTAGACGATCCCGGGGTCCTTGGCTGTCCGCTTGCCTCTGGGGTCCGGTATGCCGTTTTCTTTAAAGATGTCCGGCACGTCCTTCACGGCATAGTTCCAGCCGGAGGTCACGAAGGCGGATTCCCATTCTGCCCGGAGCAGGGCATGCTGGATACGTGTGCTGCGGACGAATCCGACGAAATCAGGCACCACGTCGGAGAACACGTAAGTCATACGGGATTCTCCGCCGCCCTTTTTCTGCAAGGCTTCATATACCACGTCGGCATAAATGCCGTTAATCGGGGCATTGCGGTAATTCTGTATGCTGGCAGAACTTCCCAGACCGTTGTCGGCGTTGGAAATCTGCACCAGAATGGGCTGGTACTCGCCGGTCACGGCCATGCCCAGGAAACCGTTGGGCACTTCGATCTCCATCAGGTTCCTGCCGGTGGTGGGGCTGACCAGGTCATCCACCTCGTTTGTCCCGGCCGAATGAATGCTGATGTTCCGTTCGGTAAGGCCGTCAATCTCTTTCCCTTCTGCCATCGCGGACGTCAGGCTGAGCAGCATGACGAGTGCAATGATCATACTGAGTATTTTCTTCATGAAACGCATCCTCCTGAGTGAAATTTCAACAAAAACCCGATATATGGTAGCACAGCGCAGGGATAATGTCAACTTATAGTATTTGTTCCATTGCTTTTTTCATTTTGTCCCCCTATAATAAGGATACTATGTGTTCAGGCCGCCTTTTGCCAGCCTGAAGGAGAAGGAGCGTTTCCCGCATGGTTTTTGCTTCACCCGTCTTTCTCATCGTGTTTTTTCCGGTTGTTCTGCTGGTATACCGGTTGATCCCCGCCAAAGCACGGCCCTACTGGTTGCTGCTCAGCAGTCTGTTTTTCTACTTCTGGGGCGAACCGGTTTACGTGCTGCTGATGATTGCCGCCATCGTCATCACCTGGGCTTCCGCCCTCGGAATCTCTGCGCTGAAAGAGCAGCAAAAGGATAAAGCGGCCCGCGTCGTTCTGACGGTCGGCATCCTTCTGATTCTTTCCGCCCTCATCTACTTCAAATATTTTGAATTCCTGCTCACAACGCTGAAAAACCTTTTCCATACACGGTGGCGGATCAAGTCGATCATCATGCCCATCGGCATCTCCTTCTATACCTTCCAGGCGATGAGCTATCTCTGGGATGTCCATCGCGGTTCCGTTCGGGTCATCCGGAATCCCTGCAAGCTCGGCGCCTATATCTCCATGTTCCCCCAGCTGATTGCCGGCCCCATTGTCCGCGCCTCGGACATCGCGGAGAACCTCGATGCTCCTCAGATGTCGCTGGAAGGCACCTGGCACGGAATGCTCCGTGTCATTCGCGGCCTCGGGAAAAAGGTGATCCTTGCCAACACGCTCGCCGCAGTAATTGAAAACAATGCGCTCCTCCCGACGGATGAGTGTTCCGTCGGCTTGCTCTGGCTCATCACGCTTTGTTATGCCTTCCAGATTTATTTCGATTTCTCCGGTTATTCCGATATGGCAATCGGCATGGGAGAAATCCTGGGATTCCGTTTCCCGGAAAACTTCCGTTTCCCCTATGCCGCCACGTCGGTCCGTGACTTCTGGCGCCGCTGGCATATCACGCTGTCTTCCTGGCTCCGTGATTATGTGTATATACCCCTGGGCGGAAACCGGAAGGGTGCCTTCCGGACTTATCTCAACCTCCTGCTGGTATTCCTGATCTGCGGCTTCTGGCATGGGGCAAGCTGGAACTTCGTCCTTTGGGGACTCTGGTACGGCCTGTGGCTGATCCTGGAACGAATCCCGCCGGTTCAGAAACTGCTCCAAAAGATCCCGAAACCGATTACCTGGTTCTTCACAATGGTCATCGTCCTGCTCGGCTGGGTGCTTTTCCGGAATCTGAAGCCTGATGAAACCATCATGTTCCTGCGCGGCATGTTCGGCGGCAACAGCTATATCACCTGTACCGCCATGTCCATTCTTTCCCCGAAGCTGATCATCGTCCTGGTCGCCTGCGTCTTCTTCGCCTCCCCCCTGGCAGAAAAACTGCTCGGCCTCGCGGAGCGGACGAAAAGCAACGGCGTCATCGTCGTCCGGTCCGTGCTGGCGCTGGCCGTGCTCGTTGTCAGCATTATCCTGCTGATGTCCGACACGTATAATCCGTTCATCTATTTCCGCTTTTGAGAGGAGGGGCAGATATGAAAACAGGCAAAATCATCATGGGCGTTTCTGTTGCCGTCTTTTTCCTGGTCATTCTTTTCCCTCTCTGGGGCTGGCTTTTCCCTCAGCCGAATTTCGATTCTCTTGACGAAAAGCGGTCGCTGACCGAGCTTGACCAGACTGGCCCCATCAAGAAACGGATTGAGAACGCCGAAGCATATCTGAATGACCATCTGGCGTTCCGTAACGCCGCCATCTTCGCGGTTCTGCGGGCCGATCTGCTGCTCGGTGAGTCTCCCAGCGAGCAGGTCCTCGCCGGCTCTGACGGCTGGCTGTTCTATGTGGAGGGAGAAGAGGATTTCCGCCGCGGAACCGGTCTGACCGAAGAGCAGATTAAAGAATTCTATGATGTACACCAGCAGCTGACGGATCACTTTGCTTCCCTCGGCATTGATTATCGGGTGATGATTGCTCCGGACAAACATTCCATCTATCCCCAGTATCTCCCCCTCACCCGCCGTCTCGGCAGCGGTCCCTGGGAGCTGAAGCAGCTGATGACCCCGCCCGGGCCGAATTACACGGTCCGGATGATCGATGTCAGCGATGCCCTGCTGAATGCCGCGGCCACCGGGGTGGATCAGTATTATAAAACGGATTCCCACTGGAACTGGGAGGGCGGCTGGACCGCCTATCAGGTGATCATGGATCAACTGATGCCGGATCATCCGAATATGCGCAGGCTGACCGAAGATGATATTAATCGCAGCGATATCACGCCGAGCGGAGACCTTGCCGCTCTGATCGGCCAGCAGGGCATCATTGTGGATCATACGTCGATGCTGACGCCGAAGGTTTATAACTGTTCGCACACCAGTGACGGAAATGCGCTCATCGTGGAATCCTACCGCAATGATGAGTATAAGGATGGACCGAAGGTTCTGTTCATCGGTGACTCCTTCCGCACCGCGATGCTTCCTTTCCTTGCGGAGTCGGTTTCCGAGCTGGACGTGATTATGAATGATTCGCCTTCCCTTGCCGCCATTGAGGATCTGTCCCATTATGACATCATCATTTTTGAAGCTGTCGAACGAAACCGCTTCTGGCTCTGGGGCGGCATCAGCGGAATCACCGGCGGCGGTGAAGAAGAATACGATGAAGGCGAATATGAAGGCGAGTACGAAGGCGAATATGAGGGCGAATATGAGGGGGAATCATAATCCTGCCTGATATGGAATAAAGCAAACGCCGAAGAGTAAATTGCTCTTCGGCGTTTGCTTTATCCTTTTTGTTTATTCTTCCGTCTCAATGGAATCCTTTACCTTCACGGTAACGGTCCGGTCATAGCAGGCGAAGATCTGATCCACTTCATCCTTCGGCTGTCCCTTGGTAATCAGGCTGAACAGCGGCACAATTACCAAACCGGCAAGCATGCAGAACGCGCCTGCGTTGATCGGGGACTGCAGGAGACCGAGGTTCACATTCAGCACCTTCAGGTTCGCCAGCATATCAATGATCATAAAGACCGAGGAAAAGAGCATTGCAACCCAGCACCCGGCCTTTGTGGTGCGCTTCCAGTACAGGCCGTACAGGAACGGCGCCAGGAATGCGCCGGCCATCGCACCCCAGCTGACGCCCATCGCCTGGGCAATAAAAGCCACGCTCGAATTTGCCTGGATGATTGCCAGTGCAGCGGAGATCGCAATGAAAACCACAATCAAAACCCGCATAACCAGCAGCTGTTTCTTTTCATCCATGTCCTTGATCATGCGTCCCTTGAGCAGATCCAGTGTGACGGTGGAGGAAGATGTCAGCACCAGCGAGGACAGTGTGGACATTGACGCGGAGAGTACCAGGATAATCACAACGGCGATCAGGAAGGGTGAGAGTGACTGCAGCATCGTCGGAATCACATTGTCAAAACCGCCTTGCGGATTGCCGCCACCGACAGCACCGAGTTCCTCGGAGAAGAGCCGGCCGAATCCCCCCAGGAAATAGCATCCACCTGCAACGATCATCGCGAACACAGTGGAGATGATGGTTCCCTTGTGGATATCGCCCTCTTTCCGGATAGCATAGAACTTGCCGACCATCTGCGGCAGGCCCCAGGTACCGAGGGAAGTCAGGATAACGACTCCGAGGAGGCTCACCGGATCAGGCCCGAAGAAAGAATTGAAAATACCCGGAACAGTCCCGTTCGCAATATTGGCATCCTGTGCGGCGGAAAGCCCTTTCAGGGATTCCATGAACCCGCCTTTGCTGCCCAGCACGGCCGCGATAACCGCCACAATGCCCACCAGCATGATAAGGCCCTGGATAAAGTCGTTCACGGCGGTAGCCATATACCCGCCGATGATCACGTAGACCGCCGTCAGCACTGCCATCGCGATGACGCACACGGAATAGTCAATATTGAATGCCATCCGGAACAAACGGCTCAGACCGTTGTACAGGGAGGCCGTATAGGGAATCATAAAGATGAAGATAATGATCGAAGCCGCAATTTTCAGAGATTTGGCGTTGAAACGCTTCTCAAAGAAATCCGGCATTGTGGCGCTGGAAAGATGCTGCGTCATGATGCGGGTCCTTCGACCGAGGATGACCCATGCAAGCAGCGAGCCGATCAGCGCGTTCCCGATGCCGACCCAGGTCGAGGCGATACCGAACTTCCAGCCGAACTGGCCGGCATAGCCGACGAAGATAACCGCCGAAAAATAGGAAGTGCCGTAAGCGAATGCCGTCAGCCAGGGACCGACGCTACGGCCGCCGAGCACGAAGCCGTTCACGTCCGTGGAATGCTTCCTGCAGTAGAAGCCGACGTAGATCATTACGCCGAAGAATACTACGAGCATACCGATTTTGAGTGCCAGATCACCGAATGCCATATTGAACCCCTCTTTCCGGGTACCGCTGTCATGAAAAAACCTCTGCGTCCGTCAGGACACAGAGGGCGAATTCATTCCGCGGTACCACCTCATTTTACCGCCCTGTCAGGGACGGTCTCCGGATACTTTCATATCCTTTGCGCTGTATCGGGCGCCCCCGGCTTTCCTACTTCCGCTTGGGTTTCAGTCCGCCGCTCCGGAGGGTATTTCGGAAAGAGGATTCCGGCCGCCTCTCACCACCCGGCGGCTCTCTGAACGGAACAATCTTCTCCCTACTGGATCTCCTTCATTGCACCGACATCGTAGTATGAAACCCGCTGACCGTCAAGATGCTGTACAACGAAAGAACAAACAAACGAAGCACAGCAAAAAAACGCATCCCCAAATTCCGCGTAATCATTGCTGAAATCTTGACCGTTAATTCTGAATCCTGCATTCCGAATTCTGAATTTTCACCAGCAGCACTCTGCCCTTCCCGACGGAAACCGTCGCCTTCCCTCCGGGAATCACTTCGTTGCTGATCCCATACTGATACTCGCTGGTAATCTCCGCCCCCTCAAGCGGGTATTTGGCTCCGCGGATCGTGATATCCTGCGCCGTTCCGCTGATGTTCAGCAGGGAGAAAAAGGCGTATGAATCGTCGATTTCCGCCGTGCCGCGCGAAACGATCTCCATCTCTGAATAATCGTCCGCGATCTGCGCCTTTTTCCCGATGGAATCCAGCCAAAGCAGCAGGGAAACGTTCCCGAAGGTATGGTCGAATCTCTCGCCGATCATGCCGATCAGTAGAAAATTTTCATATCCGCGCCTGACCGCTTCTTTCGCCGCGTACACCGAATCCGTATCGTCCTTTTCCCTCGGGAGCGCGATCGTTTCAATGTCGGTATCCGGCCGTTCGCTTGAATCAAAATCCCCCACGATCAGCGAAGGAGTGATCCGCAGTTTCTCCGCGTGTCGCAGTCCGCTGTCGCAGCAGATGAAGAAGTCATCCCCGCGCAGGATTCGGCTGATCCGGCTGTAATCGCCGATCTCCGCCCCGCCAATGATCACACATCGGTTCACAGGCATTCCCCCTCCTTCCGCTTCGGGTCAGCCCGAAGCCTGTTCCAGCGCGTCACGAATCTGCCGTTTGTACCGGATGAATTCCGGCTGCAGGGTAAAGTCCTTCCTTTCTTCCCTGGGCGTCCCGATCCGGATTTCATGATGGATCTCGCCCGGACTCCCCGTCATCAGGTAGATCCTGTCAGACAGCAGAATTGCTTCATCCGCGTCATGGGTGATCAGAATGGTTGAAAACCCGATCTTCTGCATGATATCCATATACCAGGTATGGATCTGCCCCCGCGTAATCATATCCAGCGCGGAAAAAGGCTCGTCCAGAAGGATAACGCCGTTGGAGCCCAGATAGGTCCGCAGAAGCGCGGCGCGCTGCCGCATCCCTCCGGACAGCTGCGCGGGATAGAGCATCTGCGTCCCTTCCAGGTCAAACTGCCTGAAATACGGGTCCGCTTTGGCCCTTGCCTCTTCCTTTTTCATCCCGTGGATTACCAGCGGAAGCGCGACGTTGTCAATCACCCGCTTATGTTCCAGCAGCAGGTCCTTCTGCAGCATATAGCTGATCTGCCCCGGTTTTCCGGTGATTTCACTGCCGGACAGAAACACCCTTCCTGAATCGGGCTTCACAAGGCCGGACATGATATTCAGCAGCGTTGTCTTGCCTGATCCGCTCAGCCCCAGCAGGGACACAAGCTCGCCCTCATCCAGATGGATGCTGATATCCCGGATAATCAGCCGCGAATCATAGGATTTGGTAATGTGCTCTGTTCTGAGCAGTTCCATCTGATCACTCCCCGGGCAGATAATCGTTGCTGAACCCGGTGCCGCTCAGGTCATGGACCGTCAGCCCGTTTTGATACAGCCAGCTGTAGAATCCGTTCCATCTTTCCGGCACGATCGTTCCCCAGGCGGACGCATCGGCAATATAGCGCCCGGCAAGCCATTTCTGGCTTGCGTATACCAGTTCCCGGGAATCTTCGAGCGCGCCCGTCGTATCTCCGGCAATCAGCATCTCCGCCGCTTCCTCAGGGTGTTCGCTCGCATACTCGTAGCCTTTCGCCGTGGCTCTCAGGAAAGCCTTTGCCGTTTCGGGATCATCCCGCAGAAAATCATTGTTGGCAAGGATCACCGGTGTATAGTAATCCAGTTCCGGACTCAGGGAAGCGAAATCCCAGTATCCGCATTCAACATCGCTGAGTTCGGCGTTGATGCCGCTCCATCCGTAGAAAACCCACACCGCGTCGGTCTGATGTGTCCTCAGTGCGGCCGGTTCGTCCGTGATATTGTTCGGGATCAGCTTCACCTTGCTGAAATCCCCACCTTCTTTTTCCATGCAGTATCGGAGCATCGCCAGTTCAATCGGACTATCCCAGGTTGAATAAATCCTGTCTTCCAGTCCTTTGGCGCTCGTGATGCCGTCCTCCGCCCGGGTCAGGATTCCCGAGGTGTTATGCTGCAGGATCGTGGCCACTGCGGTAATGTTAAGCGGTTCCTCCAGATCCAGGGAGGCGGCCATCGTATCCTGTGCGTCAACGGCAAACTGGGCCTGATTTGATGCGCACATCAGCACTGCCCCGTTTTCCGGCGGCTGAACGATCTGCACCTCCAGTCCTTCCTCCCGGTAATAGCCCAGGGCTTCTGCGGCGTAAACCCCGGTATGGTTGGTGTTGGGTGTCCAGTCCAGGCAGAATACGATCTTTTTCAGGTTCTCCGCCCCGGCAAAAGCCGCCGGAATCATCACCAGCAGCATAATCGTAAGCAGGATAGCCGTTATTTTTTTCATCATGGTCTGTACTTCCTTTCCTCCGGTCTTTTTGCGTTATTCATGCATCATCTGTTGCGTCTTCTCCGTCCGGTATCTGAGCCAGGGCATCGACAGATCCCTGATCACGTTGACCAGTTTCATCAGCAGCAGGCTGACGATCACGATCAGCAGGATCACCGCAAACATCTTGTCGAAAGCATAAGCCTTTCGTACCCGTGTCATATAGACACCGAGTCCTTCAAACCCGCCAAGCCATTCCGAAATCACCGCGCCCACCACCGCGTACGAAGCGGAAATCCGCAGGCCGGAGAAGAAATAGGGCAATGCCGCGGGCATTTTCACATGGCGGAACATCTGCCTCCGGGTGGCATTCATGGACCGCAGCAATGCGACGGCATCCGGGTCGATGCTCTTGAACCCGTCCAGCAAACCTACCGCAATCGGGAAGAACGTCGTGATCACAACCAGCATTATCTTCGGTTCCATGCCAAAGCCCATCCACAGCACCAGCAGCGGCGCAATCGCGATCGTCGGGATGGTCTGGGTAACAACCAGCAGGGGCATCACTGCCTGCTCCAGCATCAGAAAGCGTTCCATCAGACAGGCCAGTCCGAACGCGAGCGCCGTTCCGATCAGCAGGCCGATCGCCGCCTCGGTTACAGAAACAAGCGCGTGGCGCATCAGGTTGTGAAAATCACGGATGAAGGCGCTGACCACGTCCGCGGGCGACGGCAGCATATATCCCGGAACAATGCCGCTTGCCGACAGTCCCCACCAGATCAGCACAATCAGGCAGAACGCTCCGGCCGGAAGCAGCTTAGCCCTGATATTTGCCGATCTTCTTTTCAATGGAAAGAACCTCGCCTTCCGGTTTGTAGGAGATCTTGACATAGGCCGCAACCGACGGTGCGCCGGCCCTAATCGCAATATGCTGGCATTCCTTCACAATGTCCATCAGCTCGTCATAGGGTCCCTCAATCGTTGTCTCAAAAGGCCCGACAAAATAGTTGTATCCCGTCCCGGCAATATAGGCGATCACCTCATCGACGATCCTGCACAGTTCCTCATCATCCGCAACCCCGGGTAAACTCTGAATCGCTACGCTTGCTTCCATGTTCTTTTCTCTCCTTTTCATTTGCAAAATATAAAACCGAAGGGAGCCTGGGGGTGAAGTGCCCGGCAGCCCGGAAAGTTCGGAAAACCCTCCGGACATCAAAAAAAGAACCCCGCATCGGGAGGTTCATTGCTTCAATGTTTCCATAACGAAACCATTCTCGCTTCCCTACGCCGGTATTGGCCGGATCAGGTAATGAGGGTCTGTAATTTCTTACAATCTCAGCAATTGCTCCCCTAGCACAGGGGAAGCATAAATCAATCTTCCTTAAAAGTCAAGTGAAAATCCCCCTGATTGACTTTAGGAAACGTTTACGGTATGATAGCCTCCGTAAACGATTTCATTTTTTGCATTTTTTACCGTCAGGAGTGGTTCACATGGTCAGACTGAAAGATATCGCGGATGTCTGCGGCGTCTCCGTTGCCACCGTTTCCCGGGCCCTCAACGGCCTCACAAACGAAAGTAAGGAGCGGACTGCCTTCATCCGGCGAACCGCGCAGGAAATGGGATATTTCCCCAACGTCGCCGCGAAAACCCTGAAAACCAGCCGGTCATACAATCTCGGTATTCTCTATGAAGATCGGATGAATCACGAATATTTCAGTTCCCTGATCGATGACCTGCGCCGCGAAGCGGATGCAAAGGGATATGATCTGACCTTCCTCAGCCGGAGCGGAAACAGCGAGAACAGCTATTATGAGCATGCGCGCCAGCGCAGCCTGGACGGTGTCATTGTCCTGCAGGCGGATTATGATGATCCCGGTATCATCCGTCTTGCCTCCGGCAATATCCCGACAGTGATCATTGACCATATCTATGAAGGCTGCGATTGCGTAATCAGCGACAACCGCACCAGTATCGAGCAGATCGTCCGCCACGCCTGGAACCTCGGCCATCGCCGGATCGCCTTTATCCAGGGGGAAAAAGGCGCTGTCAGCCGCGAGCGCATGTCCGGTTTCTATAAAGTCTGCGCCGAGCTCGGAATCCGGGTGCCGGTCGCCTTTGTCCGGGAAGGGCATTTCCATGATCCCGCCGACTGCGTCCGGATTATCGAAGAACTGCTGCAGTTGGAAGAAAAGCCCACCTGTATCCTCTGCCCGGACGATTCCAGCTGTCTGGGTGCTCTCTGGCAGCTGGCAGCCGTGGGCATCAGGGTCCCGGAAAATGTCAGCCTGGTCGGCTACGACGGTCTCCGCATGAGCCGGATGATGCATCCCTGCCTGACCACCTACCGTCAGGACACGGCGCGGATCGCCGCAGAGGCCATCAATCTCCTCCTGGATGCCATCACAAATCCCGAAACCCATGTCCCGCGTCAGATCACTGTTCCGGGGATGCTGATTGAGGGGGAAACGCTCAGATGAAATGCTCAACGCGTCTCCTTAGTCTGCTCCTGATGCTCTCCCTGTTTCTGTTTTCCCTGAGCGGCCTTCTCCCTGCCTGTGCCGAAGAAGCGGAGGAGATCGTCGAGGATGTGCTGCTGGACGAGCCCGATCAGGAAGAGCCGGAAACCGAAAAAGAAGCGGACAATCCCGGGCCTGCTTCCTATACAGCCCGGGATGCCTTTATTGATGATATGATCGCCCTTGGGAAAGAGCTTTATGAGAAGGCCGGCGGCAAACTGCAACGCGCTCATTACAAAGGCGATATCTACGTCTGCAAAAACTTTACCGTCTATGTTTTCCGGCAGACTCGGGATAAATACCGCATGGCGGAATACCCGGACAGGGAACTGAAGATCCCCAACAACCTGCCTGCCAAACAGTGCAAACCCCATTCCTATGGCTACTGCTGGGAGGAGATCCCCGCCTCTGACGGCAATCCCTTTGAGCAGGCCGCCCAGTTCCTCTATGACTCAAAGCTTTCCAAAGAGGAAAACCGTGCCTTGGCGGAAGAGTTCATGAAGCAGGCAAAGAAGGGCGATTTTTTCCAGATGACCGGTGACTATTCCGGCGGCAAAGGAGCCCACAGCGCCATCTTCATCTCGGATTACGATCCGGATACAAACACCGTTCATTCTATGGACAGCAACCGTACCGGAAAGCGGATCAACGGTCTCCGGTACGGTAAAGTCCTCTTTGACAGCGAGATGTCTATCGACGAGTGGATCGGCTTCTTCTGCCGGAAGAAGTGCGGCGCCACCCTCTACCGTCTCCGAGACGATATCATCTTCGCGGAATAAAGTCCCTTGTGATTATCTCACGTTTACATCCAGCACTTTTTCCTCTCCGTAGGGGAAGACCACCATTGTTCCGTCATCAAACGTGACCGCCTCGACCTTAACCACCACCCGCTTCGTGGCATTGTCAAGTCCGTTGATATAACTGCTGAAATACCTTGTTGTCACCCGCTTTCCGGGGGCCACGTTCATAACGCATCCCGGGAAAGAGCTGCCCATCAGGCCGCCGTTCTGGTCATAGCAGTCAACCTCGAAACCCATGTACTTGATCCGCCGGTTGATGCAGCGGTTCACAACGTCCACCTTGATCCGCCCGGTCTTTAACCCGTAGCGGTTTACTTCCCACCACAGGTAGTCGACGTCAAACGCGTTTTGGGCGTCCGGTTCCACATAAACCGTTGTGCTTGCCTTCACGCCGCTGCCGTCCCTGGCGGTTGCGGTAATTGTCACTTTACCGGGTGTTTTTCCATAGACACGTCCGTTCGTGGATACAGTTGCGACTCTGTCGTCAGAGCTGGTCCATTCCAGGTCGCTGTTGGTTGCGTCAATGGGCTCTGTGTTATAGGTCACATACATGTCCTCATACTTCAGCAGCGTGCTGCTTTTGGACGCGAACGTAATCTTCTTGAGCGGGCGAACCACATCCACGATGAGCGCTTTATCCACATTGCTGCCGTCCGTTGTCGTGCAGTGAATGAAAGTCCTGCCGGGATTGACGCCGGTAACAGTACCGTTATTGCTCACCTTGGCGATGCTTTCGTCGTTTGAACTCCATACAACGTTCTTGTTGGTGGCTTCCGCCGGATAGACTGTCAGACCGACTTTTTCTTTTTTGCCGGTAAAGACCGTCAGGTTGATGTCCGGGGCAAGGACGATATCGGACACCGGCTGAACTACCTGCATGTCCATCTTTACCGTCGCTTTGCCTGCCGGGTCCTTGACCGTCACGCTCACCTTGCCGGGGGCATTGCCCATCAGCTGCCGGCTGGCTGTCACGTTTGCAACGCTGTCATTGCTGCTTGTAAAAACCAGGTTGTCCGTGGATGCGCCCGCCGGTTCCACCTGGATCAGATCAGGCAGATAAACGCTCGCGCCGACATTGATCACGGACTGTGCGCCCGGCGCAACTTTGATTTTCGCAATCGGCACGTCGGCGGATTCCGCCAGGGCGGCTGGCGCCAGCAGTGCCAACACCAGTGTCAGGATTAGGATGATTCGAATTTTCTTCATGGGGATGTCTCCTTTCATGTAGCTCATTGTTCATACCGTTTACATTCAGAAAGACGAAGCTGACGGGAAAAAGTTCCGCACTGTTCTTTTTTCTCTTGTCTTTATCATATCATTTCCGACATATCCGGTGCAAGATGTCCCGTCCTCATAAACGTCTGTTCTGTGGAATGCTGTATTCTGTACCGGCAAACAACAGAATTATTCTGAAAATCCTTCCCAGCCTTCGTTCAAAGTGCCGACAGCCTCAGCTCCGGGATCCAGCGACTCCACATTGACCGAGATTGTAGACCGGTAATGCTTTTCAAGAAGCACTTCCGTCTCGTCATCCCCGAAGGTCATGGTCTCATATGTGCCTTCCGGTCCGAAGGCTTCCTTGAGCCCGAACCATTGCTTTCCTGATCCGTCCTTGATGGTATACACGCCGCTGGGCAGCGGAATCCTTGCTGTTCCGGTTCCTCCGACAAACAGGTTCGCAACTGTCTGCCCGTCTTTGACAAGCTTGATCAGCATGGCGTAATCATCCGGCAGGTTGATCTTGAAAACCAGTTCCGATTCCCTGCCTTTGAGGGATGGGTCCTTCGTGATGATTCCGTCCTTCGGCCAGGGCTGCAGGCATTCCTTTTCCTTTTCCCTGGCAAGCTCGGAAGAACTTCTTTGGAATGCGCTGTACGCACTGTAGAACTTTTCGTCCCTCATATACTCCACACCCTGAAGGCAGTCCTCATCAGGATAGATATCAACATCCACTGTCACTTTGCTTGCCGGGTCCTTTTTGTCCTTGAATTCGATTTTGCCATTGTCGAAAGTCCCGCCGTCTACATGTACAGTCACTTTATTTCCGTTTTTTTCTGTTTGATACTGGATGGATTTCCCGGTCGCTTTGACTGTCACGTCTTTCTCCCAGTCCGCTCCGAAGTAGTCCACGTCAAATGAAGCGCCTTCCGGCTTTGTAACGGTCAAATGTTCGGTTTCACAGCGAAGGGACGGAACACACAGTAACACTTTGGCCTGTTTTTTGCTTCCGTCGTTTGTGGTCGCTGTAACCGTCACCATGCCGGCGGAAACGGCGGTGACAGTGCCGGTACCGTCAACCGTGGCGATCGCCGGATCGCTGCTTGTCCAGGTCAGGGATTTGTCGGTCGCGTTTTCCGGCAGAATCGTATAATCAACAGTCAGCGTCTCACCGACATTGACCGGTGTTTTCGCCTTCGTATCAATTTTGATGGTTTTGACGGGCTCCACCACTTGCACCTTCAGAGATGCGGAAAGCTCTTTCCCTTCCGGCAGCTCAGCATTGCAGGTTATGGTTGCCTCCCCTGCGGCAATTCCCCTGATCGTCCCGTTCTGTACGGTGGCGATCTGTTCATCGCTTGACGTCCATTTGAATTTAAGCGCTTTGGGCGTTTCAACATTCTCCGTAACAGGTGAAGCTTTCGCTGTTTTCTTGACGGGTATAATGATCTCGTCATTCTCAAAACGCAATGCCGGTTCTGAATCGGCAAGCGCCTGCACGCATGCGCAAAGAAGCGCAAACGCTAAAACAAAAGCAACCGCAATTCGAACTGTTTTTCTGTCTGGCACACTGATCCCTCCCTGTATTCACCTATTGTCCGGTTCGTTTTCTATAATATACCATACAAGCAGGAAACGGGAAAGAGCCTTCGTTTTTTTTCGTCCGTTTTCCGCATCAGAGCAGCCGGTTTCCCTTTCCGTGTTCTTTCAGCCGTTACCGATGATGCATCGAAAAAAGCCACGCTGCTTTACATACAGCAGCATGGCCTTTTTCGCTGTTATCCGGATCGGAAAACCCGGTCCGCCTTCAATCTCAGAACGTAATGACTTCCGGTTCGGCTGTGAACGAGCTGAAGGTGGCTGTCGCGTCCTTCAGGTAAAGCATCTGCATATTGTCGTCATCCGCGCTGTACATTTGCTTCAACGCAGGCATCTTTTCCAGCATGGCAACCTTCACGTCGTGATCGTCGTCATTCACAAGCTTGCCGGCAACGCGCAGCCAGGTGCCGTTCATGCAGGCGCAGATTTCGACAAGGGGATTGGCGGCAATCTGTTTGGACGTACGCTTGCTCTTCCCGGTAATGAAGTAAAGTTTTCCGTCCCGGAGCATCACCGCGCCGAAAGGCCGGACCCTGGGCTGATTGCCGTCCGCGGTTGCCAGATAGAAGGTCTGCGCGTCGTTCAGGTAATAATATACCTTTTCAATGCCTTCTGCTTTCTCGCGCTTCTCAAGCTCCGCAAGCATTGCCGCCGCGTTCGCCTTCAGGTAAGCCGCCAGATCGGCGAGCGAAAGGCCGAGTTCCTTGTTCAGGTACTCTTCCGCCACAAGCAGGTTGGCAATCCGAACGCCGAGGTTCACAAATCCCAGTTCAACTTCTCCGCCGAAGGCAACAATCTCTTCCTGTCCCCCGTCGTTGATCAGGCAGACCGTATCCGGAATGCCGTTGCCGTCAAAGTCATGCAGATAGAGGTTGAACTCTCCGTTTCCGCTGAGGTCAATAGCAATCGTGTCAATCTTTCTTCCGATTTTTTCACTGGCGAAGCAGACATCCGCCATGCCGTCGCCGTCCAGGTCCAGCGCGATTTCTCTCCATCCGCTGCGAACCAGCATCTTGCTCAGTTCCGGATCATTCTTGATTCTTTTCTTTGCTTCCTGAATGCTGATCTTTCTGACTTCCATTGGTTAAATTCCTCCTTATTTTTCCGCATTCTGCGGTGTATTTCACTTTCGGTCTCACGGCACTCTGTCCCGAATGACCGTCCTGCCGGATTCTTCAGTTATCTGGTATATGCGTTTTATGTTTTGCAACAGGCATTATATCAGAATAATTCCGTTCCTGCAAATTCTTTCTTTCCCCTTTCTATTGCAAAAGGCTGCCGCCTGATCAGGTGACAGCCTTTGATATATGATTTTCTGTGCTTTACCCTTTTTGCAATGCCGGAGTCGAAGCCTTCTTCGCTCTGGTCTTTTCCCGTCCGCTCAGCACCACGCTCTGCAGAAGGATGAAAAACCCTAACAGCGCGCCGCTGGCCATGTCCTGCCACCAGGAATCATTCAAGCCGCTCAAGCCAATGATCTTCTGGATCGTCGCCAGAATCATGACACCAAAGAAAGTACCGATTACGTTACCCACGCCGCCGGTCAGCAGGGTTCCGCCGATAATGGAGGCCGCAATGGCGTCCATCTCGCTCCGCATAGCCACGCTGGCATTACCGGCAGGCTTGTGCATCAGGAAAATGAATCCGGCCAACCCGCTCAGCAGACCGCTGATCACATAGCTCAG
>Ga0265298_10004746_pt1 | contig 17250 bp, 14 predicted proteins | sample AusTroGonzalo_MG_3_FD_193486 | JGI IMG/M metagenome (GOLD analysis project Ga0265298, IMG submission 193486) | Bovine rumen microbial communities from tropical cattle in Woodstock, Queensland, Australia - Gonzalo_01 | ecosystem: Host-associated > Mammals > Digestive system > Stomach > Rumen ... | reverse complement strand
GTCTGCTGAAGAAGTTGCAATAATATGATGAAGAATTTCAAATACATATTGCTCGCTGTGATATTGTTCCCTCTTATGGGAATAGTATCATCGTGCAGCGAGGATACCGAAAACGAAGGTGAGTTCGATAAGTGGCAGGAAAAGAACGAGGCTTATATCGATAAGCTCGCTACTAGTTCTATGACCAAGTATCTCACCTACACTAAGAATGCTACTACTTCGGGCGCCGCAAGTACCGATTATGTATATGTGGAGGTGCTTGAGTCGGGTAGTGGAGAGCCGGCTTTGTTTACTGATACTGTACGTGTTGCTTACAGAGGCCGTCTTATCCCCAGTGCATCGTATTCCGATGGTTATGTATTCGACCAGACATACCTTGGCGATTTCAATTGGACTACTGCCGGCACTACAAAGTTCTGCCCAGGCGAAACAGGTTTGCGCGACGGTTTCTCTACGGCCCTCCAGCATATGCGCGTTGGCGATCGCTGGCGTGTACACTTCTCTTACAAGCTTGGATACGGCACATCAGACTATAGCGATATCCCCGGATATAGTGATTTGATATTCGACATCGCTGTCTATGATATCTGGCATCCTGGCGAAACGCGTCCTGTGTTCAAGAGCAGATAATAAAATACGAACTTACTAAAAACCTTGCCTATGCCTAAGTACGCTGATTACATTAAAAGGATAGAAATCGATTCGCTTTGGAGCGGAAAGAAACATATTGTGTGGGAGCTTAACCGCCATGTAAATATCCTCAGCGGTATGAATGGTGTGGGTAAGAGTACTATCCTTAACAAGGTTGTTAAGGGCCTTATTGCTGGTGGCGAATTCCCATCGCACATGCTCAAGGGCGTGCGCTTGGATGTAGAACCCGAGGATGCCAAGTGGATTAGATACGATATGATCCGCTCGCTCGACTCAAATCTGCAACAGGCACTTGCCGAGGGTGAGGGATTCTTGCGTCAGGCGCTTTCTGCATTGGCTGGAGTAGGGGGAGGTTCGCTACTTGACATCCAACTATACAACTTGCAGCGTAAGTATCTTGATTATCAGGTAAACATAGGCAATCGTATTATTGAGAAACTCCAGAGTGGTGATACAGATGCCGCTCAGCAGCTGTCGCAGAAGAAGACACGATTCCAGGATATCGTTGATGAGCTGTTCCGCGATACAGGAAAGAAGATGCTTCGTACTGAGAATGAGCTTCGTTTTACCCAGATTGGAGAAGTGTTGTTGCCTTATCAGCTGTCGAGCGGAGAGAAGCAGATTCTTATCATCCTGCTTACTGTTCTGGTGGAGGATAATATGCCTTATGTGCTGTTTATGGATGAACCTGAGGTGTCATTGCATCTTGAGTGGCAAAAACGTCTTGTCGACCTTTGTCTTGAGCTTAACCCCAACGTACAGATTATTCTTACCACCCATTCACCGGCCATTGTTATGAACGGCTGGGTAGATAGTGTAACTGAAGTAAGTGATATAACAGTTTAAGGGCTACGGATTCTTGGCAGAGCCAAGCGGCAAAGCCGAGCGATACGGATTTTATGGATTATGCCTAGCAGATTAAGAGATAATCTAAACTCCCGTTATTTCGAGGCGGCCAATGCGCTTACCTCAAAGAAGGCTCGACATAGAATTGTAGCCTATGTCGAGAGCTATGACGATATTTACTTCTGGCGCACAGTGCTAAGCGAATTCGAGAACGATAAGCGTTACTTTGAGGTTATGCTGCCATCAAAGGTCAATCTTACACGTGGAAAAAAGTCTGTGCTTATGAATTTCCTTGAGGGTGAGCCCCTTGGCAGGGATATGATTGCCTGTGTTGATGCTGATTACGATTATCTTATCCAGGGTCGCACCCATCAGTCACGTAGCATTCTTGAGAGTCCGTATGTGTTCCATACTTATGTATATGCCATTGAGAACTTCCAGTGCTATGCACCTTCACTGCATAATGTATGTGTATCGGTAACTCTGAACGATCATCGCATCTTTGATTTCCGTGAGTATTTTGCTCAGTTCAGTGAGGTGTTGTTCCCTCTGTTTGTATGGTCTGTAATGGTGTATCGCAATGGCAGCTACCCCAGATTCTCTATCACCGACTTTTGTCGCATTGCTGACCCTGGCGGATTCAATGTACATAATCCAGCTGCGTCTATCGCCAATGTTAAGCGCAAGGTGCATACCAAGATTAACGAACTGCAGCGCCAGTTCCCTGACGCAAAGGACGAGTATCTTGCTACCAAGGATGATATCCGCGCTCTTGGCGTAACTCCGCAGACCACCTATTTATATATACAAGGGCACCACCTGTTCGATACTGTAGTATCTCCAATACTTACTAAGGTTTGTAATCTGTTGCGACAGGAACGCCAGAATGAGATTTTTTATGCTACTGCGCACAAGACACAGAAGCGAAACGAAATGTCCTGTTACGAAAACTCGCTCCAGGACATAAAGGTTATGCTTAAAAAGAATACCGGCTATACCTCCTCCGAGCAATTCCGCAAGGTACAGGAGGATATCCGTAACTATTTAGACAAAAGTCTCTAAAAACTTTACTTCTCCTTTTACTTTTACCTCGCCGGTTGTGGCGGGTAGAAGGATGGTGTCGCCTTTTGCGAACGTTAACTCCTCACCATTGGCAGTTATGGCTCCTTCGCCCTTTACAGCTATCAGGATTATAAACGAGTCGAGCTCAGAGTAATGTTTAATTTTTTAAATAATATATAATTGTCTAGTTTTCTGTCCAGAAACTGCGTGTAAACAGCACTAGCACCGTCATTATCTCCAGACGTCCCATCAGCATCAGTAGGCACAATGCCCACTTCACGTAGTCGGCCATACCCACCCATGTCATAGCTGGTCCGACGTTGTTGCTTAGCGATGGTCCCACGTTGCTCACACAGCTCAGTGCTATGGTTATAGCGTTCACAGGGTCTACATCTGTTATAATCATAAATCCGGTGGTCATAATCGCCATAAGTACAAACAGCGTGAAGAATGCAAATAGTGCTGTTATTCGAGATTGTGGCACACTCTGACCGTTAATCTTCACTGGCAATACGGCATTAGGGTGAATAATCTGCAGGAAGTTGTTTCGCAGAACCTTCAGTGTCATAACACTACGTATGCATTTAAATCCTCCTGCAGTACTGCCTGCGCATCCACCCACAAACATCACTATACCCAGTATTATCCATGTTATGTGTGGCCATGCGCCAACCTCATCGTTAAATACTCCGGTTGTGGTGGTAAAGGCTACTACCTGGAACAGTGCGTTTCTGAATGCCTGCTCCAGTGGGTAGTTCATTCTTATCAGCAATGCCGACATAATACCTAATGTGGCCAGCATTATCATACATATATATAGCTTGAATTCAGAGTTCTTGAACAGAGCTCCTGCTTTAAGCTTGAATATGCTAACATATAATAAGGTGAAGTTTATGCCCGCCAAGAATTGGAATACTATCGATATATAGTCTATGGTTGGCGAGTTATAAACAGCCGTACCTGCATCGTGTATCGAAAATCCGCCTGTAGCTGTTGTGGTCATAGAGTAGTTAGTGGCTTCAAACAGGTCCATGCCTGCAATCCAATATGCCAGTCCGCATACTATTGTAAGCATGAAGTATATGCTCCAGATCCACTTTGCTGTGGTTGAAAGCCTTGGGTGCATCTTTGCCTTTATGGGGCCTGTAGCCTCTGCGGCAAACACCTTTACGCTACCACCTACCAATGATGGTAGAATGGCGATGGTAAAGAATACTATTCCTAATCCGCCAATCCATTGTGTCAGCGATCGCCAGAAAAGTATAGCATGTGGTAGTGTCTCCAGATTGCTTATTATCGTTGCGCCAGTGGTTGTAAAACCTGATGTCGACTCAAAGAATGCATCGGTTACGTTAGTTATGCATCCGTGTATAAGGAACGGGAACATACCAAAGAACGAGAATACCACCCAAGCCGCTGTAACAACCACGTAAGCATCTCTACGGTTCAGACTGTTTACGGCATTTCGTCCGAGGTATAGGAAGAAGAATCCGCTTCCGAGGGTTATCAGCAGTGAGATAAGGAAGGCCATCAGGTCGTCCTCATGATACAAGAACGACATCAGTGCGCACCATCCCATAAACTGCCCTTCGATAAAGAGCAGTGAACCTATAATCTTGCTGATGATACGGAAGTTTACCATATCGCGTTCTTCTTAAAGATTTTCTCTATGTTGTTTAATTTCTGTTCGTGGCAGAATACCATTACCGAGTCGCCTGCCTCAATCTGCGAGTTACCGTTAACCAGCATTCCAACTCCGTTGCGTACTAGTCCACCGATGGTCATTCCGAATGGCAGTCCAAGATCTTTAACGGGTTTCTTGGTTACCTTCGATCCCTCGGCCGCTGTAAATTCTGCTACTTCGCTATCTACCATCATCAGCGATCTCAGGTTGTCCACGTCAGCCTCAAGCAGCATCTGGTAAATATGGCTGGCGGCTATGGTCTTCTTGTTTATAATAGTGCCAATGTCCAGGCTCTCTGCCATGGTTACATAGTCCAGGTTTTCTACCATGGCTATGGTCTTGCGCACCCCCATCTTCTTTGCTGTCAGACATGCCAGGATGTTTGTCTCGGCATTCTCTGTAAGTGCTACAAATGCCTGAGTGTTTCTTATTCCCTCTTCCTCCAGCAGGCCCAGGTCGCGCCCGTCGCCGTGAATCACCATAATGTCTTTGTTCTCCAACAGCTCGTTCAGTCGTTCGCAGCGCTTTGCATCCTTCTCTATAATCTTAACGTTCATATAATCGGGCGCTGTCAGTGCGGCTCTAACTGTGGTTTTTCCACCTCCCATCATTATCACGTTCTTTACGTCGGTATAGTGTTCTTTACCAACAATCTTACGTATATATGGGATATATTCTTTTGTAGTCATGAAGTAAGCCAGGTCGTTCACCCTGAGTTCGTCCATACCGCTTGGTATGATAGTGTCGCCACCACGCTTGATAGCTACAATATGGTATGGGTCATCAGGACCGCACAGGTCTTTCAGCGGCTGGTTCAGAATCTGTGCCTGTTCTCTCAACTTTATACCCAGCAGTATAAGTGCTCCTTCGTGTACATCCCAACGCTGTCGAACCCAGCTAAGCTTAAGTCCGTTGTTTATATCTATTGCGGCCAAAACCTCTGGATAAATCAGCGAGTCAAGTCCAAGATTCTTGAAAAACTGTTGCAGTCCAGGGGCCAGATACTCGTAGTTGTCTATTCGTGCTACAGTCTTCTTGGCTCCCAGAGCGTGTGCCAATATGCATGCGTTGATGTTGGTGCTTTCCTCGGGTGTAACGCCTACGAAAAGGTCGGCATTCTGTACGCCAGCCTCTTTCAGCGCTTTTATACTGGTGGGTGATGCGCAGTATGTCATAACGTCATACTCACTCATCTTAGCCAGACGTTCATCATCGGCATCAATCAGTACGCAGTCTTGATGCTCTCTTGATAGCAGTTTCGACAGGTGAGTACCAACGGCGCCTGCACCTACTATTATTATCTTCATGCCTCTAGTATAGCTTTCTTAATGCCTTCTTCGTCAATTCCCACGATGTGCATCAGTTCCTTCACTGTTCCGTGCTCAACAAAACTGTCGGGCAATCCCAGTCTCTGTACTCTTGGTGTATATCCGTGGTCATTCATCCACTCAAGCACGGCCGATCCAAGTCCACCTCTTATCACACCGTTCTCTATGGTAATCACACGCTTAAAGTTGCGTCCCACCTCTTCGAGAATATTCTCATCCAGCGGTTTCAGGAATCTCATATCGTAATGTGCTACTGTCAACTGCTCATTGTCAACAGTCAGCTGTTCAATGGCACGTGTAACGTTATTGCCAATCGGTCCTATGCTCAGCACTGCAACATCACTTCCGTCGTGAAGTTTGCGGCCTGTGCCCACCTTTATCTCCTCAAGTGGACATCGCCAGTCCTGCATTTCTCCGCCGCCTCGCGGATAACGTATCACAAACGGACCCTTGTTAGGAAGTTGTGCTGTGTACATCAGTCTACGCAACTCATGTTCGTCAAGTGGTGAGCATATTGTTAGGTTTGGTACTGGGCGCAGTGCTGCCAGGTCGAATGCTCCGTGGTGTGTAGCACCATCTTCGCCAACTAATCCAGCACGGTCAAAGCAGAACACCACGTTTAGGTTCAGCAATGCTACATCGTGTATAATGTTATCAAATGCTCTCTGTGCAAATGCACTGTATATGTTACAAAATGGCAGCAGTCCATCTTTGGCCATACCTCCACTGAATGTCACAGCATGTCCTTCGGCTATACCAACGTCGAATGTCCTTTCGGGCATCTCCTTCATCATTATGTTCATCGAGCATCCACTTGGCATGGCAGGTGTTACTCCCACTATCTTCGGGTTTTGTTTTGCCAGCTCCAGCAGTGTATGACCGAATACATCCTGATATTTCTGTGGCTTTGTGGGGTCGTTGTCCACAATGCGTTCGCCTGTGTCAGGGTTGAATTTTCCGGGTGCATGCCATATCGTCACATCCTTTTCGGCAGGTGCATATCCATGTCCCTTCTGAGTGTGTAGGTGCAACAGCTTCGGACCAGTCATCTCCTTTAGCTGACTCAGTATTCGTACCAACTCTTTAACGTTGTGGCCGTCAAAGGGACCGAAATACTTTATGTTCATACCATCAAAGATATTCTGCTGGTGCGATATCGCACTTTTCATGGCGTTTGATAGTCGTATCAAACCTTTCTTACGGTCGTCGTTCATCAGTCCGTGGCGGTTCATCCATCGTGCTGCCTTGAACTTCAGCGCGTTGTAGTGCTCGTTTGTGGCTAGGTTCAGCAGATACTGCTGCATACCGCCCACACTACGGTCTATAGACATATCGTTGTCATTCAGTATTATCAGCAGATTGTTAGGACTGCTCGATACATTGTTAAGCCCTTCAAATGCCAGTCCACCGCTCAGTGCACCGTCGCCTATCACTGCTACCACGTGTCTGTTTTTCTTTCCCTCCAGCTCAGCAGCCACAGCCATACCAAGCGCAGCCGATACCGAATTGCTTGCATGTCCGCAGGCAAAAGTGTCGTACTCACTCTCCTCTGGTGATGGGAATGGCTTTATTCCGCCAAGTTTTCTGTTCGTGCAGAATTTGTCCTTTCTGCCCGTCAGTATCTTGTGTCCGTAAGCCTGGTGTCCCACGTCCCATACTATTCTGTCTTCTGGAGTATCATACACGTAATGTAGTGCCACCGTTATCTCGGCCACACCAAGGCTCGACGCCAGGTGTCCCGGGTTTACTGCCACCTCTTCAATAATATCGCGGCGCAGTTCAGCGCACACCTGTGGCAAATCATCCACCTTCAGCTTTCTTAAATCCTCGGGTGTATCAATCTTATTTAATAGAGTAAACTCAGTTTTTTCCACACAAAATAAATTTTATCGAGTGCAAAGTTAAGCAAATTTATTCAAATCACAAAATAAATCACAAAATTTGCTCCCTTAAGTATTAAACTATTTTAAATCTGTCCACTCTCAACCATAAGTACCACTCGCTCTGTCAGACGGTCCACTCCTTGTGCATCATATTCCTTCTTTAGCGAAGCACCAAAGCCCCATGCAAATACCTGCCAGAATCCTGCTCTCAGCGGACCCATGAATGCTTTTATCATGTCGTAGCTGCTCGAGTGACACTCACGGTCTATCAGTTTTATCAGTAGTTTACCTTGACTATATGTAAGTTTTTTCATTTTAGGTTTGTACGTTTTAAAAATGTCCTGTTCCACGCGTTTCATATGCTCTGCCTTTGCTTTGTCGTTCGGCAGTGTCTCTAAGTACTCCGTTGTCTCTATCAGCATCATTCTTGCCTCTTTTGCTATGGGCAGTACTTTTTTAACATTAGTTACCAGTCGCATATAGTTCTGGGCCTGTCGTTTGTTTTTAAACGTCAGTTGCGGATACACATATACGTTGTTCATCTCCATAAATTGTATGCTGTCACCTTCATGCAGCACCTTTCCCACTTTTACTGTGGGTACAAAGGTAGGCGAGTCCATCTCCGCTAGCACCTGCTCAGCGGTTAGCCTCTGTTCCTCCTGTGCATTTGCCATAGCAGAACAGAACAGCAACATTGTCGATAAAACAACTGTATTCTTCATTTCGCCTGCAAAGTTAGTGCTTATTTTTCATAATTCTACCTTTTTGCCAACCTTTTTGCATTTATTTCATATAAATATCATACCTTTGCAGGTCGAAAAGTATTTGTTTCTATGGATAATATAAGAATTAGATTAATTGTTTTTATGTGTGTAACTGTACTCGTGATGCGGGCGCAGGAGGGACGAGAACAACATGGTTGGGAGCAATATCTGTACCAAGTGATGACTGCAGAAGATATGGCATCTGAACAGTGGCAGGAGAACTATGACCTGCTTTGTGAATTGGAACAGAACCCGATAAACATAAATAAAACAACGCGTGAAGAACTTGAACAATTACCTTTTCTATCAGCTCAACAGATTGAGGCAATAATGGAGTATTTGTACAAATACGATTCGATGAAATCGTTGGCTGAACTGCAAATGATCAGAGAAATGGGACCGCAGGTCAGAAAACTGTTGGAATGCTTTGTTTATGTGGGCGATGAACCAAAGCAGAAACCACGAATCAGACAGGAATTGATGGCAAACGGTCGTGTGCCTTTTTATGAGCGTAAGGGTGATAAGGATGGTTATCTAGGCGACAGATACCGCCACTGGTTCAGATATCAGATGGAGCGTGGCGACAATGTAAAAGTGGGAATTGTGGCATCAAAAGATGCTGGGGAACCTTTCTTTGCAAATAAAAACAAATATGGTTATGATTACTATTCGCCATATCTGCAGCTTAAAAAGATGGGACGTGTGGAGACGTTGGTATTAGGAAACTTCAGAGCTTCTATGGGTATGGGAATGGTGATGAACAATAGTTTTGGATTAGGCAAGATGGCAGTATTGCAGAATATGGGGCGAAGCACAATAGGTTTGAGAGCGCATTCATCAAGATCGGAAGGTTATATGCAAGGTGCAGGAGTTACTATAAACCTGGGACGAGGCATACAGACAACAGCGTTTGTATCGTATGCCCCGATGGATGCAACGCTGAATAACGATGGTACCGCCCGAACGATAATAACATCAGGTTATCATCGTACGGAAACAGAGATGGAAAAGAAATATAACCTGCACGCGTTGAAAACGGGAGGAACATTGCGCTATAATGCCGGCAGGTTTCATCTGGCCTTAAATGCATTGTATAATTATTTGGATAGAAAGATGCGACCAAGTAAAGAACAGATTTACAATTATTACAAGCCAGAAGGCACTGATTTTATGAATGCTAGTATAGATTATGGTTATAGAGGAAAACACCTGGCTCTGAACGGGGAAACTGCGACAGACAACAAAGGGCATATTGCTACAATAAACACAATAAGTTTTAGTACAAGTAATAATATTAATATTATGGTACTACAGAGATTCTATGCCTATCAATACACGTCGCTTGATGCGCAGAGCTATAGTGACGGAGGAAAGGTACAGAACGAGAGTGGAGTATATGTGGGGCTTTCGTGGCAACCATCGCCAACGTGGCAGTTAACTGCCTATACCGACTATGCTTATCATCCGTGGCCTACATATCGTGAATCAACAGCGTCGCATTCGTTTGATAATCTGATACAGTGTGTACATACTACTGAAAAGTGGAAACTGATGGGACGTTACAGGTTGAAAGTGAAAGAACGGGAGCATAGGACCAGGCTGAGTATAGAATTTATGTCGCAAAAATTCAGTGCTCGGACGCAACTGGATGGTGGCTGTTGTGTAGCAGAGAAATCGGAGTTGGGTGCAATGATAAGCGAGAATTTGGCATATACCAGTGGTTGGTTGCGACTAAACGCAGGGTTGGGTTATTTTAATACAGACAGCTATAATAGTAGAGTGTATCTGTATGAGAATGGTCCACTCTATACATATTCAATGCAGCAATTCTATGGTGAGGGTATACGTTATTGGCTGATGTTGAAGGCTAATGCAGGACGAAAATTGACGGTTACTGCAAAAGTAGGCATTACAGATTATTTTGATCGTAACCATATAAGCAGCAGCTATCAACAGATTGACCAATCAAGTCAAACAGATCTCGATATACAAGTAAGACTTAAGATTTAATCTTTTCTTAATAGTTTTTTGTAAACCTCGACCACTTGACCTGCTACATCGTTGCCGCTGAAGCGACGAATGTACTCCATGCTGCGTTGTATGCGCTCTTCTCTATCATCGGCACCTTTTAGACTGCGGCGAATAGCATCGGCCATTCCAATAGCATCATCTGGAGCTACGTAGAGAGAATCAGGACCACCAGCTTCCTCAAGACATGAACCCGTGCAGGCAACAACAGGCAGACCGCAGCTTATAGCCTCGATGATAGGTATGCCAAAACCCTCGTAAACACTGGGGTAGACAAAGCATTCTGCTCCTGCATATAGGGCTGGGAGATCGGTGTCGGACACACCGTGCATTACTTTTACGCGTTGTTCCAACTGATGCTCTTTGGCATAAGCAAGAACTACATCGGTATATTTTGTGTGACGACCAACGAGTACTAGTGAAACATCGGAGGGTAAATAGGGTAATGCTTTTACTGCTAAAAGTGTATTTTTGCGAGCTTCTATTGATCCAACACTTAATATGTAGCGTGATGGGGATGAAGCGGGAGATATATTAAATCGGGGGGAACACGACTGATAGATAAGAGTTATTTTATCCTCTGAAACATAGGAACCGCCAAATTCAAGAATGTCGCGTTTGGTACACTCGCTGATGGCTATGATATGGTCGGCCTCACGCAGGGTGCGGCGGAACTTCCAGGTATATAGCTTGACATCTATGGGATTGTAGAACTCGGGATGACGAAGGAAAATAAGATCGTGGATGGTGACAACAGACCTGATGCCGCTCTTGCGGATACCTAAAGGCAATTCACCTGAGAGACCGTGGTACAACTGTATGCCATCGCGTATTAGATCGTTTATGATACCTCGACTACGCCAATAAGCGTTTTCTATGGCGGAAAACGGCGTTTTCCCACTGAGAATACAATGTTTTCTCACTGAGAATACAATGTTTCCCCTGTCGGAAACTTGTTGTCGCAAATCTTCACGTCCTTCGTCGGGGGCATAGAGATGTAATGAAAGGGGAAACTTTGAGAGGTCGTTGACTAATGTACGTCCGTAGCTGCCTAACCCCGTACCATTGCGAACAACTCGCTTGGCATCGAAACCTATTTTAAGTATGTCTGTAGTCATGATCTTTTTGAGAAGTGTTTAAATACGAAACGTACAATAACAAAATTTGTGGGCACGGCTATCATTAATACTGCAAATGGTGCCAACAGTCGGTGTAGGCCAATCCACAAAAAGAAATTAAACAATCCTATCTGCAGGAAGTAATTGAATATATGGGCTCCAGCAAAGCCTGCACCATTGCGCTTTGAGGTCTTTTCGTGGAAAGTGAAGCGGGCTGAAAGGTAATAATTGGCTAAGAAACTTAAGAAATAGCCAGTTGAATAAGCTATATTGACATTGATGAAATGTTGTAAAAGCCAGTAAATAGAAAGGTGTATAGCCGTAGAAACTGCGCCCACGACACCAAACCTCATTATTTGCCCAAGTGTTTCCTTCTTTTGCTGCATCAATATTGATTTTGATTGCAAAGTTAAACAAAAAAAACGAAAATAGGAGAAAAATAGCTGAAAAACAAAAAATGTTTGTATCTTTGCAGTGAATTATGAATGTTATTATGGATCTATCTATTGTTTCTCCAGTATACCATGGAGAGAAAATGCTTGACGAATTGGTACAGCGAATTCATGCTGCAGTAAAGGAGTTGACCGATAATTATGAAATAATACTGGTAAACGACTGCTCGCCAGATCTCTCCTGGAGTAAAATTACGGAGATTTGTGCCCACGATAAAAAAGTGAAGGGCATAAACCTGAGCCGTAATTTCGGACAGCCTTATGCCATTACCGCCGGACTAAGCTATGCTAAAGGTGAATACGTGGCTGTGATTGACTGCGACTTGCAGAATAAACCGGAAGACCTGCCTGCTATGTACAAAAAGGCGCAGGAGGGCTATGATATAGTAAGTGCGCGAAGAGTGGTGCGCGAAGATACATTCCTTAAGAGATTGTCGTCGACTATGTTTCATAAAGCCTACGATTTCTTAAGTGGATTCAAAACAGATAAGGCTGTGGCCGAGTTTGGTATCTATAGTAAGAAAGTTGTGAAAGTGTATTGCAGTATTCCGGAATATTCGCGATCGTTTGTAGAACTTGTTCATACACTGGGATTCAAGAAGACTACGGTTGACGTGCTGCATGATCATAGATTGGAGGGAGAGAGCTCGTATAATCTTTACCGACTACTAAAACTTTCGTATGACTCTATAATATCGAATAGTAATCGTCCGCTGCATCTGGCTGTATCGTTAGGTCTCATAATGTCTGTACTTTCTTTCCTGATGGCCATATATAATGTCTTCGCCAAGTTCTATGGGTTGAACGAGGTTGTGGGATATACATCTACCATTTTCTCTATATGGTTTGTAGGTGGTCTGCTATTATTTATGATGGGTATTATGGGACTTTATATAGGGAAAATATTCGATCAGGTAAAAGGACGTCCAGTATTTATAGTAAGTGAAACATTGAATTTTTAGAATATGATCCCATTTAATAAACCATACTGTTCAGGCAGGGAGTTGAGTTATATACAAGAGGTGTGTCAGTCGACCACGATGTCGGGTAATGGTGACTTTACTAAGCTCTGTCATGGTTTTTTTGAGAAGCATTACGGGTTCAGGAAGTGTCTGCTTTGCACATCAGGGACAGATGCTTTGGAAATGTGTGCCATGCTATGTGAACTGAATGCTGGAGATGAGGTCATAGTGCCTTCGTACACATTTGTATCTTCGGCCATAGCATTTATCCGCGAAGGTGCTGTTATACGCTTTGCTGATAGCGGAACTGATAATCCAAATATAACTGCAGACGAGATAGAACCTTTGATTAACGAGAAAACAAAGGTTATTGTTGTAGTTCATTATGCTGGTGTGGCTTGCGACATGGATGGTATAATGGCTCTGGCTAAGAAACATAACCTGTTAGTTGTGGAAGATGCTGCACATGCCATTGACTCATATTATAAAGGGAAACCGCTGGGAAGCATAGGACATTTGGCTGCCTTTTCCTTCCACGAAACAAAGAATATTAATTGCGGTGAAGGAGGTATGCTGGTGGTGAACGACGAGAGATTTGTACGTAGGTCGGAAATACTTTGGGAGAAAGGAACCAACCGAGCAGAATTCTATCGTGGAATGGTGAATAAATACGGTTGGTGCGACATTGGTTCATCGTTTCTGCCTTCAGAATTAAATGCCGCTTTCCTATGGGCACAGTTAGAGCAGATGGACGATATACAGGGTAAGCGTAAGCATATCTGGGAGAGTTATGACAGGGCTTTGAAAGGTAATCTGCCAAAAGGAATCACGCGCCCTGAACTGCCGGAATATGCTACAAATAACTATCACATGTACTATTTGCTTTGTGAGAGTCTTGAACAGCGCACTAGATTAATAAACTATTTAAAGAATAATGGCGTACAGGCCACGTTCCATTATCTGCCTCTGCACTCTAGTGCTTATTATAAGGATAAGCATGATGGAAGATTATTAGTGAATTGTGATCGTTATGGAGATACACTGGTGAGGCTTCCTCTTTTTTATGAATTGAAAGATGAGGATATTGACCTGATAACTAAACTTATTAAAAGGTTTAAATAGGCATGAAGAAAATTGTAGATGCTATAAAGTGGTTTTTCAGTAATCCCACTTGTGTGTTTGTGTTAGGCTTGGTAGTTGTTGTGCTTGCCACATCGTTAGAGGTTTTCCGTGGTCGCAACACAAACTATTTTGACTACCAGGATTCTACAAGAATGTTCTGGGAGGGACTTTCGCCCTACAATCTGGAATATGCTCAGGCTCACAACATCTACTTCCTTTATTCACCCGTATTCAGCGTTATCTTCTCGCCAATATTCCTGCTGCCATGGTGGTTAGGACCATATATATGGAACATTGGTAATTATAGCTTGTTTGCATTAGCTATAAAAATGCTGCCGCAACAGTTGGATAAATACAAACATTGGATATTCCTGTTTCTGCTGTCGGTGGTGCTTCAGACTGTTTTCTGCTACCAGCATAATATAATAGTAGCATATATCTATATTTTTGCATTTATCCTGTTAGAACGCAATAAACCTGTCTGGGCGGTACTATTGATTATGATTTCTGCCACGACAAAGGTGTATGGTGCGGCTGAATTGGCTATATTGTTCTGTTATCCAAAGGTATGGCGTAACTTGGGGTTAGCCTTGATATTCGGCTGTTTGTTGGTGTGTCTGCCTTTGTTAAACCCGAATTTCGATAATCCCTTTGTCCTTTATCAACAGATGTTCGATATGATATCAAGTCATCATAGCGACTCTGACTTTATAGGAATTCTATTTGCACGTGGACTGAAACCATTCCTGCTACCTAACTACCGACTTGTGCAGATAGTGGTGTTCTCCTTGTTGGCGGTTGCCTTCTTTGCCAGATACAAACGATGGAAAGAGCTTAGTTTCAGAGTACAGGCACTTGGTGTGCTAACTGGTTTTATGATTATGTTCAGCGACTGTCCGGAAACTCATACATATATTATTGCGTTCCCGTTTTATGCAATGGCATTTTGGCTTCGTGACAAACGCACTTGGATTGACTGGACACTATTCTGGTTACTGGTTGTTAACTTCTGCATACTGCCTACTGACGTCCTCTGCCCAGCCTGGTTGCACAACTATATACACGAGACATACTGGATAGACGTATATACTTATTTGCTCTGTTGGCTCCGTATGATATGGTGGGCAGTGGGGCCTGAGGATAATAGCAGAATAAAGATGAGTGAACTAAAAGGGATACTTGTCTTCATAATGCTCCTATTGCCTTTAAGTATGCAGGCGCAGACAAAGGTTGTGCTCCGTAGGCTGAAAGTAAAGGGTGTTACATATAAATTGAGATATGTAGAAGGTGGAAACTGCACGCTTGGTGCTTTGCCTAATGATACTCTTGCTGATGCCGACGAGGTGAATCGTAAAGTAACTCTGAATGATTTTTATATTGGTGAGACAGAGGTTACACAGGAACTGTGGGAGGCTGTAATGCAGTATAACCCTTCGAAGAAAAATGGTGCAAAGAGACCTGTGGAATATGTTACATATGATATGTGCCAGGAGTTTATAGGTAAGCTGAATGCTATTACCGGTATGCACTTCAGACTGCCAACTGAGGATGAATGGGAATATGCTGCAAAGGGAGGCAAGAAGTCAAAAGGTTATCTGTATTCAGGAAGTAACAACATAGACGAAGTTGCCCACACACTTTCAAATAACAAGACTGATGCTCATGAGCAGGTAGGCCAACTTAAACCTAATGAGTTAGGACTCTACGATATGTCGGGTAATGTATGGGAATGGTGTGAGGACTGGTACAGGAAAACACCAGTGAATAAACCTTCAGGTAACTTCCATGTAATCCGTGGAGGTGGCTATGACTGTGACCCTCGGTACTGTCGCGTTTCAAATAGATTTATGTACGATAAACGCAGACGATTCAAACACGTGGGATTCAGATTGGTGTTATAACCCCGCTGACTTGTGGTTTTGTTTCATGTATTCAGGAAAAGTTAGTGACCACCGCGAGCCGCTCCATTTTTTCTGTAATGTAGAATAGTCTGCTATGTGGTTATAAGACAAACGTTTCTGTAGCCACGGCCGGCGCTCCTTGTTCTTGATAAAATTACCATAGAGTTCGAATTCGGAGAATCCTGCAAAGTTTGTACGGTCATAGTTGTTGATAATAGCATCAATCCAACTGCAACCAGTATGCTGGCTTAATATGTTATGAAGTTGCTTGAGCTGTTCTTTATCGAAAAGCATCTTATGGTCTACATACGACAAGGTATCCAATGGTAGTCCTGGCATAAGCTTGTGTATATTTTCATAATAGGGCTTATGCTCTTCATAGCTCATATAGAAAACCGTTTTGTTGTCCTCTGTAAGGAATACATGTGGACGAATCAATACGTGGTCGGCATCGATGCATAGATAATGCTGGCAGGTGCCAACCTTGCCACTCAGCTTTATGAGTTGCTGGAAAAGCCAACCACTGCGATTGCGTGTCGTTCCATCTGGATTAGTTATTACAATATTCAGCTCCTTGGGCGAGAAACCCAATACAGAAGTCTCGTCAACGAAATTAAGGTTGTTAACCTGGCAAAACTTAATGATATCTTGTTCTGCAGGTGCCACAATATAAATATCCTTGATAGGATGGGATACCTGTTGGCGCACTCCTTCCAAGCATAAAGGAAGAATGTGTAGGTCTTTGGCTACAATAGGGATGACTACATCAATCTCTTGTCGTGATGCCTTTAATGGCGGAAAATATCGCCGTGAAAACAAACGGTATCTTATTTTTCGTATTTGTGACATAATTAAATAATTCTTCTAAACCAATAGTCAAACAAACGGAAAGATTCATTTGTCATCTGTCCTTCGTCTGCTACATCCATTCTATATAAAGGTATATCTCTATACATGGCTGCTACTAGCGAGAAAGTGCTTGGAGGACCTATAAGATAGTCGCACTCGGAAAGCATAAACAGATCCTCGGGAGCGTTGCCCTTAAAATGGTGTATCTTAACGTTTGGACATGCTTTTTGGAATGTGTCTTCTGATACACTCGGATCGTTGGTTGACAGAAAGATATGAACCGTCTTGTCTGGATGTATTTCGGCAAATCTGTTGATGTGGCGGATATATACCTCATCTTCAAAATAGTATTTTCCATCAAACCATTGAGCATAGTCTCCACGACGAATGTGTACACCCAAGCGTATAATATTGTTGCCGTTTATCTGCTTCAGCTTCTGGCGTACAGGCTCAGTATATTGGCTATCTAATGTGAACAATTGGCAGATTTCCTGACGATATTTCAGAAACAGATCATAGAAACGTACGTTCCAACCACTAACCACAATATGTTTATGGCGAAGCATTTTGCGCTCCAAAGCCTCTCTGTCGCAGTCGCTA
>Ga0265298_10004744_pt1 | contig 17257 bp, 13 predicted proteins | sample AusTroGonzalo_MG_3_FD_193486 | JGI IMG/M metagenome (GOLD analysis project Ga0265298, IMG submission 193486) | Bovine rumen microbial communities from tropical cattle in Woodstock, Queensland, Australia - Gonzalo_01 | ecosystem: Host-associated > Mammals > Digestive system > Stomach > Rumen ... | reverse complement strand
TGATCCATGCGCATATCAAGCGGAGCGTCCTCATGATAACTGAAACCGCGCTCCGCGTTGTCCAGCTGCGGACTGGATACTCCCAGATCCAGCAAAACGCCGTCCAGCATACCGGCCCCTGCCTGTCTGAGCAGTTCTTTGGCGTCATGGAAATTTCCGCGGATCGCGGTAAATCCGGGATAAGCTTCCAGGCGCGCGGACGCTGCCCGGATGGCATTCTCATCCCTGTCAATCCCATACAGTCTGGCCGTCCCTCCGGATGCCTTCAGGATGGCTTCGCTGTGGCCGCCTCCGCCCAATGTGCCGTCGCAGTAAACACCGTCTTTGCGGATATTCATCCATTGAAGCACTTCCCGCAGCAGCACCGGTTCATGCCTGAACTCCATGGCTTCCTTGTCTCCTTTATGGTTTGAGTCCCAGTTCATTGCGCAGGGCGCCGATAAAATACAGGCTTCCGGTAGCCAGTACGATGCCGTCTTCGCCGGCAAGCTCCTGAGCCGTTTCCAAGCCTTCCTTCAGATGGTTCGCTGATGCGGCCTTCATTCCTTTTTGCAGGAGCAGCTCTTTCAGTTCCTCAGACGGTAAAGCCCGGGGACTGTCCGGTGTAACGGTAACCGCTTCGTCCGCTGTGGCAGCAAGTCCTGAAAGCATTTCTTCCGTCATTTTTTCTTTCAGAACGCCGCAGAGAAGCACCCTGCGCTTATCTTTGACCTGTTTTTCAACAAAAGCCCGGAATGCAGCAACTCCCTGCGCGTTATGCGCTCCGTCCATCAGTATATTGCCGCTCCATTCCAGCCGCCCCGGCCAGAACGTGTGTGCAAGTCCATCCCTGACAGCGTCTTCCGGAATCCTGTACCCCTGCCTGCCGATTTCCTCAACAATCCCGAGAACCACCAGAACGTTCAGCAGCTGGTGGTCTCCCGGCAGGGATATCCGGAGATTATTCCATGCTCTTCCGTTAATTGAAAAATCCGCGGTGGAACCATGGCTGTCAGTTTCCGCATGGATGATCTGGTCTTTTTTCATCAGGATCAGAGGCGATCCTTTTTCTTCAGCCGCATGGCGGATCACCTGAATCGCTTTATCCGTTTCCTGCGGACTGCAGACTACCGGTATACCGGGTTTAATGATCCCGGCTTTTTCCCCCGCGATTTCCCCGATCGTATTCCCAAGGTACTGCATATGATCCATGCCGATCGCGGTAATGCCGCAGACAATGGGCTGATCGATGGCATTCGTCGGATCCAGCCTTCCGCCCATCCCTGTCTCGGAAATGATCATATCTGTCTTTTCTGCTTTAAAGCTGCGGAACGCCAGTGCGGTCCCCAGCTCAAAGGGGGTACAGTGATAACCTTTTTCCGTCTTCAGCCTGTCCGCGGCGTCCAGCGTCTCGTTACCGTACAGTGCCAGTTTTTCCTCTGAAAGCGGTATCCCTTCCAGGCGTATCCTTTCACGGTAAGTCTGCAGGAAAGGAGACGTATACAAACCGGTATGGTAACCGGCGGCTGTCAGGATGCTGCTGAGCATTGCGCAGACGCTTCCCTTTCCGTTTGTGCCGGCAATATGGATAACCGGGCAGGCAGGCCATGCCTGTAAAGCCTCAAGCAGGGCTGCGGTATTCCGCAGCCCCTGCTTGTCTCCGTCTCCCAGGGCGGAGTGGATCTCTTTGACAACCTGTTCAGACGTTCTCATAGATTTTCTTTCAGTTCAGCAATCCGGTTCGCCAGGGCAGCAGCCTTGGCTTTCGCCGCTTCCAGCTTGTCTTTTTCCATCTGCACCAGATGGGCGGGTGCCTTAGCCAGGAATCCCTGGTTGTTCAGCATGCCGTTGGATCGGGCCATTTCCTTCTGAAGATTCTCCAGTTCTTTCGTCAGCCTGGCCGCTTCCTTTTCAAAATCCACCAGGTCGCCCAGCGGGATAAACAGCTCACCGGACGCAACCACAGCAGATACATTTTTACCTGTGGCGTCATTCCTGTCAGCAATCAGCTGAACCTGTTCCGCGCCGGCAAGCTTTTTGAAATATCCCTCACCGCCGTGCAGCGTTTCCGCCCATCCTTCCGACGGAAGCAGCATCAGATGCGTGCGTTTGGAGGGAGCAACATTCATTTCGCTCCGCAGGTTCCGGATCGTGCGGATGATTTCCATGATACCCTGCATCTTTTGCTCATCATCGTGGAAAATGTAGTCTTCCCTGTATTCCGGCCACTTCTGGAGCATCAGGAATCCTTCACTGTCCGGCAGGTATTTATATACCTGCTCTGTCAGGAACGGCATGAAAGGATGCAGCAGCTTGAGCAGGTTCTCCAGCACGAAGAGCAGCACAGCTTTCACCGTTTCCTTGCTTTCTCCGTCCTCACCCAGCAGGCGGGATTTGCTCAGTTCGATATACCAGTCGCAGAACTCACTCCAGGCAAAATCATAAATCTTCGTGGCGGCAAGGCCGAAATCGCCTTCCTCCATATGATCCGAAATATCCTTGACCGCTTCCTGCAGCCGGGTCAGGATCCATTTGTCTGCCGTTTCCAGCCTGGCCGGATTAAACGCTTTGCGCTCGCTGACATTCATCAGCACAAAGCGGCTGGCGTTCCATACTTTATTGGCAAAATTCCGCGCAGCTTCCACTTTGTCCCTGCTGTAACGGGTATCATTTCCGGGGCTCACGCCCATCACCAGGCTGAAGCGCAGCGCGTCGGCACCGTATTCTTCAACCACTTCAAGCGGATCAACGCCGTTGCCGAGGGACTTGGACATTTTCCGTCCCTGCTCATCCCTTACCAGGCCATGGATCAATACCGTCTTGAAGGGGGTCTCACCCATATTCTCGATGCCGGAGAAGATCATTCTTGCTACCCAGAAGAAGATGATGTCATAGCCCGTCACCAGCATACTGGTAGGATAGAAATACTTCAGGTCTTCGGTCTGTTCCGGCCAACCCAGCGTGGAGAACGGCCAAAGTGCGGAAGAAAACCAGGTATCCAGCACGTCTTCGTCCTGGCGCAGCTTCCCGCCGCATTTCGGGCAGGCAGACGGATCCTCGCGGCTGACGGTCATCTCACCGCATTCATCACAGTACCAGGCAGGAATCCGGTGGCCCCACCAGAGCTGGCGGCTGATGCACCAGTCACGGATGTTCTCCATCCAATTATAATAGATTTTACTGAACCGGTCCGGTAAAAACTGGGTTTTGCCCTCTTTCACCGCAGCGATCGCCGGTTCTGCCAGCGGTTTCATCTTCACAAACCACTGTTCGCTCAGCCGGGGCTCCACCGGTGTGGATCCGTGCCTGTAACAGAAACCCACATTGTGACTGTAGTCTTCAATCTTGACCAGCAGGCCCAGTTTTTCCAGTTCCTCAACCACGGCCTTACGGCATTCCATCGGATCCATACCGTTGAACCGGCCGGCATTCTCATTCATGGTGCCGTCATCATTGGTCACCGTGATGATTTCCAGGTTGTGGCGCTGTGCCACTTCAAAGTCATTCGGATCATGGGCAGGAGTCATCTTCACCGCGCCGGTTCCGAATTCCATTTCCACATAATCATCCGCAACCACAGGGATCTCTTTATTCATGATCGGCAGGATCACTTTTTTGCCCACCAGGTTCGTATAACGCTCATCCGCAGGATTCACGGCCACGCCGGTATCTCCCAGCATGGTCTCGGGACGTGTCGTTGCCACTACGACGCCTTCGCTGCCGTCCGCGCCGGGATAGCGGATATGCCAGAGATGGCTTGCCTGCTCTTTGTATTCCACTTCCGCGTCGCTCAGCGCGCTGCGGCAGGAGGGACACCAGTTGATCATCCGCTGTCCGCGGTAAATCAGGCCTTTTTCATACAGCCGCACAAAGACTTCGCGCACCGCTTTGCTGCAGCCTTCATCCATCGTAAAGCGTTCACGGCTCCAGTCGCAACTGACGCCCATCTTGCGCTGCTGATGCACGATCCGTCCGCCGTATTCCTTTTTCCAGTTCCAGGCACGTTCCAGGAAAGCTTCCCGGCCGATCCCCTGCTTGGTCAGGCCTTCCTTACGCATTGTGTCAACAATCCTGACTTCCGTGGCAATCGCGGCATGATCCGTTCCTGGCAGCCACAGGGTAGGATCGCCCTTCATCCGGTGATAGCGGATCGGGGCATCCTGAAGGATACAGTCCATGGCATGGCCCATATGAAGCTGGCCGGTAATATTGGGCGGAGGCATAACAATCGTGAAAGGTTTCTTTCCTTCCACACGGTGCGCTGTAAATGCGCCTGCTTCTTCCCATGCTTTATAAAGGTCCGCTTCGATCTCCTGAGGATTGAATCGGGTCGCCATGTCAGTTCCGGTCATTTTCTTTTCCATGGTTATCCTCCTGTCATGTTTAAAAGAAATAGCTCCGACCCTGAAGGGCGGAGCTGCAATTCTTTACGTTCTGGCCAAAAAAGCAGTCGACAATCAGGCGTTCTTCTCTTCGTCCTTGTTGACGATGACCTGGACGCCGTTATAATAACCGCAATTCTTGCACACGCGATGAGACAACTTCATCTGATGGCACTGGGGGCATTCAGCGATTCCCGGCAGTGACAGCTTCCAGTTGGCACGGCGGCTGTGCTTGCGAGCCTTGGAAATTTTCCCTTTCGGAAGAGCCATGATTCACACCTCCTCATTGTTTTGAAGCAATTGCCGCAGTCCCGCGAACGGATACTGAACGCCCTGTTCGGCGGGTTCTGCTTCCGGGTCCCTGTATTCAAAGCCCGGACAATCCTCTCTGCAGAGAAAGCGGATCGGCAGAGCCATGACGGCGTATGACATGATCAGTTTGTCCAGCAGGATCTCATGGCCTTCATAAGCAAAGATCTCGTCGTCCTCCATATCGCCGTTCCGTCTGTACACTTCATCGAACTCGTTCTCGACTTCGGCCTGTGCGTCTTCCAGGCAGTTGGCGCAGGGAGCGTGGGCAATGGTTCTGAGCTTGCCTCTGATCGAGATGTTACCCTCTTCGTCTGACAGGAATTCCCCTTCCACAGCGCAATCGTCCAGGCGGACTGTATCGCCGCTGATCTCCTGATCCGCAATGGCCTGCAGACCCGAGAAAAAGTACTCCTGACCGGGATGGGCTAAAGCATCTGAAACATCAAGCTTCATGTCCTCACCTCAAAAGTGACCGTCTGATATTATAATTCGATGCAAAACGTTTGTCAACAAAGAATTCGCACCGTTTTTTATTCATCTCTCACTTTGCCTGTCGTGACCAGATCCAGTGTGTCGCGCGCGATCATGATTTCTTCGTTGGTGGGAATGACGCACACTGTCACCTTGCTGTCATCAGCTGAGATAACGGCCTCCTGGCGGGTCTTGTTCTTCTCCGGGTCAATTTTGGCGCCCATGAATTCAAGGCCTTCAATGACGCGCTGCCTCAGATAAGCATTGTTTTCACCGATGCCGGCTGTAAAGGCAATCACATCCACGCCACCCATCGCCGCCGCGTAGGAACCGATATACTTCTTAATGCCATAGATCAGCATTTCACGGGCCAGCGCCGCGTTCGGATCACCGTGATCAGCCAGGTCGTCGATATCCCGGCAATCGCTGCTCTTTCCGCTGATGCCCAGCAGGCCGCTCTTCTTATTCATCATCGTCAGTACTTCGTCAACACTGATCGGATGGCCGACGGGCGTTCCGTCATCATTCAGGGGATTGTTTGCGATAAACTGTACCACCGCGGGGTCGCAGCTTCCGCAGCGGGTGCCCATCAGCAGGCCTTCGAGAGGCGTCAGGCCCATGGAAGTATCCTGGCATTTCCCGTCCATCACGGCGCTCAGGCTTGAACCGTTGCCAAGATGGCAGATAATGATCTTCTTTCCTTTCGGGCTGATGTTCAGGAATTCGCAGACGCGGCGGCTCACATAGCGGTGGCTGGTGCCGTGGAAGCCGTAGCGGCGCACATGCAGTTTTTCCTCGTACATTTTCGGGACGCCGTACATATAGGCCTTGGGGGGCATGGTCTGATGGAAGGCAGTGTCAAACACAGCCACCTGGGGCGTTCCTTTCATCACCTTTTCGCAGGCTTCAATGCCCATCAGGTTCGCGGGATTATGCAACGGTCCCAGCGGGAAGCAGTCGCGAATCGCCTGTTTGGCAGCGTCATTGACGATAACCGAAGCCGTAAACGCGCTTCCGCCGTGCAGCACCCGGTGGCCCACGGCGCCGATCTCGTCTGTACTCCTGATCACACCGTATTCCGGATCCTGCAGGATTTTAAGCATAAGCTGGGCGGCGGCTTCATGGTCCGGAATCTCCTGTGAGATTTCTGTCTTTTTTTCTCCGGCGCTGTGCTTCAGCCGGCTGCCTTCGATACCGATCCGCTCAACAAGGCCCTTTGCCAGTTCTTTTTCGCCGTCCATGTCGATCAGCTGATATTTCAGGGAAGATGAACCCGCGTTTACAACCAGGATTTTCATATCTTTTCGTGCTCCTTTTCGTAATATGATGGCTATATTTGATTATACTCCTCATTGGCTTGAAAAGAAAGACCTAAAAATGCTACTATGCATAATAAACGATTCAGCATCGTAAGGAGGTGTCCGTCATTGAAAATCCTGGGGATTACTGCAGAATATGATCCCTTTCACAACGGGCATCTTTTTCATATGAGTGAAGCGATACGTCAGGTCAACCCGGATATGACCTTCGTCGTGCTTTCTCCCTGTTTTAAACAGCGGGGTGAACTGTCTCTCCTTTCCCCTTCCGACCGCGCCCTTTGTGCCCTGTCCGCCGGCGCGGACGCAGTTTTTCTGCTGCCGGTCTGCTGGACTGTCCGGGATGCGGAACACTATGCCCTTGGCGCCGTTTCGCTGCTGGCTTCCCTGGGAGCGACGCATCTTGCCTTTGGCGCCGAAACCGCTGAAATCGATGTGCTCCGGCGCGCAGCTGAACTGCTGGAATCGCCGGATGTTTCTTTCAATGCTTCCCTGAAAAACAATCTTTCGGCAGGCGCGGGATATCCTGCCGCTCTCTCCGCTGCTCTTTCCGATGCCATACCGGAAGCGTCAGGCATTCTCGATCAGCCGAACAATACGCTGGCTGTCTGTTATCTCCGTGCTGTTCTGAAACTGAAGGTTTCCCTGCAGCCTGTGGCGATTCCCCGCGCCGGCAGCTATCATGCCGCCTCGGTAGATCATGCGTTCCCCTCCGCGTCTTCCGTCCGGGACGCGCTGATGCGCGGTAACTATACCGCGGCGTACCATGCGGTTCCTTCGTATACGGCTGATTTGCTGCGCCACCGTTTCCTGGACGGAAAAGTGCCGGATGATGGCGCCTTCAGCACAATCCTCCTCAGGTGCCTGCGTGCAATGGCAGCAGAAGACTGCGGCAGGCTGCCCGATATCTCTGAAGGGCTGGAAAACGCGTTGAAAAAAACCGCGGCCGCTGCGCAAAGCCGCCGGGAACTGATCGCTTCCCTTGCCGGTAAGCGTTATCCAGCTTCACGCATCAGCAGGCTTTGTACCTGCGCGCTTCTGGGGATCACGCGGGAAGATCTGGCCTCGCTTCCTTTACCGGACAGCGCTTTGCTGCTCGGCCTCAGAAAACGCCCTGACATGACTTCTTACTGGAAAACGCTTCCGATCCCTGTTTTTTCCTCTTTCTCGTCATGGAAAAAAACAGCGTGTCCCGCAGACCTGGCCGCCTGGAGCATCTGGGCCCAGTGCTGCTGTCTGCCGGACACGCTGCCTTTCACGGAAAAAATGATCGTATTATAAGCCCAGGATCCTTCTTGCCACATGCACGCCGCTGGCGCTGGCGTGGGAAAGGCTGTGGGTCACTCCGCTTCCGTCTCCGATGATATACAGGCCCGGATACTGGGTCTGCAGGTTTTCGTCCAGTTCCACTTCCATGTTGTAGAACTTCACTTCCACGCCGTAAAGCAGGGTGTCGTCATTGGCGGTTCCGGGAGCAATCTTGTCCAGGGCGTAAATCATTTCAATAATCCCGTCAAGAATCCGCTTGGGAATCACCAGGCTCAGGTCCCCGGGCGTAGCCGCCAGCGTGGGTGTCACAAAGGAATCCGCGATCCTTCCCGGCGTGCTTCTCCGCCCCCTGACCAGATCGCCGAAACGCTGCACGATGACGCCGCCGCCCAGCATATTGCTCAGCCTGGCGATGGATTCGCCGTATCCGTTCGAATCCTTGAACGGTTCAGAAAAATGTTTGCTCACCAGGAGGGCAAAATTGGTGTTTTCCGTATGCTTTGCGGGATCTTCGTAGCTGTGTCCGTTGACCGTCACAATCCCGTTCGTGTTTTCACTCACGACCGCCCCATGAGGATTCATGCAGAAAGTACGCACCAGATCTTCAAATTTTTCCGTCCTGTACACAATTTTGCTTTCATACAGTTCATCCGTCAGATGGCTGAATACCTCTGCGGGCAGTTCCACCCGGACGCCGATGTCGACCCGGTTGCTCTTTGTGGGTATCCCCATCTCCCGGCAGATCCCTTCCATCCATTTGCTGCCGCTCCGGCCGACTGAGATCACACAGTTTTGAGCTGTCACGCTCTTCCCGTTTTCCAGCGTCACACGGTAAACCTCATCTTCCCTGCAGACAGAGGTGACAGACTGTTCAAAAAAGAAGCTGACCTTTTCCTTCAGTTCATTGTACAGGTTGCCCAGTACCACATAATTGATATCGGTACCCAGATGGCGTACCTGCGCGTCCAGCAGGTGCAGGCCGTTTTCCAGGCATGTTTTCCGGATGAACGTATTGGCTGTGGAATACAGCTTCGTGCCTTCACCGCCGTATTGCTGGTTAATCTCATCCACATAGCGCATCAGTTCAAGCGCCCTGGTTTTGCCCACATGCTGATGCAGGCTTCCCCCGAAATCGTTGGTGATATTATATTTGCCGTCTGAAAACGCGCCTGCGCCGCCGAAGCCGCTCATAATCGAGCAGGTTTTGCAGCGTATGCAGTTCCTGACCTTTTCGCCATCAATGGGGCATTTCCTGTTTTCAAGCGCTTTGCCCAGTTCAAACACGGCCACCTTCATCGGCGCCTTCGCTCTTTTGACCAGTTCATACGCCGTAAATATGCCTCCGGGCCCCGCCCCGATAATCAGAACATCATAATCTGCCATAATTCCGTTCTTTCCTGTTCTTAGTCCGGCCACCTGCTGCAGGCTCCTCCGGCTGACAGATTATATCATTGTTATTCAAAAAAGAAAAGTTGTTGACTTTCTTTATCGAAAGTGTTTCGGATATTTTTCAAAATATGGAATTTCCTCTTTCATCTTTTTTATCTCTATAGTATAATTATTAGTGTGTATCCATTTTTGCCAAGGGAGTGTATCCATCCATGCGGAAACTCATCATACTGATTTTCATCCTGGTTCTCCTGCCGCTGCCTCTCGCTTCGGCTGAAGAAGCGCCTGCTTCCACACCCGCGCCGACCATGGAGCCGCAAGAGTGGGTGAAGAAATCCCTGCCTTACAAGCGCCTGCCCGAGCCGATCGAGATCATACACTGGGACGATCTGCCGCCTGTCATTGACGGTCAGCATCATTACCTGCTGCTCTGTATTGATCAGTGGAATCGTGATCCCCGCCCGGACGGCGCCAAGCCTCCGACCGGAATCGGCGGCCGCCGCAGGGATATGTACGGCAACACCGACGGCATGGTGCTTGTAACGCTGGACACACGGGCGCACCGCGTTATGCTCACGTCCTTTATCCGTGATGCCATTGTCCGCAAGCCAACCTGCACGGATGAGGACCAGCGGTTTACACGGATCAATTATGTCTATAATGATTTCGGTCCGGAAGAACTGTGCAGGACAATCAGTGAGCATATCGGCGTCCGCGTTGAAAAATACATCCTTTTCACCTTCAACCAGATCGCAAGCATTGTTGATTATCTGGGCGGCGTGGACATCGACCTGAAATATTCCGAAATCAACTATCTCAGGCGTTATGCAGTTCCGTGGGGATCGGTCAAGGACCTGAAGGGACATGATCTCCGCGCAGGCGGAAAGCATCCCCAGGGAACATATCATTTTAAAGGTCATTCTGCCGTCCTGTATATGCGTATCCGCAAAGCGGGCGGCGGGGGTGATTTCCAGCGTACGCAGCGCGTCCGTACAGTTCTGAGCACACTGGCAAAGAAATGCAAAACCATGACGCTGGATGATGCCAAAGCGCTGGCGAACAACGTCCTTGAGCACAGCAACAAAACCAATATGAATCTGGATGAGATGATCCAGGCTGCTGAACAGGCTTTCACCCTGCGGGAATGCACGATAGAAGAACTCAGGATTCCGGAGGATGACGCTGTCCGGCGCATCAATTTCGCTGAGATGGCTACGCAGGAACTGAACTGGCCCTACTGCAGGGAAAAGATGAATGATTACCTGCAGAACAGCTGGCTTGTCCTTGACGATGATATCTGATAGCAGGAGTCGATCATGAAATGTCCCGAATGCGGTCAGTGGAACCGTTCTTCCATGCCGCACTGTATCAACTGCGGTACACCGCTGAATATTGACGAAGCGTCCCGTTTGCTTTGGAAGGACACGCTGAAAGACAATGGTCCATCCACAGCCTATTTGCGTGCGGATGAATACGGCCAGCTGGATACCACTCCTGATGCCCGTGATTCCCTCGCCGGAGAGATGCAGGAACTGAAGCGCCGAAAGAAGGAGGGGGCTGAACGCCAGAGCCGACTGGTCCGCGAAGCGTCTCCAAGGGAAGAAGCAGAAGTGGTCATTACGCAGGAACCCAAGCCTGCCGCCCGCCGGTCCGGCCGTGTCACTGCACAGCAGGCGCCCATCCGCATCCAGCCGCCTGTCCGCAGCGATCAGGCCAGCCGCCTTGAATCCGAAATGCGCCACCGCGTCCGCTATATGGACGCAAACGGTGTTTTTGCCGAAAGCCGCACCTACGACCCGGTATCTTCCGCAGGCAATGCGCAGGAACTGGAATCCCGGCATCTCGCCGGTCCGCTGTATAAAGGAGTTCCTTCCCATTCTGAGCGAAAGCATACTTTCAGGACCGTCCTGCTTGTACTGCTCATTCTGGCTGTTCTGGGCGCCGGCGGGTATTTCGCCTACGGCTATTTCTCCAAGCCGAAAGTACAGGCTGTAAACAAAAATGCCATCATTACCGCTTCCCTGCTGGATGATCTTCCGGCCCATACGATTCTGATTCCGGGCGAGAACGGTACGACCATCTATATCAGGGAGCTTCATGCCAGCTATGTTGTCATGGACGGTTTTGCCACCGTTGAAGTGGCTGACCATACCTGGTATGACAATCTTGAAGGCGCTCTGGATGAAACCATGCAGGTAACGCTGACACCTTTCCTGAAGACATCTTCCGGCAAACAGACGCCGCTCGAACTAGTCACCTATGATATCACCATTCCCCTGAGCAAGATTATTCTGGAAACGCCTGATTCGCTTCGGACAAACGTTTCCACGACCATGTCAGCGATTAAAATCCAGGTCCGTCCCGGCTCCCGCGTAACGGTCAACGGCGTGGACTGCAGTGACACCGTTTCTTCGGAGACCGGGGAAATGAGCTATAACGCTACCGTCCAGCCGATCGGCGACAACGTCTTCAACTTTGTGGTCCGTTCCCAGTACTGCCGTGAAAACTCAATTTCTGTCGTGCTGTACCGTGAGCCCCAGGAGATTCCGCTGGATCTGGCGGTCGGTACCTACGGAACCACAGACCGCAAGATCATGAACGTCACTGCCACAACCCTGCCGGGTGCTTATGTGGAGATCGGTTCTCCCTATGCGGATCTGAACATTACTGATCTGGACTCCACAGGCAAATTCTCCTTTAACGCCATTTTTGACAAGATCGGCACCAACACCATTATCATCCGGTCTTCCTTCCCCGGCAAAAAGACCTCTGAAGTAAAACATGAAGTATATTATCTTCCTCCGGCTTCTGAATACACAAAAAAAGCGTGGCCCCTGTCGGCGGACGGATACAGCGAACTCCTGAGCAACGCGCAGGTCCGGATTGCCAACTCGCAGGTTTATGTGGTCAAAGGTGTCGTTCAGTATTCCGTTTCGGAAAAACCGGAGCGTGTTGTAATCAATACCAGCGAGGACGGCAAATCCCAGCCGGTGCTTGTGGAAAACTACACAAAGACGCCCCTGGTCGTAGGCACATACTACCGTATTTATGCCGATGCTTTCTCTACTTACAGCAGTATGCCCTGGCTGAACGCCCGCTATGTTTATAAGAAATAAACAAAGGAGACCTGCTCATGAAAAGACTGACCCTGCTTCTTCTGGTTCTGATCCTGTCCGTTCCCGCCGCTTTGGCCGATCCGATTCCGCTGCTGGAAGACTACACGCAGGATTATATTCTTCAGTATGATGAAAATGACCCGTCCGCGGGACAGTATGAATATATCTATCATTATCCCCATGTGGATGAAACGGCTCCAGGTGCGGCCCCGATCAATAAATTTTATGAGGACAAGGATTCCGATTCCCGGAATTTTTCCATGCTCATCAACGGGGATTACTATAAAGAAAGCCGTATCTCAGTCAAAACGGAGATTACCTATACGATCACATGCAACAATGACGATTTCTTCTCCGTTCTCTTTGAGATCAAGGACACCGCTGAAGGCAATGAAGCCTTGTCCTATGTGGGAAACGTCTTCTCCCGGGAGGAAGGCAAAGCCGATTCGACTTATACGCTTCCGCAGCTGCTGAAAATCCTTTCCTATACTGAGGATGACGAATGGCTTCAGCAGCGGCAGACAGCAAAAGCCGAGACGCTGGTCCGCAGCATGATCTGGGAACAGATCCTGGAAAACAAGGACGGTGTGGAATACTACGATGACTTTGACGAAGCCCAGCTGGAAGAGAACTATAATCCGGAGGAGGATTTTTACCTGAATGAGGACGGCGACCCGGTTTTCTTCCTGCAGCCCGGTATGGCGGCAGACGAAAGCTTCGGCCTGCTGCGCTATACCATTCCGCTCGATGACATTCTTGACGAATTGTGATTGCGGGAATACAGCAGAAAAACCGTGCAATTCATCTGATTCAGAGTTATAATGCTTTTATTAAATTCAAACGGAAAGAAGGCACCGTTATGCAGGATATCAAAGTTACCCTTTCCCAGAACCTGAAACAAAAACCCGCGGATGAATCCGTGCTCGGTTTCGGCCGCATTTTTACCGATCACATGTTCCTGATGGATTTTGAGCAAGGCATCGGATGGCATAATGCGCGCATCGTTCCCTACGGCAGTTTTGCCATGGATCCCGCTGCCATGGTTCTCCACTACGGTCAGGCGATTTTTGAGGGTTCCAAGTGCTATCGCCGCGCTGACGGCGGACTGCAGCTCTTTCGTCCCGCGGATAACCTTGCCCGTATGACCCGCAGTGCTGAGCGTATGGGCATGCCCGCGCTGGATGAGGAAACCGCCCTGGAAGGCCTCAAGCAGCTGATCCGCATTGAGGAAGCCTGGGTTCCCCATCGGGAGGGTACCTCTCTTTATATCCGCCCCACAATGATCTCCATGGACGTGGGCCTGGGCGTGCATGCTTCCAAAAAGTATCTGTTCTTTATCATTCTCAGTCCCGTCGGCGCCTACTATAAAGAAGGCCTGAAACCTGTCAGCATCTATGTTGAAGATAAATACGTCCGCGCAGTCCGCGGCGGCGTTGGCTTCACCAAGTGTGCCGGCAACTACGCGGCCTCTATCCTCGCCGGTTCTGTGGCGGAAGAAAAAGGCTATTCCCAGGTGCTCTGGCTGGACGGCGTGGAACAGAAATACGTGGAAGAAGTCGGCTCCATGAACATGATGTTCGCCTATGGCAATAAAATTGTTACGCCAAAACTGAATGGTTCCATCCTCCCCGGCATCACCCGTGACAGCGTTCTGAAGTTGGCGCGTTCGCTGGGCTATGAAGCGGAAGAAGCACGGCTTGACATCAACGAAATCTTCGCTGATGCCAAGTCCGGCAAGCTGACCGAAGCCTTCGGCACTGGTACCGCGGCGGTGATCAGTCCTGTCGGAACGCTCGCGATGGAAGATGAAAAGCTGACCATCGGCGATGGCGGCATCGGTCCGATTGCCCAGAAACTGTACGATACCCTCACCGGTATCCAGTACGGCCGGCTTGAAGATAAGTTCGGCTGGATCGTGAAACTGTAAAATTCGAAAGGAAACCTGCTGATGCAGAGGCAATGCTATACCCGTTCGCTTCACTGGGCCGACAAGACCATGAGCGTTATGCGGGCTGATCTTCTGGAAGCCTGCGAGAAGGATCTCGCAGGTTTTCCTTCCCATTGCCTTTTTGATGCTGACTGCGGCATTCTTGAGGCGGAGGAACTCTATGAGATGTCTTTCTTTGCGGAGGAAGACAGGAAAACGTCTGGCAGGTCCCTCCGTCCTTCCCTGCATACTGTCGAACAGCTTCGCAACCGCGTCCTGCATCAATTTGTCCAGGAAACCGCCCTGTTATCCGTTGAGGAACACGATCTGCTGATCCGGATGGTACTGTTCGGAGGGAAAACGCCCCTGACAGACTGGAATGAACTGCTGCCGGCCAGGGGGCTGGTGCGCAGGTTATGGTGCCGGGTGGAAGGCCTTGGGGAAAACACCGTCCTGTTGATGCCACGGCAGCTGTGCGCTTCCGCCCTGCTTCTGCTTGCCGGTGAAGCGCATAAGAAAGTCCGCGGCATCGTTGAACAGGTTCATGAAAGTATTGAAAACACGCTCTATCTCCTGGGCGCGGCACAGGCAGCCGGTCCCTCGCACCATCTTGCTTCCCTGCTGAAAGGCACCTGCGCCGAAGATTGTCCATCCCTGATTGATCGTTTCCTTCTCACCGGCTATGACTACGTTTATGATCGTTCCGGCAGTCTCCTCCTGATTCATCCGGGACTGGCCGATCCTGAGAAAATGATGGGAATGCCCGCTGCTGAAATGAATACTGAAGCGCTCAGCAGCGCGTCTGACAGTATCAGCGGCCTGGAATCTCCGCTTTATGATCGGATGCTCGCTTCCCTGGCCAATGTGACCAGGCCGGAGGTAACGCCTGAGGATGCTGTAGAGGATCTGATTATCCTGGCCAAGCAGGAAGTGCCTTTCTCTGATATGAAGGAAGTCCTGTCCACCATGCTGATCTGTCAGCCCACAGAAGAAATGCTTTCCGCCCTGAAGGATATCAGCGACCGTGTCCCCCGCTGGCTCAGCCTGAGCACCTCCCGGGTACAGTAGTATGTTGAAGAAAGACATTGTCATTCCGCAGGATTATGACGGAAAACGTGCCTCGGATTTCCTGCGTTTTTCTTTTCCCGATCTCCCGGAAAGCGCCATCCGGAAGCTCTTCGCTGCCAGGGACCTGAAACTCGATCACGTCCGTATATCCCGTGATCAGGCTCTTCGCAGCGGACAGGTGCTGACAGTTTTCCTGCCCGGCATGGAATCCGGCGATCGTCCGCCTGTGGACGTTGTGTATGAAGACGAGGATATCCTGCTTGTCAACAAGCGCCCCGGAATCAGTGTTGAAAAGGATTCGCACGGCGGCACGACACTGACTGACTTATGCGCCGCGTACGTCCTCGGCAAATCACCGGACGCTTTTCCGCCTGCGGCCTGCCACCGTTTGGATAACCGGACTTCCGGCCTGTGCCTGTTTGCCAAAAACAGCCGCGCGCTGGAAATCCTGCAGGATGCTTTTCGGAAAAGGGACCTGGAAAAAGAGTATATTTGCCTGGTCCGCGGCATCATGAAACCGCCGCAGGCTGTCTGCCATGCCTGGCTGGTCAAGGATCCCCTGCGCAGCGTCGTCAGGATCACCGATCATCCGGAAGACGGTGCCAAGCCGATCACCACCGGCTATGAAACATTGGAAAGCGGCCCTGTTTCCCGTCTTCGCGTTCAGCTGATGACCGGGCGCACACACCAGATCCGTGCGCATCTCGCCGCCCTTGGACATCCGATCCTCGGGGATGATCTCTATGGCGACCGGGATTTCAACCGCCGTCTCAAAGCCCGCAGCCTGAAGCTCTGTGCCGTGTCTCTGAAACTGGAGACCGGCGGTCTTCTGCCCCGGCTGGATGGCAGAACATTTACGGTCGAACCACCATTTTAAACAAGGAGGTATTGATTATGCTTGCACCCCGTCCTCCCCTCGGCTGGAATTCCTGGAATACCTTTGGAGAAAACATCAGCGATACCCTGATCCGCGAAACAGCCGACCTGATGGTCGATCAGGGCTGGCTGGCGGCAGGTTATGAATACCTGGTCATCGACGACTGCTGGTCCCTGCGTGAGCGGGATGAAAACGGCCTGCTGGTTCCTGACCCGGAAAAATTCCCCCACGGCATGAAAGCCCTGGCCGACTATGTACATGCAAAAGGCCTGAAATTCGGAATGTACTCCTGTTCAGGCGTCATGACCTGTGCCGGCTATCCTTCCAGTTATGACCATGAGTATACTGACGCAAAAACCTTTGCCTCCTGGGGCGTTGATTTTCTGAAGTATGACTTCTGTAATTTCCCCGAGTCCGGTGATTGCCGTACCCGCTATCAGACAATGGCCATGGCCCTGAAGGCTTCCGGCCGCGATATCCTTTTCTCCGCCTGCAACTGGGGCAGGCTGGAGCCCTGGAAATGGATGCGGTCTGTCGGGGCGCATATGTACCGGTCAACAGGAGATATCATGGATAACTTTGTTTCCTTTACCGATATCTTCAAATCCCAGCTGGACAATCTGTCCATGAGCGCCGTCGACTGTTACAACGATATGGATATGCTGACCGTCGGTATGTGCGGAAAGGGCAACGTCGGTTTCGGAAAAGTCTGCACCTTTGAAGAATACCGTCTCCAGTTTGCCCTCTGGTGCCTGTGCGGCGTTCCTCTGATGCTGGGAGCGGACCTGCGTTCTCTTGCACCGGAATTCGTATCCCTGATGCAGAACAAAGACCTTCTCCGGATTGATCAGGATGAGGAGAACCGTCCGCCGTTCCTGATCCGCCGCGGTTCCGTTTTTACCTCTAACCCGGAACCGAAAGAAGGAGAATTCCCCTGGCGTGAAATCCCGGACACTTCCTTTACGCTCTTCCGTCATCTTTCCGGGAATGAATATGCCCTGGCCTATATCAATCTTTCTGAGGCAGAAGCCAATATCCAATGCCAGCTGGTGGATATAGGCCTTCCTGTCTCTTCCGGTTGCGCCCTGGATGTGCGGGATGTCTTTACAGGCGAATCCCTTGGGAGGAAGTCTGATTTCTTCAATTGTGTT
>Ga0265298_10004743_pt1 | contig 17257 bp, 13 predicted proteins | sample AusTroGonzalo_MG_3_FD_193486 | JGI IMG/M metagenome (GOLD analysis project Ga0265298, IMG submission 193486) | Bovine rumen microbial communities from tropical cattle in Woodstock, Queensland, Australia - Gonzalo_01 | ecosystem: Host-associated > Mammals > Digestive system > Stomach > Rumen ... | reverse complement strand
CACCTCCTCTTTTCTGTCAGTGTTTATTAATGTTCTTGAAGGACGACAAACAGTTGAATCTAATACTGTTATTTGATACTAAGTCATGTCGTTAAATTAGTTCATTCAAACCGGTTGTTTCACTTCAGATACAAAAATAAAAAGAGCACCGTAATACCCATATTGGAATCACGGTGCAAATCTAAAAGTCGTTAAACGAAACGCCGTTCTTAACGGGATCCTCCAAGGCCCTACGCTTAACGCCACTGCACTGATGCTCCCCAAACCCCAGATTCGGCTGCTGCAACAAGTTGCAGAGTTTCTGATACTGATACCCCAAAAAGTTCTGTGCGGAATGAGAATATTGTTTATATTTGCCAATCGGACTATAAAACTGGAATGAATATGAAGAGAAGCGTTTTGATGCTGCTGGGTGCAGCAATGGTTTTGGGCTGTAAGGCTCAGGTAAAAGAGACATATACTGATAACCGCGTAGTTGAGGACGGCGGTACAGGCCCTTACAAGGCTATTATGGTGACTGAGCCCAGCCTTGAGGCACACACCATTTTCCGTCCTGCAGACCTTAGCAAGTTTGACAAGAAGAATCCGCTGCCTATTCTGGTATGGGGTAACGGTGCATGCACCAACTCACCTTGGGAGCATCAGAATTTTCTGAGTGAGATTGCATCACACGGATTCTTTATCGTAGCCATTGGTCATTGGCCGGCCGAGGGTGCCCGCTATAACGGCCCCATGTCCAAGAGCGAGCAGCAGATAGAGGGTATTGACTGGGCAATCGCTCAGAATGCCGATAAGAACAGCCCCTATTACGGAAAACTGGATGTAAAGAACATTGCTGCAGCAGGTATGTCTTGCGGCGGCCTGCAGACTCTGGTCAATGCAGCCGACGAGCGTCTCAAGACCATCATGATCTGTAACAGCGGTTCATTCATTGACCCGTCGGGCGCAGTTCCAAACATGCCTATGCCCAAGAAAGAGGACCTCAAGAACATCCACACTCCGGTGATGTATCTGCTGGGTGGTCCTACGGATATAGCTTATGAGAACGGTATGGATGATTTCCATAAGATTGACCATGTTCCGGCATTTGCTGCAAATTTCCCCGTAGGTCATGGCGGCACATACGCACAGCCTCACGGAGGTGAGTTCTCAGTAGTGGCTACAGCATGGTTGCAGTGGCAGCTTAAGGGAGATAAGGAGGCTGGCTCAATGTTTACCGGTAAGCCCTGCGGACTTGAGTCACGTAAGGACTGGACTGCAGAGAAAAATGATAAGATAGACTGATATGAATATTCTGGTAACAGGTGGTGCAGGTTTTATAGGATCGCACACCATTATAGAGCTTTACAAGGCGGGTCATACCGCAGTGGTGGTGGATAACCTGAGCAACTCCAACCCGGAGAGTCTGAGACGTGTGTCAAAGATCCTGGGCGGTACTGAGATTCCGTTCTTTAAGGTCGATATCCGCGACCGTAAGGGACTGGACAAGGTTCTTGAGCAGTACAAGTTTGACGCCTGCATCCATTTTGCAGGACTCAAAGCTGTGGGCGAATCCGTATCCAAGCCCATAGAGTATTATGAGAACAACATAAGCGGCACGCTGGTGCTGGTTCAGGCTATGCGTGACCATGGCGTTAAGAACATCATATTCTCATCAAGCGCTACAGTCTATGGTAACCCCGAGATAATCCCTATCACCGAGGAGTGTCCCAAGGGCGTATGCACCAACCCCTACGGCTGGACCAAGAGCATGCTTGAGCAGGTACTTACCGATATGCAGTTTGCCGATAAGGAGTGGAACGTGGTACTGCTGCGTTACTTCAACCCCATCGGTGCCCATGAGAGCGGCCTGATAGGTGAGAACCCCAACGGAATACCCAATAACCTGATGCCTTACGTGACTCAGGTGGCAGTCGGAAAGCGCGATGAATTGGGCGTTTTCGGTAATGACTATGATACCCCTGACGGTACAGGTGTACGTGACTATATCCATGTTGTCGATCTGGCCCGCGGCCATGTGTGCGCCCTCAAGGCCATAGAGCGCAAGTGCGGTCTGGGACTCTACAACCTGGGAACCGGTCACGGCTACTCAGTGCTTGACGTGGTCAAGGCGTTTGAGAGAGTGAACGGCGTGAAGGTTCCGTACAGCATCAAACCGCGCCGTCCGGGTGATATCGCCACCTGCTACAGCGATCCCTCAAAGGCAGAGCGTGAACTGGGCTGGAAGGCTCAGTACGGTCTGGACGAGATGGTACGTGATAGCTGGAACTGGCAGCGCCAAAACCCCAACGGATTCTGATTAGAGGATGAAACTGACAACTCCGGTTGAAATAAAGCCGCTTGAACGGAGGCTGACCTATAAGGACAGTCTCCTGTTCATTGGTTCCTGCTTTGCCGACGAGATGGGACGCCGTTGCCGTGACCGTTACTTTGATGCAATGGTCAACCCGTTCGGCGTGCTGTTCAATCCCTGTTCCATATCGGACTGCCTGGGACTGCTAGAGGGGTACGGAATCAACGCGGAGCAGTGCAGTTTTATACCTGATGATGTGATTGAAACATCCGGTGGATTCGTCTCTTTTCATCATCACGGCAGTTTCTGCAAGCCAACAGCCCAGGAGTTCCTGGACAATGCCAACCGCGAGCTTGCCAAAAGTTCAGAGTTCTACTATCGTGAGGGTTGGGTGGTCGTAACATTGGGAACGGCTTTCATCTACACGGATAAGGATTCAGGTATGGTGGTGTCAAACTGCCACAAACTCCCTGCCAGCAGGTTTGAACGTACCATGATAGATGCTGACCAGGTTTATGAGGCATTGAGCCAGTATGTAGCGGCACGTCCCGCCCGTCAGTGGATATTCACCGTAAGCCCTGTGCGTCATCTTGCCGACGGTCTGCATGCTAACCAGCTAAGCAAGGCAACCCTGCTCATGGGTGTGCAGCGTCTGGTAGATCGTTTCCCCAATGCCCACTATTTTCCGGCATATGAGATAATGCTGGATGAACTGCGTGACTACCGTTTCTATGCCGATGACATGATGCATCCGTCACCTCTGGCTGCAGATTATGTATTTGAGCGCTTCATGGATTTTGCGCTCTCTGACAGTGACCGTCCGCTGCTGGCTGAGGCAGAGAAGGTACACGGTATGATGGAACACCGCATCCTCAATCCCGGCACACCCCAGGCTGAACAGTTTGAAAAACAGAGAAAAGATAATCTGGAGTCATTCCTGACAAAAATACGCAGTTGACTGATTTGTTTTGAGACGTCTTAGTATCATATTACTCATAATCTCCACTCACCAGTGCCCCGTACATGCCCAAAGGGATACAGGTGAGTTGAGTGTTTTACTGGACACTGTCACAATCAATGATTTCCTGAATACATCCACGGTAAGGACCATGACAAGCGGTAGCGTGGATATGAATCTTGAGATCATGGACCTGTTGCCCAAGATCATGGGAAACGCAGACCCTGTGAGCTACTCCAAACTGCTGCCCGGAGTACAGACATCGGGCGAGTATAACGGAGGATTGCATATAAACGGTTGTGAGAACTCCCATAACATGATATCAGTCATGGATGTGCCGCTGTATAACGTGAATCATATGCTGGGATTCTTCTCAACTTTTATACCCACGCATTACAGCTCCATGTCACTCTATAAGGTACCAGAGAGTGCCGGGGCGCCCAATCGTCTGGGAGGAGAGCTCATGTTCCGTCCCAACAGCCGCCGTACCGATGACCGGCTGAGCGGAAGCCTGCAGACAGGACTCATGTTCACCCAGGGGACAGTCAAGGTTCCTACAGGTAAAAAGTCCCTTTTGACCGCATCATTCAGGGATACATACATCAACCTTCTCTACTCATCGTGGCTCACGACAGACCGCATGACCCTTTTGTATTCATTCTTTGATTCAAACGTTACATGGAGGGGCGAGCTCAGTGACAGGGATGTGGTTGTGGCCGATGCATACTGGGGCCAGGACAAGGCATCGGTTAAGGATCCGGGGTTTGTATCGGACATAAGGTGCAGATGGGGTAATGATGCGGAGTCCCTGCATTGGATACATAAGGGCCGGGGTGATTTCAGGATGAAGAACCTTCTCTACAGGTCGTCAAACTCAAACCATCTGGATTTGGACCACGAGCAGGTTCAGCTGCATGCGCCGTCATCAATCACAGATCTGGGTTACAAGGGCTCTGTTGGCTGGAAACATCTGGGCCTGGGTGCCGATGTGCTGTATCATGACATGACATTGCAGTATCCGGTACTGTCCGGCACGTTCAACAACCAGAACGATGAGATTCCGGTAAAGGATGCCTGGGAGTATTCCGCATCGGCCGATTACTCATATACCTTTGCCGAGTGTCTGTCGCTGAATCTGGGTGTCAGGGGAAATATGTTTGTAAGTAACGATGATACGTTCCGTTCATTGGATCCAACTCTGGCCGTTACCTACTACGATACACCCGCTGGCTGGAGCGTATCCATGAATCTGTTCCAGCGTCATCAGTACCTCTTCCTGACCGGTTATACGGACCTGGGACTTCCCACCGAGTATTGGATTCCGGCCGATGCAAGTCTGGCTCCCCAGTATATGCGTGGCGTGACCCTATCGGGACAGGTGACTCTTGGAGAGGGACTCACGCTGAATACATCAGTCTATTTCAAGAAACTGTATAACCAGATTGAGTATTACGGTTCAATCATTGATATCCTTACCACTGAGTTCAATCTGCAGGACCATATTGTAAAGGGTAACGGTTACAACTACGGTTTTGACGTGATGCTTTCCAAGAACAGCGGCAGACTGACCGGATGGATAGGTTACAGCTACGGGCGCGCCCGCAGACGTTTTGATGATTTCAAGACCGATGTCTATTACCCTGCCAGCCACGAGCGGGTTCATGAACTTGACGTGGTGGCGTTATATGATACCGGAAAACGTTGGCATCCGTCTCTGACCCTGGTTGCGGCAGGAGGAACCCCGTTTACAGCGGCAGAGTCATTTTATATGCTGGACCGTAAACTGTTTGTAAAATACGGTGAGTTCAACGCAAACAGGATGAACCCGTATATAAGGTTGGATTTATCGGTCAATTACGACCTGAATATAAGGGATGGCCGGTTTGTCAAGTCACACGGTCTGAACCTGAGTCTTTATAACGTGCTGTGCAGGACCAATGACCTGGGTTACAGACTTAAGGTGTATAAGGACAATTTCTTCTATCATCCGGTATCATTCATGTCACTGGTACTGCCCTCAATCAGTTATTATTGCACATTCTGACAGCCATGAAAAGATTCCTGTTTTATGTATCAATGATTCTGTGCACGGTATCCGTATGCCAGTCATGTGACAAAGAGTTTACCAATAATGTCAGTAATGATATCGTGGTGGAGGGCTGGATCGATGCAGGCGGCTATCCGGTAGTGATACTTACGCGTGAGTGCCCGGTAAGGCTCAAGGCAGATAGGATCAGTATCAAAGACCTGTCGGATTATGTAGTGCAATGGGCGTTTGTAACGGTAAGTGACGGTAATAAGAGCGCCGTCCTGATAGGAAGAATAGACAACCGCTATTTCCCTGGTTATATTTATACTACTGACAGGATCAAGGGTGAGGCCGGAAAGAGTTATACCCTTACGGTTAAGTATCTGGACAAGGAGATTACATCAACTACTACCATTCCGCTGTATCCGCCAGCAGTGGACAGTCTGGTGTGCAGCAGAGTCCCGGGAGGCAAAGGATTATGCGACATAACGGCTTATGTCACCAATGTTCCCGGACGTAGTGAATACTACAAGTCCGCATTTATGGAGGGAACCGGTCAGGCCCAGTATCTGTCATCGTTCCTTGGAGTGGTGGATGACGCTCTGGCAGACTCCGTGATGTCAATGCCCATTATCAGGACAATAAAGGATAATGATAAGGAGAACCGTACCAGATACTTCCATGAAGACACTCTGGTGAGCGTGAAAGTGGCAACAATTGACAGTGAGAGTTACGACTTCTGGAAAAGTTATGCCAACAAAAGTGACCTGAACAACTTCATGCTGTCATCTACAATAGGAAACCTTCCTACCAATATTAAAGGAGGATTGGGTTATTGGAGCGGCTATAACCCGTTTATCTACACGTTTACGGTAAAGCCGGGCACATATCCCGGCAACCGGGATGATCAATGAAGCCTGTCATTGATTGTCTGCAGCACCTGGGCAGCGGTATCAGCAATGATATCTGCATCTGACAGTTCCGGTCTGGGACGGAATCCCCAACTAACTGCTATTACCGGTATGCCTGCATTGCGGGCGGTCTGGATATCTGTGCCGGAATCTCCTACCATAATGGTGTGGGCGCGGTCAGTGCCTGCTTTATCCATGATATACTCTACGACTGCAGCATCGGGTTTGAGAGGATACTGCGGGCTGTTACCCATGACTGCCGTAAATTCTATGCCCGGAAAGAACTTGCTTACCAGTGTCTCGGCTCCTGCCTGTATCTTGTTTGATGCCACGGCCAGTCTGTATCCGTCGGTGGAAAGGGCCGAAATTAGTTCCGGTATACCGGTATATGGCTTGGTGTAGAGATCTATGTGCTGTGCGTAAAAACTCAGGAAACGGGCAAGTGTGCTGTCCACATATGCATCATCCTGAGCCTTGTCCTGGGGCAGGGCCCGCATTATCAGTTTACGCATTCCATTACCCACCATAAGGCGGTACTCATCAAGGGTATGCTGCGGCAGGCCCAGGTCGGCCAGCGTGTGGTTGGCCGCGTTGCCCAGATCGGCAATCGTATTGAGCAGCGTGCCGTCCAGATCAAATATCACCAGTTTCTCCATATCGGACGCGAAGGTATAACTGATAATTGAGAATTGGGGCAGCAATTGTGTTTATTTAAAATGTATTGTCTATATTTACACTCACCAAACGAGCCAATTACTTACTAACTAACCTTATATGTTTATGAAAAGAACTCTGCCTTTATTAGGATTGACGGCTCTTTTATGGGCCGCATGTGACAAGGCGCCTCAAGAGGCTGCCGACCTTATGCTGAATGACAAGGAGTACTTTGAGACTCAGGGTGTGAATGTCCTGGTATTCAGCAACACCTTCTCCGGTGGATTCAATGATGAGAAGAATTCCGGTATCGAGATTATCCATCACGGTGTACGTACGGTACAGGGTGGTGCGGTGCGTCTTAACAAGACCCCCGAGCAGTGGGATCTGGTTCCGTCATCACCGTCACGCGTAGTTGATTCTGTCAATAACGCGATAGAGGTTACCATGCGTTATGCAGACTATGACTTTGACTCACGTGTGGTTGTAACCGCCCGTGGCAAGGCCGTGGAGATTGCGGTCTATCTGGACAAGCCTGTCCCGGAATTCCTGGCCGGAAAAGCTGGTTTCAACCTGGAGTTCCTGCCGTCTCAGTACTGGGGTAAGACCTACATCATGGACGGCCGTCCCAACAGGTTCCCGCGTTATGCCGTAAGCCAGACCCAGGCCGTGTCAAATGATGAGAAACCCCGCCAGTTCAAGGGATTCCGCACCTATGATGACCGCGGTACAGGAGAGTTTGTGGATCCTATGCCGCTGGAGTCCGGTCATAACATCCTTATTGCTCCCGATGCCCCCGAGCGCATGATAAAGATCTCATCCGATGATGCCATGCTGGAGCTTTATGACGGACGTATGCTGGCCCAGAACGGCTGGTATGTGCTGCGCAGCGTACTGCCGGCAGGCAAGACCGGTAAGGTGGTAACCTGGATTGTGGAACCCCATGCCATACCCGGCTGGATAAGGGAACCCAACATAGGTTTCTCACAGGTGGGATATGTACCCTCTCAGCCCAAGATTGCCGTGATAGAGCTTGACAAGATGGACAAACCGCTTACATCGGCATCCATCTACAGGATTGAGGATGACGGAAGTGAGAAAATGGCCTTTGTGGGTAAAACAGACGTATGGGGCATGTACTACAAGTATAACTACATAAAGTTTGACTTTACCGATGTCAAGGAGCCGGGCGTATACTATATCAAGTACGGAGACTACAAGACCGGCAACTTTATCATTGACAACTCAGTTTACAACTGGATTACCGATGCCACCAGCGACGTATGGATTCCTATCCATATGAACCATATGACCGTGAACGAGGGATATCGTATATGGCATGGCGAGCCGTTCAAGGAGGGTTACCTGCAGGCACCGCAGAGTGACCATTTTGACCTGCACTCACAGGGCGCGCAGACCAACACCAAGTACAAGCCCTATGAACTCATTCCGGGCCTTAACGTAGGCGGTTATTTTGATGCCGGTGACTTTGATATTGAGACCGGCTCAAACATAAGTGTGGTACAGAATATGGTCGCTGCCTGGGAACTGTTCCATCCCATGCGTGACGAGACGTTCGTAAGTGAGGAGCAACGTTATGTTGACCTGCACCGTCCCGACGGCAAACCGGACCTTTTGCAGTACATAGAGCATGGTGTGCTTAACCTGTTGGCTCAGGCTGAGAACATAGGTTTCATGTCACAGACCCTTTCAAACTCAGTGCTTGACAACTACCATCATCTGGGCGATGCAGCCGCCATAACCGATGGCCTGCACTATGATCCCAGCCTGCCCAGGTATGTGAAATCGGCCGATGGCAAACGTAGCGGTACCCCCGATGACATGTGGGCTTTCACCAACCGCAATACCAATACGGATATGAATGCCGCCAATATGTTCGCGGCAGCAAGCCGTGTACTCAAAGGTTATAACGATGACCTGGCAGCCCGCTGCCTCAAACAGTCCAAACGCCTGCAGGCCGAGGCTACCCAGCTTATGAACCAGCGTGCAGCCGGAATGCGCGGGGGCCAGAACCCTAACTTTAACCGTAACCGTGGCGGCGGCAATATGGCAACCAACCTGCAGCTTTACATTGCTACCGGCCAGAGGTCCTATCTGGATCAGTTTGAGCAGCAGATATGGCCTGCGTTGGAGCGCAACGTGAACAACAGTATCCGTACAGCCATGGACGCCATACCTTACATGGATGCCGCCTATAAGGATTCGCTGCGCCGGTATGCCGTAAAGTATAAAGAGTATCTGGAGAGCATAGACAAGAACAACCCCTACGGTGTGCCTATAGGTGAGGGTAACTGGGCCGGCAGCGGTGCTGTGGTGACATTTGGAACCACCGCGACTTTTGCAAGCCTCTACTTCCCGGATATCATAGACAAGAGTTATGCCTACAAGGCTGCCGCTTTCATGTTTGGCTGCCACCCGTATCATAACTATTCACTTGTAGCTACGGTTGGTGCGGCACGTCCCAAGCAGGTTTTCTATGGTAACAACCGTGCCGATTTCTCATTCATACCCGGTAACGTGGCTCCCGGCCTGCTGTTCCGCAAGCCCGACCACTTTGAGAACTTTGATGACTGGCCGTTCCTGTGGGGCCAGAATGAAGGCACCATAGCCGGCAACACCAGCTACTACATCTTTGGCGAAGCCTTCAAACAAATGAATAGAGAATAACCAAAACTACTAGTAATAACAATGAAAGGTCCAATTTTAACGGGCCTTTCATTTTACAGAAAGTGTCTTGATTTTACGAAGTACATTAAAACTATTTGTTAACTTTGAAAATTGGAAGTCAGGTCCTTTTATTATTATGTGACATGAGAGTTAAATTTTGTAACCTTTTTTTGTGCTTTGCTTTTTCCTTTTTTTATTGTGCTTGTTGCAACCGTGATATTAAGAATGCCTTAAAATACTCTGGCGATAACCGTCCTGAGCTTGAGGCTGTCCTTAGTCATTACAAGGGTAACCCGGAAAAGCTTGCTGCAGCGCGTTTTCTTATAGAGAATATGCCTGCTCACCGCTCATATAAGGGCGATGAGATACACCAGTACTATGAGATAGCCAAGAAAGTCCTCTCATCGGGATTAAGTCCTGTAGAGCAGCGTGACTCTTTGCTGTATGTGAGCGATTATATGTTTCCCGGGCTTGAAGACCGCACCGTCAGTGACATACGTGTCATAAAATCTGATTTCCTGATACGCAGCATAGACCAGGCGTTTGACGAGTGGAAGAACCGCCCGTGGGCGCAGCACGTAACCTTTGACCAGTTCTGCGAATGGCTCCTGCCTTACAAGGTGGTGGAAAATCAGGAGATGGACAGCTGGAGAGATACACTATCCACCTTTTTTACATGGGGCCTTAATAATATGGTCCATGATGATGACACATACGAGACCACATTCAATGCCGTCCATACAGTACGCAATGAAATCAACTGGCGCATCCGTCCATACGGGCTGTTCAATCGCAAGGGCTATCCGTTACTAAGCGCAGACCTGTTGCATAAACAGACATTCGGAAACTGCCTTGACTACGTAACCCTGGCAGTACTCACCTACCGCAGTGTAGGCATCCCTTGCGTAATTGACGAGACGCCCTACTGGGGCCGCTATCGCGCAGGCCACAGCTGGTACACCGTACTGAACAACCGCGGTGAGGAACTGACATCAGAATGGGATGTATCATCAGTACCAGGAGGGGCGTTCTTTACCGATAAGCGTATCCCCAAGGTGTATCGTAACACATACGCAATAAACCGAGACCGACAGAAATACCTTAAGGAGTCAGCATACAAGCATCCGTTCAGCATGTGCCAGAAGGATGTCACGGCAGATTATTTCAACACATCAGACATTGAGATACCAATATTCAAGAACGTAAAGCTGGCAGAGAAGTACGTATATATAGCCACCTTTACCGGAATGAACACGGACTGGAGCGTGGTTGATTACGGTACGGTTAAGCGCGGCAAGGCCCGTTTTACAAGGATGGGCCGCAACGTCATGTATATAGCATTAGGCTATGACGGCACACAGCTGCGTCCCATATCACTGCCGTTCATTCTCCATACTAACGGTAGTTTGGATTACATACAGTGTGATACTACAGAAACCCGAAGCGTTGACATACGCCGCAAGTACTACCAGTCAAACAACGTGGCCAAGATGCGCAAGCGTCTGCTTGGAGGTCAGATACAGTGCTCCAAGACAGCAGACTTCAAGGAGCCTGTAACTCTCTACACTATTGATGATCTAAACATTCCGGATAAGATACCGGTAACCGCAGATCAGCCCTACCGATACTGGCGCTATATGTCACCCAATGGCAGTTACGGCAGTATTGCTGAGTTGGCATTCTTTGATTCTGACACTGTAACGATGACAGGAAAGCCCATAAGCAACACTGGTGACGGTGGAGCAATAAGCCGCGCTTACGATGGCGACTGGCTTACCAACTTTGAGACCGGCCAGGCTGACGGCAACTGGATAGGCATGGATATGGGTACACCAAAAAGTGTGGCATACGTAAGGATTGTACCGCGCGGTGATGACAATGACATACACCCTGGAGATGTATATGAGATGCGTTACTGGAATGCCAACAACGAATGGACATCCTGCGGCATACAGACGGCCGAGGGTAACACCCTTCACTATGACAACATCCCCAAGGGTGCTCTTATGTGGGTAAGCAATTACACCCGCGGCATGGATGAAAGGCCGTTCCTGATAGATGATGACGGCAATGTGGTGTGGTGGTAAAACTGTTCAATTGAAACAATAACAAGGATATTTAAAAGACAATTCTATGAAACAGACTAACAAACTGAAAATGATTGCCGCTATGGCAATTAGTGTTTTATCATTTACAATTACAGGTTGTAGTAGTGATGATTTCTTTGGATTAGAGGAAATGGATGACACTTCGTTGGGGCAAAACGACATTCTAAATCCGCGTGAACAGACATCTATAGCCTCATCACAGGAATATGTAAATTATATAACCGCTTTTTATGAATTTCTAAATGAAGCACTTGATATAGATACTACGAAAATGGATATTCTGACGATAATGAAGGGTAAACCTGTATATTATAAAATCAATTCTATTTCTTTTTCATTTGTTTCTTCTAAAATGAAAGAATTAAATAAAGCATATCCAAAATTTTTTACATATGACTATTCTCAGCAGAAATATATAGAAGATTTATCTTTGTCACAGGATAAGACATTAGGAAATCTTGCTAGTAAAGTGCGACAGATGCCCAAAAGGACTAAGGGCATCAATCCAGAAGATGCATTTTCATGGTGTATTAGTCAAGGGTATCCAAATCCAAGCCCAGGTGTATTCAAGCATAATAAAAAAGGGTTAACCATGAAGTTGGGAACGGCTGCTTATTGCATGGACCAAGCAATAAGTCATACCGTATCAAATGGTGTCGAGTTTGGTGGTTACTCTTGGTATGATGGTTCTGGAATATGGATTACTGATGACAACGCCACTGAACATTCTATGCACTTCCCTCATGTCTACTCTACTCCTTATCCACAATATGATTTTCATGTTCATCCAAATATCTTGTGTGACAAAACTCCTTCTGATGAAGATTGGGACACATGGGAAAATTCTGTAATATCCAATCACATTATTTTTGATAGAAATGGCCAATGTGTCACCTATTATTGGTAAAGCTAAATACGATGATTCATTATATTGATTAATATTATGATAAATAAAATGCGCATACATAACAAGCTCATTTTTCTACTTTTATGTGCTTTGACAAATTATACATCAGTTAAGTCAAAAAGTTACTATTGGGATAGATGTACAGATGTGACTCCGGGTATACAAACCATTATTATAATTGATCGTGATATTGAGCTTGAAGCATTTTCGTATAACAGAGATGGTAAAATTTCGTCTCATACAGTCAGCTACATAGCAGATACCCCAAGCATGGATTGTGGCGTGTGGAAAAATGGTGGTGCTACAACATACAAATATGATGCTGATGGGCGCCTTTCAAAGATAGAAAGTACAGAAGAACATTATCCGTCTACTGTTATAATTGAGTATGGCAATCATGGAATGTATGTTCCGTTCAAACTTGAATACGGAGAATATACTACAATTATTGATACACGGCTTGTTCGGGATATCGTTAAGATTATATGCAAGTATTCTAATGGGGTAATTGAAACTCACACATTTGAACCTAACAATAACATGATTCTACACAGATTTGATAAAAAAACGCCAGGGTTGACTGATGATGGGGGTATTCAAATGATTGAATTCAATTCAAGCGGTTTACCTATATCTTTTAATTATTCAGATGGACATGTTGGGCCTGTTTCATACAATGGAGATGGTGGGTTTGATAGTATTCCCGAAGTGCGCCAATCATCAAATAATCCGTTACTAATATCTTCATTTATAAAATATAACCCTATTGTTCATGCCATCGAAAGGGCGACATATTACAATAATGGTTATAAGAAAACATTTTATTTTAAATATAATGAGAAAGGAAATCTTATAGAAAACTTTACGGATGAAGACAAAAAAAATTATAATTACGAATATGACGCTAATGGCAATTGGGTGAAAAAGACGAGATTAGTATCATTAGATAATAATCAAATCATAGAACTTAATACGATAAGGATTATTAGTTATTATTAGAACATAATAATAGCGATGTTGATTTTAAGATACACATTCCATTAGTATAATGACTTACGCATAAATGTACAGACTTTTTTCATTCCCTTTTTCAATAGTTTTGTTCGGAGGCGTGTTCATCATCTCCGAACACTTCATGAATATAGAGAATGATGCCAAAGCATATTGCATAGGTGTTGCTGTAATCCTATTGCTATTAGTCTGTTCTGTGCTACGCAAGGGCTTGTATAGGTTGAAAGAGTCTCTATGTTCATCTTGTTTTAGTATATGCTTTACTTCTGTATGCCTGTTGCTATCCGCGTATGGCCTCCTACAGTATTATGGCTGTGTCCCTTCTAGACACTATGCTTTTCCCATAACTGGAACATACGAGAATCCTGCGGGATTTGCCGCAGTACAGGCCGCGTTGTTTCCTTTTGCGTTAGCTCTTTGCATGGATAAGGAACGAAACAGTCTGATTCGCTGGCTTGCGGGATTGACAGCAGTTGCTTGCGCACTGACAATCACACTTTCTGGCTCAAGAGCAGGACTGCTGGCTATATGTGCTGCGGCAGCAGTAGTGTTTGCTTTCAAGACAAAGGTTCTGTCAATATTAAAGACACATAAATGGTTATGGATAGTACTTGTTTTAGTAGCAGTTGCTTTATCCTTTTTGCTTTACCGCGTTAAAACTGGTTCTGCTAATGGCCGCCTGTTTGTCTGGTCTATATGCTGGGATATGATAAAGGAACGTCCTCTCTTTGGATATGGTATAGGAGGAATAGAAAAACACTATATGGATGCCCAGGCGGCATATTTCAGCGTGCATCCGGATTCTCCGTATGTTATGCTGGCCGATAACGTCACGCACCCGTTCAATGAATACATAAAGCTTACCGTAAACTATGGACTGGTTGGTCTTACTATAGCTTTGTGTCTGCTTGCTCTAACGATTAAGCGTCTTTTAAAGTCCAGGGAGAATGTCAAAGTGATAGGATTGGCTGTAACAGCATCAGTATTTGTAATGTGCCAGTTCTCTTATCCGTTCCATTATGCTGCTGTATGGTTCATTGCTGCAGTTTCTATCATTCCTGCTTTACTTAAGGAGAGTGAAGGGAACGAGGTATGGGAAACACCTAAAAATTTGCGAATTACTCTTCCAATACTGTTTTCTGTATTGCTTGCGGTTGTATTACGTATGATGTATCTGGATCTTAAGTGGGCTGAAATGTCCAAGCGTTCACTTGCCGGGCATACGGAGCGTATGCTGCCCTATTACGAGAAGATGAAACCACAGATGCAGCATAACCCATTGTTCCTTTACAATTTTGCGGCGGAACTGAACTACATAGGCAGGTATGAAGAGAGCCTGGCCATAACGAAGGAATGCCGTGAGGGGTGGAACGATTATGATGTGCAGCTATTATTGGCTGATAATCTGAAGAATACAGGACAGATAGATATGGCAATTGATACATACCAACATGCGTTACATATGATACCCTGCAGGTTTGAGCCATTAGAAAATATGATGACTCTTTATTGGGGACAAGGCGATACTCTTAGTGCAATTAAGATAGCTCAAGAGATTGTAAACAAACCTGTGAAAGTACAGTCTTTCAGGGTGGAACAGATAAAGAGTTCAGCTTTGAAATTGTTGTTTAGTGAAAGTGAGAAAAAAGAAAGTGTTATATTTACTAGTAATTAAAAGAATATGAAATCAATTGGTAATTGTTTGAAGTTGGCGTTATTTGCCTCGCTATTTTCAATTGCAGCTATTAGCTGTAGTAATGATGCTTTTTTCGGGTTTGAAAACGATGATTCTTTAAACTTATATGATAGTTGGCAAAACACTATCCAATCCGATGAGAATAATTCATTAGCATCAAATCTTAGTAAAATATCTTTTAATGTAGATGAAAACGGTTGTTTTCACATAACAGATCGTTATGATGAAAAGTTGGGATTATCACGAAGTGACTATGACAAATTGGTTAATATGATGTATTATACTAACGATTTGTTAAACAGCAACAAAACAAAGAGAATAAAAAGCAACAACAGGGAAGGTGGGTTGCCTAGAACCCCAGATTGTTTTTTATATTCATTGTCTCATTATGGGCATGGTGCGCCTTCATATGGACAAATCGCTCAAGATTGTGACATTTTTTTCCCAGATTGGAGGTCATATGGTGTTCCAGATAAAGTGCAAAACAAAATTTTAACAAAACATAGTGTTGTTTATCAATCATCTCCTAATGGCTTTGGTTATAACATTGTTGACTTAGATAATGCAATGGTATTTATAGATGGTGAAACTGTTACTGTCAATGGGCATCAATATATATTGACCCATTGTGTTAATGGCCAATCATATTATCATGATATAAATGGTTATGATATCATTTATTATTGTGATTATCAAACTATGAGATTTGGTTTAATTTCAATTCAATCAGTATATAAGCTTTATCATCATCCAAGCATAATACCCTAATATATGTTCATAATTGAAGCATAAATCGTAGATCACAAATGTTTAAACAAATCTATATGAAAGGATTATATGTGTTTTTCCCTATTATACTTTTGAGCTTGCCGGTATACTTTTGTATGGGCCAGGAAACTAATGCTATATCAACTGCATATGGATCATCATATGGCATTTTTGTTACAGATAAACAGCAGAAAGCGGATGTAAAGCTTCAATCTATTAATGTTGAATTGCTTCCTGAAAATTGCAGGGCACATTTTAAATGTGTTTATCAAGTTTCATGTGACTCTATTCCTTCAAAAATAATGATGGGTATTTCTTTCAGACCAGACAAAATAACCAATACAACCGGCAAGGCCATAAGAATGAGAAATGAAATGATTCTTGATAGTTGCAGCGTGTCTATTGATGGAAATAAGCTTTCAAAGACAGACATTTCAATGTCAAAGGAATATCTTAAGGGATGTAACGAAATAGACTCATTGCAAGCAATAATTGATTCGTTGTTTAATGAATCCCGGAAAACAACTATTTCATATAATCCCAATTATGATACCAGCCATTATTCAGAGACTATGGATAGAATCTTCCTGAAACTCTCAAATATGATGAAATCAACACCATACGTAACTTGGAATTGTATATTGGACAAGAATAAAGTAAATAATGTAGATGTACAATGGACTACACCATTTGGAATAGAGTTATCTGGTGAGCATGGAAATAGAAATTTGTTCTTTTTATCATTAAATCTTCCTGACAATGCTTTCTGGAACGGTGTATCTGATTCGACATATATAGAGATTGATTGGGGTCGTTTTTCGGATATGGTTATTGACGAAATAAGCCCGGGAAGCTACACAATGGAAGACAATCATATAAGATGGTATGTAAAAGAGTTGGATTTGAATAGAATAAAACAAATAAGAATACTGTTCCATTCTTCTGATACTATGCCTGAAAGGATCCTGAAAAGTCACGAATTCCCAGGTTTTAGATATGACCCCATTCCTTATGTACCTACAAAATTGTTATTGCCGTCATTATAAAAATCCTTCAATAGGAAGGATTTATTTGGCCCAGAATGGAGAATGGCTCGCTAAATAGGCGCTCCGATAAGAGCGGTTTATTGTGGTAAATAAAATAATGAGTGGAGATATAACACGTAGATCGGCCTGTGGCCGCAAGCGAGCATAGTGAGCGCTTTCGCGTAAGCGAAATAAAAAGAGCTGCCACA
>Ga0265298_10004742_pt1 | contig 17259 bp, 12 predicted proteins | sample AusTroGonzalo_MG_3_FD_193486 | JGI IMG/M metagenome (GOLD analysis project Ga0265298, IMG submission 193486) | Bovine rumen microbial communities from tropical cattle in Woodstock, Queensland, Australia - Gonzalo_01 | ecosystem: Host-associated > Mammals > Digestive system > Stomach > Rumen ... | reverse complement strand
CCTTCTGTGTTCTATCCTTTTCGGGCAAACCATAAGGAGCGGGAACGTCAACACAGCTGCTGAAAGCAAAAGCGGTCAGCAACATGAGTGCAAATGTTTTGAAAGTCTTTTTCATAATGCTATATGTCTTTGTTTGTTTGTTTCTTGTTTATGTTGTTATTACTTCACCCATGTCAGGTCACTCGGAGTACGAGCAAGAATTTGCCAGCTGCCCCTGTACCAAGTGGCAATGCCATAAAAGTTCACAGGACCTTCCGGAAGGGGAATACCCTTGAAGTCTGCGTAGGTACTGCTACGGAGCACACAATTGTTGCCTGAGTTTCCTCCTGAAACAGTGCGGTTGATGCAGCCTCCTATCGGGGTGACAGAACCGTCGCTTGGAGCAAGAATTTGTGTGCCCTCGCCGGTGATGGTCACACCGGTAAGCCGCACCACTCGTCCGCCTTGCTCTGCCATAGACTTATTGGCATCGAAGTCGAGAGTATCGACCTTCATCTCACCAAAGTCGGCTGCTTCCGGCATACCGTCCATAATGAGGCGGACATGTTCTTGCCAGAAAGGAACCTCCATGCGTCCAATTTGATATTCGCTGTACTTACTGTTCCAGTATTCGGTGCCAAGCTGCGCTTGTTCGCCATAACCGCCTATACAAAGACCCTTGAGGCTAATCAGGAGCTTTTGGTTAACACACATACGGGCACCCTGATCCGATCCGTTGATGCCGATGATGATACCGCCAGTCTCGTCCTGGACTGTTACCTGTTTGTAGATATTGCTGCCCACATCGTTGCCGGTCACAATACAGCGGAGCCACAAGTCTTCCGTTATTTCCTTATAGCTGCTATTGCTGATAATGTTGGCAAATTTGCTTTGCAAATCCGCGATAGTTATGGTTGTGCCTGCTACCAGGTTGTTGTTGCCGTATGGAGGTTGAACGGGTTGCGTGGTGATGCAATCCGGCGTTTCCCAGTCCTTATCCATGCAAGAGGCCACGGCAAAGACACCTGCCAACAAAGCTATGAAGAATGAGTGCTTTTTCATTTTGCTTATAAATATATATAATGTGTAATATAGACTATGCGTCGAATCTATTTTTTTTGTCTGTTGTTCAGAACTTGTAGTTCACGTTGAGCATGAAGTTGAAGCCCTGTGTATAGAACTTCTTGGGATTCTTCTCAAAGTTGTAGGTACGTTTAACAACTGGATCCGCTCCGCCATTATCCGATTCCGTAACGCTGTAATTGCTACGGCTCTGCTCATAACCGCCAGTTGTGATACGGCGGCGGTTGGTCAGGTTGCAAAGCTGCAAGTTGACACTGAGGGGATGGTGGCACACATAGAACTGCCTGCCTATGCTGGCATCAAGCATAAAACCGCCATTACCCTTGGCCTGCTCGGGAACATCGTACTCGCCGCCATGATAGCGACCTGCGTTCTTCATGTTCGTCTCATAGCGCATGTTGGGGCTATAAGAGAGATAGATGCGGTCGTAGTAATTGCCCGTCAGACCAAGATACCATCGCTTGATGCGATAGTTCAAGCCAAGACTTGCAGCCGCCAGAGGCGTACCATTCATGCGCATTCCCTCGTTATGACAGACGTCTTCATTAAGTTTTCCAGTGGTGCTGTTCATCCAATACACATGTGTGTCGTCCACATATTTTGCCTCGCTATAGGTACCCAGGGCTACAAGCTCGAGGCTGCTGGTTATTTTGATTCTTGCACCAAGTTCAACGCCATAGTACTCTTTCTTCACTCCTGTAAGGCTGTTGTAGGAGAAGCTGTTGCCGTCGTCATTGAAGAACTGCTGCCACTCTGTACCATCCTGCATGTGATAGTAGTAACCGCTCAGGTTGAGGCGTAACCATCTGCTGTTGACAGCATAGCCCACCTCCGCGCTTGCCACCTTTTCGTTCTTGAGGTTCAAGACGTAATCGTTGTTCATCTCGGGACATACGAAAGCCACGGCTGCTCCGGGAGCCTTGAGTTCATAAGCCATACCAATAGTAATGGCATGTCCTTTGCCAAGGTTGACGGTAGAACCCATCTTCAGACCGCCATCCAAGAAGTGGGCAATGCCGCTCTTGCCGTAACTGTTGTCTTGGAAGAGACCGTTGCGCATGAAGCCTTCACGCCACATGCGCCGTCCACCCACCTTGGCTGTAATAAAGTTTTGGAATATGTCCTTTTCCATGTTGAGGCTCGTCCAGAGCTTGACATCCTGATTCCATATATCATAGTCACTGCCGAAGCGGTCACCTTCGATAATCTTCTGATAGCCGTGGTTCACATCGTACATGGCTTCGGTTGATGTCTGCTGATAGTCACCCACCAGATATGTGTTTGTGTTGTGGAAATTCTTTCCGCCCAAGAGGTCTTCCATTGTCTTATAGTGCGACCCACGATTGCTGAGCACCTGCACACCAACGCTCCACTTCATTCCCTTCTTGATGTTCCAATCGTAAGTGCTGGACAGATTGGTCATCATGTGGTCGTTGTGACGAGCCTCAATCCAATAGATGGCATCTGCGCCGGTCTTGTTGAGCTGCGTATTGGCGAAATAAAGCTCGTCGAAGTTAATCTGGCGATAGCTCTCGTCCTGCCAATAGTTATAGTTCGTCCAAAAACCATTATAGTCTTTGCCAAGTTCTGGGTCGTCATCCCATACATTATAATAATATGACGGGAAACGCTTCCAGTAGTCGGGATGTGGGTTGGTGCCGTTATAGTTGAGCTTGGTGGTCTTGTACCTTGCCATTTTGAAGAAGGCACTCGTTGTGAGCTTCATTTTATCATTGATATCGAAGTCCCACGTAAGGAGAAGACTTGGCTCATAGTTGTTGACAACGCGGCTGGCACGCTTCTGGCCATTCTGGTATCCCCAGTAGGGATTGTAGAGGTTGTCGTTGGCAAGCCAGTTTGCCTCGTCGGTGCTGGCACCTGCTGTGGCACGCTCGGTGGGATTGCCCCAAGTGGCAAGGTTCAGCGAGTGCTTCTCGTTGATGACCTTCTGAACTGCCATGAAATAGGAGAAGCTGTTGTAGAACGTGCCCTTGACGGCTGCGGTCTGCATATTCGCCCAGCGATAGCCGATGGTGGCGAAGAAAGCCCATCCGTCTTCGTTCAGACCTGTGCCGTATGTGTACATGCCGCGCAGCGTATAATTGCGGTTGGCTCCAGAGAGAGTAACCTTGTGACCGGCGGCCATTTGGCTGGCACGCAGGTTGTAGTTGGTGCTGCCGCCCAATCCGCTAAAAGAGTAGTTGTTGCCCTCGAATGCTCCAACATCGTCTTTGTTGCGCATAGCATCGTTCATGCCGCCAATGGTCGAATAGGAGAATCGGCCGTTCTCGGGATTGTTGACTTGCACACCGTTCATGTAGATGTCGTTGTAGGCATTGTCCAATGCGCGATACTTGAACCAAATGCCACTCCATGCCCATCCTATCTGGCTTTGATAAACATTGTTCGATGAATTGACATGAATGACGTCGGACGTAACGTCATCGTTTTCGCCAAGCTGTGATTCGGAGAATGTGAAGTGAGTGTCGTCCAGCAACTCCTCTTGCTCCGCAGTGCTCAGCGAGTCCACGTCTGCCGTTTCTGTGGTCTGGGCGTGGCTCTGTGGTGCCGCAGCAATGGCAAGCACCAATAGCAGATGTTTAATTTTCATGTATGTTTTTAATTATTTTTTGATTTTATGGGTGCAAACTTACAAAAAAAAGTGCTTCGCCCGACAAATAAGAGCATATTTTTTTCTTTATTTGCATCATCTTCTCTAAAAAGTGTTAACTTTGCAATGTCAAAACACGAACTAACAATAAAAAAATGAAAAGAGTATTCATCGCCTTTGCCGCTACACTCCTGTTGGGTGCAGCCTATATCAATGCACAGGACCGCAAACTCATGGTTCATGCCGTGTGCTTCTACAATCTGGAGAATCTATTCGACACCATCCATGATGCCCACAAGAACGATTACGATTTCCTGCCGAACGGCTCCTACCACTGGGGCAAGAACAAGTACACGAACAAACTTGCCAACATGGCCCGTGTCATCTGTGACTTAGGCACGGACAAGCTGCCCTACGGTGCCAGCATCATCGGTGTGAGCGAGGTGGAGAACGACAAGGCACTTGATGACCTCATGGCCCAGCCGGACATGAAGAAGCGCGGATACAAGTACGTCCATTTGGAAGGTCCCGACAAGCGCGGTGTCGATTGCGCCCTCATCTATAATCCGAAAGCATTCAAGGTGGAGAAGTATTTCCACAAGCTTTATGTCTATGAGAATGGCGACACAACGCACAAGACCCGTCCCTTCCTCTGTGTCCAAGGAAAGCTGGCAGGCGACAACCTGACCGTCATTGTATGCCACTGGCCGAGCCGTGCTGCGGAAGGTGTTTTCCGCGATGCAGGAGGCCGCCAGGTGCGTGCCCTTACCGACAGCATCCATCAGGCTGACCCGTCGCAGCACATCATGGTCATGGGTGATATGAACGACGACCCCGACAACACATCAATGGCCAAGTACTTAGGTGCACGCCGCAAGATGAAGGATGTGGGAGAGGGCGATTTCTACAACCCCTGGTGGGACATTCTCCGCAGCAAGGGGCAAGGCACGCTTTCCTATCAGGGCAGCTGGAACCTTTTCGACCAGATTGTCTGCTCGCGCAACATGCTTGACTTGAAGGGAAACAAGGAATACAAGGAACTTACGCTCCATGGCTACCAAATCTTCAAGCGCGACTATCTGTTTCAGCAAGAGGGCAAGTACAAGGGGACACCCAAGCGCACCCATGCCGGCGGCGTATGGCTCAATGGCTACAGCGACCACCTGCCGACGGTGACGTATATCGTTAAACAAATTCAAAATTAACAAATTCAAAATTCAAAGGCTTGCAAAGCAGACTTAGCAAAGTGGCTGCGAAGAGAAATAAATTGTAAATAGGAAATCATTAAATTGTAAATTTCTTCGTACCTTTGCACCCGCTAAACAAAAGGCGTATCATTAAATCGTAAACAGAGAAACAAATCGTAAATAGTAAATCGTTAAACCGTAAATTAACATGACAAGTTACAAAGAACTCGGCCTGGTGAACACCCGCGAGATGTTCGCAAAGGCAGTGGCTGGCGGCTATGCCATCCCCGCATTCAACTTCAACACTCTCGAACAGATGCAGGCCATCGTACAGGCTGCGGTAGAGACCAAATCTCCCGTCATCATGCAGGTCAGCAAGGGCGCACGCAACTATGCCAACGGCACCATCCTCCGCTACATGGCACAGGGTGCAGTAGAGTACGCTAAGGAACTCGGTTGCGAGCATCCTCAGATTGTCCTCCACCTCGACCACGGTGACAGCTTCGAGCTTTGCAAGGACTGCATCGACAATGGTTTCAGCAGTGTGATGTTCGACGGCAGCTCTCTTCCCTACGAAGAGAACATCCGCATCACCAAGCAGGTGGTAGAGTATGCTCACGCACACGACGTTACCGTCGAAGCAGAGCTGGGTGTGTTGGCAGGCGTAGAAGATGAGGTTGCCAGCGAGGTTTCCCACTATACAAAGCCCGAAGAGGTTGTTGACTTCAGCACCCGCAGCGGTTGCGACAGCCTGGCCATCTCCATTGGTACAAGCCACGGTGCCTACAAGTTCACTCCCGAACAGTGCACCCGCGACCCGAAGACCGGCAAGCTCGTTCCTCCTCCATTGGCATTCGACATCCTGCACGAGATTGAGAAGAAGCTGCCCGGCTTCCCCATCGTGCTGCACGGCTCAAGCTCCGTTCCTCAGGACGAGGTTGACACCATCAACGCACACGGCGGCAAGTTGCCCGATGCAGTGGGTATTCCCGAAGAGCAGCTCCGCGAGGCAAGCAAGAGCGCAGTCTGCAAGATTAACATCGACAGCGACAGCCGTCTGGCCATGACCGCTGCCATCCGCAAGCACTTCGACGAGAAGCCCGGTGACTTTGACCCCCGCCAGTACCTGAAGCCCGCTCGCGAGAACATGAAGAAGATGTACATCCACAAGATTGTGGAGGTGCTCGGCAGCAACGACAAGCTCTAATCCGGACAGGGAACAAACATTGAATTAGCAAGAGAAGAGCTCTCACCAACATGACGGTGAGGGCTCTTTTCGTTTCGGCACAAAACGTATCGAGGGACAACGAGGCTAACCTAATTGGATAACGAGGCACGCCTAATTGGGCAACGAGGCACGCCTAATTGAGCAACTAAGCACGCTTAGTTGGGCAACTAAACCGGGGTAGTTTTCGGTCTTTACGCGGAGAGAAGGGCAATAATGCCAAGATAATGATTGGTAAGCTTTGTAGATACCGAAAATAATCGTACCTTTGTGCGCGAAATAGGACATGGGCAAATGAGGATTATCAAGAAGCTTGACATCTACATCATCAAGGGGTTCCTGCAGCTTTTTGCAGGCACCTTTTTCATTTGCCTGTTCATCTTCGTCCTGCAGTTCCTATGGAAATGGATGAACGACCTCATCGGCAAGGGTCTGACCATCGACCTTCTGGCAAGATTCTTCTGGTTCAGCAGTCTGACGCTCATCCCCATGTCAGTGCCATTGGCTGTCCTGCTGGCAAGCCTCATATCGTTCGGCAATCTGGGAGAACGCTTCGAGCTGCTCAGCATGAAAGCTGCCGGCATCCCACTCATCCGCATCCTCATGCCGCTTATTCTTGTCGCCGCTCTCATCAGCGGTGGCAGCTTCTACTTCCAGGACAAAGTCAGCCCATACGCCACACGTGAGCTGTCGCGTCTGGCATGGAGCATGAGGCAGAAAAGTCCCGAGCTGGAAATTCCCGAAGGCATCTTCTACAGCGAGATACCGGGCTACAACCTCTACGTCGAGCACAAGAACCAAGAGACGGGAATGCTCTATGGCGTGATGATTTACACCAATGCGAACGGCTACAACGACACGCAGATTGTGCTGGCAGACAGTGGACACATGCAGAGCACAGCCGACAAGATGCACCTCAAACTGACGCTCTGGGGCGGCGAGCGCTTCCGCAACATGGATGCACAGCAGGGTTCGATGCTCCGTGCCAACGTACCCTACATGCGCGAGTCGTTCATCCAGGAGGTTGACTACATCCCCTTCGATGCCAACTTCAACCTGATGGATGCCGACCTCTTTTCGCACAACGCACAAGCAAAAGACCGCAATGAGATTCAGCACAGCATCGACTCCCTGAGCCACCTGGCCGACAGTTCGCGCCATGCCATCTACGACAACATAAAGCTATGGCATCTTCGCAAATCGATTCCCGCCGGGCATCCCGATTCCCTCAACATTGTGAACGAGGCGACACAGATGCCGGCATTCGACTCGCTCTACATGGCTATGCCTGACGAACAGCGCGTGAAAGCCTGGCGAAGTGCTTTGAACCGCGCCGAAACGATGCAGGCAGAATACCAGTTCCGCGCCTTGGAGACAGCAGACAGGAACCTGAATCTGCGCAAACACCGCATCGAGTGGTACAAGAAATACACGATGAGTCTAGCTTGCCTGCTTTTCTTCTTCATTGGAGCACCCTTAGGAGCCATCATCCGCAAGGGCGGACTGGGCGTTCCCGTTGTGGTCAGTGTCATCATCTTCATCTTTTACTATATCGTAAACCAAGCAGGCGAAAACAATGCCAAGGTGGCAGCATGGACCGTAGAGAGCGGCACATGGCTCAGCACCGTGGTGCTCCTCTCCACAGGCATCTTCCTGACACACAAGGCGAACAGCGACAGTGTGGTCTTCAACATCGAGGGCTATCGCAACTTCTTCATGAAGCTCCTCGGCCTCCGTGCCAGCCGCAAGCTGAACCGCAAGGAGGTCATCATCAACGACCCCGACTATACCACCCTGCCCCAGCGCCTCGGCGAACTCTCGGACTTCTGCACCGAATGTCGCCGCACCATGCACCTTCGCCGCATCCCCAACTATATCGACATATTCTTCCATCCCGGCCAAGACAAACGCGCAGCGCAGCTTAGTGAAAGACTTGAAGCACTCATCGAGGAACTTCACAACAGCCGCGACAACACAATACTCGCACTCATCAATCAATACCCGGTCGTCAGCCCAAGCGCACACACACGTCCCTTCGACAATGGACGGCTGAATATGGCTTGCGGCATCATCTTCCCGCTGGGCATTATCGTCTTTCTGCGCATCTGGCGCTACAGGCTGAGGCTGAGACTCGACCTGCGCAACATTGAAAACCTAAACACCACCATCATAAACAGAATTATCAAGCTTGGATATGGACAACAAGAAAGAGATACAACTGAGCTCAATTGAAGCTGCTCTCGACGATTTCCGCCAAGGCAAGTTCGTCATCGTGGTGGATGACGAAGACCGCGAGAACGAGGGCGACTTCATCACGGCTGCCGAGATGATAACACCAGAGAAGGTCAACTTCATGCTGCGCAACGGTCGGGGCGTACTCTGTGCCCCCATCACAATGAGCCGTGCAGCAGAGTTGGAGCTGGATCATCAGGTGGCAGACAACACCAGTATGCTCGGCACGCCATTCACCGTAACGGTGGATTTGCTGGAAGGCTGCACCACAGGTGTCAGCACGCACGACCGCGCAGCCACCATCCGCGCTCTGGCCGACCCTACCCGCAAGCCTTCCGACTTTGGTCGCCCAGGACACATCAACCCACTCTATGCACAGGACAAGGGCGTGCTCCGACGTGCCGGTCACACAGAGGCGGCTGTCGATTTGGCACGTCTCTCCGGACTGAAACCTGCCGCTGCCCTCATAGAAATACTCAACGAGGACGGCACAATGGCCCGTATGCCGCAGCTCAAGGAAGTAGCACGCGAGCATGGCTTGAAGATTATCAGCATCCGCGACCTCATCGCCTACCGTCTCCGTCAGGAGTCTCTTGTGGAGCGAGGCGTCGAGGCTGATATGCCGACGGCCAACGGGCATTTCCATATCATACCGTTCCGCCAGAAGAGCAACGGCCTGGAGCATGTCGTGCTCTACAAGGGCGAGTGGCGCGAGGACGAACCCATCCTTGTCCGTATGCACTCCAGCTGCATGACTGGCGACATCTTCGGCAGCCAGCGTTGCGACTGCGGTGAACAACTCCACAAAGCCATGCGCATGATAGAGAAGGAGGGCAAGGGACTCATCGTCTATCTCAGCCAGGAAGGTCGCGGCATCGGGCTGATGAACAAGATTGCCGCCTACAAGCTTCAGGAAGAGGGCGACGACACAGTGGATGCCAACATACACCTTGGCTTCCAACCCGACGAGCGCGAGTACGGCGTAGGTGCCCAGATTCTTCGCGAGATGGGTGTCGGCAAGCTGCGCCTCATCACCAACAACCCCGTGAAGCGTGTCGGCCTTGAGAGCTACGGCCTGACCATCGTCGAGAACGTCCCCATTGTGGTCGAACCCAACAACTACAACCGCCGCTACCTCGAGACAAAGCGCATCCGCATGGGGCACAAACTGTAAGCAATTAAGAGTTAAGAATTAAGAAAGACTTTCTCGTCATAACGAAATAACGATATAACGTAATAACGAAAAATAATAACTATGAAAACTATTCTTTCCGAGAGGCTGAACCGCCTCTCACCCAGCGCAACGCTTGCCATGAGCCAGCGCAGCAGCGAACTGAAAGCTCAGGGCGTGGATGTCATCAATATGAGCGTGGGCGAACCCGACTTCAACACACCCGACCACATCAAGGCAGCCGCCATCAAAGCAGTTGAAGACAACTACAGCCGCTACAGCCCCGTACCGGGTTATCCCGAGCTGAAGAAGGCAATCGTCAACAAGCTCAAGAACGAGAACGGCCTGGACTATGCTCCCTCGCAAATCCTTTGCAGCAACGGTGCCAAGCAAAGCGTCTGCAACACCATCATGGCTATTGTCAATGCAGGCGACGAGGTCATCATCCCCGCTCCCTATTGGGTGAGCTATCCCCAAATGGTGCTTCTGGCAGAAGGCACGCCCGTCTTTGTGGAAGCAACCATCGAGCAGGACTTCAAGATTACGCCCGAGCAACTCGAAGCTACCATCACACCTAAGACAAAAGCACTCATCCTCTGCTCTCCCAGCAACCCCACTGGTTCTGTCTATAGCAAGCAGGAGTTGGAGGCACTGAAAAATGTGCTGCTCCGCCACGAGCAGGTCATCGTCATTGCCGATGAAATCTATGAGCACATCAACTACGTTGGCGAACATGCCAGCATGGCTCAGTTCCCCGACATCAAGGAGCGCGTTGTCATCATCAACGGTGTCAGCAAGGCATACGCCATGACAGGCTGGCGCATCGGTTTCATTGCAGCTCCCGAATGGATTGTGAAGGGCTGCAACAAGCTTCAGGGACAATACACCAGCGGCCCATGCTCTGTGAGCCAGAAAGCTGCCGAGGCTGCCTTTGCAGGTCCTCAGCAATGTGTCGAAGACATGCGTCTGGCCTTCGAGCGCAGGAAGAACCTCATCGTTCGCCTTGCCAAGGAGATTCCTGGCCTCGAGGTCAACGACCCGCAGGGAGCCTTCTACCTCTTCCCCAAGTGCAGCAGCTTCTTCGGCAAGAAGGACGGAGACCGCGTGATAAACAACAGCACCGACCTCGCCATGTATCTTCTCGAAGTTGGCCATGTGGCAACAGTAGGCGGCGATGCCTTCGGCTCTCCCGAATGCTTCCGCATGAGCTATGCCACCAGCGACGAGAACATCACCGAAGCCCTGCGCCGCATCAAAGAGACACTGGCAAAACTGCAATAACAATCAGATTCAAGTTTTGCAGGTGCTAAACTTGTTGTATCACCTCTGACGCAACAACCACACTCCCAACAGGCAAACGGGAGCGGTGAGGGCATTGACAAGGAAATAGGTGTTGTAGCCAAGCTGTTCCACTAACCAGCCGCTCAGGGCCATAGGAATGAACAGGGCGGCTGAGACAATCGGTATCTGCAACATGTTGATGGTGTTGTGGTAGCGAATACCCGAAATCGCACTGACGAGAAGACGGCAGGCACCAAGGCCAAGGCCAAAAAGCAGTTGTGCAGTCATGGTGCAGCAGCACAACGCCAAAAGGCTCTGGGGCGGCCAAATGGTCATGCCCAAATAAACAAAAGGCGAGAGGACGAGGGCAATTGTTGAAAAGTTGAAAAGCTGAAAAGTTGAAGTGATAAGCCGTCGGCTAAGGAAGAGTCCGAGGCTGAAGGCAATGACCCCCACCGTGCCTAGGGCAAAGCCAATCTCCTGCATAGTGCATTGCAATCCTCCGTGCGCGTGCGTATCATATAAATATAGTACGCGCGCGTGGAACATGAGAGCCTGGGGCAAGAGAAGGAGAAAGAGGATAATAAATGAAGAGTGAAGAGTTAAGAATGAAGAATTTGATTTACTCTCAATATCCTGTTCTTCTAATTGGTTACTTTTATTCTTCACTCTTAACTCTTCACTCTTAACTCCATGAAAACCTATCAGATGCAGGAATGCAAACAGCAGAAAGAACCCTGCCGCCACATAGCACCCCAGCGCCCATGAATAACGTATCTGGCGGAAATAGACCTGCAACATGCCTACAAAGAAGATGAGGGCACCGTAGGTGAAGATGACCGCCACCTGCGAACAGATGTGCTTGGGAATGGTCAGTACGCGCTGGAAGGCGGGACTCAGCGTTCGCTCATAGTACATCCGTGCCACCAGTTCGTGCCAGGCAGAAAGCAGGCTGACGAGCAACAAGGCAAGGAAGACAAGCCATTTACCATTTAACCATTTACCATTTACCGTTTCAAAGGAAAAGGCAAGGAGCACGAGGCTGACAAAAAGCAGAGCCTCGACAAAATGCAACTGCCACCGTAGGTTCACTACCCTACTCAGCCACGGACGCATGAAGGACTTCAGCACCCAGGGCACGAAGAGAAGGGCAGAACATAACGTGGCAACTGCCGGGGTCAGCCCCAACTGGAGCAGCATCAGCAGGGCCACAAATGTGACTATCGTCGCTGGTATCTCCTCCGCCGCGAAAAGGGTCAGGAACAAAAAGCCTCCCCCAACCCCTCCAAAGGAGGGGTGATTCGTTCCGCCGTCTTGCCGTTGACTTCGTCGAGCAATTGCATCCCCCCTCCTTTGGAGGGGACGGGGGAGGCTTTTAGTAGCTTCTTGCGATGAGGACACGCGCCTTGCTGGGTTTGCCGCTTACCATATCCACACCGGGTGTCTGTTCCACACCGAAAGGCACACAGCGGATAGTGGCCTGTGTCTCTTCCTTAATCCTTGCCTCCGTCTCGGGAGTGCCGTCCCAATGGCAGAGGAAGAAGCCGCCGTCCTTGACGCGCTCCTTGAACTCCTCGTAGTTCTCACACTCGTAGATGTGGGCATCGCGGAAAGTCTTTGCCTTCGTGAAGATGTTCTGCTGTATTTCATCAAGAAGCCCGCGAACGTACTCGGCAATACCTGCAAAGGGACGTGTCTCCTTCTCGAGCGTGTCGCGGCGCATCACTTCGACGGTGCCGTTCTCCAAGTCTCTTGCACCAAGCACGAGACGTACAGGCACACCCTTCAGCTCGTAGTCAGCAAACTTGAAGCCCGGACGCTTATTGTCGGCATTGTCGTACTTTACGCTGATGCCCATCTTCTTGAGTTCTTCGATAACGGGAGCGACCGCAGCATCGACGGCTGCCACCTGTTCGGGCTTGCCGCCAATGGGGATGATGACCACCTGAATGGGAGCAAGGGCAGGAGGCAGAACGAGACCATTGTCGTCGCTGTGCGTCATGATGAGGGCTCCCATCAGTCTTGTACTTACGCCCCAAGAGGTTGCCCATGCGTATTCGGGCTTGTTCTCCTTGTTGAGGAACTGCACCTCGAAGGCCTTGCCGAAGTTCTGACCGAGGAAGTGGCTCGTGCCGCTCTGCAGAGCCTTGCCGTCCTGCATCATGGCCTCGATGGTATAGGTGTCGAGCGCACCGGCGAAGCGTTCCGTCTCGCTCTTCACGCCCTGCACAACAGGAACAGCCATACACTCTTCCGCAAACTTTGCATATATCTTGAGCATCTGCTGTGCACGCTGCTCAGCCTCTTCGCGCGTGGCATGAGCCGTATGGCCTTCCTGCCAAAGGAACTCGCTGGTGCGCAGGAAGAGGCGCGTGCGCATTTCCCAACGCATCACGTTGCACCACTGGTTGACCAGCAGCGGCAGGTCGCGATACGAGTGTATCCAGTTTTTGAAGGTGTTCCAGATGATGGTCTCGGAAGTGGGACGGATGATGAGTTCCTCTTCCAGACGTGCGGCGGGGTCAACCACAACGCCGTCGTGCGTCTCGTTGGTCTTCAGGCGGTAGTGCGTTACAACGGCACACTCCTTGGCGAAGCCCTCCACATGCTCTGCCTCCTTCGAAAGGAAGCTCTTTGGGATGAGCAGGGGGAAGTAGGCATTCTGCACGCCCGTCTCCTTGAACATGTCGTCGAGGGTGCGCTGCATTTTCTCCCATATAGCATATCCGTAGGGCTTGATGACCATGCAGCCGCGCACGTCGCTCTGCTCCGCCAGGTCTGCCTTCACCACCAGTTCATTGTACCACTTGCTGTAGTCCTCACTGCGTTTCGTGAGGAAATCCAATTCTTTTGCCATATCTATATTATATTTAGTCGTGTCTAATCATGCAGCAGGGAATCCTTTCTCCCTATTAAAATTCGGTTGCAAAAGTACGAAGAAAAGTTGAAAAGTTAAAGCGAAGAAGAGTTAAAAAGTTAAAAAGATTACATTTTCACCTTTTCACTTTTTCACCTTTTCACTTTTTGTTGTATCTTTGCACTCGAAAACGAAGAGAACAAAGAGTATTAACACATAAAACCAACAAAAAATGAAAGCAAAGAAATTCCTTTTGGGTGCTTTGGCAATGGCCTTGGTACTCTCTGGTTGTAACATGAGCAATGCCACCAAGGGTGGTCTTATCGGCGGTGCAGGCGGCGGTGCAGTAGGCGCAGGCCTTGGCGCTGCCATTGGAGCTCTGGCAGGCGGTTCAAGCGGTGCCAAGCTGGGTGCAGCCATCGGTGCTGGCGTAGGCGTGGCTGGTGGTACGACTGCCGGCATCCTCATCGGCAAGAAGATGGACAAGGCTAAGAAGGCTGCCGAAGCTGTTGCCAATGCACAGGTAGAGACAACAACCGACAAGAACGGTCTGGAAGCCGTGAAGGTAACATTCGACAACGGCATCCTCTTCAAGGTGGGCAAGAGCGACCTTCAGGCTGGTGCACAGAATTCTCTGCGTCAGTTTGCAAACAACGTACTGAATGTCTATACTGACTGCGACGTGGCTATCTACGGCTTCGCAAGCAGCGACGGCGGCGAAGACTACAACCAGACCCTGAGCCAGAACCGTGCCAACGCCGTTCGCGCATTCCTGACTAACTCTTGCGGTGTAAGCGCCACTCAGATTAAGAGCACCACCGGCTACGGTGAAGACCCCAACTACCTCATCTATGACGCCAACGGCAAGGAAGACCAGGCTGCAAGCCGCCGCGTGGAGGTTTACCTCTATGCCAGCGAAGCAATGGTCAACGCCGCCAACGCCGGCACTCTGCAGTAATTAGGTTAGCATAGGAAGACTCTTAGGAAAGCTTAGGGAAACACTTGGGAACACCTAAGAAACCTAACCTATGAGAAAGCTTCAGAAACTTTTGCGATGGATTGTACTCCTGTTCTTTGGGAGTACAATCCTCGCTGTTTTTATATATAAGTGGTGTCCCGTCTATATCACGCCACTTATGATAATTCGCTGTGCACAACAGGTGCAGCACGGTGAGACGCTGCGCCTCAAACACCACTGGGTGCCGCTCGACTCGATGAGCATCTATATGCCTGTCGCTGTGATGGCAAGCGAAGATCAGCGTTTCCTCACCCACAATGGATTTGACTTCATCGAGATTGACAAAGCGCTCGAAGAACGACGAACGGGCAAACGCTACCGTGGCGGCAGCACCATCAGCCAGCAGACAGCCAAGAATGTCTTCCTGTGGCCTCAATCAAGCTGGCTGAGGAAAGGACTCGAAGCCTACTTCACCGTACTCATAGAGCTTGTCTGGGGCAAAGAACGCATCATGGAAGTCTATCTCAACTCCATAGAGATGGGCGACGGCATCTATGGAGCCGAGGCAGTGGCACAGCAGCACTTCGGCCGACGCGCCATCACCTTGACACGCCCCAACTGCGCCCTCATTGCCGCAACACTACCCAACCCACTGAAATACAGCAGCAAAGACCCGTCGTCCTACATCCTCAAAAGACAAACAGCCATCATGGCACAGATGCGCCACATCGACGCTTTCCCTAAAAAATAGCGTGTCGCTTGCACTTTTTGCCACATAGACTTTGCAATTTAGAATGTTTTTTGTACCTTTGTAGCGCAAAAAACGTTTTTTCTTATTATGTTCGATTCTTTCTACAGAATGCATCAGTATCTGGTGGAGCGCACACAGGCGCCTATCAGACGTGCCTTGATGGATGAAATTGACTGGCACAAACGACTCATCGGCATCAAAGGTAGCCGAGGTGTTGGCAGAACAACCTTCCTGCTCCAGTATGCAAAGGAGAACTTCGGTCCTCGGGATCGCAGGTGTCTCTACATCAACATGAACAACTTCTATTTCCAAGGGCAGACTCTCTTCCAGTTTGCCCAGGAGTTCATGGAGGCAGGAGGCAAAGTACTGCTCATCGACCAAGTCTTCAAGTACCCGGAATGGAGCCACGAACTGCGCCTCATCTACGACCGCTGCCCACGTCTGAGAGTAGTCTTCGCTGGTTCGAGTGTGATGCGGCTCAAGGACGAGAATCCAGAACTGAACGGCATCTGCGCAAGCTATAACCTGCGCGGCTTCTCTTTCCGCGAATACCTTAATCTCAGGGCAGGAACAAACTTCCGCCCCTACACCATCCGCGAGATTCAGAACCGCCACGAGCATATCGCAGAGGAAGTGCTGGCCCAAGTCAATCCCCTTGACTACTTCAACGACTATCTCCACCACGGCTACTACCCCTTCTTCCTCGAGAAGGCAAGCTTCGTGGAGAACCTGCTGAAAGCCATCAACATGATGATTGAAGTCGATATCTTGCTCATTAAGCAAATCGACCTCAAGTATTTGAGCAAAATCAAGAAACTGCTCTATCTACTTGCCACTGGCGACTACGGTGCTCCCAACGTCAGCCAATTGGCGCAAGACTTGCAGACGAGCCGCGCCACAGTGGTCAACTACATCAAATACCTGAGCGATGCACGGCTGCTCAACATGCTCTACCGCCCCGGAGAGGACTTCCCCAAGAAGCCTGCCAGCATCCTGCCGCACAACACGAACTTGATGTATGCCATGATGCCGGACTTCAACGACGAGCAAATGATTATGGAGACCTTCTTCCAGAACGCTCTTTGGGGACGCCACCAAGTGCAGAAGGGCGACCGCAGCTGCACCTTCATCGTGGATAAAACACAGAGGTTCCGCATCTGTCTGGAACAGCCGAAGCGAAAGAACACGGATGTCCTCTATGCCCTGGCCGGCATCAAGGAAGGTCTGGAGCAGGAGATACCCCTCTGGATGTATGGCTTCCTGTACTAAAAAATGTATCGTTAAATTCAGAATTTAGTTTTATTTATTTATATTATTGTTTATGGCAAAAGAAAAGAAATTCGTGACTTGGGATGGCAACACCTGTGCCGGACATGTAGCCTACATGTTTAGTGAAGTGGCTGCCATCTATCCCATCACTCCTTCATCTCCCATGGCGGAGCATGTTGACGAGTGGGCCGCTCAGGGACGTAAGAACCTCTTCGGCGACACAGTAATGGTTCAGGAAATGCAGAGCGAAGGCGGTGCCGCTGGTGCCGTTCACGGTTCGCTGCAGGCTGGTGCCCTCACAAGCACCTTCACTGCCAGCCAGGGCTTGCTCCTGATGATTCCCAACATGTATAAGATTGCCGGCGAATTGCTCCCCAGCGTCTTCCACGTTTCTGCCCGCACCGTTGCGACACACTCTCTGTGTATCTTCGGTGACCACAGCGACGTGATGGCTTGCCGTCAGACTGGCTTTGCTATGCTGGCAGAAGGTAGCGTGCAGGAGGTGATGGACCTCAGTGCAGTTGCTCACCTCGCAGCTCTTGAGGCTCGCGTGCCTTTCATCAACTTCTTCGACGGCTTCCGCACCTCACACGAGTATCAGAAGGTTGAGCTGCTGGAAGATGACGATGTTCGCGACCTCGTTAACCAGAAGGCA
>Ga0265298_10004741_pt1 | contig 17259 bp, 12 predicted proteins | sample AusTroGonzalo_MG_3_FD_193486 | JGI IMG/M metagenome (GOLD analysis project Ga0265298, IMG submission 193486) | Bovine rumen microbial communities from tropical cattle in Woodstock, Queensland, Australia - Gonzalo_01 | ecosystem: Host-associated > Mammals > Digestive system > Stomach > Rumen ... | reverse complement strand
AATGACTCTGATGACTCTAATGTAAAGGTTTCCTTACTGCACCACCAGGTGCGGCCTGCGCTCCAGCTTGAGCCTTTCGCTTCTGGTCAGGATCTCGATACCCGATACAGCCCTTCCTCCGATGAATGTGGACACTGCATACATGCTGTCCTTCCACGTCTCCAGGCATGGGAAGTCAATGAAGCTGTGTATCATGCCCTTTGCCACAAGGCACTTTGCCGGCGTGTCCGCACTGGCCAGGGCCTGGGCATAAAGCTGGGAATCATCAAGAAGCGGATCATACTCGCCGCAGATTATCAGGGTCTCGGGAAGTCTGGAGTGATCCTTTGCAAGAAGCGGGGAGAACAGGGGATCCAGGATATCCTTGGGCTCCCTTGAGTAGTTCTGGATGTAGAACGCCATTGCTTTTGAAGTGAGGGTGGGACAGTCCTTGAACTTGTCGAAGCTCTCCGTCCTCATCCTTCCGTCAGCCACAGGCGAGAACAGGATCTGGCCTGCGATCTTGGGACCCTTGCGGTCACGTGCCAGCCTGCTGACGCTTGCCGCCAGGTTTCCGCCCGCGCAGTTTCCCATGACATAGATCTTGTCCGGATCCACCTTCCAGTATCTTGCACCTTGGGCAGCCCAAAGGAAGGCCTCGTAGCAGTCCTCGAGCGGGATCGGGAACTTGTATTTCGGAGCAAGCCTGTAGTCTATGGCCAGGACAGATGCTCCGGTGGCGTCACAGATGTTGCTGCTAACCGCGTTGCACTTGCGCATGTTGCCCAGCATCCATCCGCCGTCATGGAACAGCACGATGAGTGAGTTCTGTCCGGCTATGGCCTTGTCCTTGACTTTCTCAAAGAGGTATCCGGTGACGGCTCCGTCGGTAACGGGGATTATGAACGTGCGGGAGATTATGTTCTTTGTCTTGGGCCTGTACAGGCTCCTGAACACGGACGGCTTGACCTCGGATCTGTTGTAGGCATCGATAGCCGACTCGTTGGCGGCGGTAACGTCGCCGATTCCGAGCTGTGCACGCTTTCTGAGGAGTCGTCTGAGTGATGGATCCAAAACATACTCGTCCATGTCAGAACAATATGATATAATAATTTGCGCTCAGGTTCAATGATTTTGAACAGGGCTTGAACAATTGCTTGAAAAGCGTAAGATACATTAGATAAATGACATATGTCCACGAAATAGGACATTGTTATGAGGGGTGATTATGATTCTTGTGACAGGCGGAGCCGGGTTCATCGGTACCCATGCATGCGTGGAGCTCATCAATGCCGGATATGATGTCGTGGTTGTAGACAACCTCGTCAACAGCCATGAGAAGTCCCTTGACCGGGTGGGGCAGATTACGGGAAAGCGTCCTGAGTTCGTGAAGGCGGACGTCTGTGACCGCAAGGCCCTGGATGCTGTTTTCTCCAGGTACGACATAGACAGCGTCATACATTTTGCCGGCCTCAAGGCCGTTGGCGAGAGCGTACAGAAACCGCTTGAGTATTTCTCCAACAACCTCGACGCCTCCATGGTCCTCTGTGACGTGATGAAGGCCCACGGGGTGCACAACCTGGTGTTCTCCTCAAGCGCCACAGTCTATTCCGGAGACAACGATATGCCTCTGACCGAATCCAGCAGGACCGGAAACTGTACCAACCCCTACGGTTGGACCAAGTACATGAGCGAGCAGATATTCAAGGCTCTCTGCGTTGCGGATCCAGAGCTATCCATTGTGCTTCTCAGGTATTTCAATCCGGTGGGCGCCCATGAGAGCGGACTCATCGGCGAGGATCCGCAGGGAATCCCCAACAACCTCATGCCCTATGTTTCCCAGGTGGCAATAGGCAGAAGGGACCATCTGACGGTATTCGGTGACGATTACGACACACCGGACGGAACCGGCGTCAGGGACTACATCCATGTGGTGGACCTTGCCCGTGCCCATGTGCTTGCCGTCAGGTATGCCGCCGGACACAAGGGATGCGAGGTCTTCAACATCGGAACCGGAAAGGGCTCAAGCGTCCTGGATATAGTCCATGCATACGAGAAGGCCTGTGGGAAAAAGATTCCTTATGAGGTGGGACCCCGCCGCGCAGGCGATCTGGCCACGGTCTATGCAGATACCGCCAAGGCCAACAAGGTTCTCGGATTCCATGCCGAATACGGACTTGAGCGCATGTGCGCAGACTCCTGGAGGTGGCAGACGATGAATCCGCAGGGGTTCGGAAGCTGAAACGGAAAAAACGGAAAAAAACCTCATTCCCTTATATATCGCGCAAATTGTTCTTGATAAATGCGCGGATTTGTGATGTAGTAGAAAAATCCGGTTGTAAACAACCGCACTAAACTTGTATTTCTATTCTAAATGGAGGAAGAAAATGAAGAAACTGACAGTAATCATGTTGATTCTTGCAGTCGTTCTTACTTCTGTCTTCGCTCAGGGCGCAGCAGAGGCTGAGAAGACTCAGACAACAGTTGCCAAGCCGAGCACATACGTTCGCGGCGACGATGAAGAGATCTACGCCAAGGTTCTCGGCGGCTACGAGGCTCTTCTCGACAAGGCAAAGGCAGCCAAGACAGATTCAGAGAGATTCGTCATTTACGCTCAGGCCGAGGCTTATCTGCTCGATTCAGCAGTCATGATCCCGAATACCACACAGGGCGGAGCCTACACGATCTCAAGAATCGCTCCCAGGACAGTTCCTTATGTCCAGTGGGGTAACGACGATGACAGATGGAAGGGAATGATCATCACAGCTGATGATTTCCTCACACCTGCTGAGAGAAACGAGCTTCTTGACATCTGGGCAAAGGCCGTCAAGGGCGAGGCAACCTATGATCCTGCAGCATGGCTCACATCAAAGGGCCACAAGCTCACAAAGGACTACAGGACAACATTCTCAACAGCTCCGGTCACACTCGACACACTCAACACATCAAGCCAGTCCGATACCGAGATCCTGGTCAACTGCACCGACAACCTGGTCCAGTACAACAACCTCGGACAGATGATCCCGGCTCTTGCAGAGTCCTGGGAAGTTTCTGCTGACGGACTCACATACACATTCCACATCAGGAAGGGTGCATGGTGGTCAACATCAGAGGGTGCAAAGTATGCTGAGGTCACAGCCAAGGACTTCGAGGCTGGTTTCCATCACATGCTTGATGCCGCTGCCGGTCTCGAGTGGCTGGTCGAAGGCGTCATCGAAGGCGTTTCAGAGTACCTCTATGAGGGTGGAAAGTGGGATGCAGTCGGATACAAGGCTGTTGACGCCAACACACTGCAGGTCACTCTCTGTGCTCCTACAAGTTACTTCATGACAATGCTTACCTACAGCTGCTTCGCTCCTATCTGCGAGAGCTTCTACCTCGCACACGGCGGAGTCTTCGGAATCGAAGAGTATGCAGCAGCCTACAACGACACCAACGCTTACACCTATGGTAAGTCAACTGATGTCGCATCACAGGTCTACAACGGAGCATTCATCCTGCAGCAGCTCAACGATGCTTCAATCATCAAGGTTGTCAAGAATCCGAACTACTATGATCCCGAGTCTGTCAAGCTCGACTCAATCACATGGGTCTACGACAACGGTGAGAACATGGCACAGTTCTACAAGGACGTCTGCGACGGTGTCTACGCCGGATGCGGCCTGACATCAGCTTCAGGCACACTCGAGTGGGCAAAGGCTGACGGAAACTTCGACAAGTACAACTATGTCTCCGACACGACATCAACATCATACTTCGGCGGACTGAACCTCAACAGAGGAACATTCGCTCTCGCTTCCGGTGCTGTCGCATCTCCCAAGACTGAGGAGCAGAAGATCGACACCGAGACAGCTATGATGAACAAGAACTTCAGAAAGGCTGTCGCTTATGCATGGGACAAGGCAACTCAGAACGCAGTTTCAAGAGGTGCTGACCTTGCTACGACAAACCTCAGAAACATGTACACTCATCCTGAGTTCGTCCAGCTTTCAGAGGATGTCACGGATGCCAGCGGCAAGAAGTTCGTTGCAGGAACAATGTACGGTGAGATCGTCCAGTACTATCTCGACAAGATGGGTTCACCCGTCCAGGTCGCTGACGGTATCGACGGATGGTATCATCCGGCAGAGGCCAAGAGACACCTCGAGCTTGCAAAGAAGGAGCTCGGAAACACCGTCAATTGGCCGATCACCATCGATGTGGTCTACTATTCCGCAAACCAGACACAGATCGCTCAGGCTCAGGCTTACAAGCAGTCCATCGAGGGTGTCCTCGGAGCCGAGAACGTGACAGTCAACCTCGTTGAGGCAACAACATCCGCAGACTTCTATGCAAGCGGATACAGAGCTTCCAACGGAGAGGCCGGCAACTTCGATATGTTCTATGGCTCAGGTTGGGGCCCGGACTTCGGAGATCCCTGCACATACCTCGACACATTCAGAGGCAATGGCGCCGGTTACATGACAAAGGTCATCGGACTGTTCTGATAACTTTTATCACTGATAATTCACAGGGTGGGACTGCTGTGGTAATCCACGGCAGTCCCATGCTTGTCATGATGCGCCTTTTTGAATGAAGGCCCGAAACCATAATAATATAGTTATTTTTGGGGCCTTAATCCGAAAAGGAGAAATTAAAGAAAAGGAACGCCATGGGAAAATACATCTGGAAACGAATCTTTTTCTCCATTCTCTCGCTCCTTGCGGTCACCTGGATCGTCATGCTTCTTGTCTATTCACTTACGGACAGAAGCGCGATTTTCCAGACAGACGACGTATGGAACAAGAGAAGCAACAACGACAGGGTGCTCTACGAGTACACCCAGTATCAGAAGTACGGCTATCTGGAGTTCATCAACTTCACTACGTTCAGCAAGAGCAAGTGGGTCGAGATATACGGTGATGCCTATGACACCTGCCCCGAGTATGAGGCAGACAGGAACATCATCCAGAAGGTGGGTGACGACTATCTCAGCAACGAGACGGTCCAGGAGTTCATCCAGTACTACGAAAGCAAGGGTTACACCATAGTCAGACTCGACCCCATCAGGTATACCACCGGAGCCAAGCAGCTCAAGCCGGGCGGAACCGGATATCTGCTTGCTACCAGAGAGAGACCCATCATCTCCAGACTTTGGGAATACATCAAGGGCTTCTTCTCCGTCGAGACTACCAAGGACGTCAAGGATGAGACCCTCACCGACCGCTATATACGCTTCGAGAAGGATCCGTACAGCGGTCTGTTCGCCATAGTCGGAAGCGGAACCACACACAAGTACCTGCTGTACTTCGACTCCAAGTTCCCGTTCATCCACCAGAACTGGATCCACATGAATCTGGGTGTGTCGTTCACAAGATACAGAGGTCAGGAGATTTCCAGCGTCATCACGGATTCACAGGGTGACCTCAAGACCAAACGCCAGCAGTATCCTGCCCAGGTCGGTTCGGACATCTGGGTCGATACCGCCATGGATTTCCATACCCTGACGTACAACATGGGCGAACTCACTGATGCCGAGAAGGTCCAGTTCAACGACAAATACACCAATGCCACATACATGCGTGACGGCATGAGCATGATCGGAAACTCATTCGTCATCGGTCTGATTGCAACTGCAATCCAGTACATGCTGGGTCTTCCTCTCGGAATCCTCATGGCCCGCAAGAAGGATACCTGGATAGACAAGCTCGGAATGTGGTACATAATCTTCTTCATGAGCGTTCCGTCACTTGCCTACATCTTCATGTTTGCGGCAATCGGAACAAGTCTTTTCGGACTTCCGTACAAGTTTGCAAACGCCACGGTCAAGATTCTGGCCTACATCCTGCCCACGCTGTCGCTTGCTGTGCATGCACTGGGCGGAACCATGAAATGGATGCGCCGCTACATGATCGACCAGATGAACAGCGACTACGTCAAGTTCGCAAGGGCCGAGGGTCTTTCGGAGCGTGAGATCTATTCGGTCCACATCTCCAAGAACGCACTCATCCCGATCATCCACGGAATTCCGGGCACCATCCTGTTCTGTCTTGTCGGAGCAATCATCACGGAGAGTGTCTACTCCGTTCCCGGCGTAGGAAGCCTGCTGACGAAGGCAATCAGCGGACACGACAACGGAATCATAATTGCCTGTACGGTGTTCTACACTACGCTGTCGCTGATATCGCTCATCCTGGGCGATGTCCTGATGGCCAAGTTTGACCCGCGAATCTCATTCGAATCAAAGGGAGGTAGATAATGGCAGACACAAAGAAGAAAACAGCTGCAGCCGTCAATGAAGACGAGTTATTTACCTTTGTAAGCAACGATACACTGGAGTCGGAGAAGATCATCGCTCCGAGATATTCATACTGGAGATCCGTATTCAGGGTCTTCTTCCGCAAGAAGTCCAACTGGGTGGCCATAGGACTGCTCGTGCTTCTGTTCCTGTGCAGCTTCGTGATTCCGATGTTCTGCCAGTACGATCCGTACGAGAACGTTACCAACGCATACATGTACAACCAGAGCCCGTCCCAGGCGATGAAGGCCACCGGAGGCTTCAGCTTCAAGTGGATACTGGGCTCAGGACAGATCGGAAACTCCATCTTCTACGGAATCTGGGCAAGTGCCAGGACATCACTGCTTCTGGCACTCATCTGTGCCGCCATCAACATGAGCATCGGTATCCTCATGGGTGCTGTCTGGGGTTACTCGAAGACCATGGATAAGTTCATGCTGGTCGTGTACAGCATTATTGCAAACATCCCGTACATCCTGCTGATCTCGGTTCTGGTCTACATAGTAGGTTCAGGATTCTGGCCGTTCGTCTTTGCACTTACGGTCACCGGATGGCTCGGAATCTCCTACTTCTTCAGGACGCAGGTCATGATCATCCGTGACCGTGAGTATTCCCTGGCATCAAGATGTCTTGGTACTCCGATTCCCAGGATCATCAACAAGAACATCCTGCCGTTCCTGACATCGGTTATAGTCACGCTGCTGGCCACGGAGCTTCCTTCCTACATTTCAATGGAAGTGTTCCTCTCGTTCATCGGAATCGGTCTTTCCGCATCCGTTCCTTCCCTGGGAAGAATGATCCAGGAAGGACAGGTTGCGTTCAGGACCTATCCGTGGGCTTTCTGGCCGCCGGTTGCAATCGCAGCCCTGCTGACCATCATCCTTTACGTTCTGGGCCAGAACCTCGCTGATGCGACCGATCCCAGAACCCACATGTGATAGAGGAGGCACGTAATGGAAGAAAACAACAGAAAAGTGCTTCTTTCCCTCAAGAATGTGGACGTAAAGTTCAATGTCAGAGGAAGAATCCTGTCGGCAATCAGGAATGTGTCTCTGGATATCTATGAGCATGAGAGTCTTGCCATAGTCGGAGAGTCCGGTTCCGGAAAGTCCGTCCTGACCAAGACATTTGCAGGAATGCTCGATTCCAACGGCTTCATCAGCAACGGAAGCATCATCTTCTCGGATGACTCTCTTTCCAAGACCGTCATCAAGATCGATGCCAGAAGGGAAAGATTCCTGGAGAAGATGATCAACACGCTCAACAGCTACTCCGTTCTCGAGCGCGGTGCCGAAGAGTATGTGGCCATCGAGCAGAAGAAGAAGGAAATCCAGCAGGCCCAGAGCCTCTCTCCTGAGGAAGAGGCCGAGTTCGCGGCAAGAATCAAGACCCTTGAGGACGACATCGTCGACCGCACCAACTACGTTGTGGCGCTGGACCGCAGGAATGCCCAGGATGCTGTAGAGATCCAGGACATCACGCAGAAGATCAGGGGCTGGAAGGACCAGATCAAGGCCATAAGGAAGGAAAGGGAAGACCTGATTGCAAAGCGTGCCGCCGACTACAAGGCCGACAGCGAGCGTAAGATCAATGATGACAAGTTCATTACGGATCTTGAGGCAAAGCGCCTTGAGAAGATGGCCATTGAAGAGATGCCGGGCAACCCGTACGGACTGCCTGACAAGGTCCTTGAGAGAAACAGGCTGATTGCCTATGAAATCCTGCTTTCCATCGGTAGATATCCGATGAGAAGCCAGATCCTCTTCACCAGAAAGCTCAAGAAGGCCTTCAGGCTTGCCATGTGCATCGGCGAGGATCTGGACAGATCATACATAAAGAACAGGATCTTCGAGACCTGCACGTTCAGAGTTGCGTACAGGCATTATGACGAGGCTACAAAGACCCTCGAAGGATATGCCATCATCGACTGCGCCAAGGTCAAGTACACAAAGGACTGGCAGCAGATCAGAGGATGCAGGATTGCAACCGTCTTCCAGGATCCCATGACCAGCCTCAACCCCGTCCTGACGATCGGAAAGCAGATTTCCACCGTCATCATCAAGCACCAGAAGTGCTCGCAGGAAGAGGCAAAGAAGAGGACCCTGGACATCATGGCCAAGGTCGGAATCCCCGAGCCTGAGAAGAGATTCGACGATTATCCGTTCATGTACTCAGGTGGAATGAGACAGAGGATCGTCATCGCCATTGCCCTCTCATGTCAGCCCAAGATCCTGATCTGCGACGAGCCCACCACGGCTCTGGACGTCACCATCCAGGCACAGATCATCAGACTGATCAAGAGCCTGCAGGACCAGCTGGGATACACCACCGTCTACATCACCCATGACCTCGGTGTCGTGGCCAATGTGGCGGAAAGGGTCGCTGTCCTCTACGGCGGACAGATTGTCGAGCTGGGAACAGTCGAGGACATCTTCTATGAACCCAAGCATCCGTACACATGGGCTCTGCTGAGCTCGCTGACACAGCTTGCGGAGAAGGGTGATGACCTCTTCAGCATTCCCGGAACACCGCCCAGTCTGTACAACAAGATCATCGGAGATGCCTTTGCACCCAGAAACGCCTATGCGATGGCCATCGACCGCGTGAAGGAGCCGCCGATGTTCCAGGTGAACGAGCACCACTGGGCAAAGACATGGCTGCTTGATCCGAGGGCCCCGAAGGTGGATCCACCCAAGATCATCCAGAATCTTCATGAGAAGATGCTCAGAAGCTATGTAAACGTCGAAGAAGGCGAGGAGGCATGACAATGGAAGAGAAAAACAGAGAAGTAGTGCTTTCCGTACAGAACCTCGACGTCGTGTTCACACAGCGCAAGCATTCCTTCAAGGCAGTCGACAACGTGAGTTTCGACATCTACAAGGGCGAGACCTTCTCCCTTGTCGGAGAGTCCGGTTCCGGAAAGACCACCATCGGAAGGGCGATTGTGAGGATCAACCCCTGTACTGCAGGAGCCATCTACTACAAAGGAAAGAAGATTTCCGGCAAGCTCAGCAGGAAGGATGACCGCGAAGTGGTGCGCAAGATCCAGATGATATTCCAGGATCCTGCTGCATCACTCAACGAGAGAGCCACCATCGAGTACATCATCTCCGAAGGACTCTACAACTTCCATCTCTACAAGGACGAGAAGGACAGGATCCAGAAGGTCGAGAGCGTCATCCGCGAGGTCGGACTGCTTCCCGAGCATCTGACCAGATACCCGCATGAGTTCTCCGGCGGACAGAGACAGAGAGTCGGACTTGCAAGGTCAATCGTCATGGAGCCCGAGTTCATCGTGGCCGACGAGCCCATCTCCGCTCTTGACGTGTCCATCCGCGCACAGGTCCTGAATCTCCTGAAGAAATTCCAGAAGGAAAGGGGACTGAGCTATCTGTTCATCGCCCACGACCTGAGCATAGTACGCTTCATCTCCGACAGGATTGCGGTCATCCACAAGGGAAAGATCGTCGAGATTGCGGAGACCGAAGAGCTGTTTGCCTATCCGCTGCACCCGTACACCAAGAGCCTGATCAGTGCAATTCCCGTGCCTGATCCGATCATCGAGAAATCCAAGAAGCTCTTTGTCTACGACCCGGCCAAGTTCCACGACTACTCCGTGGACAAGCCGAGCATGGTGGATCTGGGCAACGGACACTTCATCTACGGAAATGCTCCGGAGATCGAGAAGTACAGAAAGATCAGGTTCGGAAACTGACGGAACAAGATGAAACTGGAAGTCAGCTCAAAGAACATCAAACTCAGGGCAATACTGACAGCGGTGGCATTCGTCATCGCTGTCGTTGCTTTCACCGTGGGTATCGTGAATATCGGGCACAAGGATCCCGGCTATCATCTCATCGAGGCCAAGGTAGACAAGGACACCATACTCCTGAACAAGGAGGTGGGATTCAAGTACTGGTTCGATGGTTCTTCGAATGATATCAAGCACGGAATCAATGACCTGACTGCTGCTTATTCACCTGTTATTTCAGCTGTCTACAAGGAACTGGACCATCAGAATACATATGAGGGTGTGGTGAACATAGCCACACTCAACCGCAGCCGGGGGCAGTTCCTCACTGTTGCACCGGAGCTTTATTCCGTGCTCAAGGACGCCTACAGGCTGACTCTGGAGCAGCGCGGCTACAACATGTTCGCAGGAGCACTGTACTCCGAATGGAAAAGCATCCTCATCCTTGATGAGCCTGAAGACTTCGATCCTGCAAACAATCCCGACATGGCCGGGCGAATAGCCGCCATAGCGGCCGAGGTCTCCGACCTTTCCAATTTCTCCCTTGAGTTCGACGATGCCGGCCGGGCTGTACGTTTCTCCGTGTCGGAGAGATATGAGCGCTTCTGCCGAGAATACGAGATAGACGCTCCTGCACTGGATCTCAACCTTCTCAAGAATGCCTACATGATCGAGACTGTTGCCTCCGGACTCGGTTTGAATGAAAACGGCTATCTCTACACACCGGAAGGTCTGGTGCTCAACATGCGGCAGACAGGTACCCTGGGCTATGACCTCTACACGTATGAAAACGGCAGTGATACAGTCTACTCCACAGTCAACCTCGAGGGGCGGTTCAGCGGAGCTACGTTCACGGCATCCGGCATGGGAAGCTACTACCATTACGTTCTGTCAACAGTTGGCTCCAATGCCTCCAATCTCTACCGCCACCTCTACTTCAATTCAAAGACAGGTTCATTCTCAGACATCCTCATGTCCGCCACAGTCATCAGCATGGACGGCAACCTTGTGGATGATGTCTATCAGACCATAATCCTCAACACGTTCGGCACGGAAGCTGAAGTGGCTGCCTATGCCGCATCACTTGAGAAAGACGGCAAGCTTGTGTCCTACATCTTCCAGAGCGCGGGGAATTAATACTTGCACTCGGTTTCGGTGTCTGTGGTATACTTTTCCCAGGAGTACTATTTATGCCAAGAGTGATTACCATAGGAAGACAGTTCGGAAGCGGAGGCCATGAGGTCGGTTCAAGACTTGCAAAGAAGATGGGAATTCCGTTCTATGACAAGGAAATCCTTCGCCTTACAGCCAAGAACAGCCGTTTTGCGGAGAGCTATCTCGAGAAGATGGACGAGCAGAAGCCAAGCTTTCTCAACGTAGGTTCGGCAGGACTCATGTCCGGAGCCGGCGGAACATCATCCGCACAGGGTGCGATAACACAGTTCTACAACCTGTCTCCCAATGACCAGATTTTCCTGGAAACCTCCAAGGTCATGAATTCCCTTGCGGAGAAAGGTCCATGCGTTATAGTTGGACGCTGCGCCGACTACATCCTCAGGGACCTCGATCCCGTCAACTTCTTCATCTGTGCCGACATCAAGGACAGGGTTGCCAGAAAGCTTGCGCTTGACGAGCACAGCGAGATGACAGAGCAGGAGATGGAGAAGCTGATCCGCCAGACCGACAAATCGCGTAGCAAATACTACGAATACTACAGCCATGAGATCTGGGGTTCGGCCGACAACTACCACATGTGCATAAACACTAGCGTCGTGGGCGTTGACGGAGCAGTGGAAATCATCATGAAGTTCGTGGAGGAGTTCCGCAAGAAGAACCTCATGCCCGACAAATAAGGCCTGTGCTGAATTATGGAACGGCTTGATAAGATACTCAGCGAGGCCGGAGTCTGTTCCCGCAGGGACTGTTTCCGGCTTGCAAGGCGCGGCCTGATAACCGTTGACGGCGTGGCCGTGAACGATGCATCTGCAAAGATAGCAGACGGATCCCTGATTGCAGTTGACGGAGAACCCGTGCAGAGGCGCAGGGAAGTTGTCTGCATCATGAACAAGCCTGCCGGATTCGTCACCTCGACAGAAGATGATCTGAGCCGTACAGTAATGGAGCTCCTGCCCGAAGAGATGCTGCGCCAGAAGGTAGTGCCTGCCGGCAGGCTGGACAAGGATACCGAAGGGCTTCTGGTATTCACCAACAACGGGGATTTCCTTCATCATCTCATCTCTCCCAAATCCAATGTCCCCAAGACCTATTATGTCGAACATGAGGGATCGGTCTCAGAAGAAACAATCAAAGCCGCAGAGAAGGGGATTGTCCTCAAGGACGGCACTGTCTGCAGAAGCGCAAGGCTTGTCCGTATTGAAGACGGCAAGAGTGAAATCACCATCACCGAGGGCATGTATCATCAGGTCAAGCGCATGTTCGCTGCCCTTGGCTGCCACGTGACATATCTCAAACGCATTCAGATAGGCGGAGTTTCCCTTGGAGACCTTGAACCCGGCCATGTACGTGAGCTGAGCCCTGGAGAAGCGGCAATGCTGACGGCAAAATAAACCGCACCGTATTGCAGGTGCGGTCCGGACGTTCTGAGAGGCAGAAGTCAGAACGGAGGCTGGTATGCGATATTCAGGTATGCATACTCTGATCCATAGGTGATTTTCACAAGGATATTCTCTCCTTTATCCCACCTGATTGTTTTCATCAAGGGGATATCCGGATCATCCCCATCAAAGGTCGGCTTCCCGAGCTTGGCAACAAATACATCCTTGATGGCCTTTACTCTTTCGGCCGTTATGCCTGTGTCCATGTTGAATTCGATCTCTTCATCCCCGGCTTCTATGCCCTTGAGATAGGCCAGCTTTGACGCGTAATCCTTGTCATCGGTCTTCAGGCCGATTTCTTCAAGTTCCGGAAGCTCAATATCCATCACCAGCTTGTATGCCTTTCTTCCTGCAGCATAGTATTCGGTCATCTGCACATCATCCGCGGCAGGATTGTCCTTGCAGGCAACGAATATGCACAGCACGATAATTGCACACAGTAAAAAGTAGAATGCTTTCCTCATTTTGAATTCTCCCTCTGCTTTAAAGATTACAAAAAACCGGCAGAAAGGCAAATAGGACGGGTTTATCCTTGCGGCTGAAAGAAATTGAGTCAGGGAAATATAAAAGAGGCTGCAACATTCAGCTGCAGCCTCTGATTGCTGAAAGCCTTCAATCAGACTTCCATATCGACATTTGCGGAAGCTTCCTTCTGCTGTTCCATGAATTTCTCTGCATCCCTGGCTTCCTTCTTGGTGGCTTCGGTGCTGTCCGAGCTCTCCAGGTAGGAGACCGTGACCTGCGGGAACGGAACGTTGATGTTGTGCTTGTTGAAGATCAGATAAAGCTCGCGGTTGAGGTCTCTGGTCAGCTGGATCCTGTCGCTTTCAAGACACTGAGCCACGACAAGCAGGTTCACCGAACTGTCTGCAAGACTTGATACACCCTTGTAGAACGGACCGTTCACTATGGTCTTGAGCTTTTTCTTTATCGCAGGGAACTCCTGCTTGAGCACTGCCTCAACACGCTCCAGGGATTCGCCGTATTCGATTCCGAGTGTGATCGGGACGGTCGAGTATTCCTTGGTCATGTTCAGGACGCCGCTGATCGAGCTGTTGTTGTAGATCTTGATGTTTCCTACGAAGTCCTCAATCTTGGTGGTACGTATACCGATTTCCAGGACGGTTCCCCTGAAGTCGCCGACCGTGACGATATCACCGGCACGGAACTCTCCTTCGAACACGATGAAGATTCCGGCAAGGATGTCGCTTATGAGGCTCTGGGCACCGAAACCTATGACAATGGAGAGGATTCCGGCGGAAGTCAGAAGCGATGTCGTTTCGAATCCCATAAGGTAAAGGGAGAAGAACAGGACTCCGATGACTCCTCCGTATTTGATGAAGGACTCAAGAAGATGTCCGACTGTCTCTGCTCTTGCACCGAGGTTCACGGTAAGCGTATTGATGAACTTCTGGGCAATCTTGGAAGCCACAAGCACCATCACGATGTAGATGACGCAACGTGTCAGGACGAACATGTTCATGCTACGCTCCAGATTTCCCTTGAGTATGTACTGGAGGATTGAATTGCTGTTATGGGAAACCGAGTTGGAAAGCATCAGCGCCACTATGACGATTGCCACGAAGACCAGACCGTAGAGCCCGACAAGGAGGGAGAATTTCTGCTCGACGCTCTTCTTGTTCCAGGCCACCATGCGCTTGCTCCATCTGGCTGAAGCGGCTTTGACACGCTTTTTCTTTCCATCCGGCATCGTGACATCGAAGTTCGCGCTTCCACCGGCAAGTGCTTCGTCATTAAGCATCTTCTCCTGCTCTTCGATTCTTTCCTTGATCAGCTCATCCTCGTCGCTGTTCGAATAGAGCATGAAGGAGAGGAGGATGAGGAAGGCCATGAGAGACAGCAGCGCGGTAGCCGTAGCGATGTTGTTTCTCAACGAGAATAGCGTCTTGGAGGGAATGGCCGTTCCCAGGAAGACATCGCCGACCTTCCTTATGCATGCGAAATACTTCTCGCCGTTGATGGTGATGTAGCCGTTGAATGCTCCGGAGAACATGGCATCCCTCTTGGGTATCTCGATTTTGCTGTCAAACGGGGAATAAAGGACGGTATGATTCTCGTCGTCGGCAAATCCGATGAAGAATCCTTCGTAGAACATGTTCATGCTGTCCAGCGTGTAATCAAGGCTGGCCATGTCGAGAACGTCCTTGAGATCCTGATGGGAAATACCCGTCTGGATGAGGCCTCTGTGTCTGGTTATCTCCGACGGCTCGACCAGAACCTTGCCGTCTTCGGAGACCACGCCGTTCTTGAACTCATACTCCGAAGCGAAACGCGTGGTTCCGTTGTCGTCGTATGTGTAGTAGTAATAGGCGCATCCGATGTACTGCTCTATCCCTCCGACTTCGTTGGCCTGAAGTTCCTGGACATAGTAGTCGGAATTCATCAGCACTTCACGGAACGGATACGACTGGGCTTCGGGATCATCGCTCAGAACGAAATTCCACCACGGCTGGTTCGTTGCAATCACCCGTCCCCTGTCGTTGAAGATGTAGATGGATGACAGTCCGAAGGAATCGCACAATGCCTGAAGATGCGGCAGATACCTTCCAGTCATGACGGGATTGCCGTAATCATCAAGGACCCGGTTGTTGTCCGTATCCTTGGCATACTCAAAGTGTTCCGTATCATTCAGGTCATAGATGAATGCTATTTCCGGAGTATTCTTGAGGATGTCGGCAAGAAGTTTTGTCTTATACAGATTCTGCTTGTCGAAGAACTCCGTGATTGTTCCGGATGTGGTCTTGTTGTTGTCTGAACTGTGTCCGATTGAATTGATTCTGGATTCCGACAGATTGATTGCAGTAGTGAGCTGCGACAATGTCTGTGAATAGAGGGAGATTCCGAGAATCAGCACCAGTCCCACTATTACGAGGGGGAACACCCTGAGTCCGAGGCCTCTGTTGTAATACACGATCCTTCCGGACTTCCTCTTGAACAGAATCTTCCTGGATGTGAAGATCGACCCTTTCTTGATCTGGTCCACCTGGATGATCAAGGCATAGGAGATGATCAGGATTCCCACGAATACGAAGGCCAGCACGGACCACAGCACGTTCGAGGTCCTTGATCCATACAGTTCCGAATCCATGATGGTGGCGACAATCACTATGCAGTCTCCGAACACCTCCGAACTGTAGGTCTTGGCAACGCAGTAGTACTTCTTGCCGCGGATTTCCTGAATTCCTGAATAACCGTCTTTCAGAATGTCATCCGTGATTCCGCTGTCTTTGTATTTCTCTCCCGTCAGAACAATTCCGTCCTTGTCCTCGAAAAACACGAAGTTTCCGGTTTCGGGATCAAGGGAGAATACGATGCCTGTCTGTCCTACTCCTATCGAGCCGAGTACGGTCTCGATATTCTCAAGGTGCGCGATTTCCTTCTCCATCTTGACGGAATCGGCCATGGCAACAAGGTAGCCGCCGGGGATGAGTTTGAACGGAGTGCTGTAGTAGTATCCGCTGTAAACTGTTCCGTCCGAACTGGTGGTGACGGAGTGGATAGGGGCGTATTCGGTTCCTTTGGCCGTTGTCCTTGAAGTGCCGACCCAACCTCCGGCGTAAGCTGTCAGATGGCTGAACTCCTCAGGAGAGAACGCTCCGGTGGGATTCGAGTCCGTCCTGATCATATTGTACGTGGCATCGGTTCCCATGATCTGATAGAAATCCACGTTGTCAATGAGCCTCAGGTTTCCCTGATTGTCCACAATCATCATCGAGTCCATTCCTGTGCTTTCGGTGAGGCTCTTGAGGGATTTTGCCGCCGAAATCATATCTGTTGCCGCGGAGAGCTCCTTGAAGGCTCCCGACTCCATGAACAGATTCACCATGTTCAAAGTGGTCTGGTTCGATGAATGGAACCTGTTGGTCAGGGTTTCCACATTCCTGCTCTTGAGGTCGAGTTCCTCGACGATCTCGTCAAGAAGCGGCACAAGGCTCATCTTCTTCTGGTATTCTTCCTGCCCGCGTGTCTGTATCTGGGCAAGGATCATGATCATCAGCAAAATGGTCATGATGATGGTTACGCTATAGGCAACAAGCTTGAAAGTCAAAGCCCTCATGCGTTTTTTCTCTGCCATTGACGGAACCTCCCTGTGTGTTGATGTAGTTTCTCAAATCAAAAAAACGGGGCTGATTGTATGGATATCATGCAACAGCCCCGAAACACGACGCCAGGGCAAGCCTGACGTCTTCCGGTTTTTTACTTACTTCTCCAGTGCCTTGTAGACGACTGCAGCCAGAGCAGCACCGATCATCGGTCCGACGATGAACACCCAGATGCATGCAATGGGATCAGTGTTGCCGTTGAAAAGAGCGACAAGAGCAGGTCCGAGGCTGCGGGCAGGGTTCACGGAAGTTCCGGTGAGACCGATTCCGAGGATGTGGACGACCACCAGTGTGAGTCCGATTACGAGTCCTGCAAATGAACCGTGCTTGGCCTTGCTGCTGGTGACACCGAGAATGGCGATCACGAAGATGAAGGTGAGGACGATCTCGACAATCAGGCCGGCAAGGGCATTTCCGCCGACTCCGCCGAGTCCGTTGGATCCGAATCCGCCTGTCATGTCCTTGACTCCGCCGAGACCGAAGATTGCCCACAGGACAAGAGCGCCGCAGAAG